>Ga0081455_10002077_pt1 | contig 23879 bp, 23 predicted proteins | sample TabmetS3T2R1_FD_70207 | JGI IMG/M metagenome (GOLD analysis project Ga0081455, IMG submission 70207) | Tabebuia heterophylla rhizosphere microbial communities from the University of Puerto Rico - S3T2R1 | ecosystem: Host-associated > Plants > Roots > Rhizosphere ...
CTGCTCGGCACGGCGCGGCGACGCCCTCGCGAGCCACGCGTCCTGGACGATTTCCTGCAGCTCCGCGAAGGAGAGCTCACCCAAGCGGCTGGCCCGCACGAGCACCGACGGATGCCCGTCAAAGTGGGTGGTGGAGAAGAACGGTGTTGACTCGTCTTGGACCAGCGCCTGCTTCTCAGCCTCGTCCTCAACCCAGAACACGATGACATCGCGGTAGCGCTCGCCGCTATTCGGGTCGACCGCGTCGGGTCGAGGGTTCCTGAAGAAGATGAAGGACTTGCCGCCCACCTGGTAGACCGGATTGCCCTTCGTACCGCCCGTGACCGTCACGTGCGGCATCTCCATAGCGAGCCTGTGTACGTCCTCGACGCGCGCGGCACGAGTCCGGTCCGGCATTCCGGCAGCGTATGCCTCCGTCGGCCCCGCCGCGGGGTCAGGTCCTGCGCCGCGGACGATGAGAGCTGCCGGTTGATGAGGTCTGCATAGACAAGAGGACGACGATTGGACGGGAGATAACTGTAATGAGGTTGGGCGTACACCTTCCGGTGGCGGGCAAAAGCGCCTCGCCGGAGATCATCCTGCAGGTAGCGGTGGAGGCCGAACGCATCGGATTGGATTCAGTGTGGTCATGGGAGCGGCTGATGCGGCCGACGGTACCGATTGCGCTAGGCGGAGCCGGCGGGCCGGTCATAGATGCGCCCGAGGCGTTCGGCATTGTGTACGATCCGATCGAGACACTCGCCTACGTTGCCGCCCGGACCAGCCGGATCACCCTAGGTACCAGCGTGCTCGACGCACTCTTCCAAAGCCCAATCATCCTCGCGCGCAGGCTTGCGACGCTCGACCAGTTCAGCGACGGTCGACTCGTCGTCGGAGTCGGCCAGGGCTGGATGCAGCAGGAATTCGAGGCCGCGGGCGTCTCGATGAAGCGGCGCGGCGCAGGGTTCGAGGAACACATCCTGGCCATGCGTGCCGTCTGGGGTCCGGACCCTGTCAGCTTCGAGGGCCGTTTCTACCGCATCCCCGAGGCTGACATCGGCCCGAAACCGGTAGGGCCGGACGGCCCGCGACTGATGGCGGGCGCCGGCTCAACTGTCGCGGCTGAACGTGCTGGGCGGCTCGGTCTCGGACTGACCTTGGTGATCTTCGAGTGGGACACGATCCGTGAGACCATCGAGACCTTCCGTACGGCGGCCGGCGCCGCAGGGCACGACCCCGACACGCTGCCGATCATGCTTCAGGTGAACGGCAACGTCACCATCCAGCCCATGGACGAGCGCGGGCCGCTGCTCGGCTCGCCCGAACAGGTTGCAGCCGATCTCGATCAGGCCAGCAAGCTCGGCGTCGAGCACGTCTACTGGAACTCTAACGACGACCCGCTCAGCCAGCTCCCGCTACTGCAACAGCTGCGTCGCGGCTGATCGACCATGCGGCTCCCAGAGCCGATGCACGTCGGCTGACCTCGACCCGATCGAGGCTCCGACTGCCAACAAATGCCCTCGTAGCTACCGCGCTCGCGCTGCGCTGCCACCCTTGCAAACCTCTTGATCGCTCGCCAACCGCTCGGCTTGCGCGGACGGAGGGAGGAGCGTTAAAGGCTCACCGGCTCACGGGTTGGCGTTCAACGGATGGTCGCCACAAACCATCGGGCACGCACTTCGGGGTGACTTCAGGCGCCTCGAGGTCCCGCTAGGCGTGGAGGCGGCCACGCAGGATTCCCGCTTCCCCGGACTTCGGCCGTATAGCGCGCGAACCTGGGGATCTTCAGCGAGACGACGACTACCAGAGTGAGGATTGCCACCAGGAGCAGGGATGTGAGAATGCCAAGTGTCCTTTGCACGCCCGTCCAGTCGATTTCGGCAGTCGGGTCGATGGTCGGAGTGGCCCGATGACTGAGCTCACTCACAGCCGCCGGCCTGCTCTTACGGGCCAGCACGCTGGGAACGGTCCTAATCCAGAGGGGGGGAGCATGGAAGATGAAACCTTGAGCGCCGCCGAGTTGGCGGAGCGAAAGGGCTATACCGGCAGGCATGGCCGGGGCGGTGAGCCGTCGGCAGAGCCTGATGTCCTTCTCGACGTACCGCAGCTGCGGGTCGAGGAGATCATTCTCGAAGTCGAGGATCTGCGCGCTCATGTCTCGGTCCAGGCCGAGGTGCTCAACCTGCTCAGGCTCAGCGTCGGCGCGGACGTGCAGCTGGGCGGTGTGCACCTAGATATCAAGGGGGTGGAGGCCCAAGCGCTGCTGAAGGTGCGGCTGGACAAGGTTGCCGAGATCATCAACAGGGTGCTGGCGACGATTGACCGCAACCCACAGATCGTCGACCAGATCGTCGGCCCACTCGGAGCTGCGGCCAGCGAGCTAGAAGGCACTGTAGGACGTTCTGTCGACGAAGTCGCCGGCGCTGTGGGGAGCGCAGCCCCTGACCTCGACCGTTCCGTTGGGGAGATGATCGGAGAACCCGAGGAGAGCGGCGCCATCGCGGAGGAACCGGCTGTCGCGGAACCGCAGCAGGAGGCCAAGGCCGTCGAAGCGGACGAAAGGAGGCCGCGGGGCGTGCGGCGCAGACGGCGGCAAGAGCCCAACACCGAGGAGGCGCCTCCATGAAGGCCGGCGTCGGCAGCCGCCTCGCAAGATGCTCCGGACATTGAGTTCGTCGCCGGGGTTGAGGCCGAAGACCTTCGATTCGGACAGGTGCCGAGGACCGAGATCCACTTCAGCGGTACACCACACTATGAGTCCTCCACCGAGAACAGGCGCAGGAATCTTCCCGATCGGGTCTCGAAGAACATCGACTATCACGACGTGCGTGTCGACTACCTGCTCACAAATCGGCTCAGAAACGGCAACTCGTCTCAGAAACGGCAGCGGACCGCCGGTTCTGACATGTCGCCACCACCTCGATCAGAACCCGTATGAGGAAGCGGGCCTTACCTTTACGTTCCAGCCCGCATCTCAGGAAGCCGATACCGAGCGACCCCCGTCAGGCCGGTGCTCGCGGCGCACGTGATCACTGCCGTGCCTCGTTCACCTCCGCACGGGGTGGGGGTGCATGCATGAATGGCTGCAGGCATGACCGATCAACTTCGAATCGGTACAGGTCAATGGAGAGTGGGGCGGTAAATGAGCTAGTAGATGTGGCCGTCGAGCGCCCGTTTCTCGATCAGCTCCGGGTCGAAGTCGGCCGCCTTCAGGAAGGTGCCGAGGTGGCCCGAGCACTCAGCTTTGGCGAGAGGAGCGCCGCTGTAGCACAACGAAGATGACGAGCAGTATCACCAGCCCGACAACGCCGGCCGCTATCGCCCCCAGCACCGCTGGCGAGGTGGTGCGCACCCGCTCGTAGGCCTGCTGAGCGCCGGCCCCAACGCGCTCCGAGGTCTCCTGGGCCTTCTGCTTGGCCCGTGCTGAGGTCTCCTGGGCCTTCTGCTTGGCCTGCGCCTTAACGTCCAGCTTGGCGGCCAGGGCGTCAACCGAGGAGGCCAGCCGCTCCCGGGCCGCCTCAATGTCAGCCTCGATCTCTTCCGGCGTGGCGTCAGGCGGCGGTTCGGGGGGTGGCGCGGGAGTGGTGGAACTCATCGGCGGGCACTCTCCTTGATCTCCTCGACATCCTTTTTGACACTTTCCACCGTGTCGGTCGGCACCGGCGGACCGGCCTCAGCCACCTTCTTCCTGCCCATCAGCGCCGCAATGCCGGCCGCGATGGCAACCACGATTGCGACGATCAGCGCGGCCAGCCAAGCCGGCAGCACCAGAGCCAATGCCAAGATTGCGGTGGCCAGGAAACAGCCGAGTGCGAACCAGCCCAGCACGGCGGCCGCCCCGAAGGCCCCGATGCCAACGCCGGCAGTCTTGGCCTTCTCGGTCATCTCGGCCTGCGCCAGCTTGAGTTCGCCGCGCAACAGCCGGCTAGACTCCTCGGACACTTGCTTGATCAACTCGGCGACCGACTGGTTCCCCGGATCGCTGGCGGGAACCGGGCCGGTGGGATCTTCGACGTGTGACATGATCATTCCTTCATCGTGCTGGTCTTCTCTTCTTGCCTCGCTGGACTCCTCCTCGGGGATCCCTTCATCGTTCTTTCCCACCAATCGAGCTGGCCAGTTTTCGGCCGCCGTTTCCACCTGGATACCCAAATACGCACCCCAATACGCACGGGCACGCCGCGTGCACGAGGCCATTTAGTAGGTCGGCAGGTCGCGTAGTTCTGCGGTCGACGAAGGTCTTGAAATTACCGAGCGCGACCGTGCGTTCGTCCTTCTAACGCGCAGCCCGGGATCCAGTTACCAGGGCCGGGACAACCTGGTATTCAGCGCCGCAGATTCCTTCGTCAGACTCCGAAACTGCGGGAGATCTTATGGGCGCGCTGCCCCGCAAGTTAGTTATGAACCGACTTGATCTGACCGAAACAGAACGCAATTCAACGAGCTGCTGGAGGGTTGCTAGTCGAGCACTCCCATCGATCTTGGTTCGTCAGCTCAGTCCGTCCGGCACGCCTTGCTTTCTGGGTCGGTCTCACCATTTGTGTTCGTGATCAATCGAATCTGTCGTCTGATCGTGAAACGGAAGGGTACGGAGGTCAATGTCAGCACCTTCTGAGTTCAAGAGCTTCGGAGCCTGCCTGTCCGGCTTGGCTGACCCTACGGTTAAGGAGTCCAGGATGCGAGTCAAGAAGCGGGTCAAGCGAGGGGTCAAGAAAGGCATCAAGAGAGTCAAATCGGCACCGCCCGAGGCCTACGTCGCCGGCGCGGGCGTGCTGGTGGGAGGCGCCGCAGTGGTGCTCCTCGCTACCACCAAGAGCGGCCGAGAGCTACTCATACGCACTGCCCAGCTAACCCTCAGCCCAGTAGCGGACAAAAAGGAGTCCCAAGAGTCCGAAGTCCCAGTAGCGGACGAACAGGAGTCCCAAGAGTCCGAAGTCCCAGTAGCGGACGAACAGGAGTCTCGAGAGTCCGAGGCGCGCAAAGACGTAGACAATGAACCAGCCGAGGACACCGACGTCGAGGAGGAACCAGCCGAGGACACCGACGTCGAGGAGGAACCAGCCGAGGACACCGACATAGAGGAGGAGTCCAAGGTCACAGACCTGAAGCCGCGCGATCAGCGACCGCGTAGCGCAGCCCCAGGAAGGCGCCCGCGCAGCCCCAGGAAGGCGCCCGCCCCGGCGGAAAGCTAGTAACACCTAGCCTTCCTCAGTCGTCGCAAAACGTCGTGGCCATCAGGTTGTCTCTTCGATGACGACTCCGCAGGAATGTTGATCATGGCGGCGGCGGCAACGAGTGGGTTAGGAGCGTGGGATGAGATCACGCAAGGGCGAGCGCTGACTACGGCATGTCCTCGTGAAGGGCAGTCCATACGGATCCGATGAGTTATGGCGCGCGAGATAGTGTCAAAGGTTCTGGGCGTACCCAGTTGAGCGCTTCGACTATGGAACGGCTAGCCGACAGGTGGCGCGCTGGTGCGTTACCCGGACCGCGTGGTTGCGGTGGAGGTTGTGGCTGATCATGACCGGGATTACACGCCCAGCAGGATGCGCTGCACCACGCAACAAGAACTGGGTTTTCGAAGTATCGGGACTTCGAGAGACATGGACGGTCCTACTCAGCCGCAAAGCCAAAATCAAACGATGTCAAACGAGACCTGCCTTGTGTTACTCCTGGGCTCGGCGACCCGGGAGGTGCGTCGTAAAGAGACCCGCTATCGGACGTTGAAGCGGGCGGGAACGCTCATCGGATTGGGTGGGTTCGCTGCGGCAATGCTCGATGGGTTTCGGAACCGGCTTTCTGCCTCGTAGAGAAGCCGACCAAAGAATTGGATTGGCTCTTTCCCCGAGGGCACGCTGTGGCAATCGATCAAGAGGATAACGATCGTGGAGCTTTATGCGGTCATGCGCACAACGTCCGCGGTGCGTCATTCACTAATGACCCGTTGCCAGACGAGATCCTTTACACCATCCTCGACAACGCGCGAAGGGTGCGCTTGCATGCCGGGCGGCGCGTCGGACTTCTCGGATCCAAGGCCGTTCCATCAATGAGCCTCCTCGCGCCAACATCGACCCATCGCCCAGGCATCCTGGCATCCTGGGCTCGACAGCGTTGGGAATACTCAAAAGAGATCAAGCCACCGAAGTAACGCGGAGTCGAAGTTCGCGAACCTAGGAGTCTTCCGATCCCTCGCCGGTGAGATGCCCGGAACCGCCCAGATTCGTCCGCAGCCAAATGGCTCCCAAGTCCGCGCGCTCTGTGCTACCAATCAGCGCCTCGACACAGCGGCAGCCCAGTCTCCGACGTTGCGTACAAGATTGATCATCGGATCTTAGAGCGTCACGCTGCTCAAGACCGTCGAGCTGCTGATCTTGAGGCGGCCACCCTCGGTGACCAGTCCGTAAGCGGTTCGCTCCCGTACCACGCGACCGTCGTTGAAGTAGTAGGTGATTGTCGCCTGCGCTGCGTCGGGCGGCCTGCCTCTCACATCAGCCACCGTGATCTTGCTGATCGCGTCCCAGAATCGCTGGTACGCCCGGCGTCCACCCGCATGGTTGGTTTGGTAGGAGGCGGTCATGCGTGGCCACGCTGCGTCAGTGTTGCGTGGCATCAACGCGTAGTAGCTGGTGATCGCGCGCCTGAGCTCGGCCGCGGTTGGCGTGCCCCGGACTGTCGGCGCGGTGGTCGGTGATGGAGCTTGGGGTGATTTACGAGTTTCCGTTCGCGGTGACGGTTTCGGTGCTGGAGCCTGCCGCGGTGCGGAAGCCCGCGGGTTCGGCGACGATGCGCTCGGTGTCGAGGACGGAGGCGTAGGAAGACTTGTGCTCACAGGAGCGGCGGAGCTCGACTGGTCCGTGCCGGCTGGCGGATTGGCTGCTCGGCGGTCGTCCACGAGCAGGGCAGTCACCAAAATCCCGATGCCGATGAGGGCAACAATGGCAACGGCGGCCGCCAGGCCGCGCCGACGCGGCGGTTGGGCAGGGCGCTGATCTTGGATAACCGGCGCCGACGCCGCTGGCGACTCCGGCTCTGCGGTCGGCGGAGGCCTGGTGGCCTGCTGGGAGTCGGCATCTGAGCCGATCGCGGGACCGGTCAGAGACAGGCTCGGATCGACTTCCTCAGCTTCAGGCTCTTCCCGTGTCACAGCCGGAGCGACAGGCGACTCAGCCGAACGATCCCGTGCGGCCAGCCACAACAATCTCTCCGCCACCGCACCCATCGACGGGCGGTCGTCCGTATCCACGGAAAGCATGTCCATGATCACCGGCGTCAATCCACCACCGTGCTGCGGAGGCGGGAACTGCCCGGAGGCCACCCGATGCAGCAGTGCCATGGTGTTGTCGTCCGCGCCAAACGGTGGGTGGCCTTCCACTGCGCTATACAGCGTGGAACCCAGCGAGAACACATCTGAGGCGAAGTTCGCTTCACTTCCGCGGGCGACCTCAGGAGCCAGATACGCCGGCGTGCCGTGGATCATGCCGCCGCTGGTCAGGGTCGCATCGCCCAACGCCCGAGCAATCCCGAAGTCGCTGATCAAGGCCGAACCGTCATCGGCGATCAAGATGTTGCCCGGTTTCACATCGCGATGCACGATGCCCACCGCGTGAGCGGCGGCCAGCGCGGATGCGACTTCTGCACCTACCTGGGCGGCTTCGTTCGGCTGTAGTGGTCCACCGTCTTCTAGGACCGCGGCGAGGGTGATCGAGGGGATGAATTGCATGATCAGCCACGGTTGGCCGTCCTGCTCGACCGCGTCGAACATCGGTACTGCGTGCGGATGTTGGAGTCGTGCCGTGAGCCGTGCCTCGCGCAGCGCCCGCTGGTTGGCCAGCTCTGCTTCCCTCGCTGAGGCTGCTGACTGGCGGTACAGCTGCTTGACTGCGACGCGGCGTTCCAGCCGTTCATCCCAGCCTTCCCAGACCACACCCATGCCCCCGCCGCCGACGCGGTGCAGCAGGCGGTATCGATCGGCAATTAGAGCGTGTGGTTGCGCCATCGAACCTCTCATTACCCTGGTTCGGTGGATTCGATTGAGGTTTGGACTAAATCGTGAAACGTCACCGCACGGCGGTCGGCTCCTCATGGCGGAAGTGATCGCAGTTGACATCGCTGAATTGCCCGAGTTCAGCGCGTGTCGTTCGCTGCCGCCTTTCGCCGAGAGCGATCGGCAGTTCTCGACCTAATCGAGGTGCTTGTCGGAGTAGGCGACCGTTCGCTCGCACGTGAATCCGGGATCGGTCGGGGTCTGCCCACTGGCAGGCGAGGCCGGACGCAGCACCACGGCGACACAAGCCTTGGCCTGGGATTCCATGATCAGGTGTCGATCTTTGGCGCCAGGGGGCGCGCTACCCCGCACAGAGGACGTCAGGAAGTTTCGCCTAATTGCCTATCGGCTTCGATTTGCGGGGTCACCCGGGCAAATCACCGGATAACGGTGAGCGCAGGCCAGCCACCGCCACGCCAATCGGCAAAGAAGACTAAGCTGCGGCGACCTGACTCACCGGACGGTTCAACAGATGCTTAGGTTTTGACCATCAACCGCTTAGCTCTGTTGTTGGTGTACTCCTCGTCAAGGTAGGACTCGTACACCTCGAACCGGGTAATGTCCAACGCTTCGGCCAGCCTGACGTTGTCTGCGTTGCGTGCTTTGTGCGCTGCCGCCCGGAGTCCTTCTACCCAGTCCTTCACCTCGGCCAGGTCAGCTGTTTGCCTTGCCCCCACACGCCCAGGCTATCTCTTCGCCCTGTCGGCTGCGCGCGTTCGCGGGAGGATCGAGGCCCGCTGCACGGACAAAAGACACAGCTCTCGAGGGTTCAGCCTCAGCGAATTCCGGCGCTGAACTCAGCTGACGCAGCGACAAAGGAGACCTCAAGAACTCCGGTCTCGGTGGGAGCCGCGTTTGTTGGCGACAGTCGTACGGGAGTGCCAATGATTGGTTCTTCGTCATCACTAACCGTCGTGGTGACCTGCGCGCGATAGTGAGACGGTGCAACTCCCCGTCGATTCACAGCCGCCTACGCGTCTCGCACGGGCGCGTCCGTGGATCGCGGTGATCGTCGCGGGCATCATCTTCGCTTTGATTCCGATCATTGGGCTGCCAACTTTTTTTGCGCTGCCGATGATCGGCCTGGTGCTAGCGGCTGGCGCCCCACCCGATTACGTAACTGAGGCCAGGGGTGTTGCTCGCGACCCCCGCAACCTCATCCTTGCTATTTTGATCTTGGTCTGTCTCGCTGTGCTGGTTCTGCAACCACGGCTTGCCCTTTGGCTGGTGGCGCTGTTCGGGGTAGACGTCTCCGGTCTGGTCGTCTCACTCATCACGGTCGCGGCTCTGGCGCTGCCCCTGGCGATGACTGACTCTGCAACGCCGATCCGGGATCTGCCTGAAACCCGATTGGTCTTGACCCGCCGCAATCTCATGCTGTGCCTCACGGTCGCCACGACCGTGGCTGTCTGGCATGTCGGTCCAGGGTTGAGCTATCTCTCGATCGCTGCCTTGATTATCGGACTACCCCTCCCGCTTGCGCTCAGCCGCCTGCTGGCAGCGCGTCGTGGCCGATTGGAGCTGAGGATGCTCCGCCAGCCTCTGCATCGCAATCTCCTGTTTCATCGGCTGCAGTTCCTCAATGTCTTGCTGCTCTGCGGGCTGCTCGTCGGCACCCTGTTTACGGGCGCATATGACGCCAGCGCTCTTGATCTCTCCGAGGGCGCCTACAGGGCTTGCCTGGCCGCATTCGTCGGTGGACTGCTGGTCCTGCTGCTGGTTGCCGCCGTACCGCTGAAGCACGTGCGGCTGGCGTCAAACCTGCTGGCGCTGTGTGGCTCGTTGTTCAGCGCGGCTCAGCTCGTCATGATCTACCAGCCAGCCGTCAATGCGATGCCGATAGCCTCGCCGCTCGCGGAAGAGTGGTTGGTCGGTCAGGGCGGACACAGTGAACTGGTCAATTACCACTATGTCACCTCCACGCAGCGCGACGCCTTGGACATTCTCCAGGTTCAAGGCGGCCGCACCCACCGACCGGGAAGTACCGATTTGACCAGCTACTACATCTACGGCAAGCCGATACTTGCGCCTGCAGCTGGCACCGTGACCTTCGTCCAGGATGGTAGGCCGGACCAGGCGATTGGATCGACCGACCGCCATTACCAAAGCGGCAACAACATCGTCATAGCTAGCGGTGGCGGGCGGTTTCTGATGCTGGCGCACCTCAGCCCGGGCAGTATTCAGGTCAAGGTCGGTGATCATGTCAATGTCGGTCAGCCGATTGCCAAGGTTGGAAACTCTGGGAATACGACCGAGCCGCACCTCCATATCCAGGCTCAGACCATCGGTACCGGAATCGGGGATGTCGCCACGATGGACGCGCCAGCTGTGCTTCGTACGCTCCATACCTACCCACTGGTGTTCACCGATGTTGTGCTTACCCGGCGGGGTCGCGAATCCCAGCCCGTCAATGCCGATCCAAGGCGTGGCGATCTTGTCAGGCCAGCCAAATGATCTTCAGAGTCCGAGGACTATTGCGGCATTGCAGGGGAGATGCCGGCTACATCGCCGCGGCATCCTTTATTGGCAGCCAACTCATCCCGCACCGAGAGCATCGTCATTCTTCGCATGGCAATCTCGTTCTGCCCGGACCTGCAGCATCGCGAGCGGGCGGCGAAAAGGCGGACTCGCATCGAGGCACTGAGCGGTGCCAGGCACGAACGGTCAAAGTCCTGTGAGCCCGGGAGCCACAGGACTTGGACTGGTCAGGCAACAGCAGGGTTGTCCTAGAGGACGATCAAGAGCAACGCGATCGCGAAGAACACGCTCTGAGCGCTGTGTACCGCGATTCCGATCCAGGCACTTCGATAGCGCTTGGTGGGGTAGGCGAGGGTCAATGTGTCGAAGAGCGTCGCCGGCATGGCCCACGGGACGTGGAGGTGGTAGGCGGTAAAGAGGAGTCCGTTCACGACCCAGTCGCCGCGTCCGAAGGCGCCGTTCATCCGCGGCAGCAGGTACCCGCGGAAGAGCAGCTCCTCGCCGAGCACGGTGGTGAAGACGAACAAGGCGAGGATGAGGCCATACCAGCCCCAGGCGCCGTGGAGGAACGCCTTCCCCGCATCCGACTCGACAAGGGTGGCGAACTGGCGGTTCTCCGGAGCCCCGAACTCTGGGATCAGCTCGTTGAACGCCGCGAAGGCGATGGCGAACGGGATCACCATCAGCCAGACCCGGCCCCCGATGCGGCCGCTGCGCGGACTTTGTGGGGAGCGGAGCCAGAGCGCCTGGCGGACCGTTGACCAGCGCAGCGTCCGCTGCTCACGGCCGACGAGGATCACGACGAGCACGAACTGCCAAACAAGACCGACGGTGAGACACACGATCAGCGCCTTCAACATCGGCACGACCCCCTCGCCAGCGAACCAGTCCGCGACCACCGGCGCAACCAGCCAGGCGAGGGCTGCCATCGGTAGCGCGGCGGCCGCCCAGATAGCGAAGATTCCAAGGATCCGCAGCTGCGGAATTTCAACGGTGGAGGTGACCGCGTCGCCGTGGACACCTGCCGTGGGTGGCACTGAGATGCTCATCTGCTTGCTCCTTTGCTGCAAGATTCGATTCCTTGACGCTAAGAGCCGGTTGCGGTAAAGCGCATCGTCGGATGGCCTGAATCGAACTCCGACGATTCGACGATTCCGGCTCCTACTCGGGTAGGAGGCGCTTGAGGAGAGGGTGTGGGCTCACCCGATCATCAGGGTGCGGAGGCGCGCTTTGGACGTGGAGGGTGGTGCTGCCCCATGATGACGTTGTTGAGAGGACGTATCGATCATGGCCGAACAGACTGAGCAAGCGGCCCGAACGGATGTCTCGCCGCTGCGGTCGTGGATCATCAGGCATCCGATCGCCACGTTCTTGGTGTTGGTGTACGCCACGACCACGGCACTGGTGTTCGCCCCCCGCGCGCTGACCGCGCCCGGGCTGCTGCCGGGCGGAGCGACACCGCACGGGGTACTGGAGAACGTCCTTGGGTCGGCTGTGCCGGCCTTCATCGTTACCGCGCTGGTGAGCGGAAAGGCCGGCGTACGGGATCTCGCTCGACGCAGCTTCCGGTGGCGGGTGGCACTGCGTTGGTACGCGATCAGCCTGCTCGCTCCGCTACTGATCTTGTTGATCGCCGTCACGATCCTGTATGGCCTCGCGCCGTTGCGCGCAATCGCCCAGCATTGGTTGCTGCTGTTTACCGCATTCCTGCCGGCATTAGCGATCATGATCTTGCTGAACAATATCGCCGAGGAGATCGGATGGACTGGATTCGCCTTCGCCCGGCTCCAAGATCGTCACGGTCCGCTCCGCGCGGCGCTGCTGACGACGCTGTTCTTTTGGCTGTTCCACGTGCCAAGCACCTATGTCGAAACACGATCATGGGCGACCACGGCGCTGGTGCTGGGCATCTTCCTGCTCCCGCACCTGGGCAGCCGAATCATCACCGGCTGGCTTTACAACAGCGCCGGCTCCAGCATTTTGATCGCCGGACTGTTCCACTCCATGCACAACGCCATCGTGAACTCCACCGGCCTGGTGGCCGTGGTCAGTCTGCCGCAGTTCGAGGTGTTGGTGATCATGGATGGCATAGTTGTCCTCGCCGCAGCCGTCATCGCCGTTGCCACCAAGGGCCGGCTCGGGCTGAAGCGAGGTGCCGCCCGGCGAGGCGGGTGACGCTCGGCATTTGAGACTAGCGAAGGGCGATTTACACTCGCATTGGTTTCTGTCGGTCTCCGCCCTGTGTCTGCGGACCTGACGTCATCGAGGTGACGCATGGTCTTGGCGCCTAAGGAAGAGCCATGACGGGTCATCAGGGGCTTGATGCGCTGATCGGCTTGGCTGTCACGCTACTTCTGGTCTCGCTCCTCGCGATCGCAGCACTTGCCAAAGAGCGCCGCCCCAAGGGCAAGGGGCGCCAGCTGGAGGCGGCGTACCGCCGGTTTTCGCCGAGTGGTGACCTGTCCGGTCACAATCGCAGGCCGCGGCTAAATGTTCTGCTGGCGGTGCTCGTCATCCTCAACGTGGTTTGGTTGGGGTTCTTGTTGTACCGAGCGCTGGGTGAGCGGACGGTCGAATCCGCCGGTCCTCAGAGCGGGAGTCCCGGCGGAGTGCCGTCGAGCGCGATTCCATCGTCAGCCGCCCCGACGAAGAGTGGTTCGGCGGAGAAGACCATTCAGGTGGAGAAGGTGGTCGACTCCGCTAGGCCTTTCCAGACTGTTCAGATCCAAGGCACCTACCACGGTGGGGCAAACACCTTTTTGCGGGTGCAGCGCTGGGAGGGCGGCAAGTGGTTGGACTTCCCGTTGACGACCAAGACGGATCAGTCCGGCAAATTCAGCGCCTATGTCGAGCCTGGAGGGCCGGGTCGTTACCAACTTCGTGTGCTGGACCCCGATTCCCTCGTCACGTCTGAAACGTTTGTGTTGGTGATCAACCGCTGACCGCTTCCGGTTATCGGCCGTACCGCTGACCGCCTCCGGTTAGGCAGCCATCAGCCCCCGCGCACAGCCTTGAGCTTTGCGAAGACTACGACGTTGTCCAGATACTTGTGTCGCGCTGCGTCGTAAGTGCCACCACACGTGATCAGTCGCAATCCAGCATGGTCGATGGGGCCGTAAACCGCTTGGCTTGGGAACCGCGACTTCGAAAATTGGGTCACCCGGGTGACAGTGAAGACGGCAGTTTTCCCGTCCTTTCGGGTAACGCTCACTTGATCGCCGCGCCGCATGGTGCCTAGGCGGTAGAAGACCGCAGGGCCGTTCCACGTGACGTGTCCGGTGATGATGGCCGGCCCGAGTGCGCCTGGTGAGGGCCCTCGAGAGTACCAGCCAACGTCTGCAGGGTCCGGCGTCTTCATCGCGCCATTGTGGTCGAGCCCGAGGGGGACCAACCTCGATCGGACACCGATCCTGGGTATCGACACCGCGACTGGCTCAGACTCGGGCAGAACCGATCCCGTGATCTGGTCCCGAAGGTCGGTCGAATCCGTTCCTGGTGTAGCTGGTTCGGGGGTGGGCTTGGGTGTAGTGGGAGACGTCGACCGCATGCTCTGATCATTCGGCGCTGGAGCGAGAGCTTCGGGAGTGGAAGCACTTGCTAGGGCTGCCCATACCAGGATGGCGCCGATAATGGCCAATCCGACGGCGATCAAGGCCCTGACTGGTCGGCTGGGATTCCAGCGGGATGAACCCAACATCAGCTTCGATCCCCCTCATCGACAGCGGCCGGGACGGACTCTCCGCATAGCATGCGGGAGCGCCGTTGATTGTCGGAGCGTACCCATTGTCTGGATGCTCAGGGTCTCGCTCCAGGACTTGGTAAGCATCAGTCCTGCAGGAGTGCGAGGTGACATTTGCCCAGTGAAGCTGTCACCCCTTGCGGTAAGTGTAGAAGGCTACGAGGGTGCAACATCAATGAGCGAGGTAGCAAGGACGACTGGCGACACACGATTGAATGTCTGCTCGACAGCTACCATCGGGTCGGCGTCACGAGCCAGTTGCGAGTCATTCCCGGCGATGTAACCCGCCTGTATTGCAATTGAGACATCCAGACAGCAAATGAGGGTACGACTCCAACGCGGTCTTACGATGGCGCATGCCGATGTCACGAGAAACCGGGGGCCTCATGACGGCCTGTACGCAGCCAGGCTGTACTGGCACGATTGTCGACGGTTACTGCGATGTCTGCGGTAGTCCAGCGGGCGCAGCATCGTTCGTTCCAGCCGGGGCAGCGGCTTCGCCAGCATCGCCGGCTCCTGATGTCGGGGCTGGCCTGACGACAGTCAGCCGGGAGTCGGGAGCTGCTCCGAGACCAAGCAACGGCACCATGCCGGCTTGCACGCAGCCAAGCTGTACCGGCACGATTGTCGACGGTTACTGCGATGTCTGCGGTAGTCCAGCGGGCGCACTACCGTTCGTTCCAGCCGGGGCAGCGGCTTCTGTGGAGTCACGCGCCTACGTTGAAGAGACTGGCTTATCGGCCGTTCCGCCCCCGACAGCCGCCCCTACCCCGATCAACCAGGAGATACCCACCCAGCGGCTCCCTCGGGGGAGGATGTCGGCACAGCGGTTATCCACACAAGAGACGGCCAAACCAGTAGCTGCGGCTGACCCTGTAGCTGTCGACGCCAAGAAGGTTGACCGGGAGATGGAGCTCGCCGAGAACGAGACCGACGGGGCCCAGGACTACCGGACGCGGGTCGAGGAGGCCCGGCTGCCAGACGACGTACGTCTGGCGGCGCTGCGCGAAGTCGGCAAGCTGGAACGAACGAGTGACCAGAGCCCCGAGTCCGACGACATCCGCAACTGGCTCGACACGATGCTCGACCTGCCGTGGAGCACCCAGGTCATGGACTCGATCGATATTCAGGGGTCGCGCGAAGTTGAGGCGAGACTGCAGAGGTTGATTGAGCCGGCGGTCGCCAATGTGGAGGAGGACGCCACCGCGAAGGTTGACCCGGCGGTTGCCGATGTGGAGGTGGACGACCCCGCCGAGGTTGAGACGGTGGCTACCGATCTTGAGGATGGCGACACCGCGAAGGTTCATCCGGCGGAAGTCGACACCAAAGAGGTTGACCGGGAGGAGGAGCTCGCCGAGAACGAGACCGACGGGGCCCAGGACTACCGAACGCGGGTCGAGAAGGCCCAGCTGCCCGACGACGTACCTGAGGGGGCGGCGCTGCGCGAAGTCGGCAAGCTGGAACGAACGAGTGACCAGAGCCCCGAGTCCGACGACATCCGCAACCGGCTCGACACGATGCTCGACCAACCGTGGAGCACCCAGGTCATGGACTCGATCGACATTCAGGGGTCACGCGAAGTTGAGGCGAAACTGCAGAGGTTGATTGAGCCGGCGGTCGCCGATGTGGAGGAGGACGCCACCGCGAAGGTTGACCCGGCGATTGGCCATGTGGAGGTGGACGACCCCGCCGAGGTTGAGACGGTGGCTACCGATCTTGAGGAGAACGACAGCGCGAAGGTTGACCCGGCGGCTGCCGATTCGGAGAATGCCGACAGCGCGCCTGCTGGTCCACACGATGACGACACAGTGGACACGCCTGGGGTCCTTGCGGGATTTACCGGACGTGGGCACCCCCGTCCTCAAGTCCCGGACCAGCAGGTCGTTAGACCTGCGCTGGTTGAGACTCCTACGGAGAAGCGGCGTTTTAGATCGCTGACGCTAGCCGCCGCCGCCCTGGCGGTGCTGCTTATCGGCGCGTTGTTGTTGGCCGTGGATAGAGATCGCGGCGTGACATCACCCCCGGCCCCCACCGTTACGGCGACCCCAACCGTGAGGGTGAGCAACCCGACGAGTGAGCCGTCCAATGAACCGACGGGCACCGGGGGACAAGAGTCGACCATTGAGTTGGAGGATTTACCCAAGTCCGGCAGGCCCTCCCAAACCGTTCCTATCCAGGGTAGGTTCCGCGATCGAGCAGACGCCTTCTTGCGGGTGCAGCGCTGGGAGGGCGGCAAGTGGTTGGACTTCCCTTTGACGACCAAGACCGATCGGTCGGGGAGATTCACCGCCTATGTCGAGCTTGTGGCGCCGGGTCGTTACCAACTTCGTTTGCTGGACTCCGATTCCCTCGTGACGTCTAAAACCTTTGTGCTGGTGATCAAGGGCTGACAACCTCCGGCTATCAGCCAGACTGCCCACGGGATATGAGAGAGCGCCTCTGCTTTGGCTGGGAGCGTACCCATCGTCTGGATGGTCTGCCGCAGGCAGGCTGAGGACTGCAAGCCTTCGTCCAAATCCAATGCGGTCGCCACTGAGCCGGTGCCAGGCATGGTATATAAGTGGGCGGCATTGTCGGATGCGAGCAGTGCTTCGGTGTCTAAGGACATCGGCTGCCAATCGGGGGTCGAACGGTTGGGCATGAAGATCGCCACGAGCACGCGAGTGCTCCCAACCTGAGGTAGTAGATATGAGCAAATTGCGCAACTCACTCATCTTGGCAGCGGCCTCGGCCATCCTGTGTCTGCCGATGAGCGCCGCAGCCGACACGACTGTGAAAGCAGAGCTGGCTGAACAAAATGGCAGCGGCGCCAGCGGCACAGCCACACTGACGGCAACCGACGACGGTGGTCTTAAGGTTGTCATCCATTCGAAAGGCCTGGTGCCGGGCGTGTTTCACCCTCAGCACATCCATGGGTCAGCGCACGGGGAACACTTCAAGTGCCCCACTCTGAAAGAGGCGGACACCGACGGGGACGGGGTCGTCACCAACGAGGAGGGGATGGGCGAGTACGGCGTCATCTTCTTTCCGTTGACGACCAGTGGTGGTGCGACTGCGACGCCGCAGGATGCGCTCGACCCCAAGCGGATGCCGGTCGCCGACTCAAAGGGCCGAATTGACTACGAACGAACCTTCCCTGCCGAGATGCTTCCCGACGGCTTACTGGAACACCTCTCCTCAATGCACGTCGTGCAGCACGGCATCGACAAGAACAACAACGGCAAATATGATCTGGACGCCCTGGGTGAATCGACGTTCGCAGCGAATCAGGGAAAGCCCGGTGTGCCGGAAGAGGTAACCGACCCGGCTTTGTGTGGCGTCGTCAAGGGGGCCGGCGCAGCGGACAAGGCGCGCGGCGGGGTGGAGACCGGCGGCGCCCCAGGGCCTGAACTGAATGCACCTCTGGCTGCAGCAGGGGCCGCTCTATTGCTGCTGTCTGCGGCCTTTGCTGGTTCCGCGGCGGCCCGTTCACGTGACCGCCACAGTGGGCGATGACGGGCAAACGCCCTTTTAGTAGAACCCCCGGGGCCGCCCTTGCGGCGAATCCTCCGCCGCACAGGTGCGACGGAGGCCGGGGCTCCTGACCCGCACCATGCTCGCTTAGACAGCTTTGACATGCCCGCGCCAGCCGCGGGAAGTTTGGCTTTGCGCCAAGAGGGAAAGACCAAATCGACCGACGAATCGGGGGAAGAAAATGTCGGAGAACCGTGCTCGGGGCTTCAACCGTCGCCTTTTTCTGAAGGGGACAGCGGCTGCCTCGCTAGGAACAGCGGCTGCAGCTGCAGGAATAACACCCGCGGGCGTGCAGGTGCCAACTGCGGCGGCCGCGGAGCTGCCGCCCACGCCACCCCACGGCGCCGAGTTGCGCGGGATGGACCTGGTCGTCGAGAGTCCTACGACCGAGGGCCGATTCGGGTTCATGTTCAAGAATCAGCCACCGTTCCCGGCCTCGGATGCGCTGCTCGAGAGCCTGGGCGCGACCATGGAGGAACAGCCCACCGCCAACACAACCAGTAGCACCGCCGAAAAAGACGAAAACGACGCCTTCGGCGAAAACCCCAACTCGCGCCTTACGTCCGGGTTCACTTTCGTTGGCCAGTTCGTCGACCACGACATCACCTTCGACACCACGAAGCTCAGTGATCAGCTGTCCGACCCCAACGCGACCACCAACTTCCGCACGCCTCGCTACGACCTCGACGCCATCTATGGACTGGGCCCCAACACGAACCCGCAGTTCTACGACCCCGACGATCGGGACAAGTTCCTGATTGTTAAGCGTCCGTACAGCCAGATCGACGGCAAGCTCAAGAAGCCCGACGGCAAGGACGAAACGAAGATCTGGGACGTGAAACCAGACGTCGTCTGGGACGTGCCCCGCGCTACGGCCAACGACCCCGAGGGCCGCCCCCAGGGAACTGCCATCATTTCCGACCCCCGCAATGACCAGACGGAGATCATCCTCCAGCTACACGTGGCCTTCCAGATGTTCCACAACAAGCTGGTGGACACTCTGCGCGCAAGCGGAACGCCGCGTTCGGCCGTGTTCGAGGCGGCTCGGCGCCTGGCCCGCTGGCACTACCAGTGGATCGTGACTCACGAGTTCCTTCCCGCCATCGTGGGGCAGTCCATGTCCGACTCGGTGTACAAGGAAGGCTCCAAGGCTCCGACCATCAACATCAAGTACTACAAGCCCACGAATCCCGCCGGGCGCTCCTTCATCCCAGTCGAGTTCGCTGTGGCCGCGTACCGCTTCGGCCACAGCATGACCAGGCCTCGGTACACCGTCCGGGATGTTTATGACACTGCGGGCACCACGGTCCTGGGTTCTGTCTCGGGTGTGCCGCTGTTCGGTGACACACCCACCGACAACAACTTGAACGGGCACCGCGAGTTGCTTCCTCGGCTGAAGATTCAGTGGAGCAAGTTCTTTAACGTTGCGGGGCAAAAGCCCACTGCCCGGCCGGTGCGCCAGTTCGACACGTCGCTGGCCAATCCGCTCTTCAAGTTGCCTCAGACGGCGCTGCCCGACAGCAACACTCTTGGTCTGCTGTCGCAGCGGAATCTCAAGCGAGGCAGGAAGATGGGCCTGCCCTCAGGGCAGCAGGTGGCTCGGCTGATGGGCGTGACGCCTCTCACCCGCACCCAGTTGTGGACGAACCACCGTATCGAGGTTGAGATCCCGATCGTCGGCAACGTGGTGAAGGTCCTCAAGGAATACGACGTTGAAAACCAGGACCTCAAGACTCTCTTCGCGGATCCAGACTGGAACGGCGAGGCACCGCTGTGGTTCTACATCCTGAAGGAGGCCGAGATCGTCGGCAACGGCCGCGAGATGGGCCCGGTCGGCGGCCGCATCATAGCCGAAGTTCTCGTCGGCCTATTGCAGAAGGACCCCAACTCGTACCTGTACCTGAATTCCTCCTGGAAGCCCACCACTCCCATAGCGCCGGCCCGCGGCCAGTTCACGATGGCCGATCTCCTCAAGTACGCCGGCGTCTGGTCCTGAAACGGAGGTAATGAACTTTCATCTGCGATCGCGACTGACTGATGAACAGGCTAAGAAACCGATGTGAACGAGGTGATGAAACATGCAAGAGACGATCGCGAAAGAGTCGGCCCGCCCGCGCATAGCCAGGCGGATCGGAGCAGCCGGGCTCGCCCTGGCCGCGGTAGTGACGCTGGGCGCCTGCAAGGCGACCGGTGGGGGACAAATCGATGAGCCGGTACCGAGCAACGTCCTCCCGACGGGTGACATCGACGGCGTCTACAAGGGCGAAGCCACCTTCGGCTTCAACTTCACCTGCGAGGTGACGGCCAAGAACAAGGAAGTGATCAAGGGCGAGATCACCTATCACGACACCGGGACCAGCACCATTGAGGGAGTTGACTTCCCAGAGGTTAGGCTTCATGGCGTTGTTGATCCGATGACCTTCACTGCCCCCGACTGCGAGGCGGCGGCCCAGCTCTTCTTGGATGCTGCCCAATTCGACGGCACCTATCGGTCCCAAGACACGAGTCTGACATCCGCCCTGCCCGGCCGATTCACCGTTTTGGTGTTCGACCAGGGTGAGCCGGGCCGCACGAAGGACGCATTCGTCACCGGGGACGGGTTCGCCATCGACCTGAAGGGTGGTCCATACACCCTTTACACCCGGGCCGGCTACATCGAAGGCGGCAACATCCAGGTGGACAACACCTAGCTACATCTGGGCTCATCCGGCGGCGTGACGGTCTACGAAGGTCATGCCGCCGGCAGCCAGTAACTCGTCCTGAAAATGGGGGGACATGCGACATGCGTTGGTAAGCAAGTCACCGCGGCGGCGTCTAGCTCGGCGGGCCGGAGCAGCCGGGATGGCGCTGGCCGCGATGTTGGTGCTGGGAGCTTGCCGGGCGACCGGTGGGGGACAGATCGATGATCCCTTGCCGAGCGGCGTTCTACCGACAGGTGACATTGTTGGTGCCTTCACCGGTGAAGCGAATTTCGGCTTCAACTTCACCTGCGGGATGAGGGCCAAGAACAAGGCCGTGATTACGGGCGAGATCACTTATCACGACGCCGGAACCAGCACTGTTGAGGGGGTTGACTTCCCAGAAGTTAGGCTTCAGGGAATCGTCGATCCGATGGTCTTCACCGTCCCCGACTGCGAGACGGCGGCGCAGCTCTTCTTGGATGCGGCCCAGTTCAAAGGCACCTACCGCTCCCAGGACACGGATCTGGCCTCCGCGCTGCCCGGCCGATTTACCGTCTTGGTGTTCGACCAGGGTGAGCCTGGTCGCACGAACGACCCAGCATTCGTTACCGGTGACGGGTTCGCCATCGACCTGAAGGGTGGTCCATACACTCTTTACACCCGGGCCGGCTACATCGAGGGCGGCAACATCCAGGTACGCGGGTAGACAACGCCTAGGCACATTCCCGGTGCTTATCGTCGGTCGGCGTGGCTAAGGAACCCATGCCGCCGGGCACCACTGAGTGGGACTCCGGCTCCTTGACCTTTAGCGTGTGTCGAGGCGTTGATAGAAACGTCGGCTGAAGTTTCGAATCAAAAGGTGATGAAGTTCTGCGTGATTTCTCTATTCGCTAAAGGAAGGTTGGAACTCGTCGCCGACAGCGCGAAAGGGATACGGCGAAAAGGAGAGCGCATCCCCGGTGATTCCTAGAAGCCGCCAGGACCTATGTGGATCGTGCAAACAGAACTGAAGCTGCAAGTGCTGCCTGTTTAGCGGGGTATTCCAGACAAGCCGCGTCAGGGACGCTAAGTTACTCAGCGGGTCAAGACCAGGGCCCAGAGGTGCACCAACGCGACCGAGGGATCGGGGCAGTCAATGGGGGACCAAGGGGCTCGGGGAATCAGCCGTCGCCGCTTTCTGCAGGGGACAGCAGTCGCCTCGCTAGGAACAGCAGCCGCTGCGGTCGGAATCACACCCGCGGCCGCCGAGCCGATCGCCGAGGTGTCTATCGAACCCCACGGTGCCGAGCTTCGTGGCCTCGATCTAGTGCTCGAGAGCCCTACTTCCGAAGGTCGCTTCGGGTACATGTTCAAGAACCAGCCGCCGCTTGAAGCCTCGGAGAACTTGCTGTCCGCCCTGGGCCAGACCATGGAGGAACGGCCTGTCATCGGCACCAACCTCGTCGACCCGGAGACGGGCGAGCCGGTTCTGAAGAGCGACGGCAGTCCCGTTGTGGCCACCAAGGACGACAACGACGCCTTCGGCGAGAACCCGAGCCCGGTGCTGACGTCGGGTTTCACGTTTGTCGGTCAGTTCGTCGACCACGACATCACGTTCGACACCACGCCGCTCAGTGAGCAGGAGTCCGATCCCAATGCCACGACGAACTTCCGCACGCCCCGCTACGACCTCGACGCGATCTACGGGCGGGGGCCAAAAAAGGATCCTCAGCTCTACGACCCCGACGACCGGGACAAGTTCTTGATCGTCAAGCGTTCCTACAGTGAGATTAGGGGTGTCCCGACAACCCCCGACGTGGTCTACGACGTGCCGCGAGATTCCAGCGGCAAGGCGATCATGGCAGATCCCCGTAACGACCAGACGCTGATCCTCCTCCAGCTGCATGTGGCCCTGCAGATGTTCCACAACAAGCTCGTGGACTACGTCCGGAAGAACCTGGTATCCGCGCTGTTCCCGGGGCTGTCGGTGTTCGAGTCGGCCCGACGCCTGGCCCGGTGGCACTACCAGTGGATGGTGACCCACGACTTCCTGCCCGCAATCGTGGGCAAGGCCATGGCCGACTCGGTGTACAAGGAGGTCCTGACCGGGCTTCCGATCATCAACCTCAAGTACTACCGGACGATCAACCCGCTGGGCCGTCCCTACATCCCGGTGGAGTTCTCGGTAGCCGCGTACCGCTTCGGCCACAGCATCGCCCGGCCCAGATACACAGTGCGGGAATTCATCGACACCCGCACCGGTGCCACCGTGGAGGTCAAGAGCGTCCCACTCTTCGAGGCTGAGCCGACCGACAACAACCTGAACGGGCACCGTCCGATTCCGCCTCGGCTAAAAATGCAGTGGAGCAAGTTCTTCAACACAGCCGGGAAGCCTCCGACCGCCCGGCCGGTGCGTCAGTTCGACGCGAATCTGTCGGATGCGCTTTTCCGGCTGCCCGCCACGGCGCTCCCTGACAGCAACCCGATGAGCCGGCTTGCCGTCCGGAACCTCCTCCGGGGCAAGAAGATGCGCCTGCCGTCGGGACAGCAGATTGCTCGCGAGATGGACGTCACCCCACTTACGGATGAGGAGCTGTACACGGATCACCGCATCGAGGTGCGTGTTCCAATTGTCGGCAACGTGGTGGAGGTGCTGCGCGAGTTCGACGTCGAGAACCAGGATCTGAAGACGCTCTTCGAGGATCCAGGCTGGGACGGCGAGGCGCCTCTGTGGTTCTACATCCTCAAGGAGGCGGAGATCGTCGGCCGGGGACGCGAGATGGGTCCGGTTGGCGGACGCATCGTGGCGGAGGTCCTCGTCGCCCTTATGCAGCGCGACCCCAACTCGTATCTGCTTCTGAACGCCCTGTGGAAGCCCACACCCCCGATAGCGCCGGCCCGCGGCAAGTTCACCATGGCCGATCTTCTGAAGTTCGCAGGAGTTTGGTCCTGATACGGAGGCGATAGAGCACCTCCCGGACTAGGTGACGTGTCAGCCCTTGATCACTAGCTCAGAGGGTTTGGACGTCAAGTCGGAATCGGGGTCCAGTACGCGCAGCCGGTAACGACCCGGGCCCCCAAGCTCGACATATGCGGTGAATTGGCCCGACTGGTCGGTCTTGGTCGGTAACGGGAAGTCCAGCCACTTGCCTCCCTCCTCGCGCTGCACCCGCAGGGAGGTGTCTGCCCCACCACGGTACGTACCTTGGATTCGCACTGTTTGGAAGGGCCTGGCGGAACCGGCTGAATTCTCCAACTGAATGGCCGCTTGCTTCGCCGAACCGGAGCCGGTGTTGTCGCCGGCACCCGATGTCGTAGTCGAAGCCTGCGGCCTCGCGTCGGAGGCTTGTGACGGACCGGCGCCCGACGACGACGGCCCGCGGGTCTCAGTCGACGTGATCGTGGCAGGAAGAGCAGACGGAGCGGGCTCGCTGATCAGCCAGGCTGTCGCGGGTGCGATGACAAT
>Ga0081455_10002078_pt1 | contig 23876 bp, 24 predicted proteins | sample TabmetS3T2R1_FD_70207 | JGI IMG/M metagenome (GOLD analysis project Ga0081455, IMG submission 70207) | Tabebuia heterophylla rhizosphere microbial communities from the University of Puerto Rico - S3T2R1 | ecosystem: Host-associated > Plants > Roots > Rhizosphere ...
CGTTTCTCGGCTCGCAATACGACGACACGCTGCGGGAGGTCTACACCAGCGGCATCGCGGAGAGCCTGCTCGATGATCCCAGCATCATCCGCGTGCTGTTCGGATCCGGCCTGTTCGGCAACAAGCGGCTGCGCGAGCTGGTGGCCCGCTATGTCGGGCCGGAGATCCTGGCGGCCGTCGCCCGCGAAAATGCCAGGGGCCGAAAACTGCTCGTGGTGACGACCGATCTCGACACCCAACGCACGGTCGTCTGGGACATGGGAAAAATCGCCGCCGTCGGCTCGCCCGAGGCGCTGCATTTGTTTCGCGACGTGATGGCGGCCTCCGCCAGCATTCCGCTGGTCTTCCCGCCGATCCTGATCGAAGCCGAGGGCCAGGGCCGGCGCTTTCAGGAGATGCATGTCGACGGCGGCGTGACCGCGCCGGTCCTGACGCTGCCGGATGCCCTGCTCTTCCAGGGACGCCTGCCCGGCAACAGCCGGATGAACATCTACATCCTCGTCAACAAGAAGCTCGAACGAACCTTCGAGCTCGTGTCCAACAGCACGCTCGATGTCGCCTCGCGCAGCCTGTCGTCGATCACCCAGTCCCAGACCCGCTCGGTGATCTTCTCGACCTACGATTTCGCCCAGCGCAATCGGTGGGGCTTCCATCTGTCCTATATCGAGCGCAACTATCCCGCATCGCCCAAAGAGGGATTCGACACCGCCTATATGCGCGCGCTTTACCAGCACGGCTATGAGAAGGCCGCGTCGGGCCACGCCTGGACCTCGACGCTTCCATGAGCCACCCGGAACGACGACCTGCCCAAACCGTTGACGGTATGGCCAATTCGGCCAGATTCGCGATGACGGCCCTCTTGCTGCGCGTTATAGAGCAATGACGACTATTATGATCGCGCAGGAATCATTGGGCATGGGATTGACTGCGACCAAGGCCAGACCGGCGAAACGGGACGTCCCGAAGTCGCGCGGCGGCCGGCCGACAAAAAGCGCCGCCATCGAGCGCGATCAGCGGCTGATCGAAGTTGCCACCCGTCTTTTCCTGGACCGGGGCTATGACGCGACCTCGCTCGATGCGGTGGCTGAAGCAGCCCGGGTCAGCAAGCCCACCGTCTATGCGCGTTACGGCGACAAGCGTGGGCTGTTTGCGGAAGTGCTGAGGCGCGAGATCGACCGCTGGCTTGCCCCGCTTGCCGAAGCGGCGGAAATGCAGCTGACGCGGGCCTCGGACATCTCGGTCGAGCAGCGCCTGATCGAGGTCGGGCGCGAGATGCTGATGTTCACCTGCGGGCCCGATGCCGTCGCCTTCAGCCGCATGATGACGTCGCAGGCCATCAACTTTCCCGACATCGCCAAGCTCGGCAAGGAAGAAGGCTGGCTGAAAGCCGTTTCAACGACCGCGCGGTTCTTCGATCATCTGGTCGCTCAAGGCGCCATGGACGTCGAGGATACCGGCATCGCAGCCGAGGTCTTTCTCGACGTGGTCGTCGGCCACACCCACCGGATGGCGACGTTCGGAACGCCGCTCGAGATGAAGTCCGCCGAAAAGCGGATGCGGCTGGCGATCAGGCTGTTCCTGGCCGGTGCGCTCGGACCACCGAGCCGCGTCCAGTCCGTTCCCAAAGCGACCACGCGGCGGCGTCCCTCGCGCTGACAATTCCGTGAGAACGGAGTTTCACGTGCGGTACGGGCTGGATGCATCCTTGACCAAAACAAAACGATACGGTATGGTTTTGTTACAAGTGAAGCATGCGGGTTCCCGCTTACCAGTCCCGGCGGGGCTCGCGCGCTTCGATCGCCGCAAACGGCGGTCCCGCCCGTTTGCGACGTTCCGCGGCCGACCCATATGCCTCCAGAGGGTCGGCCGCGTTTCTTCGAGACGATCCGACCCGTCCGCCGGCAGAGACAGGCTCAAGCACGGAGACTTGCAGAACATGCGCGTGCCCCGATGTTGGAGACCATTGCTTGCAATCGTCCTGCTGGCGATCATCCTCCCTGCCCCGATCTATGCCATGGCGTCGTCGACCGACGAGCCAACCTCGCTCCGCAATGAGGCCGACGATGGCGCCGCGTCCGACCAGCGGGCGATCAGCCGAGAGCTCGAGCTTTTCCGCGGGTCGGCGGTCTCGCTGAGCCAGGCGATGGCCATCGCCGAAGCCCTGCATGCCGGCGCGACCACCGCCGATGTCAGCTTCGACGGCGCACCGGATGCACCGGTCTACCGGGTAAAGACCCTTCACAACGACCGCATCTGGCACCACGCCGTCGACGCTGCGACCGGCAAGATTGTCGGCGGCGAAGCCGCCCTGCCCCTGAAGGAGTTCGATGCGAACGACCGCAGCAACCTCGTTGCACTCAAGACGGTTCGGCACGGCCTCGCAGATGCCGTTCGCGTGGCGGAGCATGCGGCGTCGGGCAAGGCCATCAGCGGCGGCCTGATCCGCGAGCACGGCCGGCTGAATTTCGCGATCGTCGTCATGAGCGGCAACGACCTGAAGGCGGTGGTCCTCGAACCTCCCGGCGCCGCAAGGCGGCGATGATGGGGCTCGTGTGCCCCGGATCAGGCTAAAAGCCCGTTGACGGCAGCCCAAAGCTGCCGCATAAGTCCGCGCCATGACGATCTCGACCAAAGCGACCGCGAAAACCAAAGCACCCTCCGGGGGCTGGGGAGCCGTGCGCGCGTAGTCGAACGACCGCATCATCCAAACCGCAGCCCCGCCTGAAAAGGACCGGGGCTTTTTTATTGCCCGCAACATGCGCGAACCAGGAGGATAGACCCGTGAGCCACGAACCCGTTGTAGCCATTGCCGGCGTGACCGGCGCAGTCGGCGCCGAATTCATCGCCACCATGGACCGGCGCGGCTTTCCCGTCCGCAAGCTGAAGGCGCTGGCCAGCGCCCGCTCGGCCGGCAAGACCATCGATTTCCGCGGCGAGAAGGTCGTGATCGAGGAGCTCACCGAGAAGTCCTTCGAGGGCGTCGACATCGCGCTGTTCTCGGCCGGCGGCGGCACCTCGCGGAAGTTTTCGCCCGCGGCAGTGAAGGCCGGCGCCGTCGTGATCGACAACTCCTCGGCCTTTCGCATGGACCCGAACGTGCCATTGGTGATCCCGGAGATCAACGCGGCCCGCATCCGCGAGCACAAGGGCATCATCGCCGTTCCGAACTGCTCGGCGATCACGGCTCTGGTGCCGCTGTGGCCGATCCACAAGGCCAACCGCATCAAGCGCGTCATCCTGTCGACCTATCAGGCGGCGAGCGGCGGCGGCGCCGCGGTGATGCAGGAACTGGTGGAATCGACCCGCGCCTATCTCGACGGCCGGCCGTTCGCACCGAAGGCGATCCAGCACCCCTACGCCTTCAACCTGTTCAGCCACAACACGGCGATCGATCCCGAGACCGGCTACAACGACGAAGAGACCAAGGTGATCAAGGAGACGCGCAAGATCTTCGAGGACGACAAGATCGCCATCGGCGTCACCTGCGTCCGCGTGCCGGTGCTGCGCGCGCATTGCGAGGCGATCACCTTCGAGTGCGAGAACCCGATCACGGAAGTCGACGTGCGCGCGATCCTGTCGAAGGCGCCGGGAGTAAAGATCGTCGACGATCGCGCGAAGAACTATTTCCCGATGCCGATCGATGCGTCAGGTCAGGATGACGTTCTGGTCGGCCGCATCCGCAAGGATCTCAGCGACTCCAGTGGCCACTCGATCTCGATGTTCGTCTCGGCCGACCAGCTGCTGAAGGGGGCGGCGCTGAACGCCATCCAGATCGCGGAATTGCTGCCGCAGCGCGCGATGGCATGAAGGTGCCGTAGGGTGGGCAAAGGCGCGCAAGCGCCGTGCCCACCATCGGTCCGCGGTCGGTGGCATCAATGGTGGGCACGCCTCACTTTGCCCACCTACGAAGCTAAGCGCCGTGTCATGAGAGCTATAAACTTTCGAGGAAACCATCATGCCAAGCACTCGGATCACGACAGGAACCTGGGCGAGAGGCCGCGAAGCAAGCATTCTCGAAGCCGTCCAAAAAGCTCTGCTTTCTTCGCTGAAAATCCCCGATTACGATCGCGATATTGTGCTCGACCTTTACGAGGCGGGTAGACGAATTGTTCCTACCGGCCGATCCGATCGGTACACGCGCGTAGAAGTCATTCTATTTTCCGGGCGATCCCTGGACGCCAAAAGGTCCCTCTATCAGGCCATGGTTGCAAACCTGCATGACCTCGGAGTGCCCACGAGCGAAATAAAGATCGTTCTAATTGAAGCTCCTCCCGAAGACTGGGGCCTGCGCGGCGGCCAACCTGCCTCCGAGATCGATCTTGGATTCCGGATCGACGTCTGACCATCAACGGCGCCACGAAGGCTGCGCTGATCACTTCGGAAGCGCAGTGCCGTAGGGTGGGCAAAGGCGCGCCAGCGCTGTGCCCACCATCGGTCCGCATCGGTGTCATCAATGGTGGGCACGCTTCCGCCTTCGCTCTTCGAGCTACGGCGGACAAGTCGCTTTGCCCGCCCTACGCAGTTCGCGGGAGGTGCGCACCGGTAAGTCAACCGCTCTGACTTATGGTTCGCCGGCCGCGGATGATGTAGTTTCGCTCGTGTGACGTTGCGAAACACCGTCAAGGCGGATTGGGACAGTTCAAATTCAATTTTTCAGTCCAGCTGACATCGACCACCCTACGCAAAGCCGTAATCGCTCGCATTGCAAGAGGCCGTCTCATCTCTGGCCAGTATTCGCAAGGAGTGTGTCATGCGATCCGTTTCAAGAGCAGCTAGTGCAGCGCTTGCCCTGTGCATGGTGCTACTATCATTTGGCTCCAGCGCTTTGGTCGAACCGAAAACGGAGGTGGCGGCAGCGGCCTCGGCATGGGGGCAGGCTATTGGCGGAGGCGATGTCGAGAAAGTCTTGGCGCTCTATGCAGACGATGCCGTACTCTGGGGCACGTTGTCGCCGACCGTGCGCTCCAATCGCGAGGCGCTGCAAGATTATTTCGTGAACGCCTTCAAGGTTCTGCCCGGCCTGAAGGTCGCCTTCGGCGATCAGTTGGTCCGCGTGTACGGAAATGCGGCGATCAACACTGGCTACTACACGTTTTCCTATGTCAGGGATGGCGAGGCGAAGAGCTTGCCGGCGCGCTACAGTTTCACCTACGTCAAGAACGGTGAGCGCTGGCTGATCGTCGACCACCATTCCTCGGCCATGCCCTCGCCACCCAAATAGACGTAGGTGGACAAAGCCGAATGCGCGTCTGCTGACAGTGCCGTAGGGTGGGCAAAGGCGCACTTGCGCCGTGCCCACCATTGGCTCCGCGTGTCAGTCTGGATGGTGGGCACGCTTCCGCCTTCGCTCTTCGAGCTACTGCGGACAAGTCGGTTTGCCCACCCTACGCAGCGATGCAGCTACGCGCCCGTCACGCGCCAGATCACGTTGCCGACGTCATCGGCCACCAGCAGCGAACCGTCGGGGCCGAGCGTGACGCCGACCGGCCGCCCGTAGGAGACCTTCTCGTCGGGGGCGAGGAAGCCCGTCAGGATATCGCGCGCCGGGCCGGAGGGGCGGCCGTTCTCGAACGGCACGAAAACCACGGCATAGCCGCTCAGCGTGCTGCGATTCCAGGAGCCGTGCTGGCCGATCACCATGCCGTCCGGAAAGCCCGGCAGCGTGCCTGCCGGCATCCAGCACAGGCCCAGCGACGCCGTATGCCCGCCGAGCGCATAGTCCGGTTGAATCGCTTTCGCGACCATGGCCGGGTCCTGCGGCACGCGGTCGTCCACCGTCTGGCCCCAATAGCAATAGGGCCAGCCGTAGAAGCCACCGTCGCGCACTGAGGTCAGATAGTCCGGCGGCGTCTCGTCGCCGAGGCCGTCGCGCTCGTTGACGACGGTCCAGAGCACGCTCGTGCCGGGCTCCCAGGCAAGACCCACAGCGTTACGCAGGCCGCCGGCGAAGATGCGGTTCGTGCCGGCGGTCAGATCGAGCTCGTAGATCGCGGCGCGGCCTTGCTCGACCTCCATGCCCATCTCGGCGATGTTGCTGAGCGAGCCGACGCCGGCATAGAGCTTCTTGCCGTCCGCGCTCGGCAACAGGCTCCGCGTCCAGTGCCCGCCGGGCTTGAAGGTGACGAGCTTCTTCCCCTCGGCGGTGATGCGGTCCGCGCCGGCGACATACGGGAAAGCCACCACGCCGTCGGTGTTGCCGACGTAAAAAGTGTCGCCGACGAGCGCCATGCCGAACGGCTGGCTCAGCCCCTCCATGAAGATCCCGCGCCCCTCTGCAACGCCGTCACCGTCGCGGTCGCGCAGCAGCGTGATGCGGTCGGCGCTGACGCCGAGCGCCGCGGCGCGCCGCATCGTCGCCTGCATCGCATAGTGGAACACACTCCTGGGCGGTCCCGCGATCTGCGTCGCCTCGGCAATGAGGACGTCGCCATTGGGCAGCACGTTGATCCAGCGCGGATGGTCGAGATCGGTCGCAAACGCATTGACCTTCAGCCCGGGCGCAGCGGTCGGCTTCTGCCCCGCGCTCCAGCCCTGCGCCGTCGGCATTTTCAGCGTCGGGATCGCGCCTTGCGGCTTCGCCTCCGGGATCGCTGGCTTATTGCCCCAGGCCGGCGCTGGCGCAGATCCCTGCAGACGGCGCCATTGCAGCGCGACGGCACCGATCAGCGCGACGAACCGCGCAAAAATACCCGATATGTCCATGAAGTTCTCCAGATGATCGCGCGCACCCTATCCGACGCCAGGAAGCGTTGGAACCTCGTCGTCGGCGCGCAAACTCGCCGGCACCTATGCGTTTTCGCGTGAAAGCAACGCTGGTCGCCGGACGGCCGCGGCGCCGACATGTAGCGAGAGACGGTAGTACTACGAGCTTGGCGAAATCAGCCGAATCGCAGAAACACAATCTTGGCGCTTCTTTGTCAGAGCGCTTCCTCCCTGAACCTTATGCCCGCCCAATTGGCGGGCCTCTTTTTCAAAGCGAGGACGCCCCGGCCAGGCTCAATCGCGCGCGCGAAACAGCAGACAGGCGTCGCCATAGGAATAGAACCGGTAGCCGGCCGCGATCGCATGCGCGTAAGCCTGCTTCATCGTGTCGAGACCGGAGAACGCCGACACCAGCATGAACAGCGTCGAGCGCGGCAAATGGAAATTGGTCATGAGGATATCGACCGCGCGAAACCGATAGCCTGGCGTGATGAAGATCGAGGTCTCGCCATCGAACGGCTGAACGGTGCCGTCCTCGCGCGTCGCGCTTTCCAACAGCCGCAGCGACGTGGTGCCGACGGCGATGATGCGCCCGCCTTTGGCGCGCGCGGCGTTCAGCGCCGCAGCGGTATCGGCCGAGATCGAACCCCACTCGGCATGCATCCTGTGCTCGGAGGTCTCCTCCACCTTGACCGGCAGGAAGGTCCCTGCCCCGACATGCAAGGTCAGCCGGTGCAGCCCGACGCCGCGGCCGCGCAGCGCGGCTTCAAGCTCGGGCGTGAAATGCAGGCCCGCCGTGGGAGCGGCGACCGCGCCCTCGTTCGCCGCGAACATGGTCTGGTAGTCGGCGGCATCGCGATCGTCGGGCGTGCGCTTGGAGGCGATATAGGGCGGCAGCGGCGGCGTGCCGAGATCGGCAATGGCCTGATCGAGCGTAGGGCCATGGAACGAGAACGACAGCGTGATCTCGCCCTCATCGCCCTTGGCTTCGACCTCGGCGTCGAGATGGCCGAGCAGGCAGACCTTGCCCTCATTGCCGAAGCGGACGATGTCGCCTGGCGCGAGCTTTTTCGCCGGCTTCACCAGCGCGCGCCAGCGCGAGCCGTCGAGCCGCTTGATCAGCGTCGCCTCGATTTTCGGCTCGGTCTCGCGGCCGATGCGCCGGCCCTTGAGCTGGGCCGAGATCACCTTGGTGTCGTTGACGACGAGCTGATCGCCCGCCTCCAGCCATTGCGGAAGCTCGGAGACGGTACGGTCGCGCAGCACGCCGTCGGGCTGCACGACCAGCATGCGCGCGGCATCGCGCGGGCTTGCGGGCCGCAGCGCGATGCTGGTTGGGGGAAGTTCGAAATCGAAGAGATCGGTGCGCATGGCCTCTGGGGCTCAAGCCTCGCCCAGGCAGGTCCTTCCGGGGCACGCGAAGCGTGAACCCGGAATCTCGAGATTCCGGGTTCGCATCTACGATGCGCCCCGGAATGACGGCATCAAATCAAGCGTCCAGCGCCATCCGCGCCTTGACGATCTTGTCCGGGTTCTGCACCGGCTCGCCGCGCTTGATCTTGTCCACGTTCTCCATGCCCGAGGTGACCTTGCCCCAGACCGTGTACTGGCCGTTGAGAAAGGAAGCATCGTCGAAGCAGATGAAGAACTGGCTGTCGCCGGAATCCGGATTGGCGGCGCGGGCCATCGAGACGGTGCCGCGCACATGCGGTTCCTTGTTGAACTCGGCCTTCAGCTTGTTGCCGGAACCGCCGGTGCCGGTGCCGTGCGGGCAGCCGGTCTGCGCCATGAAGCCCTCGATCACGCGATGGAACACGATGCCGTCGTAAAATCCGTCGCGCACCAGTTTCTGGATCTGGGCGACGTGGCCAGGCGCGAGATCGGGACGCATCTCGATGGTGACGGGGCCCTGGGTGGTTTCAAGGATCAAAGTATTTTCTGTATCAGCCATGCTCTTTTCTCTTCTGGTTTGGGTGGACGTTTGCGGGTTCTGAAGGTGACCGCCAAAGGCCGGCCGGCGACCGCACCGCCCAGTCCCTCGGTAAATGACAACGGCGTACAGCGTTGCAAGGTTTCCATGACGGCAATCCGGTACGCTAGCCGGTCATTATCGCTGGGATTTCCGGATTCATAGGTAATCCTGGGTTGACCGAGAATGGCGCCTGTGCGGTTGAAACTGACGACGACGGTGATGTCCATCGGGTTGGCGCGCGAATAAGGCGGCGGCTGCCAGCATGAAAACAGTTTGGCGAAGACGTCCTTGAGGGTATCGAGTTGCTGCGGCTGGGCCGAGGCGTCAGCCGCCGACGCCAGCCACACCAGACCAGCGGCCAACCACAGCGATGGCTTGCTGCGCGGCCGTCTCATGACCTCACTTGATGTCGGATGCGACTTGCACCTTCACCATCTTGTCTGGATCGGCGACCGGCTCGCCGCGCTTGATCTTGTCGACCACATCCATGCCGGCCACGACTTCACCGATCACGGTGTACTTGCCATTCAGCGACGAGCCGTCGGCGAACATGATGAAGAACTGCGAATTCGCCGAGTTGGGATCGCTGGTGCGCGCCATGCCGACGATGCCGCGCTTGTACGGCACGTTGGAGAATTCGGCCGGCAGGTTCGGATATTTCGAGCCACCGGTGCCGTTGAAATTCTTGCCGTCGCCGGTCTGCGCCATGAAGCCTTCGATCACGCGATGGAACGGCACGTTGTTGTAATAGCCCTCGCGCGCGAGCAGCTTGATGCGCTCGGCATGCTGGGGCGCGAGATCGTTCCGCAGCTTGATCACGATGCGGCCCTTGGTGGTGTCGATCACGATCGCATTGGCCTTGTCGAGATTGGCGGGCAGCGGTTGCGCGATCGCGGGAGCCACACACAAGAGCGCAGCGACGAATGCGAGAATTCGGATCATGAGAACTCCGGATAAATAAACAGGTCGGGTAGAGGAGCGCCGGCGGGCGGCTAGCTGGCGAATTTGGCCTTGAGCTTGGCCACGACCGAAGGCGGCACGAAAGCGGAGAAATCCCCACCCATCTGGGCGATTTGGCGCACCAGTGTGGCAGTGATCGGGCGGACGGCGGCTGACGCCGGAACGAATACCGTATGCACGTCGGGCGCCATGGCCTCGTTCATGCCGGCCAGCTGCATCTCATAGTCGAGATCGGTACCGTCGCGCAGGCCGCGAATCATGATGGTTGCGCCCGTCGCCTGCGCCGCCGTAACCGTGAGATTGTCGTAGGTCGTGCAGTCGAAGGCGCAGCCGGCCTTCTTGGCAATGGGTGCACAGACCGCCTGAAGCATCTCCAGACGCTCCTCGGTCGAAAACAGCGACTTTTTGCCGGGATGGATCGCCACGGCGACGATCAGACGGTCGCACAGGGTCACGGCGTGCCTGACGACGTCCAGATGGCCGTTGGTGACGGGATCGAAAGAGCCGGGGTAAAGCGCGATACGGGGCATGGGACCCTCCTACCCCGCCCCGGGCGGCCCGGCAAGCCGGACCCGGTTCCACCGGGGTCCGACTTTTTATTTCAGATCGGCCAATGAACCAGTCCCGGGACCCGGGCGTCTTCCTGGGCGAGCCCGAAATGTTTCGTCCGCCACTGGCCGACGAAACAAAACTCGGCCGGGACGAAACCATTTTCGCACCTCGCGAAGACGGCCGGAAACTTGCGCTGGCTACAAGTCCACCCAACGAAACGACGACGGGCCGCGAAGGCCCACGACAGGGGACCGTCATGATCAAGGCTTTTTCCGCAGTCGCTGCTGCCGCGTTTATCGCTGCCGCGCTGACCGTCCTGCCCGGCTTTGCCCCGCAGGTCGAAGCCAGCGTGCCGCAGGCGCTGGCCAAGGGCGACCGCCTGCCGGTCCGCACCGTCGCCAAGGATTGCTCGCAGCAGGCCTGGCCGAATTTCGAGGCCTCCTGCCTCCGCACCGCCGGCTCCAACGCCGGTGTTCGTGAAGCCCGCCTGGTGACCGCCGACCGCGCCCCGTAACGGCAAGATCTGGTTCCGCCCCCCACCTCCAAGGAACCGCAGTGATGGCGAGCAGGGATCCCCCCTCCCTGCTCGCCATTTGCGTTCTGAGCGCTGTTCTCGCGGTCCTGTCCGTCCCGGATTATGCTCCGACCATCCTTCGACCAAGATCGAAGCATCGTCGGATGCGGCGCACGTAACATCGTGGCGATGACCGCGCCGATGGATATCTACTACGACTTCAGATCGCCCTACGCCTATTTGGCCTGGTGGCGAATTCGTCGAGAGCAGGCATTTTCATCATGGAAATGGCGGTGGAAGCCGGTTTCGATTGATGTCCTGCTCAACTTGCAGGCTGGACGCGAGCCACTGGCACCGTACGTCGATCCGCTGCCGCCCCCGAAGAGGAAGCACTTCCTGGCTGACATCAGGCGATCGGCGAGCTTCTTCGGCGCACCATTGTCACCACCGCATCAACCTCGTCCTGATCCCGCGCCGGCCTTGTGCGTCGCGCTTCGGCTCGCGCAAGGCGGCATTGCCCACGACCGGTTTCCGCTTCTGGCCTGGCGACGCACCTCCGTACCGCCGGCTCCACGTCTATGGTGAAGGAAGCGCGCCTGGTTACCGCTAATCGCACCCCATGAGGACAACTGATTCCCGACAATCGGAACCCCATGGCAATTTGCGACGTCTCGTCGCATGCTGGTGTTTGATCGCGCCTTCGGATGATCCGGCGGCGCGATGCCAATGGAGGCGCGCCAGTGACCAGTACGCCAGTTGCAGCCTCCGGCCATTCCAGCCCCCTCCCCGCAGCAGCCACGGTCGGTGCTCTTGGTGTCGTCTATGGCGACATCGGCACCAGCCCGCTCTATGCCCTGAAGGAAGCCGCCAAGGCCGCGACCCATGGCGGACCGCTGACGAATGACGCCGTGCTCGGCGTCGTGTCACTGATCTTGTGGGCGCTGATCCTGATCATCTCGATCAAATACGCGCTCCTCATCCTGCGCGCCGACAACCGCGGGGAAGGCGGCATCGTCGCACTGCTGGCATTGCTCCACGCACGCCACGCGCAGGCCGGAACATGGCGCGCGAAACTGCTGGTGGTGGGCCTCGTCGGCGCCGCCCTGCTCTATGGCGACGGCGCGATTACGCCGGCCATCTCGGTACTCAGCGCCATCGAAGGGCTGAAGGCCGACGCGCCATCGCTTGCGCCCGCCGTCGTGCCGCTCACGGTTGTGATCCTGATCGGGCTGTTCGTCATGCAGAGGCAGGGCACCCAATTTATCGGACGGGCATTCGGCCCTGTCATGGTCGGCTGGTTCGCGGTGCTGGCCGCGCTCGGCATCCATGGCATCGTGATGGCGCCGGGCGTCCTCGCCGCAATCAGCCCGCTCTATGCCTTCGATTTCCTGATCCACCAGAACTTCCACGTCAGCTTCGCCATTATCGGCGCAGCATTTCTGGCCGTCACCGGTGGCGAGGCGATGTATGCCGACATGGGACATTTCGGGCGATTTCCGATCCGGCTGGCCTGGTTCGCGGTGGCGCTGCCCGCACTGGTGCTGAACTATTTTGGACAGGGGGCGCTGCTGATCACCGATCCGAGCGCGCTCGACAATCCGTTCTACCAGCTCGCGCCCGATTGGGTGCACTACCCGCTCGTCGCCTTCGCAACACTCGCGACCGTGATCGCATCGCAGGCGATCATCTCTGGCGTGTTCTCGCTGACCCAGCAATCGATCCAGCTAGGCTTCCTGCCGCGGATGCATATCACGCACACGACCAGCGACGCGATCGGCCAGATCTACGTGCCGCTGGTGAACTGGCTGCTTGCCGCTGCTACCTTGGGCGCCGTGTTGCACTTCGGCTCCTCGGAAGCCCTCGCCGGCGCCTACGGCATCGCCGTATCGCTATTGATGGCAATCACCACGCTGCTTGCGGCGCTGGTAGCGATCCAGTGGGGCTATTCGCCGTTCATCGTCATCGCGGTCAACGGATTCTTTTTCGCCATCGACTGCATTTTCTTCTCGGCCAATTCGGTCAAACTGTTCGAGGGCGGCTGGTTTCCGCTGCTGCTCGCAGCCGTCATCGCCTTCGTGATGCTGACCTGGCGCAGCGGCGTCAAGCTGGTGGAGCGGGCACGCGGAAACCTCCGCCAGCCGGAAGAGGATCTGATCGAGACCGCGGTTAATCGTTGCCACGCGCGGCTCGCCGGCACCGCCGTGTTCCTGGCCTCCGCGCCCAAGGGCGTGCCGCTGGCGTTGACGCAGTTCGTCAAGCACAACCACGTGCTGCACCAGCGCGTGCTGCTGGTCACCGTGCTGATCGAGGAATCGCCGCGCATCCCGGATGAGGATCGCGCCGAGATCGTCGAGATCGTCCCGGGCATCACCCGCGTCATCCTGCATTACGGCTTCATGCAGTACCCGACAATCCATGAGGGCCTGACGCTGGCCTGCCGGCAGGGCAAGCTGCCCGGGATTGATCTCACCAACATCACCTATTTCATCGGCCGCGAGACCATCATCCCGCGCGAGGATGTACCGGGCATGTGGGTCTGGCGCGAAGCGCTGTTTGCCTTCCTGCAACGCAACGCCGAACGCACCGCCGCGTTCTTCGACGTGCCGGCGAAGCAGGTCGTTGAGTTCGGGACGGAGCTCGAGATCTAGCTAGCACCCTCGCGCCAGGCTCGTCCGGGGCGATCTCAGGCGCGTGATTTCGCCTTGCCGGAAGATCGCGTCGCGCGGCCGTCTGCCGTCCCCGGATTCCCGACGCGCTTCAGCACCGAGGTCACCACGTAGCGGCCGGCGGGGTGGATGCTTTCCGATATCTCGAACAGGCGGCCGTGCGAATCCAGATATCGCCTGATGACTTCGAGCGCGGGCGATCCGGCTTCCGCCCCCAGCGCCTTGGCGTATTCGGTCGGGATCACGGTCGCCGCCACGGTCTGATGCACTTCGGAAGCGATCACGCCGTAGCTGTCCGCAATCATGTCGCAGACCAGGCGACGGTCCTTTCGGATGTCGCTGACGGCATCCGCATAGCTCTCCTCGACATAAACATTGACCCAGGCGAGCGGCGAGCTCCTGGGCTTGGTCGAAGCACGAACATACGGGATCCGCAGCCAGCGCGACCCCGGCTGACAGCCAAAACGCTTCGCGGCCTGCCGATCCATCACGATGGTCTCGATACGCCTGATATCGCGATCCGTCGCCGCGGCGAGTTCAACCAGATCGCTCAATGCACCCAGCGTCTGCTGAAAGCTTTCCTGCGGACGTTCGCGGCTCTCAACCCGCGTGCCGGAGCCCTTGCGGCGCGACACCGCCCCAAGCTCGGTGAGCCGGCGCATCGCCGCCCGCACCGTCTGGCGGCTGACATCGTAGTGCGCCGCAAGCTCGAGCTCGGTCGGGATCAGGCCGCCGACCGGGTACTGGCCGCGGTGGATCGCTTCCAGCAAATCGCGGGCAATGTCCTCGTAGATCGGCATGTCGAACGGTTCTCGTGGGTCGGCGCGCTGGCATAGCACGGCTTCGGCGCCGCTGCATCGCCGCTTGACAAATTTGTACGCATCAATCATATGGCCGTACATATTAACGAGGAGGAAACACGCGCGTGGCCAGCACGATGTTCGACAGCGCCCTTTATCGCGACGTTTTCTCGACGCCTTCGATGCGGGCGGTATTTTCCGACGAGGCGCAGCTCAAGGCCTATGTGCAGGCCGAGGTCGCGCTTGCCACCGCGCAAGGCGAGACCGGTGTGATCCCGCGCGAGGCGGCCGAGGCGATTGCGCGGCAGGCCCCGGCGGTCGTGCTCGACAGGGGGCAGTTGAAGCGCGACACCGAGAATGTCGGCTATCCGATTGTGGGCCTGGTCCGCCAGCTCTCCGAGCAGCTCGGCGAACCCGGCCGCTATCTGCATTGGGGCGCGACTACCCAGGACATCATGGATACCGCGACCGTGCTGCAACTGCGCGACGCGGTTGCGCTGATCGAAGCCCAGCTGACCGAGGTCATGGGTACGCTTGCCAATCTCGCCGCCCTCCACCGCGATACGCCAATGGCGGGCCGGACCCATCTGCAGCAGGCGCTGCCGATCACGTTCGGGCATAAGGCCGCGATCTGGCTATCGGCACTGCAGCGCTCGGCCGAACGGCTCGAACAGGCCAAGCCTCGCGCGCTTCAGGCGCAGCTCGGGGGTGCTGCGGGCACGCTGGCTTCGCTCGGCGATCGCGGACTGGATGTTCGCGCCGCTTATGCGTGGGCGCTTGGTCTCGCTGAGCCTGACATCACCTGGCACGTCGCCCGCGACGGACTGGTCGAACTGGTCCAGACCCTGGCCGTGATCTGCGGCGCACTCGGCAAGATCGGCTATGACGTCATGATCCTGATGGCAACCGAGATCGGCGAGGTGTTCGAGCCGTTTTCTTCGCATCGGGGCGCCTCCTCGACCATGCCGCAGAAGCGCAACCCGATCTCCTCGGAAATTTTGCTGGCCAACGCAAAGGCATCCCGCGACGCTGCCTCGCTGATGCTGGATGCCATGGTGCAGGATCTCGAGCGCGCCACCGGTCCCTGGCATTGCGAATGGCTGGCGCTGCCCCAAGTCTGTCTGTTGACCTCCGGGTCGCTTTCGCAGGCGCAATTCATGCTGTCCGGCCTGATCGTCGAGCCGGCGGCGATGAAGCGAAATCTCGATTCCACGCGCGGCCTGATCGTGGCCGAGGCGGTCATGATGGGGCTTGCACCCGCGCTCGGCCGCCAGTCGGCCCATGACGAGGTCTATGCCGCCTGCCGCGATGCGTTCGAGCGCGGCGACGCGCTGCTCGATGCCTTGCTGCGCCGTCCGGCGATCGCATCGGCCTTGCCGCGCGAGCAACTCGCCGCGCTGTGCGAGCCGTCAAACTATCTCGGCACCGCGGGCGCGATGGTCGACCGCGTGCTCGCGCGTCAAAGCAAACGATAGACAAAAACAAAATAGACATTTGGGAGGATTGATTCATGGCGTTCCGCACGCTCGATCGCCGCGCCGTCACGTTCGGCCTGGCTGGTGCCCTCTGCATGCCTTCGATCCTGCGCGCGCAGGCGAACTATCCGGACCGGCCGATCAACGTCATCGTGCCGTTTGCCGCCGGCGGGCCGACCGACGCGATCGCGCGCATCTATGCCGAGTTCCTCTCGCGTGATCTCGGGCAAACACTGGTGATCGAAAACGTCGCCGGCGCCGGCGGGACGATCGGCTCGACCAGGGCCGCGCGCGCGACGCCTGACGGGTACACGATCCAGATCGGCCAGGCCGGCACGCATGTGTCGAGCGTCGGCCTTTACAAAAACCTGAAATACAACCCGATCACCGATTACGAACATCTCGGACTGCTCGGCGATCTGCCGCAGGTGCTCGTCGTCAAGCGCGATTTTCCGCCCGGCGACTTCAAAGCGTTCGTCGATTATGTCCGCGCCAATGAATCAAAGCTCAATGTCGGCACCGCCGGCCCCGGCTCGTCGGCGCATATGGGCGCGGCCATGCTGAACGTGCGGCTCGGCACCAAGGTCAATCTGGTCTCCTATCGCGGCACGGGCCCTGCGATGAACGATCTGATCGCGGGCCAGATCGATTACATGGTCGAGGTGTCGCTCACCGCGCTGGCCCAGATTCAGGCGAAGACCGTGCGACCGCTGGCGGTGTTCCGTTCGGCCCGCATCTCCACCCTGCCCGATGTGCCCTCGACCAACGAGTTCGGCGTCGACGGCCTCGACTTCCCGGTCTGGCTCGGATTCCTCGCGCCGAAGGGCACGCCGCAGCCGATCGTGGAGCGGCTCAACGCCTCGATCCGCAAGGCGACGCAGGACGCGACCCTGCGCGCCCGTCTCGCCCCGCTTGGCCTGGAAATGCCTGATGATGCGACCAACACACCGGCCGGCTTCCGCGCCTATGTCCAGTCGGAAATCGATCGCTGGGTGCCGCTGATCCACAAGGCGGGGTTGGTCATCGATTGATGAATTGCCCGTGACCTGTAGCCCGGATGAGCGAAGCGACATCCGGGAATGGTCTCGCCACAGATAAAGCTTTCCCGGATATCGCTTCGCTCATCCGGGCTACGACTTCGTCATTCCGCTATTGCGGCTTGGCCGGCAATCGCCGAAGCGCCCAGCCATCGCCGAAACGCACGAGCATCGCATCGCAGTTGTTGTCGGGACATTTTCGGCCGGCATCATCGGGATAAACGCGCAACGCGATATGGTCGTTGTCGATCCAGCGCTCAAGGTGCCATTCTTGAGGTTCGGTATCCTTGTTGACATGCTCCCACTCCAGCGACAGCGAACCGTTTTCATTTGAGCCCACGGCGAGATCATTGGGGCCGCCATAGGCAAGATCATTGTCGATGACGACAAACCTCGATCCATCCGCCGAAAAATACGGCGTGCCTGAAAAACGCAGAACGTTTCCCGTGCGAGCGCTGAGAAGTTCGAAGCTGCTTCCTTCGTAATACCCGATCATGATCGAATAGACATGCGCCTCGGCATGATACGCGACAAGCCGATGGCTGATGCATTTGTTTGCATCGTCCTCCTGGCAGCCCTTCTGATCATCGCGGTACATCTTGGTCGCGCCATTTTCGAGCCGCAGCGTCAGCAGATCGCTGTCGCGGCTCGCGAGTTTTCCGAACTCGCGCAAGCAAGCAGCTTCCACCGCGTCTGTTTTCTGGTTCTCGGTATCTACGCCGCACGTCGTGGGCGCCGCATTCGCGCCGGCCTGAGCGGCGGCGTAGCTGGGCAAAAGGAGCAACAGATATCCCGCAACCAGCAAATAAATCGTGCGAACAAGCATATGAATCAGCCGTTTGTCGTGGACACCCACGCCAATAGCGTGCCTGCTCTAAAATGAACTCTATCTTCAGTTGATGCCTTAATATCACACATATCGCTCGCCGGACGCCATTTTCCCGTTGCTGGCTCAAGCCGATGCGGTAGCTTATCCGGGGAAATTGGGCAGGCAATGAAAGCAGGCGGCGAAACAACCAGGCCGAGAAGCCGCGCAACGATCACGGCCAAACGCGGCCGCGCGCCGAAGGCGGCGCGCGTCGAGAGCCCGGCAAAAGCGAAAGCCGCAAAAGCCAAACATCCCGCCAGGACAGAAATCGAACAGCTTACCCTCGAGCTGCAGGAAGCCCGGGAGCGGCAGGCGGCGATGGCCGAGGTCTTGAGCCTCATCTCGGATTCCCCGACCGGCATCCAGGAGGTGTTCGACCGGATCGTCAAGAACGCCGCGCGGCTGTGCCAGAGCGTGCTGAGCGCCGTCTATCGCCGGGAAGGCGAGCACGTGCATCTGGTCGCCTACGACCAGTTCTCCTCGGAATCGGTGGCCGCGGTGCGCATGGCCTACCCTGCTCCGCTGACCAGCAAGAACCTGATCTCGGTCGCCATCCGCGAGCGCCGGGTCGTGCACGAGCCTGACGTGCTCGTCTCTGGCGGCTACAGCGACCTGCAGAAAACATCGGGCTATCGCAGCATCCTCGTCGTGCCGATGCTGCGTGACGACGTTGCGATCGGCGCCATCGCGGTGATGCGGCTCGAGCCACAATTGTTTGCCAAGGCGCAGGTCGAGTTGCTGAAGACCTTTGCCGGCCAGGCGGTCATCGCCATCGAGAATACGCGGCTGTTCACCGAGGTTCAGGAACGCACGACGCAATTGTCGCAATCGCTGGAAGATCTCCGCGCCGCGCAGGACAGCCTCGTGCAAACGGAGAAGCTGGCCGCTCTCGGACGGCTGGTGGCGGGCGTGGCGCACGAGCTCAACACCCCCGTCGGCACCAGCCTGACGGTTGCCTCGGCGTTCATCAACAAGGCCGATCGCTTTGAAGCCGATGTCGCCGGCGGCGACGTGCGCCGATCGAGCCTGACCGAATTCATCGCGGCCAGTCGCGAGGCGGCCTCGCAAGTCATGATCAACCTCAATCACGCGATCGATCTGATCCAGTCGTTCAAGCAGGTTGCGGCCGACCGCAACGTCTCGGATCGCAGGGGTTTCGATCTCGGCGTGGTGACCGAACAGGTCGTCAAGGGGTTGCGGTTCGGGCTGCGCCGAAATCTCGTGGTCAACGTCGCCTGCGAGCCCGATCTCGCCATGAACAGCTATCCCGGCCCCTACGGCCAGGTGCTCACCAACCTGGTCATCAATTCCGCGGTGCACGCCTATCCGGATGGCGCGCGCGGCGCCGTCCATATTGCGGCCCAGGCGTCGGGCAAGCACAACGTCGAAGTGTTGTTCTCGGACGACGGCTGCGGCATGAGCGCGGAGATCAGGCGCCAGGTGTTCGATCCATTCTTCACGACCCGGCGCGACCAGGGCAGCACCGGCCTTGGACTGCACATCGTCCACAACATCGTGACCAATCGCCTGGGCGGCCGGATCAATCTGGAAACCAGGCCCGGCGCCGGAACGAAAATCCGGATCATCGTGCCGCGCGAAGCGCCGCTTGCGCCGGCCGCGGAATGACGCGAAGCCGGCTGCTCTCCGGGTCACAAGCGCCTGACAACGTTTGCTTCTAGTCGCCCGGACAAAGTTGCCGAGCGGGCTCGCGATTCTTCTGAAGGTCAGCCTCAAGTTCCGAGATGATGACGTGTAACAGGCACGCGGCAAGTGGATCGGTGACCTCCCGTTCCAGAATCCGATAGCGTGCGATCTCGGTTTCAAGCTCTCTGAACTGGCGCTCTGTCATGACGCTTGCCCTCCGGCAAACCGACGCTCGGCCGGCCGAGTTGTTTCACAAGAGTTTTCAGATAATTTTCTATGGTTTCTATCTTGTGAATCCGTGCCCAGCCCGCCGCCGGATCAGCACGCCTATGGGACGTTTTGAAGGCGGTCGCCTACCCGACTTATGAGTTCCCGGCTCAACGCCGCCTGCCAAACGGAAACGATGGCCGGAGAACTACGGAGACTATCGCGGCTCCGATTGGCACCGCCTTTGCTGTACGCCTGAATGCGCCGCGAGCGCGTCCCAAATCAGATCAGCGCAGAGGCTACCAATGACAACTTCGCACCTACTTCAGACACTCCGGGGCACGGCAGCGGCGAACCGCTCGCAAGTGGCGAGACTGATTGAAAGCCTCGCGCGTTCGGTCGAGCTGCTCAGCATCGAAATAGAACACGAGGAAGCCCGCGCAGGTGTTTATGATCTGTCGGCCGTAACCTATCCGGTGTTGGCGCGGAGCCTGAGGGCGCGGAAGGACAACATCCAGATCACCATTGCCTCGCTGGAGGCGCAGCTCCACGCAACCGAGGCGGCGTAGCGGCATTCGCCTAAACCAAACTGTCGCGCCGCGAGGAAAAACCACGCGGCGCGTCCAGTCTCAATATGCCTCTCAAAACCTACTTCAGTTGGACACGCCCAGCACCGTCAAGGACCGCTTGTTGTGGCCTGGCGTTCGAAACTCGATGGCTTGGCCAACCGACAGGCCGATCAACGCAGCTCCGACCGGCGTAAGAACCGAGACGCGCTTCAACGCTATGTCCGCTTCGTGCGGATACACCAACACCACGTCCCGGACTTCACCGGTCTTGTCATCGCAGTACCGGACCTGCGAGCCCATGCGGACCACCCCACGCAGATCGGAATCGTCCGCCACCACGCTTGCACGCTCCATCTCCTGCGCAAGGAAATGGGCCACGCGCGGGAAGAGCATCGCACTTGAACTGGCCAGAGTATTTAGACGCCGAGCCTCATTCTCCATCACCGTGATCGGCGGCAACACGATTTCAGCTTTGCTCTTGCGACTGGTCTTGCTCATTGCCTTCTCTCCTTTCCTAAGCTGCTGATGGTCCCGGATCATCGTCATCAATGAGCTTTTTGCCCTTGACCACCGGCTTGCCAAACAAAGCCCTGACAACATCATTCGCTTCGCCTCGACTGATGCGTTCGATCCTGACGACGTTGGTGCGCCCGGCGGTGAAGAAGGGGATTTCACTTCCGACCTTCATTCCCACCAACGCTGCGCCCAACGGTGACGTCACGGGGATTTGGGTTCGCTCGGACGCGTAGTCTTCGGGGTACACCAGTTGCATGGTCTCGCGCGGGAAGCCCCAGGTGATCCAGAACGTCACCCACGACCCCATGGTGACAATGCCGTCCAGTTTGGCTGCGCCATCAGGGACGATTTCCGCACGGTTGATCTCACTCAACAGAAAGTGTGCGCCCACGTCGCCTTGATCTGCGACTGCCTGCGCGAGCCGCTCCAAGCGGCGATGGTCAGACGCCGGAAGAATGACGTCCGGAATAGAGAGGTTGTTCACGACATGCCTCCTTGTTTGGGCTTCCCTCGCGAGAGAGCCACACACCAAATCTGTTTGATGAAGGAAGGGGTATCCGGACGGCAAACTACCGTCCGGCTAGACTCCTGCTTGGAGGCGTCCGGCGTGCAAGCAAAGCCGCGTGATGCGCGGATCGATGTTGAGGACGTGTATCATGTCGGCACCACCATAGGACCTTCCACCGCGCCCTGTATCGCGACCAAAGACCGCATATCGAGTTTTCCAGGCCAGAATGAATCCACCGCGCCGCCGGATTTAAGCCGCATTGTGACCCAGGTCGCGGCCAAAGGTCGTGCCCGCTGGGAGCGCAACACCGGAGGTTTCCATGTCCGGTCATTTGCGATTTTGCTTCGCTGTATTCGTCTTTCTCGCAAGTCTCTCGACATCGCCAGCATCTTCGAATTCTTTTGCCGACTTTTTCAATCTCGCTCCCCGGCAGGCCACCGCGCCCGCGCCCGCTCCCGCGGAAGCAGAAGAAGGGTGCTTGTCGCGGCCCGGCAAGTCGACGACGGCCGGCCAGCACTGGGTCTACCGGTTCGACGGTCACCGCAAATGCTGGTTCCAGACCGATGAGGCGATGGCGGCGAAACAGCAGGCTCGTCATCGCGTCGCGAAGCCTCGTGCCGTCGCTACCGAGGAGAACGAGGCCGCGCGACGCAAGCGCAAGGCGGCCGTGGATGCCCGTGCGGAGCTGCTGCGCTCCGCACCGGCGGAAACCTCTCCGCCGACGCCGCCCGCACCCAGGCTGAAGGTGGCCGATGCCGCTTCCGTCGTCACTGCGGGCGCCGCAGCCCTCGTGCCGCCGGCACCCGTCGCCAACGGCGTGGCCGAACAGCAACCCACATCGCGCCAGGTCGACGTGGAGACGCTTCTGACCGCCGCGCCGGCCGCCAGCGCAGCGGTTGCCACCTCCGTGCCGGCCGCGCCGGTCGCCTCTACCGTCGCCGATGCAGCCGATGACGGGTGGGGCTCTATGGCAACCTGGATTGGCATGCTGCTGATGGCGCTGGGTCTCGTCTCCGTCTTAGTCTCGAGCCGGCCCCTTCGGGAGACCATGCTCGATTTGATGCGGGAACGACTAGGTACGCAATGGGGTCGCGAGCGCCCGTTCGAAGGCGGGCGAATGACTTCCCGTCAACAAGCAGACTATTTCAGCGCGTAGCCTGGGATGAGAGAAGCGATCTATCGCGGCGCGAGCCGCGATCTCCAGCTTGTGCCAGCCGCGGCGGAGCCGGCACGTCGGCAAATCGGTTCAATTCTGTGATTGGGCTATCGGGCCGGCGCTCTCGCGCGGGTTGGAGACGACCTGCGGCAGGGCCAGGGTGAAAGCATCGACCAGCCGGCGTCGCCAGGGCTGCGTCAGCATCGACAGCTTGCCTTCGAGCAGAGCTGCCCTTTCCCGGGCTCCCACGCTTTCGGTGCTGACCTTGAGCAGTTCGGCAAGCAGCTTGTTGGTGCGTTCGCACTCCCGCTCGAAATCGGCCCGATGGCCGCTGGCAATCACCTTCATCTCCGCCAGCTCGGTCTGCAGGGTTTCGATTCGCTGTTTCAGGGCGGTGACCACCTGTTGACCGGGCGGCGTTTGCGGCTGGCGGGGTGTTGGGGAATGGCTGAATTCGCTGAGATCGACCTGGACCAGCGTCTTGCCGTCGTTGGAGCGGGAGCGCGGCCAGCGGTGCCGTTTCACCAGGGCGCGCGCGGCTTCTGGCGAAACGGTAAGTCGTTCGCCCAGTTCGGCATACGTCAGCATCTCGACGGGCATGATTTTGCTCCCGTTGGCCGGACGGTCACCACCCGGATACAGCAAATGGTATCCATCTATGGTTAAGAGCTGGTTTACCGCGAGCGGGAACCCAGACGCGGTGCGCAGGGAGGCGTCCGGCGTCGTAGACCCGTAGCCCGGATGGAGCGAAGCGCAAATCCGGGGAACAGTCTCGCCAGCGGATGGGCCTGACCCCGGGTTTCGCTGCGCTCCACCCGGGCTACACGCTACACACTTGGCCGGCGCTAGCCGCCGTTCCCGTTCTCGCCGTTCTCGTCTTCCGAAATATGCTCGACCGAGACCACGTGCTCGTCCTCGGCGGTATCGAACACGATGACGCCCTGGGTCGAACGGCCGGCGATGCGGATGTCCTCGACCGGGCAGCGGATCAGCTGGCCCTTGTCGGTGACCAGCATGATCTGGTCGCTGTGCTCCACGGGGAATGACGCCACCAGCTTGCCGTTGCGGTTGTTGACGCTCATCGCGACGATGCCTTTGCCGCCGCGGCCGGTGGTGCGGTACTCGTAGGACGAGGTGCGCTTGCCGTAGCCGTTGACGGAGACCGTCAGCACCACCTGCTCCTGCGCCGACATTTCGGCGTAGCGCTCCTGCGAGAGCTGGAGCGAGCCTGACGTCTCCTCGCCTTCGGCATCAGCAGGTTCTTCCGCCGCGGTTTCGCCGGCGACCGCGCGGCGCATCTTGAAGTAGGCCGAACGTTCGTCCGACGTCGTTTCGACGTGGCGCAGGATCGCCAGCGAGATCAGCTTGTCGCCTTCCGCCAGCGCAATGCCGCGCACGCCCATCGAGGTGCGGCCGGTGAAGACGCGCACATCGGTGACGGGGAAGCGGATGCACTGGCCGCCGGCGGCCGTCAGCAGCACGTCGTCATGCTCGGTGCAGATCTGGACGTCGACGATCGACTCGCCCTCCCCGAGCTTCATGGCGATGATGCCGGAGCGGCGGACATCGACGAAGTCGGACAGCTTGTTGCGGCGAACCGTGCCGCCTGTCGTGGCGAACATCACGTCGAGATTGGCCCAGGAGGATTCATCCTCCGGCAGCGGCATGATGGTGGTGATGCGCTCGCCCTGCTCCAGCGGCAGGATGTTGATCATCGCCTTGCCGCGCGC
>Ga0081455_10002079_pt1 | contig 23872 bp, 24 predicted proteins | sample TabmetS3T2R1_FD_70207 | JGI IMG/M metagenome (GOLD analysis project Ga0081455, IMG submission 70207) | Tabebuia heterophylla rhizosphere microbial communities from the University of Puerto Rico - S3T2R1 | ecosystem: Host-associated > Plants > Roots > Rhizosphere ...
AGATGGCGGCCGATGAAGCCAGTGGCGCCGGTGAGCGCAACGAGGGGGACACTCATGTGAGCGCCCCGACACTACGTCGCGTTTGCACCGGTCCAAGGCTGAATGCTTGGGCGCACCCGAGGTCCGGAGCGAAGACCCCAAGCAGACCTGGGCCCACTTTAGAATCTAATCGGGTCACACTTTTCGTCGCGGACGACCACAGGCCGGCGATGAGAGTTCTCATGGGTGATTTCCGCGTGGATTGGAATGGCGCGAACAACACAATGCCGCGGCTGTGCGCCGCTCCATGCTGGCACTGATCGACGATGGCTCCGAGCGCTTCACCCACCCGGCCGCCTGGGCGCCGTTCGTCGTGGTTGGCGAAGGCGGGGCGGGCAGGTCGTGATTGAGACTACAACCCACACGAGCGCAAGTATCGGATTGAAATGCTTGGCCCTCGCCGTTGTTGCACGCCTTGCGTACTTAGCGCGGCCTAGCGCCATGCTGAATGGGCCCGGAGTAGTGCGATTTTCTGCCCTACGCGAGTAACGGCCCCGAGATTGGTGGCTAAAGGATAGCCAGGGCTGCAGCTGAGAGGGCACACCTGCGGCATGCTCCTTGAACCCGCCCTTTGTTGTCCCAGATGAGATGCCCTATCGGTGCAAGCTTTCCCAGCGCGGGGCGCCCTAGTGCTCAAGGCGCCAAGCACGCCTTGAGCTGCACACCAAGGCCGCATAGGTTGAGACCGAGCCCTGTCGAGTAAATTTTCACGAATGAGCGGGACATCACCCCAGCGATGCGGTCCAACGAGCGGCGCCCTTCCCCCCACCGCCGGGGCCTCGTCATCGTCACGACATTGGCTATTGCATACGTCACCAGCCATTTTTTCCGCGCCTCCAATGTCACGATCGGCCTGGATCTGATGCGTGACCTGTCAATCGGGCCAGAAGCCCTGGGTGGGCTTACAGGCGCATTCTTCTTCGGCTTCGCCGCCATGCAGGTCCCCTGCGGCTTCTTCTTCGATCGTTACGGCCCTCGTCGTACCGTGGTCGGCATGCTGATCCTTGCCACCATTGGCGGCATCGTCTTCACCCTTGCGCCGACGTGGCCGATTCTCCTGACCGGCCGAGTGCTAATGGGGGCCGGCTTTGGCGTGATGCTCATCGGTAGCATGGTGGTGATCTCGCGTTGGTTCCCGCCGGACCGTTTTTCCACGCTCACCGCCATGGTCTTGTCCATTGGCCTACTCGGCAACTTGGTCGCCACCACGCCGCTGGCCTGGGCCTCGCAGGCCGTCGGCTGGCGCATTGTGTTCGGTGCCGCGGTCCTCTTCACCGCGCTCGCCACCATCGCCGTCTGGATTCTGGTGCGTGATGCTCCATCTGACCACCCATTTCTGGGCCGAACCCCGGAGTCCTCACGCCAGATGCTGCAAGGCCTGATGGAGGTGCTGAGTAACCCCCAACTAATGCCCATTCTGGCGCTTAATTTTTGCAGCTACGCCTGCACTTTCACCGTGCAGGGTTTGTGGGGTGGTCCGTTCTTGCGCGAGGTGCATGGTCTGAGCCCTATCGAGGCCGGCAACGTCCTCCTCGTCGCCGTCATCGCCTACCAGATTGGTATGCTCGCCTTCGGGCCGCTCGATCGCTTGCTGGACACGCGCAAATGGATCGCCATTGCCGGCAGCCTGGTGATCGTTTCCATCCTCGCAACCTTGGCGATTGTGTCTCGGCCGCCTATCTGGGTCCCAATCGGTGCCATTCTCGGCGTCGGCTTCTTCAGCGCTTCCAGCACCATGGTGATGACACATGCCCGCGGCATCTTCCCAGACCGGCTGATGGGTCGCGGTATGGCGACGATGAACGCTGCCGTGATGCTTGGTGTCGCTTGCATGCAGTCGGTTTCCGGCGTCGTTGTCGGCGCTTTCGAGCCGCTGGCAAGCGGTGCCCGAGCCGAAACCGCATACCGTGCCCTGTTCGGAGTGCTCACTGCGGTGCTCATTGTCGCTGTCGCGATCTACGGGCGCTCGCAGGACGTCAAGCCCAGTGACCAAATGCGCGAATGTCGACAATAGTGCGAGGTTTCGAAGCAAACTGGTGAGAGTTCGTGCAGGAATGGATCGCTCAGGGTGCACCACCCCCTGAGCAAATGGACTACGAAATGCAGCAGGAGATTGCGCCCCGCACTCCCATGCACGCATATGGGATGCTGGTAGGGTAGGTCACGACCAAGGCGAAGCTCCTGGGTGCGTCCTGCTCGCCATCTCCGTCGCTGCACACATCAGTAAGAGGATAGGTGTCCTCTAGCTACAGGCCAACTCTGATGATGATCGCGCCCGGTGCCCGCTTCACTCCACTAGCGGAACAAGGTGCGAGGACGGGTCTTGACCCACAACCACCATGGCTTTCACGGCCTCGAGTCCAAAGGATACCCCGTCGACATACCGTTTGGCGCTTTGCAGCTCGGCGCGCTCGGCTAGCCGCTTGTACCCGGCGGCCACGTGAAGCATCACTCGCATTGACTCTGGGTCGCCCATTGAGAGGGCAATGACGCGCGCCTCCGCTTCCAGGCGCCGCCAATGTTTAGAAAGAGAGTGACGCTGGTAATGGGATCAGCCTGAAATGCGTCGGCAACCCCAAGTCTAACGCGGATTGGCAAAAAGGGTTCCAAAACCGAGTGTCACGCCCGACCCAGCCGGCAATGCGCACGAACGCATGAGGCGCACGCACGGCCGCAGTCCCTTGCGCGCAAGTGGCTGCCCCGCCCCGACGAGTAATCGAATAGACGTACTTCTTGCCGCGAGGGCGTGGGTCCGTAGGTGGCATTTTTTGCCATCGCCTGCTCGCCAGATTGCTGCTTCCAAGTTATCCACAGAGAGCGCGCACCGTCATCGGAACATTGGAGCAAGAGCCTAGTTTTTCTATACGACCGCGCCGTTCCCCTCCCCCTTCCCCATCCGGCGCGGACGAGGATCTGGGGCACCTAACCGTACTGCGTTTGGTAATTGCGTACAGGTGCCCCAACTCCCTCAGACCGGTTCACGCAGCCTCTACGGTCACCGGGTTGCGCGATCGGTCTCCTAGATTACCTACAGCATCAGCCAGACCAGCAAAGATCGCCGCGTGAGCATACGAGCGTTCACCCCCGTCGCCACCAGCAGCGAGACATTGCGAACCTCGCCCACCCAGGTTCGCTTTAGGACGATGCCGTCCAAATAGCATCGCCGGTGCGCCCGTTGGCCACGCGCATGCATAAATCTTCTGCACAACAAAGTGCAGTGACTGTCCTGATTATGGCAGAGCGCGCCAGCTTCTATCTAGTAGCAGGTACCTGCAAACAAAAGGTATCGTCTCTGTGCGAAACGCGGCGGTGGTCTTCTCCAGAAGACCACCGCGCCAGGAGGAGCGCATCACCATAACAAACGAGGGCGGTTCGGGTGTCTCGAGAGGGCCTTTCCGATTGGCGTTTGACGGACGCCGCTAAGCTGCTGCGCTCGGGCGACTTGCAAGTCGATTTTCGCAGCGTCTAGCTGCAATAAACTAGCACGCAGAAAAACCGCCGCCGGCTACGGTGCACTACTTTGCGGGTTTGTTGCGAGCGTCGTTGCACTTTCCGTTCTTCCGGTACATGAACTCGCCGCAATTGCGTTGCGTAGCAGCCGACGCGGCTCGGTACGCTGCCCCACGCTGGATTGAGGTTCGCGGCTCAGCTACGGCACGGCGGGCTTTGGTGGTTCGTGATTTAGCCGCTGCTTGATGCATCCTTGTTGCGGTGCTGGAGCCAGCCTGGCGATGCCGGCCGTGGCCCTTCGCAAAACGCTTCCCATGCTTGGCCGTGGCATGGCGCATTTTGTGACCGTGCATTGCGAGCCGCTTTTTCTTTGTGACCTGTGCTTGGCGGTTCATGCTGCCTTTCTTGGCAGCTTGTTTGGTGCCTTTCGCCTTGGCCGCTTTCTTCGTCGAAGCGCTCGGATTCGCTGCAGATTCTTTCTTCGTTGAGGGTTGATTGGTGCTTTGAGCAGACGCGAGGATAGGAAGTCCGAGGAGGCCAAAGACTGCTGCGGTCGCTAAGAATTTGTGCATTGTCGGGTCTCCATGAAAGCTATTGGTGATCCCCAGAAACGATGAAAAGTGCAAAGGAGTTGCAAGCTTATAATGATTTGCTCGGTCGATGAATGAATGTTCATCTGGGCGAGCAATGTGCGCCAAGTGGCCGGGGTTCAGATTGCGCAGAAAGCCATCGACGAGGTTGGCAAAGGTGACGTCGCGGGTGGAACCGCGCCACGAGGCAATGCTCGACGGCATCCACCTGATCGAACGCATCAACGCTCGTGATTGGACAGGCCCCACTCTGCTGCTTTATCGCCTTCTTCTCCGCCATGGCCGAGGACGAGCGCCACCGCATCATCAAGCGCGCCAACGATGGGCGCAGGGCCGCCAAGGCCAATGGCGTGCGCTTCGGGCGCAAGCCCAAGCTCACCGCCCATCAGCAAGCCGAGGCCCTCAAGCGCCTCGATGCCGCTCGACGGCGACGTCCTCGTCGAATCATGGCGCGGACGCTTTGAGGATCCCCGAAGTGGTTGACACCAGCCTTTTGGCCACGCCGCATCGAAATGCGAAACTGATGCGTGAATCCTCAAGCATCCATTTGGCGTAATCAGGCTTGATCACGCTCGGCTCGGCCGCGAAGAGCGTCGAATAAAAACCAATTGCCGCCTGGAGATCGTCGACGCCCACGTGCAGATGCATGCGCTTCATCGTGCTGTCTCCTTCCGCTTGCGGGGGGATTTGACGGGCTTGCAGGGGGCCAGTACTTTCGGGTACTGCAAAGCTCCGCATCGCCCATTGGACCTCGGGTGCAAATCTGTCCGAGTGGGGTCGACGTATCGCGCACTTTCACGACCATGGTGACTGTTCGAACTGGAAACAGCTCAACGGCGCAGCTGAAAGCAGCGCGACGCAAACAATGACGCGCAACATAACCGTTCCCTACAGTCGCCCCCGCTAGGGTTTAGTATCGCAGCTTGCGAGGCTGGTGCTGTTGCTGCCTCGCCACGATAGGCATTTCCCCGACCGTAGGCCGGCCAACGACACACGATCGGCCCTGGGCTAATCCTAACGCCGCCTCAACGTCGATTGCGCGTGCGTTTGCCTCTCCGGACAAAAGCGGAGCAGATGGGTTTATGCTTTTGTTTAGGAACTGAGCGCCTCGCCAAAGCTTTTGGCGAATGGCTAGAAAATGGCGGCGACGAAGCTCGATAAGGAGTGTTTCTTCGACGTGGGGAAGCCAGGAGGTGGTGATGGAGAATATTTGGGGGATCGTAGGCGAGCGTCTCGGCTCAACGGAATTCAATGCAATTGCAGCTGCAGTGGGAACGTCGCTTCTAACGGCGATAGTAAACCTCACGTGGTTGTTGATGAGGTCCATACGTCGCCGGCTACGATGGCACACAAAGTGGTTCCGCGTGAGCCTCGGCCCGCGTGCCGCTGGCGAGGTGACCATCAACCGGGCCAATTGGCGCGAGCTATCGAGCAGCGTTCATGGATTTTACCTCATCGCTGCCCGTTTCGGGACGGAAGAGTATCTCGAGAAGTTTGCGAGCGATGAGGAACGTTCCGAAGGGCGCTGGCGCCTTGCGATAACAAAGGTGCCCGTGCGCTTTGACGGGAAGGGTAACGCGTTTCTGATGCTGAAGATCCCGGTCCACAAGTCACTTGGGACTCAATTCAAATGCTTTGTCGCCGTGCGCAGTGACGGCGATGAGGAAAAACTCGAAGTGCGCATGCAGACCTGGGAAGCCTTGCTACCCCGGTGTAAGAATATCGTGGAAAAGGCAGAGCCGCCCGAGCCTAATCCAATCGGACGTGGTGGGCCTCAAGTGCACAACAGACTTTACTTTCTGCTCGATACCTTCTCTACCTGCGTTGTAGGAGCCAGGCGGAACAATTTCATTCTTGAGAACACGGGGGACTTGCCGCCCGGTCCTCTAGATTAGAGGCCGTGGCATCTCCCCAAAAATACAAGTCGAAGATGTGCGGCCGGCACATCGTCGACTTCGATGCCGCCGAGCCACTTGGATACGAGGCGAGCAAACTGTCGCGTGCTCGCCTCCTGGGAACAGGTATTCACCAGCGTTGCGATTGGTCCTGAGAAGGTAGTTGTCCAGGGCTTCTCGCGTAGGTTCAGTTAGCTCGAAGCGAACGGGCCTCCCGGTCTCCGCTGCCGGACATTGGCTCGGTCCTTGGCATAGCCATTGGGTGCTACATCATCGACACGGAGCGCCACGAGATCGCAACCACGCAATTTACTGTCAATCGCGAGATTGAACATTTGCCAAGTCACGCGTGCGCTGCTCGAGATCCAGCTTGGCACGGATCGCCCAAACGTGACTGGGTCGTAGTGGAGGCTTCGGGCCGGTGATCTTTGCCTTTATTCCAGGCCGGTCGCGGGACGCCGGCAGTGGAGCCGGTTTCGGTCATGGTGGTCTTTTTCGATCAGAGACCTTCCAGCATGCTCCTTCGATCGCACGACCCATGCAGAATCAGTCTGCTATCCGATCAAACCCGTCACGACATGGGTTACTCGCGTGGCCTGCTCAGGTCGCAGCCTGACCCACTCTGAAATGGATAGCGGGGCTTGTTGCGACGCAGCATCTACGAAAGGGCCTCCTGCAAGATAATCTGATATCGTGCGTCTTCTGGCCAATGGGAGGGCGGAGTGAGGCGGCGCGAGTTCATCGGCCTATTGGGGGCGGCCGCTGGTGCGTTGCCGCTCTCGGCACGGGCGCAAGACTCAGGCCGCACCTATCGCCTGGGTTTTTTGATCCCTGCCAACCGGGACGCGCCTGCTGTCCTTGCGATGTTCGATGAACTGCGGCGTAACGGCTTCGTTGAGGGCCAGAACCTCATCGTCATTCCGGAGAGTGGTTTTGGCATCAGCAGCGATCGGCTTGGGGATTTGCCGGTGGCGCTGGTTACGGCAGCCCCAGACGCGATAATCAGTGGCCCGGATCTGCATACCCGTTCCCTTCAACGACTAACTCGCACAATTCCCCTCATCGGCATGACCGAAGACATGGTCGCTGCGGGGCTTGTAGAGTCCCTCGACCGGCCAGGCGGCAACACGACCGGCATCAGTTTGCTTTCCCCCGAACTTGATGGAAAGCGACAAGATTTGCTGATTGAGGCCGTACCTGGTGCGAGGCGGATGGCGGCTCTGGCTGACTCGCGAATTACACCGCCGCGTCATCTTGAGGCGCTGCGGGCGAGTGCCCGCGCTAGAGGTATTGAGCTTTCGATTCTGGGCGTCAGTAAGAGCGACGAAATCGTTTCCGCAATCGACAGCGCAAAGATGGCTGGCGCTGAAGCGCTTAATGTATTGGCGACGCCACTTTTTTTTGTCAATGGCCGCATGGTCATCGAGCGCGTTGCAGCATTGCACCTGCCAGCGATCTATCAATGGCCCGATATGGCCGAGCAGGGCGGCCTTGTTGGTTATGGACCGCGCTTCGCTGAAGTCTACCGTCAGCGTGCACGGATGGCGACCAGAATCCTGCGTGGCACAAAGCCCGCCGACGTTCCTGTCGAGCAGCCGACCAGATTCGAACTCGTAGTCAATCTTAGGACCGCCAAGGCGATTGGGCATCAATTTCCGGTTGCACTGCTCCAGCGCGCCGACCAGGTGATCGAATGATTGACCGACGAGCATTGTTGTCAACATTCGGCGTGGGGGTCGGCCTCGCGTACGCGTCGAGTGCGTTTGGGCAACAGCGTAAGGTGTGGTGTGTCGGGTTCCTGGCCCTGCCTGCGCGCCCGGATAGTCTGGCTGCTAGTCGATTTGGTGCATTCAGCCGAGGCATGCGTGAACTTGGCTATGTCGAGGGCGACAATCTGCTGATCGATTGGCGCTTCGCGGATGGCGACCTGAGGCAGCTGCCGAAGCTGGCCGCGGAATTCGTAGCGCTCAAAGTCGACATCATCGTCGGCGGAGCGACACCAGTCATCAGCGCGGCGCAGAAAGCAACGAGCACGATTCCAATCGTCATGGCCCCCACTAACGATCCGGTTGGCAGCGGCTTGGTGAAGAGCCTCGCCCGGCCGGGTGGTAACATCACCGGGCTTTCCAACCTCAGCACTGACCTGAGTCCCAAAATCATTGAGCTTCTGCGTTCCATCGCGCCGCGTGCCTTGCGTATTGCTATTCTCTCGAATCCCGAGAATCCCTCGATCGCGTCGATCCTCGACAATTTGCGAGCGGCAATGGAGCGTGTCGGCGTGACCGCATACATCGTGGAAGCGACTACCGCGCAAAACGTCGAGGCTGCGTTTGCCGAAATAGGCGAACAGGGTGTGCAGGCATTGGTTGTGGCTCCAGATACGCTTTTTGTCGAGCAGCGTCGGCAGATTGCGGAGCGGGCGCTCAAGGGTCGCCTGCCATCGATGTGCGAGTTCCGGGAGCATGTGGAGGCCGGAGCGTTGATGAGCTATGGGCAAAACCTTGCCGATGGCTATCGGCGTACGGCCACTTTCGTGGACAAGGTCTTCAAGGGCGCCAAGCCGGCGGAGTTGCCGATTGAGCAATCAACCAAGCTGGAGCTGGTCATCAATCGGGCGACGGCAAGAGCGCTGGACCTTACAATCCCCGCAGATTTACTTGCCCGCGCTGACGACATCATCGAGTAGCAAGGTGTCGTTTTCTGCCGTGCATGAGTCTCTTCCTGCCACTCTTTCACCGTAGTATCGTCGCTTCCCAGGCTGTCCGTTAGTGATGGTAGACTTGCCGTGGTTGCACCAGCCTGTGCTGAGCCCGCCAAACTGGCCGCGGTTATGGTAGTCCGGTGGTTGTGACGACTACCGCTCCCGAAGGAGAAAGACACCATGACCGTAGAGAAGCTGCGACCGGGCTTGGCCCGTGCCTGCGCGTCAGCCGAGATGTATGGCGTTCGATGCCAGGTATGATCCCGGCTACCAGCCAGCTTTTCTGGCTCAGCTCGACCACGACGAGTGCGATTAGCGTCCAGCGGTGTATGCGAGCGGTTCAGGTCGTTCAGCTTGCGCTGCTTCGGCTTAGGCATCGGGGGCTCCATCGTGTGTGTTCACAACAGCGCCGATGGATGCCACCGATGCGTTAATAGCCGTTCACCGGGTGCGACCGCCTCGCCGCTACCCCCATAGCATCTGGATTTATCCTGACGCTAGCACTTCGTGACCCGGAACTGCCGTCTAGCCTCTTTTATTCACGAGACGGTGTGATTTAAGCTGACGGGCGGCGACGAAGCCGTTGGCTTAGCGTATGAATCTGGTGTCGAAGCAGAAGCGTGCGCGTCGCCACCGGAGCCGCCGCCCATCGCCATGATTGCTACGCCAATTTTACCCGGCCTGTCACCGGTTGCAGGCAAATCGCTCACAGCCACTTTTGATGCAGGTCGCTTGTCGTCGGATGGCGGCATGATCGTGTTACGCGAGATTGCCACGCGCTTGCGGCTGGCGGAGACGATTGCAGAACCGCTTTGCGACAAGCGCGATCCTTTACGCGTGCGGCACAGCTACGCCGAAATGGCGGCGGCCCGCATGATGATGATCGCGGCCGGCTACGAGGATTGTGATGACATTGATGCTCTCAAGCGCGATCCCGCCTTGAAGATCGCGGTCGGCCGGGCGCCTGAAAGCGGCGACGACCTGATGAGCCAGCCGACGCTGTCGCGGCTCGAGAACTTGCCCGACTGGCGCGCCCTCGGGCGTATCGGCTTCGGCCAGATCGATCTTTACTGCAGGAGCTTTGCACGGCCGCCCCACCGCATCGTGCTTGACGTTGACGATACCGATGATCCCGCCCACGGTCAGCAGGAGTTGGCGCTCTTCAATGCGCACTACGATTGCACCTGCTTCCAGCCGATCCACATTTTCGACGGTACCTGCGGCAAGCCGGTGTTGTCCCTGCTGCGCCCCGGCAAGCGACCCTCGGGGGTGGAGGTCGCCAAGATCCTCCGCCATGTTATCCGCCGCATCCGCAAGCATTGGCCCAAGGTGGCGATCTTGGTACGCGCAGACTCCCAATATTGCAGCGAGCCTGCATTGGCCCAACTGGAAGCGATGCGCTGCGACTACATCATCGGCTTCGCCATTAACTCCAAGCTTCTCGAGATTGCAGCGCCCTGGCGCACACAGTGCGAGGCCCGACGATCCAAACGCAAACCTGTCGTACGTCGCTTTCATCAGCTGCCCTACAAGGCCCGCGAGTGGAGCCGGCAACGTAAACTCATCGCTCGCGTAGAGGCCACGGGGCTCGGCACGGACGCGCGCTTCATCGTCACCAGTCTCTCCGGCCGCGGCAAAACGCTCTACGAGAAGGTGTTCTGCGCACGTGGGGCGGCGGAGAACCTGATCAAGGACATGAAGCGCTTTACACGATCCGACAAGACCGCCTGCTCGCGCTGGCAGGCTAACCAGTTCCGACTCTTCTTGCACGTGGGCGCCTATTGGCTGCTGCATTCTCTGCGGCGGGCGGCACCTAGGCGCTCACGCTGGCGCGGCGCTACCTTCGAAACCATCCGTCGCATCTTTGTGAAAATCGCCGTGCGCGTCGCGGAGCTGAAGGGCAAGATCAAGCTCGCCTTCCCAGCCACCTATCCTGAGACCGGAATGCTCGCCGTCATAACTGGCGCCATTACCACGCGCGGCCCATGAGGGGTGCGGCAAGCGCCGCAAAGCCCTTTCCTGCAACCGCCAACGCGTTCCCAAGTGTCGACGAACCCACATCCGTCAACCCGGCCGACCCCCTTTGTCCCTTGCCAGTTCGCTTCAATCCCGCGAATAAAAGAGGCTAGACAATCCCGCGCACGACCCACGCCGTGACTGCGAACGAGCGCGGCGCGTCATCCGCACCAGCTAAATAGGCGCGGCGCATATGCTCCTCGAGTTGCCCGAGCTTGCCACTTTCGAGGCCCGTCAAGTAAGCGCCGACGGTTCCCTGACCGCTGAGCCAGGTCCAGTAGTCGGCGAATGACGCGAAGTCCATATCGGATCGTCAGCGACGCCCAGGTAAAGGAGGGCGCGATCATCCCGCCTCGCCCACAATGTATTTGGCTATCGCGCTTGGGCGCACGCCCATTTCGCTGCGTGTCCAGCCGCGCACCGATATCCCCGCGTAATGGACGGTATTGGGGTCGCCCGACACCAGAGGGTGCCACCACGCCAATCCGTGCCCGTTCGCGATCCGCTTGTATGCACAGGTGTCCGGCAGCCATGAGAGCCGCATCAGGTTCTTAGGGCTGATCACAATGCAGTCTGGAACACTCGCGTGTCGGTTCCCGTAGTCGCGGCAGCGGCAGGTGCGCAAGTCAAGCAAGCGACAACAGAGTTCCGTTAGGAAAATCTTCCCGGTATCTTCGTCCTTGACCTTGAGCAGACAGCATTGGCCGCAACCATCGCAGAGTGACTCCCACTCGTCCCGCGACATGGCCTGGAGACTCTTGGTCAGCCAGAAAGGCGAGGATGTCACCGCGGGATCGCCGGATGGCGGTCCTCGCTCGAAGTCCAGGATCGGGGTGTCTGTGTCCGGCATGGCCAGCGTCGCTTAGCATGCACTGCCCTCGGTTGAAAGGCCGTTGGGGCGTCAATGTCGAGCCAGAGCGAACTTCTGGCCAGATGAGAGATTTGGTCAGGCGCCAAGTGATAGAGCAAGAGCCGACTGTACGCTTGACACACAGTTAGACCAGCGCGACCTTGGCGTGTCCACGGAGGAAACAATGACGGTGACCATTAGGGACCTGGAAGCGTTCGCGGACGGCTGGAATCGTCATGACGTCGACTTCCTGATGACCTTTATGGCAGAGGAATGCGTGTTCGAAACGAGTGCGGGACCGGAGGCCTCCGGCAGGCGCTACGTGGGGCGTGAGCAGGTGCGGGAAGGTTTCGCCGGCGTGTTCAGGCGGTTCCCCGACGTACATTTCGGCAACGCAAGACATTTTGTGTCGGGTGATCGCGGCTTGTCGGAGTGGACCTTCACGGCCACGAGCACCGACGGCAAGAAGATCGAGGTCACGGGCTGCGACGTCTTCACCTTCAAGGGCGACAAGATCGCAGTGAAGAACTCATACCTCAAACACCGAACGGCTTAGCAGGTCATCCTGGCCGGCGAGATTGATCTGCATCGCCGCCACCTGGACGAAGAGACCTCAGGTGACGAATACCCCGCAATGCGCAGCCGACCCCATTGAAGTGGATCCGTCACGCCGGCGGGCGGCGACACAGGTGCGAGTGCATTGCCTGCGTTGAGCACTTGTCCTAGCGTTCCGGCAGTGCTGTGGAGCAGTGCAATCCTGAGAGGTCGATATGGCACCCGAGCATGCGTTCCTCGTTACGGGCGCCGCATCAGGTATTGGTCATGCCACCGCGGTCCGGCTAATCGAGCGCGGGCACCGAGTGCTCTCCCTCGACGTCAAGACGCCCACCGCCAAGGTCGCCTCGCACACGAATTGTGATCTGTCCGACCCCGCTTCTATCGACGCCGCCCTTTCGCGGATCGAGGAGCCCATCTCCGCTCTGCTCAATATCGCGGGCGTGCCGGGCACGGTCGGCGCAGAGAAGACGATGTGCGTCAATCTGCTGGGCTTGCGGCATCTGACCGAAGCCCTGTGGGATCGAATCGCTGACAACGGCCGGATCGTCAATGTCGCCAGCATCGCCGGAAACAACTGGAGGAAGCGGCGCAGTGCTCTGGCCGAGTTGCTCTCGACTTCTGATTTTACGGCTGGCCTCGCCTGGTGGCAGGTCAAGGGCGCCGGCGTAGGCACCGACGCTTATACCTTCTCCAAGGAGGCGGTCGTTCTCTACACTATGCAGCTTGCGGGTCGTGGGCTCACCCGCGGTATTCGCGTCAACGACGTTGGACCCGGTCCGATCGAGACGCCGATCTTTCCGGACTTCGAGCAAATGACCGGCCGAGACATGATGCAAAGCTACATCTCTATGGTCGGCCGGGTGGGGAAGCCAGACGACATCGCTGAGGCGATCGTCGTGCTGGCGGAAGGCGAGATTGGCTGGCTCAACGGCCAGCACATTGTGGTCGACGGCGGACTGACAGCTGGCTTCTCGGCTGGGTGGAAGACCGAGCGCTAGTTCGGTTGGGCGGAGGCAAAGCGCACTCGAACGCTTCGTGGGCCGCGCACCAGCCCGCGCGACCAGTTGAGTTCCGCTCCTACCTCCAGCTCGAATTCGGGGATCCGCCGCAGCCATTCCTCGATTGCGACCGTGAGTTCCATACGCGCCAAATTCGAGCCAACGCAGCGATGGATGCCGAGCCCGAAGGTAGAGTGGCGATTCTCCTGCCGGTCGAGAACGACTTCATCGGGGCGCTCAAATTTCTCTGGATCCCGATTAGCGGCTGGATAGGGCAGCAGCACCATCTCGCCTGTAGCAAACCTGCAGCTGCCAACCTCCTGGTCCTTCACTACCAGACGGGCAACCGATACGGGCGCGAGCACGCGCAAGAACTCCTCGATTGCGGTCGGCATGAGCGCCGGCTCTGCGACCAGCCGTCGGCGATGCTCCGGTGTGCGCGCCAAATGCAGAAGGGTGTGGCTAATCGAGCTCCAGGTCGTATCGATACCGGCAAGCAGAAGAAGTCGGAGCGTGCCAAGCAAATGCTGCTCAGACAGCGGCTTGCCTTCAATGGTCTGCGTCATCAGAAACCCGATGAGGTCTGACCGCGGGTTCGACTGCCGCGCTGCGACTTCGGCCCGGAAGAAAGCATCGATCTCCTGGATCACGCGCATAAACACGGCACCGCCCTCGACACCATCGCCGGCAAGATCGTGGATCCAGGTGCGGAAGCGGTTGCCTTCGCGCTCGTTGACTCCAAGCATGCGCGAGATCACCCGCGTCGGCACGTGGCTCGCATAGTCCGCCGCAGCATCGCATTGGCCGGCCGCGATGAAGGTATCGATCAGTTCATTGCACATTCGCCGGGTGATCGGCTCGAGCTCGGAGATTGCAGCCGGCGTAAATGCCGGCAGCAGCAGCATACGCTGCGCCCGGTGCTTGGGCGGGTCGGAGGTTACGGGAGGAATCGGTGCTGAGATTGGTCGCTTCTCAAGAATCGAGATGCGGCGTGAGGAGAAATGCTCCGTGTCGTAGGCGATCGCCCGGATATCGTCGTGGCGCACCGGAAGATAGACGCCGCCATAGCGATCTGTGTGAGCGACTGGGCAGCGCGCTCTCAGATCGTCCCAAATAGCGTGCGGATCATTGCTCCAGTCAGGATGATTGTGATCGAAATCCCGCGTCCAATCGCCGACCGGAGGGCGCTCTCCCATGGCTGTCTCCTTCGTGGACATGCGGCCCAGGCCGGCCAAGTGCGCGCTCACTTTGCCCGGAGGGGCGGGCCCGAGCGGTCCCCGGTGCTCCGCCCTATCCAGTTCGAGGTTACCATCGGTACGCGAAAATGGGCAATCCGGCTCTGCGCGTCATGGTCGGCTGTGGCAACTCTCGTGCAATATATTGTCGGCAGAGCATATACAGAAGCCGACATGATGAGATTACAGCATCCTCGGCCAAGAAGGCCTCTCGCCCGCGTCTGCTTATTGAGCAAAAGCAGTCGAAGTCACTTCATCCCAGAACGAGAACTCGAATAGCCAGGCTTGACCTGCCTTACGCTGTGCTCGACCATGTCTGCAGTCGGCGGCATTGCGTCGACACTCGTCCATGCCGGATTGGCAGGGCCTGGCTGTCGAGCGCGAGCGCGACTGGTCGGCGGCAAAGCTCCGTTTTGACGCCGCTGCAGATCATTGTAACGGGCCGCTTCCGGCTTCGAGTGCGACTGACACAACGCGGACCAAGGGGTCGGCCACACCGGCGACAGTCCGCAAGAGACGGGGGCTTGCCGTCGCTCGGCTGTTGAATGGATCCGAGGAGGCGCACCATGAGCAAGATCACCATAGTTGGCGGCGGTATCATGGGTTCGAGCATCGCCTGGCATCTTGGCCGTGCCGGCGTCGCGCGGGATGTGACAGTGATCGAGCCCGATCCGACCTACCAGTGGGCCGCTTCGCCCCGCGCCGTTGGCGGCGTGCGGCGCCTCTTCGGCAACCGGGAGAACGTTGAGATGTCACACTACGGCCGCGAGGTCTACACGTGCTTCGCCGAGCGGGTGACGGGTCGAACGAGCGACTTCGACCCAGGCTTCCACGTCGAGGGCTACATGTTCCTGGTGTCCGGGGCCGAGACGGTGGCAGCGCTCGAGGACTGCGCTGTCATGCAGCGGAGCGTCGGCGCGGAGGTCGAGGTGCTCGACCGCACAGCGCTTCGGCGGCGCTATCCCTCGCTCCGCTTCGACGATGTCGATGCGGCAGCCCTTTGCCCGGACGATGGCCGGCTCGATCCGAACGCCGCGCTGATGGGGTTCCGCCGTGCTGCAGAGGTGGCGGGTGTTGCCTATGTAAAGGACCGTGTCGTGGCCATGGCCCACGACGGCCGGAAGGTCACGGCGGTGAAGCTCGCCTCGGGGCGCCAGCTCATGCCCGAGATCGTCGTCAATTGCGCGAACTGCTGGGCCGACGAAATCGCCGCCATGGTCGGCATGGTGCTGCCAGTGAAGCCGCTGCGTCGCCAGACTTTCCATTTTCGTGCCGCGGCACCGCCGCTCGAGCCGATCCCCGCTATGCGCTGGCAGAAGGGCTATTCGCTGAGGCCCGAGGGCACCGGCTATCTCACGGGCATCATGCGCGAGGCGGAGACGGGCGGCTTCCTCTGGGATTTCGACCCGGGCATCTTCGAGGAGGTGCTCTGGCCGTGGCTCGCCGAGCGCTCGGCGGCCTTCGAGGCGGTCAAGCTCCAGGGCGGCTGGACCGGCCACTACGACATGTGCCTCCTCGACGGCAATCCGATTATTGGCCGCTGGACGGGGTCCGGCAGTCTCGAGAATTTCATCGTCGTCGCGGGCTTCTCCGGTCACGGCCTGCAGCATGCGCCTGCCGTCGGCCGTGGCGTTAAGGAGCTGCTGCTGGACGGTGGATGGCAGTCGATTGATCTTTCGCTCTTCTCTTGGCTGCGGGTTGTCGAGAATAGGCCGATCGTCGATCCGGGGCCGGTGGCTTGAGCCTTCGAATGCCCAGCACTCTCTCCCTCGCCGAGGCGCACGCGCTGGTCGCAGGCATCCTCGCGGCCAATGGCTGCGGCGAGCGACAAGCGCGGGTCGTGGCGGAGGCGGTGGTCGCGGCCGAACGGGATGGGGCGACGAGCCACGGCTTCTTCCGATTGCCTGGCTATGTTGCCGACCTCGCAAACGGCTGGGTCGACGGCCGAGCGGAGCCGGTCGTCGAGGACGCCGTACCTGGACTCGTGCGGGTCGATGCCGCAAACGGCTACGCGCAGGTAGCGCTCGCCGATGGCCGCGATCGCTTTGTGGCGAAAGCCCGTACGCAGGGCATTGCCGCGCTCGCTATCCGCAACTCTCACCACTTCGCCGCGCTCTGGACCGACGTTGAGCCGCTCGCCGAGGCTGGCCTCGTCGCCTTCGCTTTCGGGAACGGGCGGAGCCGCGTCGTGCCCTTCGGTGGCGGGCGCAGGCTTTTCGGCACCAACCCCATGGCCTTCGCCTGCCCGCGCCGCAACGGCCCGCCAATGGTCTGGGACCAGGCTTCGAGCATGATGGCGCACGGCGAGGTGATGCTGGCGGCAATGCACGGCAAGCCGATACCCGAGGGCGCTGGCTTTGACGCCGCGGGTCGGCCGACGACGGCCGCCGATGCCGTGCTCGCGGGCGGCGCGCTCGGTCCCTTCGGCGGCTACAAAGGCTCCGCCATTGCGCTCATGGTCGAGCTGATGGGGGGCGCTCTCACCGGCGGCGATCTCGGCTTCGAGGACCGGTCCGGTGCCTTTTTAGGCGCGCAATCGTCGAGCGCCGGCGAGTACCTGCTCGCCATCGACCCTGCGCGCTCCGGGGGCGGCGCCTTCCTGGACCGCACTGAGGCGCTTTTCCAGCGGCTCATAAGGGACGGTGCGCGGCTACCCGGCGACCGGCGCTACGTCAACCGCGCGCGTGCGCTCGCCGAAGGCATCCGCATCGAGCCGGAACAGCTCGATGCGCTCAAGCGCCTTCGCGCATCGTCCGGCTGAGGCCTGTCGCTCAGGCCTGCGACCTTCCGGCATCGATGGGACACGCGCTAACCGCACCGGCGCCGTTAGCGACGTACCGACCATGGCGGGCAGCCGATCGATGATGCCCTCCCGCACCTCGCGGTAGGCGCGCGACCACATGTCAGATCTTCACGTAGCATCATTAGCGGATGTCTATCGCGCTAGGTCAGACATCGATGTTCTCGGCGATAGTTCACACGAACGGGATTGCTACTTATTTGACCGTGAAGATGAGCGGCGGAGGATGTAGTAGAGTACCTTGAGTTGCGCCGGTACTGCATTTGGAGCGAAGTCGCAGACTACGACCGGAAGAATGCGCTAGTTGAAGTACTCAGCCTCCCGTTCTGAGCAAGGAGATCAACTGTGGCAGCGAAAAAGGGCGATGGCCTGCTAATGGTCTACTGCGAGGTGCCTGCGAAGCACGAAGAGGAATTCAACGCCTGGTACAACGAAGAGCACATTCCTGAACGCCTTTCGATTCCGGGGGTGCTCAGTGCGGCGCGATACCAAGCGGTCGCAGGTGGACCCAAGTACCTCGCCTGTTATGAGCTCGCCACCGCTGAAGCGTGGCACTCGGAGGCCTGGCAGAAATGGTTGAAGAACCCGACGCCCTGGTCCCGCCGCATGTCGCCGAGCGTGATCGGCACCGCCAATATCCGCAACCTCTATCGGCGCATCTATCCGGCCGAGCTGCCCGAGGAGACGGCCCAGGCTGATATGGCCCCCGTGCTGCTAGTCGGGCGCATGTCCGTCCCCGACGTGCTCGACGCAAAATTCAATGAGGCCTACAACAACGAGCGCTTGCCATTATGCTCGCGCATTCCCGGCTACATCCGTGCGCGACGCTTCGCCGCCGTGATGGGGTCGCCTAAATACACCACCGTGCATGAAATGAACTCGCTAGACGTCTGGAAAAGCAAGGCTTGGGACGAATGGCGGACCGCGGTCACGCCGGTTTGGAGTGGCGAGATCCGTCAGGCCATGATCCATGCCGAGGGCTCACCCGGCGTCTTCCGTCGCATCTTTCCGGCCTGAGGCAGAGCGCGCCGGCTCTTGACATCAAGCCAAACACTGGCGTGTCGCGCGGCGGCTGCCAATCGAGGAGACCACTCTCCGAGCCCAGTCTGAGCGAGCACGGTTTCCAACTCTTTGCGTGTTGTCCACATCGGCTGCCTTTCATGGGGCGAGGCGTGCTATTCACGCCGAACTCCTAGCCCCTAATGGTGGCAGCCAAGCGGCTGAGCATCCGCTCCTGGCACCAAGGAGAAAATTTCGGCACCGCAACGACTTCGACAGATATTGCGGGTACAAGAGACGTTCCGAGAGTGTCGTCGCGTGCGTGCTCATGACCCTCAGCGTCCTGCCCAAGCGAGTTGAATCAAGAGCCGCCGACCATCTGATACGCATCGAGCAATCCACTTGCGATGAATTGGTAGTCCTTCATAAGCGGCCCGACCAAGTCGGGCTCGTCTTCCAAGTAATCGACAAGCCCCCTTGCGAGATCCCGGACGCAATAGGATCGATCGTTGATCGGCACTCTACGACGCCGGAACGACCGGATTCGGCGAAGGGCAGCGACCGCTATCTCTCGACGTCGATCGAGGGACTGGCCCGCCACCGGAGACCCATCATGGAAGGCGCACGTCAGTGACGCCACGAGGGCGGTCAATACCGGCTCATCTTTGGCTAGTTCGGACAACGTGGCATCCTTTTGCCCTTTACGCCGCTTCGTTGACGGCCTGGACCCCGAGCTGACGAGTAACCAACCCTCATGCCACGTGTCGTGCCCGGACTATATGGGGTCCGGGACCACCTTTCGCTTCACCCTTTGGGGTGCCGAAGAAGCGAACGGAAATGTCGGCCAGACTGAGGTCCTCAAGTTCCCCGAAGCCTCTCGCACGCAGTTCGCGCGTCATTTCGGCTGGATCGAAATGGCTAAGCCACGGCTCTCCGATCGAACTCACTCGCGCGCTAACCGCAGCCACATTAGTTCGGCGTTCCGGGGGATAGTTTTCTATGGGTTCGGAATAGTCAAACACGACCTCCGACTCCGGTGGGCTAGCGATGTAGCTTAACGTAGCCCATATTGCATCACGCGTCAGATAGGGCACAACGCCGAGCCAATGGAAGAACGCCGGGTGGTCGGGCTGGAACCCTGCGGCACGCAATCCAGTAGCGAGGCTTTGCTGCTCGAAATCAACCGGTGCGAAAGTCAGCGACGCAGGTAGAGCTATCCCCTCTCGCGCCAGCCGGTCACGCTTCCAGGCCTGCGTCGCGGGGTGATCAACCTCAAACACGTGTAGGCCCGATGGCGCATGCGGATTGCGTAGAGAGAAAGTATCCAAGCCCGCTCCCAGAACCACTGCTTGACGCACACCGCGGGATACCGCAGCTGATAAGCTATCCTCGGCGAACCGGCTGCGGGCCGCTATGAAAAGACGCATTGTACGCTGCGTAGGATCGGCCGCTGCCTCTGCAATTATTCCGCGGGCCTCCTCGCCAAGTACCGTACCAGCAAGTGGATCGACAAAAATCTTGGCGCCTTCCAACTCCTGGTGCACCGCGCGATGAACTGCAGCGCCGAGGGCGGTACGGCTTGGTGGCCGACTTTGCATCGCAACCCCTCTATGTAGAGACCAATCCCACCTAGCCTGTGCCAACGCATAGGCACGTCCGGGCGGTGAATACACACACGACCATGCCGAATACCAAAGTTCCAACTTCCGAATCTGGCACCAAGCGTCGGCCGGCGAATGGCAGCCGTTGGATTAGTGCGACCATCGACACGCTTCTGAGATCCGCCGAGCCACTCATAATCGACCCGGGTATACATTGCACTAAAGCTGACGTTAGCCCGGGCGCAAACTTCGACCGACTCCGCGTCATCGCTCGCGCTCCGCTGTGTGGTGTACTGCGATCTAGCTGACAGTGTCAGGATTTGAGTTCGGCGCGCGCAATATCGCGTCCCGCCACCATTGCCTTGAGCTTTGCGAATGCCACGGAGCGCGGCAGGTATTTCATGCCGCAGTCGGGCGCGATGATGAGCCGTTGGGGTGTGACGTGCCGGAGTGCGGCTCGTATACGCTGGGCCACAATCTCCGGTGTCTCCACCCTGTGATCCTTCAGATCGAGCACGCCATACATCACGACCTTGTCGGGCAGCATATCAAGTGTCCTCGGATCGAGGTTCGGCTGTGCCGCCTCGATCGAGATCTGGTGCGCGGCACAAGCATTCAAGGGCGCGAGGAAGCTGTACGTATTGGGCTTGTCCACTTTGACGTAGTGCCCATAACCGAAGCACAGATGCACAGCGGTGGTATCGGTGATGCCTTCGAGCGAGCGGTTGATGCCATCAACCGCAAATTTGCTAGCTTCAGCAACGAAAGACTCCATGAACGGTTCATCAAGCTGAACGATGTCGGCACCTGCCTTCTTGTAGTCGTGGACCTCCTCGTTCACGACCTTTGCGTAGGCCATCAGCAGCGCGCGCTTGTCACCATAGAACTCGTCCTTGGCGAGCCGCATCATGGTGAACGGGCCGGGCACCGTGATCTTGATCGGTTTTCTGGTCAGCGCCCGCAGGACTTCAACGTCACGCACCTGCACCGGATGTATGCGGCGAATTTCTCCGACCACGCGCGGCACAATTTGGCGAGTCCCGTGACGCCCTTCGACCTCGGCCGGATTGTCGATGTCGATGCCGCCGAGTGCATTGGCGAAGCGATTGAAGTAACTCTCACGCCGAATCTCGCCGTCGGTAATGATGTCGATGCCGGCTGCCTCCTGCATGCGCACCGCCTGCGCCGTCGCATCGTCCTGAGCTTCCTCGAGATAAGGCTCCTCGACGCGCCAGATCGCTTTCAACCGCACGCGTGGCGGCGCATTGGTGAGCATGACGTCCTTCCTCACCAGCCAGTCCGGCTGCGGCAGGCTTCCGACGACCGTCGTCGGCATCAGCACGTTCATCGCCGTTCCTTTCGCGAGGAATCCATGCCGTCCAGAGGTATGCTCGAGCTGGGCTTCATTTTTCGAGCCAGACGACATCGTAACGGTTGACGTCGTAGAGTCCGAAATACTCCTGCGGTTTCAGGCCCTTCACGTAGTTGTACCAAGCGTCGTTGGCCTTCTCCCAGGCCATTGGCAGCAGGGGCGGATCGTCCTCCATGAGCTTCTCGGCCGCGCGGATGTGGGCGAGCCGCTTCGTGGCATCCACCTCGCGGTCGATTTTCAGGAGCGTATCGTCGAACGTCGGGTTGTTCCAGAAAGCGTGGTTCTGCGGGCCATCAGCGCTGTACCAGGCCCGGAAATAGTCCGACGGGTCGAGCAGGGACGAGAGGATGACGCCGATCAGGATGTCGAAGTTGCCCGACTTGGCGTCGTCGAACCAGATCGACTCCGGCGCGACGCGCAGCTTGGTCTCGATGTTAAGCGCCTGCTGAAGCATGCCCTGCACCGCCTGCGACCACAGTTTAGTGTTCGGCAGGTCGCGGACGAGGAAATCGAGGCCCCTGGACCCCTGGCTAGCGCCGGCAGCCTGAAGTAGCGCGCGCGCCTCCTTGACCGAGGCCGCCGGGTCGGGCTGATAGCCCGCGCGCTTCGCGAGCTCATCCTGCGGGGTTGCGAACTCCGAAAACGGGTAGATGAAGCCGCCGACCATGGTCGGGGCCAGGTCCTTCACGGCCTCGACCAGCACGGGTCGGTCGAGCACCAGGTGCATTGCCCGGCGCACGCGAGGATCGTCGAACGGCTTCTTCTTGTTGTTAGGCCACACCGCGTGGATGAAGCTCTGGTAGTACTGGGTGCCGCTCATCCCCGGCGTCTGTGCCACCCGTTTCATGGTGGCTGGATCGGTGACCCGCACATAATCAACGCGGTTGGAGATCAGTGCCGAGGCCATCTCGGATGAGAACGGCAGCGCGTGGTAGACTTCGAGGCCGTCGAGCAGGGGCAGGTCCCGGTTCCAGTAGTTCTTATTGCGCTCGAAGGCCCACACCTCGTTCTCGATGCGTCTCAGCGAGACGAACGGACCGGTGCCGGACAGCGTGTTGACGCGACGCAGGTTGTTGTTGTTGTCCTCGAGCACCTTCTTGCGCACGATGACGTTCCACCCCGAAGCGATGGCTGACATGATGAAGTTGATGGGTCGCGCATCGGCGAGCTTGAACTCGACCGTGTACTTGTCGCGGGCGCGGATCTCCTCAACCGCCCTGAACAGGCTGGACCGTGGGATGGCAATCCCGGACGGTGGCTTGGCGATGCGGTCGAAGGTGGCTTTGACATCCTCGGCGGTGAGTTCCGCTCCGTCGTGGAATTGCACGCCCCGACGCAGGAAGAACGTATAGCTGGTGCCATCGGGCTTGATTTCCCAGCTGTGTGCTAGATCGGGAATGATCGACTTCCCGCTGTCGCGCGGATCGCGGCGGATCAGATTGTCGAACATACACGCTTGCGTCGAGATGTTGGAGAAAGTGCCCGACTGGTGCACGTCAAAGTGCGGCTGGCGCGAGAGCACACAGATCCGGAGCACGCCGCCGCTTTTGGCATTGGCCTCGGCCGGCTTCAGCATGAACTGAGAGCCGTCGAATTGCAGCGGCACGCCTTGGGCAAGGCCTTGGGTTGGCGCAAGGCCATAAGCAGCGGCCACGCCCAAAGCTGCACTCGATTTCAGGAAGTCTCGGCGCGCGACAAGGCCTTTCTTATCGTGCTCGGCATTCATACGGGCTTCCTCCTGTGCGTCTCCGGCCATTTACGTGCGTCGTGGGTTGGCTCGAGGCAATGATGTGGACATGCTAACCGGGACCAAGGCGCGGGTCATCCAGTCGGTGAGGGGGAATGGCCGAGCCTCCCTTGCAACATTCGCGTGGCTTTGACCTGTTTCACTTTTTCAGAATTGCATCTGATCCTGGGTGCTTCTCGCCCGAAGCCCCGTTAATGCTAGTCCGAACCGGATGATCAGGTGGTACACGTCGCCGACCCTGGCGACGATATCTGGCCGCTCATTTGCTGCTTAGAGCCCATAAGCGGACTAACATCTGGGACGTCGAAACTCACATCCGCAGTAGCACTGCGATGTCCGCAAACTCTGCAATGCCGACACGGCGCGGGTCCGCATGACGGCGACGGTTGGTGATTGCGAAGAGGTGGAAGTCGAAGAGGGGGCCGAAGCGCCCTCTTTGTCGTCTTTCTTTGTTGCTGTTCGCTTGTTTTTTGACCAGCACGAATAAATGGGTGCCGTTTGCATCACTTGCAAATCGGCGTCTTCACTGTCGCTGTCGGCGATGCATTTATTCGAATAGCCTTTGCGCTCCATGCACAGACTGATGGCCATGCCCATCATCATGTCTTTGGCCTTGGCCTGGGAAAACTTTCGCTTTTTCGCGGTCGAGGGCGGCTTTGCGGCGGTAGCTCTACCTTGTGCTTGAAGCGCAACCGCATTCCCCATGCCGAGTTACTCAAGTCGGTGCTGTCATGCAGACTCGATCACGCAAGGTCGAGTGCGTGCGGCGGACGTTGCGGTTGAGATCGGGGCGCACTGGGGCTTCCCGTGTTGCGCGCAGGGGTGCCGAAATCTGACCGATGCGGCATCACCGCGACGGCCTACCGGATCGAAGATGATCCGCGCGCGGGCTTCGGCAGCGATAATACCGGGCGTGAGGCTGCGCGCTTGCCCGCCGGCAAGACGCTCACGACGTTCGACTTCGAGAGCGTGCCTATGCTCTCCAAGGCGCAGGTGATGGCACTGGCCTCTGGCGATGTGT
>Ga0081455_10002080_pt1 | contig 23866 bp, 20 predicted proteins | sample TabmetS3T2R1_FD_70207 | JGI IMG/M metagenome (GOLD analysis project Ga0081455, IMG submission 70207) | Tabebuia heterophylla rhizosphere microbial communities from the University of Puerto Rico - S3T2R1 | ecosystem: Host-associated > Plants > Roots > Rhizosphere ...
ATAAGCCGCGTTAACGACTGTCTCTCCGGCGCTTCCTTCGTCGCTAACTGCGAACAGCGGACCAAAGCGCTCGCTGTCGTAAGCAGCCAACGGAAAATGATCATCCTCATTCCGGTGACGAGAGCTAATGCCAGTCTCCATGTTCATTTGCTCGAAAGTGGCAAACCAACTTGTCGTGCCATTTTCGCAAACACCTCGTTTGATGCAAGAACAGAAAAATGTTTAGTCATAACAATGGCCGGTTTAGTATGACGCCTTGTACAGCCTTCTGCCCTAGCCAATAAAAACGTGAAGCGCGCAGGATCGCCTAACGAACTGCTTACGCGGAAAGAGCGCAAAGCAGCAGGGAAAGCTTTGCGGGACAAATGTTCGCGGAGATCGCATGCGACATGGAATGCACCGACAAGTCGCAGAGATCCTGTGGAATTGTTGATTCAATCCAGCAGGGACCGCATTCCAAACCTTCTCCCGATCCGATACGGACGGATGATGCAAAGTCCTTTCGCTTTTTATCGTGGCGCCGCCGCGATTATGGCAGCCGATCTGGCGCGCACTCCAGCGTCTGGAATTCGAGTGCAGGCTTGCGGTGATTGTCATCTGATGAATTTTGGAGGATTTGGAACTCCGGAGCGAGACATCATTTTTGACATCAACGATTTTGACGAGACGCTTCCAGCGCCGTGGGAATGGGATCTTAAGAGATTGGCCGTCAGCTTTGTCCTGGCCGGGCGCAATAACCGTTTCAAAGAACCGGAATCGCGTAAAGCCGCTCTGCGCTGCATCCAAAGTTACCACGAACACATGCAATGCTACGCGGAACTAGGCGCTTTGGAGGTGTGGTATCAGCGGATGGATAACATGGTAGCAGCTATCAAGAGCAAAAAGTGGAGGAGGATCGTTCACAAACAGGTCGCCAAAGCCTCAACACGGACGGTGGCAGAGCATGATTTTCCAAAGTTGGCCAGCGTCAGAAACGGCAAAGTCCGAATCAAGGACAACCCGCCTTTAATTTTCCACCAAAAAGGAGAGGGAACGGAAGAATATGATCGACTCGTTGAAGACGCATTTCGCTGTTATCGAGAAACACTTCCGGATGATCTCAAAACTTTGTTAGATCGCTACGAAGTCAAAGATGTCGCGGTCAAGGTTGTCGGAGTTGGCAGCGTGGGTACCCGCAGCGCCATCCTGCTTATCATGACAGGCGATGGCGAGCCTCTGTTTCTCCAGGTCAAAGAGGCGCACAGGAGTGTTTTGGAGCCGTATGCCGGAAAAAGTGTTTACTCAAACGATGGCCAGAGAGTAGTAGCTGGCCAACGGCTAATGCAGGCGGCGAGCGATATGTTTCTGGGCTGGACAGAACAATTAGGGCGGCATTTTTACGTGCGACAGTTACGCGATATCAAGATCGAACCGCTCGTGGAGATTTTCGATTCGGCTGCTCTGGCAGACTATGGAGAATGGTGCGGATGGGCGCTCGCGCGAGCTCATGCCAAGTCGGGCGACGCCGCGACGATCAGCGGATACCTTGGTAACTCCAGTAGGTTCGATGACGCTATTTCAAATTTCGCCGTGACCTATGCCGATCAGAACCAACGGGACTATCAGGCTTTGCTGGAAGCGATCAGTGTCGGCAGAATTGAGGCGCTTCGAGAGTAGAACGCGGCCTCGGTTCCCCTTAAGCTCTGCGTTGATTTGATGAATCAATCCAACCCATGAAAATCAGCACTGTCGAATTTCGCGTTGACATGGCTGCGCGCTTTTGCCCTAATCTCGAGGACTGGCGAGACGAGCAAATTGGCGGGTGAGGCGACCATGAAAAATTGCTTCGGTTCCGATCCTTCCCTACGACTTGAACTCGAACAGCGCTTCGCTGCCGGGATCAATCTCCCCGATGCGGAACGCCTCGGCATTCCGCTTTCTGCTATTCGTTCCTGTGTCACTGGCGCGCCTGGCCCCGACTCGCTTGCGCAGCGAGTCGTGACTGCGTTCGTTCGACCCGCCGTTCCGATAGGCATCGCGTTGGGGGACGTCGAGTCACGCTATTGGAATCGCCGCCTCGCTTTAGCCGGACGCGAGCTGGCCCGCGCGGCAACCGCGGTCGCGCGCGTTTGGCTCAACGGTCATCCCGCTCTGCAGTGGGCTGGTACCTGCTGGCTCGTCACAGACAAGTGGGCAGTCACCACACGGACGGTGGCTCAGGAAATTCGTCATCCTGGTGTAAAGGCACGCGTGGAGCACGGCGGTCAATCTTTCGCCGTTGTCGACGTCCGCGCGCATGACGGTTCGCCGATCGATTCTCTAATAGCGTTCCTGGTCCTTGACGGTGCTCCCGGGTTGACCAGTGACTGGCCCGCGTTGGCGCCCGCCGGTGCCAAGAAGAGCGGGGCAGTCGCCACCATTGGGTACTCCGCGCGCGACTCGCGCATCGGTGACCCGTTGCTTGATCTCGTCTACGAGCGAAGCTTCAACCAGAAGTGCGTTGCTCCCGGACGTCTGCTGAATCCATCAGAAGATGGCTTTTTAACACACGACTGCGCCTCTGTCGGAAACACCGCCGGAGCCCTGATCGTTGATCTTACAATGGGGCAAGTAGTCGGCCTTCATGTCGGCGGTGCGCTCGATGGACCAGGCGTTGGGGTTTCTTGGCCCACGATCGAACAGGCACTGCGCGCTCTGGGCGGACGCATAGTGGTGACGGTTCCCGAGCTCGGCGCGGACGCTCTGGAAAGACGCGGGCGCACGGCCGAAGACTATGTAGGTCGCCAAGGGTACCGCAGCGATTTTCTGGGAATTGATGTGCCGGCGCCAACTGCCGGACCAACCATCAAAGATGATGTCAATACGTTCATGGTGGATGGCAGGGAGACGACACTTTTGCCCTACACACACTTCTCCATCTGCATGAGCAAGGCTCGACGCATGTGCCATTTCACAGCGTGCAACATCGAAGGCGGGGCTCTGCAGGATCTCGGGCGCGCCGGTATTCCTTGGCGTTTTGACGCGCGTTTCGACGAAGCGCTCCAGGCTGGCGACGATTTGTATCGCGACAACGATCTTGATCGCGGACACATGGTCCGCCGGCTCGATCCGGTCTGGGGGAACGAAGCGGAAGCCCAGGCTGCAAATGAAGACACGTTTCACTTCACGAACTCATGCCCGCAGCACAAGGATCTCAACCAGAAGACATGGAACGATTTGGAAGATTATGTTCTCCAGAACACTGGGAAGTTCCGACTGAGAATCAACGTGTTTACAGGTCCAGTGTTTCGCGTTGACGATCCCGACTACCGTGATTTCAAGCTTCCGCTCGATTTCTGGAAAGTGGCTGTAATGGTGAAGGACGACGGAACGCTTTCGGCGACTGCCTACACACTCAGCCAACGCGATCTGGTGACAGGACTCGAATTCGTGTTCGGCGAGTTCCGGACCTATCAGATCCGGTTGCGTCAGGTCGAGGAGTGGACAGGGCTTGATTTCGGCCAGCTGCGCAACTTCGATCCGAAGGACGCGCTCGAAAGCGCGGGCGGCCCAGTTGAGATCAAGGGACCTCAAGACATTCAACTCTGACGCGAGATGACCTCTGAGGAGTGGGAGGATCTTGCACTTGACGTTGCGCTCGCGCTGAAAACGTTCGATTGGGCGCGAAGTGACGCTCTTTGCGAACGGATTGCGGTCGCGATCCGCGGTGATCCGAACAGCGCCGCAGCGCCGGTCGGCCGGATCCTTAAGCGACTCCGCCGGGCACGCCGGTTTCGAGCGATGGCGCTAGTGGCGGATGCACTGTTCGAAAGTGGTATGGCGTCCGTGGATGCGGGAATTCAGTACGCTCAGGCGTTAACGGACACACGATATCTTTCGGCAGCCGAAGCCTTCCTGGACTGGCTCTCGCGCCACCCCGACGCGGCTCCGATCGCGAGCGAAATAGTTGGCTTGCAAGGCAGAATTGCCAAGCAGCACCATGTCAATAGCCCGGACGCGCAGATCGATCGTGCGAGTCGCTATCTCGACGAGTCCGTGCGCTATTACCTGGCTGGATTCGACCTCGACCGCAACACATACTTCTGGCACGGCATCAACGCGGTCGCGTTGATTGCGCGCGCGCAACGCAAAGGGATCCCTGTCGATCAGTTCCCGGACTCGAAGGCGCTTGCGCGCTCGATTCTGGACACGGTGACGTCGCCCGGGAAAACGGCCGATCAACAGGATGTGTGGAGGATAGGAACTGAGCTCGAAGCGCATATCGCCCTGAACGATTCGGACCGAGCCGCAGATGCCGCTATCAGGTACACAACTGCAGAAGAGGCGGACGCCTTTCAAATTGCCAGCACGCTTCGCCAGTTGACCGAGGTTTGGGAGTTGACGAGCGATTCGGCGCCGGGATCCAAGGTTCTCCCAACGTTGCGCGGAGCGCTTCTCGCTCGAGAAGGTGGCGGCTTTCATTTGGAGCGACATCAGGTGGCGGCGGATCGCGAAGGATCTGCTGCGCTGGAAAAGGTCTTTGGCGTGGGCCAATTCAAGACCGTCAAGTGGTACCAGCACGGTTTGGAGTGCTGCGAGTCCATTGCCAGAATCGAAACATCTGAAGGAAACTCGGAGGGAACAGGTTGGGTCTGTCGGGCAGACGCACTATTTAGCAATGGATCCGACAAGTTGTTGCTCGTCACCAACTCACATGTAGTGAACGCTGAGGGCGGCCAGGGTACTTTGAGATTCGACAAGGCCGCGGTGAGGTTCGAGATCAGTGGTCACATTTCTCGTTGCTCCTCGATTGTGTGGTCATCACCTATCAGGGAATGCGACGCCACGATCCTTGAGCTCGACTCGCTTCCTCCGAAAGTCGCCGGACTCTCACTGTCAGACGAACCGCTGGCGATGCCGCCCCCAAGCGAGAGGGCTCGGCGGCTCTATGTTATCGGCTACGCAGGCGGACGCGGGCTTTCCTTCTCCTTCGACGACAATATCATGCTCGCATGTAACGACCGCCGCGTGCACTATCGGACACCAACTGAAGGGGGAAGCTCCGGCAGTCCGGTGTTCAACGAGGATGGCTGGGACGTCGTCGCGCTGCATCATGCGGGTAAGGCGAAAATGCCAAAGCTCGACGACCCGATGTCGTTTTATGAAGCGAACGAGGGCATTCCGATAGCGGCGATTCGCGCGGCGATTCGTGCCAAGACATAAGCCCAGCACCTTCTGCGTGGAATCGTACGGCTGGCGCCGAGAGGCTTGGCATTGACTCGTTAGGCAAAGGCGTAAGCTTTCCGCGTTCATAGACGAACGCTGGAAACCGCGGGCACGAATTTTGCTCTGGTGCGGCTAGACAGGACACCTCATGGGACAGGCAAATACGGAGGAGCTTCGGCGAGCTCCTTAGCCGAGGAAATAAACGTCTTGGGCAGATTTTTTGGACAATATGCGCGGTCCGGCGCGCGAATCCGCAATAGCGCAGTTTGATCAATCAAGGCGCCGGAATGAATCTCGCGAACCCGCCCAAAATTGCAGCGTGGGTAGCGAATTCTTAATTTCGAGGAATACGTGAGTTTTGGCCAGATTTCTCCAACGTACCAGATGGCGGGTTCAAACGAGCTGCTCATCGGTTCCACCCAAACTTGGGAAGGTTTTTCGGCGACGAGCGCTTTCAACTTTTTCGCATCGAAATATAGACCAGCACCGGCTGCTTGCACTTGCATCCATTGGAACGAATTCCACCATAGTCGACCGCGTTCCGGTGGACCTCCTCCACCAATGTCGGAGTGTACGCCCGGAAACCACAACTCAAGCACGTCTTGTCCGGGCGCCGGTCGACACAAATTCTGGCGAAAAAATGCACGACGTTCGTCTATGGCGACAGCGTGGCGGACGTGTTTAACGCTTGGATTATAAGCTGTGAAAGGGAAATGCTTGGGATCCCATACCCACCCAACAGATGACACCGTGTCCCAAACGCCCAAAAAGTGCACTTGAAACCGTCGTTCTTCGTCCCCTGGCGTGACCTCCCGTGCGAATGTTCGGCGGAACTCATCGCACAACTGTTTCCATTTGCCCGCGTCGCCCCCCCTGGATTTGTAGTGACGTGCTTCAGTAATGCGACGAAAATATTTCATCGCATAAGGAATCAAATTGTAGTTACCTCGAGGAAGCAGACCGAGTTGGTGGAGAAGGCCAGCTAGGACTCTCGCTGTGTAAGCGCCCCGACTAAAACCGAACAGGAAAACCCGGTCATTCGGTTCCCAAAAATCAATTAGGTATGTGTACGCTTGGATAATCTTGCGCGAAAGACCCAAGCCGAACGCAAGACCAAACCATTGCGTAAGCGTCTTGAGCACTGGAAGCAAGGCACCAGGTTCGGGAAGAGTGCCGACGCCGGGGTCATAGTACAACCGCTGCCCTTTCAAACGATCGCGATCCAGCACCTGAATCAACCGCACAACGTTCGTCGGCTCGCGACCAAACTCGTAGTTTGTGCCATCAAAACAAAGAACCAAGTTCCGACCTTCAGAGAGGACCTCATTCATTTGGGGACATTTGAGTCGTACCGAAACAGGCCATCAGTCGCAAGAACAAACCCTGCTCGCGCCTTGATTGAGGTCTTTCGTCGCGATCTTATTGATTTGTCTTATTAGGCAAACAAATCAACGCGCTACTCGGACGTATGGGCTCAAAAGCGCGCTTTGTTTCGCGGATTAACCTTTTACAAGGGTTTTCGCTTTACTTTATTAAGGGTGTAACTGATTCTCGTGTTCGTCCTAAAAGGTCGAACCAATTCGTTAGGCTCCGTGAAAAATGACTTCACCTGAGGAATACGTCGAGCAGCGAATAAACAATCAGATCGCCTGGTACGACCGCCGCAGTGTCACGAATAAACGCTGGTTCAAGCGGCTGCGTTTTGCCGAGATCGTCGCCGCAGCGACGATTCCCTTTTTGTCTGGTTTTGCAGACAAGTCCTTGGAGATCAAGATTGCGATCGGTGCTTTGGGCGTCTTTGTTGCCGTAATCGCTTCCCTCCTCGGTTTGCTGCAACTTCAGGTACATTGGATTGAATATCGAACGGCAGCGGAGTCGCTCCAGAAGGAGAAATTTTTGTTTCTGACCCAAACGGATCCTTACAATAAGGATGATGCCTTCCATCTTCTCGTTCAACGTGTCGAAGCTTTGCTGTCAAAAGAAAACACCGAGTGGCTGCAATCAATGATGAAACCAGCTAAGTCGGAGAAGCCTGCCTAACGGAATCGGAATTTAAAGCTTTGTGTCGTGTTCGCAGCATGGCAAAGCGCGGAGGAGCCCCATCAACGCCGTTTACCAGCGGATTTCTTGGAAACACCGTAACCAGCGATTTCCTAACGAGCCGCGCTCAAATGCTTGGTCTCGAACGACGACGGCGTGAACGCGTTACCCGCCGAAGCCATCGAATTGTTGGAATTGAAGGCGAGCTGACGCGGAGCTGATTACGAATTCCTGATCAAGGTGGAGCTGGATCAAAGGTAGAAAGCAGATATAGAGAGAATTAGTTGGGCACTGTGAACAACGCCATGAACTATCAGGCTCTCTGTTTCGTGGACATGCCGTTTGGTCAGAAGCCGGATCTGAAGAGTGGGGTCGTGGTCGATTTCGATCAAATTTACAATGATGCGATCAAACCAGCGATCGAGGAGTGCGGGTTGCAAGCATTACGCGGGGATGAAGAGCGCACGGGAGGGATCATTCACGGCGCAATGTTTGCCCGATTGTTGCTGGCGGAGTTTGTCGTTGCCGACCTCACGCTTGCCAATCCAAATGTCTTTTATGAGCTCGGAATTCGGCATGCAGCAAAGCCTTTCACCACGGTGCCGATATACGCCAACGTCAGTGCGCTGCCTTTCGATATCGCGCTAGTCCGTGCTGTTGGTTATCAGCTTAAGAAAGGGAAGCTGACGAAGCCAGCGTCGCAAAAACTCAAATCTCAGCTTGCAAAACGGTTATGCGACGCGATTAGCGGCGCCCCAACGCATGACAGCCCACTTTTTCAACTGATCCCGAAATTCCCGGGGATCGATTTGCCCGAGGAGGTGACTGAGATCTTTAAGGACCGGATTCGGCAGGCGGAAGAATTTCGTGAGATGCTTTCGTCCGCGCGTGCGAAGCCCCTGGGTGAAGAACGTGAAGCGCTTTTGGGAATTCGGCGCGATCTGGGTGATCTTAAGACCGTCCAGCGATCAGTGCTAATTGAGTTAATGTCTTCATTTCGCGATGCCGAAGCATTTGAGGAATTAGTGGAGCTCTACGGCAATTTTCCCGCTCCTTTGCAGGAGTACGTTATCGTCAAGCAGCAATTTGCATTGGCGCTTAACCGTCGCAATCGATCGGACGATCGCCAAAAGGCGCTAAGAATTCTCGACGAGCTGCTTAAGAATCGAGGGCCCGATTCGGAAACGCTTGGGATCAAGGGTCGTATCCACAAAGATATATATAAAGAAGCCGTGCAAACGGGAAAGATAACGGCTGCCGCAGCGCTAGACGATGCGATCGAAGCCTACACGAAAGGTTTCGAAGCCGATCCGCGCGATTACTACCCGGGCGTAAATGCGATCAACCTGTTAATGCAGAAAGACGATGCCGAGGGGCTGAAAGAGGTTGTGCGCCTTCTACCGCTTGTGAGTTTCGCTGTTGAGCGTCGAGGCGGCGCGAGCTCTGGCGATTACTGGGACCTGGCCACTGTTCTCGAGCTTGCTTGTATTGGTGATGATTGGGCGACCGCAAATCGAGTACTGCCGAAAGTGATTCTTGCGGCAACCAACTCTTTTGAGACGGCAACGACGCTTGGCAATTTGCGTTTGCTCAAAAAAGCACTCGAGCGTGGGGCGCGCGAAGTCGCGAACCTTGATGGCGTGATCAACGAACTTTCAGTGCGCGACATTGAGTTGCGGGGTGGAGAAAAAGCGCAGCTCGGTAACAACAAATCGTGAAAAGAGACACGATTACTTTCGACAACGGCAACCAGGCAGTCGTCGTCACCGCGGGGTGTGATACAGATGCGCAAACCATTCTGGAATCGCTGGAGATTGCACAACCGCATGCATTGATCATGGTATTTGGCGGCGCGAAGGGGCTCGACGATTCGCGGAAGACTCGTCTTGCCGAGTTGTTTGTCGACGCTATCGCGCCCGCGGCTGCCGAGTTAGGCGCGCTCGTTATTGACGGCGGCACTCAGTCTGGTGTGATGGAGATGATGGGCGAAGCGTTTGCGCGAGATGGCCGAGTGTTTCAGCTGCTCGGAATTGCGCCGGCTGGAAAAGTCAAGTACCCCGGGAGTTCAAGCGATGCAAGCAACGGAGACCGCGCGCCGCTCGAACCGAACCATTCCCATTTCGTTTTGGTGGATAGCGATGAATGGGGCGGCGAAACCGGCACAATGTTCAAGCTTGCACAGGCTTTGAACGTCTCGGTGGCTACGGTGCTCATCAACGGCGGGAAGATTGCAGAGAGCGAGGGGTTACGAAGTGTGCGCAACAGATGGCCACTGGTCGTGGTTGACGGCAGCGGAAGATTTGCGGACGAACTAAGCGCCGCTGTACGAAACGCGACGCTGGATCATTCGGCGACAATCACGGAGATCACGCGCTCAGGGCGCGTTAAATTATTTTCTATCGACGAACCAGCCTTGGGATTGAAGAGTCAGTTACAGCGAATCCTTTGCACAGGATAGCGAGATCGAGGGCTAAATCTCATGGCCCAAATCGCCGAGGTCGAGATCGGAGAGAAACAATTACTGGATGCGATCATGCGGGCGATAGAAGCCTTAGAGCAAGGTCAGAACAACGTTTTAGTGCCTATTCACGACTTGCAGCGCCCGCGAGCGTTCCAAACAGAGAATCGCTGCATTCCAGTTGGATATGCATTTTATCCTCTGAGATGGATCCCGAACACTCACCCGACGAGTCCTCGCCGGTTTCATATTGCGCGTAGTAGGTGCTGGTAAAGCGTTGCCCAGAAATCGTACCTCTGCCAGACGACTGGAATCGAGTTCCATTGGTAAGCGTGCCCCATCGCGAAAAGCGAAAGCTATCGCCATCTTGAGTGATCTGGGAAACGGCTCGCGAGTCGCTGTCGCGCCAAGTACCAGCGATTTTCGGAATGATCAGAGGCCATGGTCCGCCCACCGGCGGAATCTTCGATGGGAGAGCAGTTGTCTTTGAATTCGGTGTAGTATCAGCGTGGTTTGACCAGACTTCCTGCTGTCCTCGCGCGGCATTCGCGACGTCTTCCGCGGGCAGCACAACCGGATTTTTGACGGTCTTGCCGCGTGGTTGCGTCGCAGATGACTCTGGCTGTTTGCCGGCCTCTTCGTCACCGGTGGGAACAATCGCGACCTCTCTCTTCGCTTGTTCGGGCCTGCTCGACTTGGCAGACTGTGCATGGTTTTTGTGACCCAGATACCATCCCCCGCCGCCGACAATCATTGCGAGCGCAATCCAGCCAGCGATCACACTCAGTTTCCGCGCCGGCGCCTGGGACGTTTGACCCATTAGCACCAGCCTCTCCCTCTCCGTTTGAGTTTGAACATTTGCGCCAGGAAGCGGCGGACTCCTGAGCACTGCTTTAACGGCCCTAGTCAAGTTGTCTAAATGTCGTTCCAAGGGCGGGGGGAACGCATCCATCCATTGCGAAGTGGAAATAAAATATTCCAGTGCCTTTGCGGGTGGGATGTCTTCAACTCGGAACGGAATGATGTAGACCCCTTTGTTAACCGCGCGCTCCACTTCTCGTTTGATTTGGGGTGAGGCGTTCGCGTTTTGAGAAAAGATCAGAACCATGATGCGGCTAGATTCGATCGCATCAATAATTGATTCACCCCAATCAGCTCCCGGCACAACGTCCCGCGGCGCCATCCAACAGATCACCGACTCTGATTCGAGCCGTCCCGCGATCGCCTCGGCGACAGTTTTATCTTTCACCGAGTGACTTAGGAAAACATCACAGGACATTTTGCTGCTTCTCGGATGCCCGCGCGCAGTGGATTGGGGGCATCCAAATAATGGATAGCCGAGTTTTTGGACTCAAGATAAATTATCACCGAATCCGCACATCAGTCAGAATAGACCGTTTCTTTTTGGGAAACGATTTTAAGCGCACCAGACTTTTTGGAGATGACCCATTCCTGCCTGGCACGGCCGCTGTTACTGCGACCTGACGCGGGGTCTCTGACAAGAAATCGAATTTCGAAATAAGCGGTGACCTTGTTCGGAACGGCGAAATGGGCAACTGCAATGTCGCCGGTAGTGAAGGAGAACCAGGTGATGGGCCAGCGTTTGAAATAAACAACAGTGTCATTTCGGATGAACGCTTTATCGCGCTGTCCATAGTCGAGGTAATCGACAAGGTCGTCGTAGCCAGAAACTATGTCTTCGACATTTCTCCGCTTCGTCGCCTCATAATGGTCGGTTACAAATCGCCGCACTTCTTCATCGTCGATAATATTAGAAGCTGGTGGTGACGTTGGCGTAATTAAAGCCGGAGTTAAAATTGGGGCAGCCGTAACTGCGGCGGGTGGTGTTAAAACTGGCGTTGGCGTTCCGGTCGGCGTTACAGGAAGGCTCTCTCTCCTGTGAGCGAGATACCACCCAATGCTGCCAACAACTAGAAAGCATGCAATTACGACTGGAATAAAAATTGATGTATGCCAAGAGCGAGCAGGGGTTGGCGGTCCTGAAACCGGCCTCTCTCCTGGAGCCGAGGCGTTTGCGTCAGCAACAGGGGGACTCTTTAACACGGACTTGACCGTCTTTACCAGAGCATCCAAATGCCGCTCGAGTGGCGGCGAAAAGGCATCCATCCACTGTGAAGTGGAGATGAAATACTCCAGCGACCTTGCGGGTGGTATGTCGTCAACCCGAAACGGAATGATATACACACCTTTGTTAACCGCCCGCTCGACTTCGCGCTTGATTTGGGGCGAAACATTCGCGCTTTTGGAAAAGATGAGGATCATAATGCGACTGGATTCGATCGCATTAATGATCGATTCGCCCCAGTCAGCCCCAGGGACAACATCGCGCGGCGCTACCCAACAACTTACTGATTCCGCTTCGAGTCGCGCTACCACCGTATCGGCGATAGCTTTATCCTTTTCCGAGTGACTTAGGAAAACATCGTGGGCCATCCGCGCGGTCTGTTTCGTCGTTTGCCTTAGTGTTAACCAAGAATGGAAACAACAGATCGCCGATTCAAGACAAATCGACCAATTGAACTTGTCGGAACAATGAGAAAGCGCATTATCGATGTAAATGAGCTACCGCGACAAATTGAGTAAGAGCGGCCCTCGGAAAATGCTTGCATGCGACGGTGGAGGGATTCGCGGAATCATAAGCATCGAAGTTCTTGCACGGATCGAATCTGAGCTCCGCGAAAGCAGCGGAAATCCAAAGCTCGTCCTAGCCGACTACTTTGACTATGTCGCTGGCACCAGCACGGGGGCAATTATTGCAACGTTGATCGCGTTGGGATACTGCATCGACGACGTACGGGATTTTTATCTTCGAAGCGGTGCCGAGATGTTTCACAAGGCCCGCCTATGGGAGCGTTTTCGCACCAAATTCGAGGATGACAACCTCTCGAGAATGCTGCGCGAGGTTATTGGCGAGCCTACAACCTTAGGCTCTGAGAAACTGCGTACGTTACTCATGATGGTGCTTCGCAACGCAACCACTGATTCACCATGGCCAATATGTAATAACCCAACAGCGAAATATAACGAACTATCTCGCGTCGACTGCAACCTCAAGTTACCACTTTGGCAGCTTGTGCGCGCGAGTACCGCGGCCCCGACTTATTTCCCACCGGAGGTGGTTCGCGTTGGGCGGGACTTTATCTTCGTAGATGGCGCGGTAACGATGTTTAACAACCCAGCGTTTCAACTTTTCCTGATGGCGACGAGCGAGCCATATCGCCTTCTTTGGCCAACGGGCGAGGACAAGCTGCTTCTCATTTCGGTGGGTACCGGCGCGACCGCTAATGGAAATAATAATTTGAGTCCAGAAGAGATGAACCTGCTCTACAATGCGGGCACAATTCCCTCCGCGCTCATGGCCGCCGCTCTGCACGAGCAGGATTTTCTCTGCCGTGTTTTCGGGAAATGCCTCGTTGGAGATTTGCTGGACCGCGAGACTGGCAATGTGATCGGGCAGGGTATTCCCAATGTGCCGAAGTTATTCACCTACGCCCGCTATAATATCGAACTTTCCCGGGAAGGTTTGGATGCGCTCGGCCTGGAACAAATCAATCCTCGGCACGTCCAACAAATCGATTCTGTAGATCACGTCGGTGAAATGCAAGAGGTCGGTCGAACTTTGGCTCTGCAAAAAGTGAAAGGGGAACATTTCACCGCGTTTCCACCGGCCAGTTAGTTTAGTTATTTCCGTTTCTCCATGCGTTTCTAAATATTTGGGCAAGGTCGGAAATGTTTGCGAGCTTCGTGAAAAGTCGATCCGGGAGTTTCGCCTTGCTCGGTATTGACCAGGGGGATAGCATTCCCGCTGGCGAGTGAAAGCCGCACGCGTTATCACCAATACGGTTTGCTACCTGGCGTTGATGCTCACATCCGCGAACGCTGAGGAAGGGTGGCAATCGATGGATTTGTCCAAGGATCCAACTGCGCTCTCGACGATCCTGGCTCTTGTCAGAAATCACGAACGCTTTGCCAAGTGGATAAACGGCAAGCCGCTTGGCAAGTTTACCTACGTCAGCTTGCGGAAAGATCGAAATGATCCTTCAAAGACAGTGTATGTTTTGCTCGAATGCGACGAGAACAAAAAACCAGTAAGATTTCTGCGTGTCGATGAGGTCGCGAAGCTAAGCGTAACGGATCCCGGCGTGCCGGAAACCGCTAAGCTTATTTTCGAATATCCGGCTGCTGCGGTCGAAGGGACGAGCCTTGACCATCCGACTGTTCAGCGAGCCGTTGAACAAACACTTCAGCTGTTTAGATCTCCACAAAGTACTCTTTATCTTGTAAACGATCATTACGTCGAAACGCTTAAGGAAGGCGAAACAGCCAGCTCGACCTTAACGAAGCTATCAGACACGGGACTTTTAGTGATTCGCTTGGTCTCGAAAGCCGCGGACAAAGTAAGTAATGCACTCGATGCTATTAGTAAGGGGAAAAGCTTTACATGGGATTCAACCTCTATGAAGCGCATCAGGTTTGAGTTGTCTCCCGATCAAAGCACTATTCGCAATCTCGAAATTGCCGGCTTGTTTAAGGCCGATGAAATTAAGTTGCAGCGCTTCGACGCCGCAAATTTGTCCAAGCTGGAAATAAAGGATGATCGCACAGCGGACGTTACACTGACTGGAATGACAGCTCCGGCAGTCCGTGAGAAAACTGGAGAGAAGGCACAATCTCCGAGTCCAGTGAATTGGGACACAAAAGACTAGCAGGCCCTGATTCATGAAGCGGTTTTTCATATTCATCTTTTGCCTGCTGCTCTTCGAAGGTAGTTATGCCCTGGATGTTCCTGATTTCATGATGGCGCCCAAATCAACCTGGGTTTCAGGTTTTCCAGAGTTGAACAAGGATGACATCCAAACAGAAGTTGTCACCGCCGCCCAAGACACGAATCTTGGCCTTCGTCTGATTCATCTGAAGAAGGCATACCAAGCGACCAGGCGCGCGTCAGAGGCTCTTGGAGAGAATGATATTATTGAATCGGGCGATATTCTATTGAGCTTCAGGCCGTCCTGGGCCGACACGCTTGCGTACGCGCATGTGCAGTTGGGAATCTCCCATGCCGCTCTGGGATTTGTCGTAGAGATGAACGGCAAGAAATATGTTCACTCTCTTGAGTCGCCGATGAGTTACAGCAGTTTTCTAGATTCGCCCCATCAGTACGGGGATTTGGACGTTTTTCATGTCCTGCGACCCACGCTTACAGAGGCGGAGAAGTCGAACTTGAAACAATGGGCTAAGTTGGCGATGTCACACCCGGATCGCTTTGTTTTTTTCTCTGACTATAGCAAGCCGATGTATAAACGCGGCCTCCCAGGGGTGAATCGTCCGATCGATCAGGTTCGCTTATTGGGAAAGGTTATAAAGGATGGCGGCCAAACTTTTCATTGCTACTGCTCAGAGTTTGTTTGGTCATTTCTGGGGCTGCGCAAGTGTTCGCCGGATGAGTTTCCGAATGGCAACTTGGAAATGTTTTTCGATCCTTTGAAAGGATTGTATCAAGACGACCCCAAGGCGGGCCTTACGCAAGGGCCGGATGCTGCACTAAGAAAGAGCGGCGACTCAAACAGGACTCAGATTCTCACTTCGAAAGTGTTTATTGATTTTCTGGACAGCCCTTCAGACCTTCAAGGCCGAATGTCTTCGGGACACCAGGCAGTTGCGCGGGCCAATAAACCAAAGATGGATTTACTCAGACGCTATTACGCATCGGGTGAGCCTGCGGGTATGGTTCCAGAAATTAATCAGGGGATCATCGAGAACTTTTCTCCAACTGCGTTCATGATTCGCTCGGATGCGGGTCTGAATGGGCTCAGGTATGTGGGAACAGTGGTCTTCGATAAATAAGAAATCCGCGCAAGTTCGCGTCCGAGGCGACCAAAGAAAAACCGGGAGAAAAGCGAGCGCTTGTTCGGATAGTACTCTAGGATGCAAGTGCGGTGCGGGACGCTTTCAGCCGCCGCTCGACGAACGTGGAACGAATTCTGGTTGCGTCAATTCCCACGAAGGAATTCGCTCGCTGAAGTATTTACTTCTCCAATGACGATGCCGATATCCTGCCACGCTTGCACAATAGCGGCTCTCACTGAACTGCCGTAGATTTGGTTGGCATTATCGGCTGTGAGGTCGGCGAAATCCTGGAATCGGGCGTTTACGGAAAGCCTGGAGTCGAGCAGCGTCCGGTACCAAATATGACCCGCCACTTCCCAGGAGTTGCCACCGATAGCAATTGCTGTCAGGTAGAAAGCTCTATTCGGAATCCCGGAGTTGATGTGAACGCCCCCCTGGTCACTAGGAGTGTTAACATACCGACTCATGTGGTCGGGCTGGGGATCATTCCCGATTAGTGGGTCATCGTAGGCCGTACCCGGCGCCTTCATTGAGCGGAGGGCCACCCCGTTGATGCCTGGAGCCAAAAGCCCAGCACCGATTAACCAGTCTGCCTGCGCTGCTGTTTGTCCGAGTGACCGCTGTTTAACTAGCGAGCCAAAGACGTCCGAAATCGACTCGTTCAACGCGCCAGGTTGATCGTGATATTCGAGTGCCGCAGTCCCAGCAGTAACGCCATGGGTCAGTTCGTGTCCCATTACGTCAATGGCAATCGTAAAGCGGTTGAAGATTGTTCCATCGCCGTCGCCAAACACCATTTGCGTACCGTCCCAGAACGCGTTGTCGTAATGGTCTCCGTAGTGCACGGTCCCGATTAGGTCCATGCCATTATCATCGATGGAATTGCGACCGTATACATCCCAATAGAGATCGAACGTGGCGCCGAAACCCGCATAAGCTTCCTCGGCCGCCAGATCCGCGCTGGCGCCCTGGTCTTCGCTTCGAATCAGAGTTCCAGGCAGAGTAGTTCCATTAGCCGCAGTATAAATGAGGCGATTCTTTCGTGGCGCCCCTACGCTTTGTAGCCCTCTCGGTCCTACGCCCGATCGTAGGCCGCGCTCCGATCGGATACGCCCGTCAAGTCCCAGAGTGCGCAGCGCACAAGCGCGCTGATTCTCGGTTCCTGTCCGAGCAATCGACTCGAGAATGTAGGGAGGAATAATGTAACAGCTGCGCACTTGGTGTGTGTGATGGTTAGTATGATTCATGTGTTTGCTGCTAAATTTTCACCCCGGATCCCTGCAGCTCTCATAATGGCGGCTTACCTGCGATGCCACGTAGCCTGGACACAAGTTTTTCGAGATAGATATCCCTGATCGGATCCGTCAGCTGAATTGTGTAAGCACGTGGACCGTCCACCACTGTGATGGTGTAATATCGGTAGTCTGCAGCCCCTTTTGCCGGCGCAGAACCTATCAAAGGCTGGTCGAAAAAACGAGATTGACGTACTAAGGCTTCAAGTTCAGCACGAGCTTGCGGTTCTATCTGTGCTGTGTCGATGGCAAGAGGTCTGCTCAATGCGGGAAGATGAGCAAATCCTCCACTCATCTCGAGAGTGATTTTCATGAGACAATTCCTAACGTGAGGCTCTTTCGACCACGTCTATCGCCTAAGTCTAAATCCGCTTCTATTTGAAACCAAACTTTCAAATGCTTTACGCTCGCGAACTCCTCTGGAATTATTTGGCTTAAATTTCGGACGAGCGCGATGAGCGACATTTTTATCAGTTATGCGCGAGAGGACCGGGCCAAGGCAAAAGCTTTCGCGGAATTGTTTCAGCAGCAGAACTGGTCCGTTTGGTGGGACCGGAACATTCCCCCAGGCCGCTCTTTCGATGAAGTGATTGAAGAAGCGCTTGGCGCAGCAAAATGCGTGGTGGTGCTATGGTCGAAGAACTCCGCAGCATCAGACTGGGTCAAAGGCGAGGCGGCAGAAGCGTTGCAGCGGAAAATTCTGGTTCCGGTACGCATCGACTCCGCGAATGTGCCGCTCGAATTCCGACGGCTTCAGACTATTGACCTTTCTGAATGGAAGGCCGATGCCGGGCACCCTGAGCTTGGTGGACTTCTTGATGCCGTCGCAGCAAACATAAAAGGCATCGTCGTGCGGCGACCTGTAAGCGAGCCCAGTCGGCGAAAGTTTATCAAGCCCGCAGTCACCGTTCTGGCAATCGCTGCATTGCTCGTTTCGGGGTTCGCGTTCTACAGATTTGCGGGAGGCGTAGCAAAGATCGGTTTTCGCGAAAGCCCAATTCCGAAAGACGCGAACCCTGCAGGTGAGGAGTTGATGCGGACGCCAGAGTTGGGACTCGAGTTTTGGCAGCGCGACCAGAAAAATCTGATGTTTTCCACCGAAGGTGAGAAACATGCTATCAGGGTACTTCTAAAACGAGCGCCTTTTGAAATAAGATGTCCTCACTTCGAAGCCCCTGTTCAGATATGTGCCTGGTCTGATGCTTCCATCTTTGACGTGATCGTCGCCGCAAAAAAGCTTGAAGACGTCCCGTATTTCTCACCTGGTACCGGAAGGGCCGATACGGAGTTTGGCTCGGCCACGCTAGGGCTAAGTAACCTCAGTCACCATCATTTTGTCCCAGAGCGGCGTCGAGTAATTTCGAGCCAGCAGGACTCAATCTTTTTTTCCAGCGTGGTAAACATTGAGGATGGCAAAAAGCTGGCTGACTGGCCAACGGTTTATCTTGTCGTTTTCGTGAATTCTAATCAGACAGATGAAATCGATCCTCATGAGTACGAGTGTCTGATTTTGGACTTTGGAAAATGATACAACGACCTCGGAATATAATGTCAATCAACTACGCCTTCGCGTCCTGCGCGTTCTTTTTTTCGGCGCACGGCGAACCGGCGCTTTTTTGGCGGAGCGTTTCTTTCTTGCCGGCCTAGCGACGGCCTCCTGACCGCTGGCGACTGCATTAGTAGACCAGCTTCCTGCGGGTTCCTCGAAAAACATAAGTCTCCTATTACACTTAAGAGTTCCGGGTTTGAAATAGCTCTGGGACCACCCATCGGTCTCGTCGAGGAATATTGAGACAGCCTGATCGCTGCTCTCCGAATCGGACAGTTCATTAGCAATGTTCCGGAAGTAAAAGTGTCGGAAAATGCGGTCGAACTCAGTCATGTAAATGTCGGCAACGCGAGTGTTGCCCCGGACAAGCAACATGTTTTCGTCGTTTTGAAGTAACGAATTCGACGAGAAGTTTGCGGAGCCCGAACACACCAGCGGATCATCGGACAAGGGGTCGATTAACAAGAACTTCGTATGCACAAAGAACACGAACCCATCGTTCTTTGGCCGAAAGTGCTCCTCTTGGAAGAACCACTTATCAAGTTCGAAACCTTCAATGCGTCTGCGAGTTGTGACCCTTCCGTTTCTAATTTGATAGATCTCTCCTAGCGGGACGCCATAGGACAGGATCACGCGATTGAAGTCGGCAGTTAGGGCTCTTTTCTGTTCTCTGGAGACTGGCTTTTCCATCAGAATGAAGCGCATTTGATTGCGCTTCGCGGCAATCGGTTGGACCAGGTCCTTGCTGATGCCAAAGGCCGCCGTGAACCAAACGGAATTCGCAGCATTAAGCATTCGCCGACCATACCACCCAAGCATTTCGGACTTCGTACGCGGTGAAAACAGCTCGACCACCGAATTTGCTGTTATCGCTTCGGCTGGATTCGGTGTGAGTTCCGCGAGCTCGTTGCGAGCAGTCTCGAGATCTGGATCAGTCTTCAACAATTCCCAAAAGGTCAGATACTGTTGGGCGGTCTCGATATCGGCTATCCGGTGTCCGACGTTGGTCTGCCCAAGAAAACCCGAAGCCGTGAAGTTGGTGGAGCCCGTCCAGACTTCTACTGGATCTCTACCTTCCTTCAGCCGGACTATGAACTTGTTGTGTGGGATCTTCGTATTCGAACGCTGGAAAGTAGTCTCTTGGTCATTGATCGGGAGGCCAGCGTCGTTCATGGCAGCCTCGTTAGCTCCATCTTCGCCGCTGGACGTCTTAGTGTCGTGATAAACAATCTGCACATCGATCCCTCTGTCGATTAGCGTCTTAAGGGCACTGAGAATTGGCGGGTAGGTAAACTCATAAGCGGCGACGCGGAGTGCATCGCCTGGTTGCGTTTCATTAATGTAGGCAAGGCAAGCTTCGAGTAACCCCCGAGATAACCAAGCGACTGTCGGATCTTTTGGGTCATTGATGTTCTGAGGCGGTTTGTTGCCGAACTCTTCCGAAAACTTTTGACTGGCGATCGCACCGCGGTTGAACCAGACCCCGTGGGTCTGACCAGGTCCCCATTCTTGTTCGGTGGTTACTTCAAGCTGAATCACATCAGCCGGATTGGTTTCCAGCGCGGCCGAGTCACCGAACCTTGGCAAAATGCGGAATCGGTAAGTTGTCCCCGGCGATGCTGAGTAGTCACTCCAAAGAAAGCTTTGCACCGGAAACCGGTCCGTATAAAACGCCTGCGACTTGCTCGGGTCATTGGGGTCCCGGGCGTTCTTGGGGTCGGGCAATATTGACCTGAATACCTTCTGCGAGCGGAGGAATTTCGGTCCAGTGCTAGCGGGACCGACGATTTCGCGCCCAAAAGAAAAACCCTTGAGGCCCTCGCGAAGAGCCTCCGGGCAGTTAAGCGCGATCAGTATCACATGAGTTCCGCTTATAGCCTTAGCCTGAAACCCTCGTTGAGTAGTTACCAGTTCACTGCGCATGGATTACTCCCTTCGTTTTGGGAAAAGATCTTAACTCGTTTGATGCGCGGCATCCAGGAAACCAATCCAGTTGTTTGGATGTGGCAAGCACCACGTCGTAATCGACAGGATCGCCATCTAACGACGAGAACTAAACCGCATCTTGCAATCTATTCCTGGCCCCGCACAGACAGTGTGCCGGAAAAGACTGCAGGTTGGCAATCCATGTTTCAGCCGACGCCGATATGGGTCAAAGTTTCGAGAACTTCGCCACTAAAATTCCGGATCAAGACTTAATGAGCGAACAAGATTTGCCTCTGCCAGGCGCGAGCAACGGCAACCGCAGGATTGAAAACCTAATTGGCGACGAGATTATCAAGATCGTCAGCATGGACGTATATCCTCGCGGTGACAGTCGTGCTAAGCAGGTCGGAACCAACATTGTAAAAATCTCAGACGCAAACTACAGAGATAATCCGGACTTATGCATAAAAATTGTTATTGAGGCGCTGCTCTCGCTCCCTTCAGGATTTTATACGATTGTTTACCATACAGAACCGCTTCCCTGCGTGATGGATTTCCGCGTGGGCGGCAAGGGGTTCGGATTACGAGTAAAACCGCTCGACAGAGAAGCGATCAACACCATAAACCAGCCAGCCTTTCTGCGCATCGAGATTGAATAAATAGCATCAAGGATCGGTGTGTCAGGGCCAGGTTTTCTTTAGAACCGCCGCGAGACGGTAGCCGGCGCGAGCAATTTCGGTTCGAACTTGGGCGGCAGCCCATCGGTTGTAGGAAGCCAGATTACTACTCTGGGCGCTCCAGCCGGGCGGATTGGCATGAAAGGTGAGTTTGTCGTACGCTTCTTTGGCGATAGGCAGAGCTTCGTTGGCCCATGTGACAGCCCAGCCACTGATGAAGGAACTCGTTTCCCATCCCTGCGGAGGATTCCTGATAATTGTTCGCGCGAAAGCGCGAGGCGTGTGAACGCCGGCCGCAGCCATGGCGTTTTGCACCGCGGTCGTGTCCCAGTAAGCATGCAGATTGGTACCGTGAAATCCGATCAGGTTTCCGCCATCGGCAGCCCGCGCGCCTATGGTCGTATTTGGATTTACCAGCTCTGCATTCGTCCCGAAGTACGCTGTCCCAACGTGCAAGGGCTGGTGAATGTCCCCTACATAATGGACGAGCAAACGAAGTGCTGTTTTTTGCGCAATACCAGTAGGGTTGTTAATCGGGTTGCTGTGGCCTTCGAGGATGGCGATGCAATTGCGGAGCATGTGGACAATATCGATCGGCTTTGCGCCGACTGTGCCAGCACGATAGTGGGCTTCCTGAATCGGAATGTCGGTATAATGATAAGCGTGATGGTCGTGAGGTCCGTTGCCTCCTTGTACGTGGGGGTTAGCGGATACGAAGGCAACCATGTCATGGTCGTGGGGATTGAAATTGTATTTGCAGTCGTCGGCCCACGTCGAAGCGTGCTCAAGCGTCTCATTCCCGATAAGCGCTCGGACGTGTGCCACCGTGTTGGGAGATTTGGCAATGAGTTTGTCGGCAATGGCGCCGACGGTTTGATGCCCTTCGGGGCCGTAGCCAAGAGCTGTGGAAGCCAGCACCGTGCCAAGGAAGGTAAGGAGAACAGTGCGTACGATCCTGCCATAAATGTTTGGGTCAGTTTTCACATGGGTGTGCAGTCTGACTGAACATGACGAGATAGACAAGATTACGTCTGGGGCTGAGCGACCCGGTTCGAGTCCGGCTATCGGTACTTTCCAAAATGCGATTTTGCTAGGTAAAATCGCCGACCAATGATCTGATGCCTGCTCAAACAATGAGCCAAGATATCCATTCGACATCCGGCCCAGACCAGACCGGGCCGATCTGGGGTTATCATTTTGTCCCGAACAAACCGGCACGGTCAATCACTTCGGAAGAAGCGGTTAAGTTTTTGACCGCTCCGGATTCCGCCCCACCGGATGAATTCCTGTGGTTGCATTTTTCGCTTTCCAATGCGGCTTCTGTGGCCTGGTTGCGACAGCACCTGACCTTGCCCGATACTTTTTACGAATCGTTGAATAGCGATGTAGATGCCACTCATTTGGAGCAGGACGGAGAGGCGCTTGTGGCGCGCATCCATGATGTGCTTTATGATTTCACGTTTGATGCGCCCGTTGCAACTACCACACTTTGCATCATGCCGCGCCTCGCGGTAAGCGCCCATGTTCGGCCCTGGCGCTCAATTGACGAACTTCGTGCAGCGGTGCAAGCAGGCCAGGCCTTTCGCTCGCCGATTGAAATTCTGGCCCGCTTGTTTCGAGATCAGGCCAGTGTGTTGGTTGACATTGTGCGGAAGACCAAGGAGCAGGTGGGCCCAATGGAACAGCAACTCCTGGCCAAGCGCATTTCTGTCAGCCGCAGCGAGTTGGGTGCGCTGCGGCGGACGTTGGTTCGACTTCAGCGGCTTTTGGCTCCGGAGCCGGCTGCATTTTTTCGCCTTCTTAATCGGCCGCCCAACTGGATTACGGAAGACGAGCTCCAGAACCTGCAACAATCTGCAGAGAAATTTTCCACATCCATCAGCGCCACAGCTGCTCTGGTTGAACGCGTCAAGCAGCTTCAGGAAGAATTATCCGCCCTCGTGAGTGAACAGACGAATCGCACACTGTTTGTTTTGACCATGGTAACTGTGCTGGCCTTGCCAATTAACCTGGTGGCAGGCTTGTTTGGCATGAACGTAGGTGGTATTCCACTGGCCCAAGACAGATACGGCTTCCTTTTGGTCGTGTTTCCCCTGGTAGTCCTGACAGCATTTCTGGCATACTGGGGTTTGGGCAGGCGTCGTGATTAGGAGTTAGATTTACATGCCCACCACGGACGAGCGACCACTCTTTATACCGATTATCCTGGGAACTTCCCGACGGGGGAGACAAAGCGAGAACGTCGCGCGTTTTGTATTTGAGCAAACAAGGAAACGTGCAGAAACGGAGCTAATCGACATTTGCAAGCTTCCCATGAAACTGGATGACGCAGGCGAGCAAATGAAAGACCCGACATTCTCAGCCACGATTCAGCGTTGCGACGCACTTATCATAGTAACTCCGGAATACAATCATGGTTACCCGGGCCTTTTGAAGCACGCGCTGGACATGAATCTCGCGGAGTATGTTCACAAAGCCGTGGGCATTTGCGGGGTGTCGGCCGGACTGTTTGGTGGGGCACGTGCGATCGAAGCTTTACTGCCGGTGATGCGCGAGCTTGGCCTTGTAACTATTTTTTGGGACGTGAATTTTGGTAACGTTCGAAAGCTTTTCGACGAGCAGGGAAAATTGCTTGATCGAGGTTATGAGCGACGCTTCGACAGATTCCTGAATGAATTGATGTGGATGGCGCGGGTTCTTCGCTACGGACGAGAAAACATTCCCGAACCAAAGACGGATTGATTCGACGAGGAAGCAATGCCGAAAGACGCGCTGGCTAAACGAATGCAGCGGCTCGGCATTCGCGATGTCGACTTTGAAGAAATCTTTGCGCGATCCAGTGGACCTGGCGGTCAAAACGTAAACAAAGTCG
>Ga0081455_10002081_pt1 | contig 23862 bp, 22 predicted proteins | sample TabmetS3T2R1_FD_70207 | JGI IMG/M metagenome (GOLD analysis project Ga0081455, IMG submission 70207) | Tabebuia heterophylla rhizosphere microbial communities from the University of Puerto Rico - S3T2R1 | ecosystem: Host-associated > Plants > Roots > Rhizosphere ...
GCGCTCCCTCCGGCCAGCAGCCGGGCCAGCAGGACTTCGGCTCCACCTTCAACGCCTTCGACTCCGGTACGGCCGCGACGCCGCCGCCTTACGGTGGGGCGCCCTCGGGCGGCCAGCCCGCGGCCCCGCCGCCGTACGGTGGCGCGCCGTCCGGTGGGCAGCCGGCCAGCCCGCCGTACGGGGGGTATCCCTCTGGGCAGCAGGAGGCGACGCAGCAGTTCGGCGGCTACCCCTCCGGCCAGCAGCCGGCCGCGCCCGGCGGGTACGGGCAGCAGCCCGGCGCGGGTGGGTACGGCAGCGGCGGCGGGTTCGAGCAGACCCAGCAGTTCGGTTCGCAGCAGAGCTTCGGCGGGCAGCAGTACGGCCAGCAACAGCAGCCGGGCGGGTACCAGACCGGCGGGTTCCCCACCGGCGGGTACGACAGCGGGCAGCAGTCCACGCAGGCGTTCGGGCAGCAGCAGCCGCAGTACAGCTACCAGTCGCAGCCGCCGCAGCCGGCCCCGCAGCCGGCGTACCAGGACCCGTACGCGCAGCCGCAGTACGGGTACGAGCAGCCGCAGCCGTGGCAGACCCCGGCGCCGGCGAAGTCCGGGCGCAAGGGGCTGTGGATCGGTCTCGGCGTGTTCGTCGTGGTGGTCGCGGTCGTGGTCGGGGTGCTGTTCGCTACCGGCGTACTCCAGAAGAAGGTGCTGGACGCCAGCGCGCTGAACAGCGACATCGCCACCCAGTACAAGCAGCGGTTCGGTTCCCAGTCCGACGTCAAGATCGACTGCCCGAAGGACCAGCCGGCCAAGTCCGGCACCACCTTCACCTGCTCCATCCAGGGCAGCAACGAGAAGATCGAGGTCTCGGTCAAGGACAGCGACGGCAACTACACCTGGCGCCTCACCGGTGCCTAGCGCACCGCCCATGATCAACGCCGACCTACCGCCGGTTTTCCGGGCGTAACTCGGCGTTGATCACCGGGGCGTACCGCACCAGGCGAGCGTGGCGAGTGCTCCCAGGACTCGGTTGAGGGAGCTGTGCCCCCACGCCTTCGCTCAGCTCGCCAGCGCGGCGAGGACTCGGTTGAGGGAGCTGTCCAGGGCTGTGCTGCCTTTGCTCGCTTCGCTCGGCGCCCCTGCGCCTTCGCTCAGCTCGCCAGCGCGGCGAGGACTCGGTTGAGGGAGCTGTCCAGGGCGTAGCGCTCGGACAGCTCCACCAGGGCGTCGGGGTCGGCGGGCTTGGTGGGCAGGGTGGCGTCGTGCGGCGGGACGGGGACGTCGAGGCGGACGCGGACCACGCCGGGCGCGGCGGCCAGGTAGTCGGTGGCGGCGGCGAGCTTGAGGCGTGAGCCCGCCGGGAAGCCGTCGGTGCCGCCCGCGGCCAGCGCCTCCTGGATGCCCGCCAGCGACCCGAACCGGCTCACCAGCGCGGCCGCGGTCTTCTCGCCCACCCCGCTGACCCCGGGCAGCCCGTCGCTCGGATCCCCCCGCAGCACAGCGAAATCCGCGTACGCCGGCCCCGCACCGGAGGCCGGCAGCGCGTACTTCGCGGCCAGCCACGCCTCGTCCACGACCTCCAGTTTGGACACCCCGCGGCCGATGTAGAGCATGCGTACGGGCCGGTCGTCGCGGACCACCTGGAACAGGTCCCGGTCCCCGCTGACCACCTCGACCGCCCCGCCGTCGGCGTTGGCGAGGGTGCCGATCACGTCGTCGGCCTCGAACCCGTCCACCCCGAACGCGGCGATCCCCAGCGCGGCCAGCGCCGCCTCGATCACCGGGATCTGCGGCACCAGCCCGGGCGGCACGATCTCCTCCCGCCCGTCCGGTCCCAGTCGGTGCCCCTTGTACGACGGCAGCGCCGCCACCCGGAACGCCGGCCGCCAGCTCGCGTCCAGGCACGCCACCAGGTGCGTGGGCTTCCGGGTGCGCACCAGCGTCGCGATCATGTCCAGGAACCCGCGTACCGCGTTGACCGGCATCCCGTCCGGGGCGGTCATCGACTCCGGAATGCCGTGGTAGGCGCGGAAGTACATGCTGGCCGAGTCGAGCAACATCAGCGTCACGGCCGTCAGCCTCCCACGGCGGTGTCCGCTCGCGGCGCCGGGCTGGCCGGGGAAGGGGCGTGGGGCCGCCCGGACCCCGTGACGGTGGTTCGCCTGGAGCGCCGGGTGGCCGGCGGGACGGCCGCCAGGACCGTACGGCCCATGGTCGTGTTCGCCCGCACGGCTGGGTCGGCAGGGGAAAGCAGCGGCCGGGCCGTACGGACCATGCCCTAGGGTCAAGTGCCATGAGCGACCTCTTCCCGCCGGACCGGTTGGCGCGGGCGCAGCGGGCGACCGCGGCGGCCGGGCTGGACGCGCTGCTGATCACCCCGGGCGCGGACCTGCGCTACCTCACCGGGTATCAGGCGATGCCGATGGAGCGGCTGACCTGCCTGGTGGTGCCGGCCGGCGGCGACCCGTTCCTGGTGGTGCCGCTGCTGGAGCGCCCGGCGGCGCTGGCCTCCCCGGTGGCCGGCCTCGGCATCGAGGTGCACGGCTGGCAGGAGACCGAGGACCCGTTCGCCGTGGCGGCCGGCGGGCTGCGGGACGCGCTGGGCGGCAAGCCGGCGATGGTGGCGCTGGCCAACCGGATGTGGGCCGAGCACGCGCTGGCCCTGCAGACGGCCACCGGCGCCGAGGTCACCCTGGCCGGCCGGGTGCTGCGCGAGCTGCGGATGCGCAAGTCGCCGGCCGAGGTCGACGCGCTGCGCCGCGCCGGTCAGGCCATCGACCGGGTGCACCGGCGGATGGGCGAATGGCTGCGCGCCGGGCGTACCGAGGCCGAGGTGGGCCGCGACATCGCCGAGGCCATCGTGGCCGAGGGGCATGTACGCGCCGATTTCACCATCGTCGGTTCGGGCCCCAATGGGGCGAGTCCGCACCACGAGATGTCCGAGCGGGTCATCCAGCCGGGCGACCCGGTTGTGGTGGACATCGGCGGGGTGACCCCGGAGGGTTACTGCTCGGACTCGACCCGGACCTATGTCGTGGGTGGCGACCCGGACCCCGAATTCGCCCGCTACTACGCCGTGCTGCAGGCGGCGCAGGAGGCCGGCTGCGCGGCCGTACGCCCGGGAGTCCCGTGCGAGGGCGTGGACGCGGCGGCCCGCGCGGTGATCGCCGAGGCCGGCTACGGCGAGTATTTCGTGCACCGCACCGGGCACGGCATCGGCCTGGAGGTGCACGAGGAGCCGTACCTGGTGGCCGGCAACGCCGAGCCGCTGGCGCCCGGGATGGCCTTCTCGGTGGAGCCGGGCATCTACCTGCCGGGCCGGCACGGCGCCCGGATCGAGGACATCTGCGTGTGCACCGAGGACGGCGTGGAGCGGCTGAACCTGGTCAGCCGCGATCTTGTCGTGCTGCCCTGAGCCGCCCCGCCGCCGGCCGATAGATTCTCCGGCATGGAAAAGCTCGACCAGCTCATCGTCCGTGCGCTGTGCGAGGACGGGCGGATGAGCTACACCGACCTGGCCGAGCGCGTGGGCCTGTCGGTGTCCGCGGTGCACCAGCGGGTCCGGCGCCTGGAGCAGCGCGGTGTGATCCGCGGGTACGCCGCGCGGGTCGACACCGACGCGCTCGGCCTGGGGCTCACCGCGTTCGTGTCCATCAAACCGATCGACCCGGCCGCGCCGGACGACGCGCCCGAACGGCTCGCCCACCTCAGCGCGATCGAGGCGTGCCACAGCGTGGCGGGGGATGAGAACTACATCCTGAAGGTACGGGTCGCGGGGCCGTCGCAACTGGAGACGCTGCTGCAGGAGATCCGCGCCGCGGCGAACGTCTCGACGCGGACGACGGTGGTGTTGAGCACCCCGTACGAGGGTCGCCCACCGGGGGTGTGACCGCCCGGCCGGGGGTAATCCCAAAGTGTCCTTTGACGATCGGCGAATGCCAAACTAGTGTTTGGCTTTATGGAGCTCCGGGACGCGACGTCGATGCGCGCGCTGGCCCACCCGGTGCGGTGGGCCCTGCTGGAGGCGCTGGGCGTCGAGGGGACCGCGACCGCGGCCAGGTGCGCGGAGTTGCTGGGGGAGACCCAGGCGAACTGCTCGTTCCACCTGCGCCAACTGGCCAAGTACGGGCTGGTGGAGGAGGCCGGGTCGACCGACCGGCGGGCCCGCCCGTGGCGGTTGACCAGCGTCGACCAGAACTGGTCGGAATTCCAGGACGACGAAGAGGCCAGCATGGCGGCGGCCGAGTTGACGCGGGTGTTCCTGGACCGCGAGGCCAGCCGCATGCAGGCGTACGTGCGGACCTCCCGGGAGCACGAGCCGCAATGGCGGCAGGCGGCCGGCATGAGCTCGGCGATGACCTGGCTCACCGCGGAGGAGTTGGCCGAGCTGAACCGGCAGGTGAACGAGTTGCAGCGGAAATATCTGGCACGGATGACCGAGCCGACGTTGCGGCCGCCGGGGGCGCGCCGGGTCCGGCTTTTTGCCGCGGGCTACCCGGTTCCCGACGCGCCGCACGTGGAGCGGTGATGGGTGCGCTCCGGGATCTTCGCTTCCGCCGGCTCTTATTTGGCTACTCTCTGTCCACTTTTGGTGACAGCGCGATGTTCCTCACGCTCGGGATCTGGGCGAAGGACCTGACCGGGTCCAACGGCGTCGCGGGGTCGATGTTCCTGGCCCTGACGCTGCCCGGGTTGTTCGGGCCGCTGGTCGGGCACGTGGTCGACCGGCTGCGGCGGCGCCGCATCCTGATCGTCAACGACGTGGTCGCCGGGCTGGCCATGCTGCCGCTGCTGTTCGTGCACGGCCGGGACCAGCTGTGGCTGCTGTACGTCGCCGCGGCCACGCTCGGCTGCTCGTTCACCGTGCTGCGCTCCTGCCGGGCGGCGCTGCTGAAGGACCTGCTGCCCGAGGCCGACCTGGCCGGCGCCAACGCCTGCCTGGCCACCGTCGGGCAGGGCGTACGGCTGCTGTCGCCGCTGGTCGGCGCGGGGCTGTACGCCACGGTCGGCGGGCGGTCGGTCGCGGTGCTGGAGATCGCCTCCTTCGCCGCCTCGGCGCTGGCGCTGGTCTCCATCCGGGTCCGGGAATCGGCGCCGGAGCCGGCGGGGGAGCCGTTCCGGCGCTCGGTCACCGCCGGCTTCCGGTACCTGCGGCGGACCGCGCCGCTGGGCCGGCTCTCGCTCGCCTCCGCGCTCGCCTTCGGCGTCATCGGGGTGGTGGAGTCGACTACGTTCGCGCTGCTGGAGTACGGGCTGCACCGGCCGACCTCGTTCTTCGGCGTGCTGATGTGCGTCCAGGGCGCCGGGGCGATCCTGGGCGGGTTCACCGCCTCGTGGGTGGTGCGGCGGGTGGGGGAGCCGCGCGCGGTGGGGCTGGGGATCGGGCTGCTGATGCTGGCCGTGGCCGCGTACGCGGTGCCGTCGCTGCCGGTGGTGTTCGCCGGGCTTGTCTGCAACGGCGTGGCGCTGCCGTGGTTCTCCGTCGGCTTCATCACCGCGCTGCAGCGGGCCACCCCGCCGCGGCTGTCCGGGCGGACCACGGCGGCGGCCACGCTGCTGCTGGACGTACCGCAGTCGGTGTCCATCGCCTACGGTGCCGCGCTGGTGGCCACGCTCGGCTACCAGGCCCTCAACCTGGGCGCCGCGGCCGTCATGGCGCTCAGCGCGGCCGCACTGCTGGTACGGCCGGGCGTCGTGGTGTCCTTCCTGGCCGTCACCGTCCCCGCGCCCGCGTCGGTACCCGACCCGCTGCCGCAGCCGGTGACCCAGCCGGTGCCGCAGCCAGTGTCGCCCCAACCGGTGCCGCCCCATCCGGCGTCACAGCAGCCGGTGTCGCAGCAGCCCGTGCCGCCGCCGGCGGTGGAGCCGCGGCCGGCCGCGGCCGGCGGTGCGGGGTCGCTGGCCCCGGCGGTGGCCCTACCAGATGGGGCGTAGCCGGGCGGCCGGCGCCACCTTGGCGAGATCTTCGCGCAGCTGGCGCAGCCGCCGCTCGCCCAGCGCCTTCGCCCACGGCCGGACCGCGTCGGCGGCGGCCTGCTCGGCGGCCCGGGTGCAGGCCCAGCCGCGGTCGGTGAGGGTCACCAGCCGGGCGCGGGCGTCCACCGGGTGCGGCCGGCGCTGCACGTACCCCTTGCTCTCCAGCTCGTCCACCAGCTGGCTGGCGGCCTGCCGGGTCGTGCCCAGGTAGTCGGCCAGTTCGCTGGCCGTGGCGCCGCCGTGCGAGATCCGTACGAAGGCGAAGCCGTGGGCCGGGCGCACGTCGGGGAACCCGCGCGCCACCACCCCCTCGTGCACGCGCTGGACCAGGTCGCCACCGGCGCCGAGCACCAGGGCGACGACCGCCAGGCCGTCCACGTCCCGCATGGAAAAGAAGTTTGACATCATGCGCAAGTAGCTTGACTATATGCGCAACCTACTTGCCTATCTCACAGGAGCAGACAGTGCCCGTGATCCGCACCGCGGACGCCACCGTGTACGAACTGCACGACACCACCTTCACCTCATACGCCCACCCCTCCACCGGCAGCACCGAGCTGTGCGGCTGGCGGGTCGAGGTCGGCCCGGGCAGCGCCGGCGTGGCCCACCAGGTCAGCCACGAGGAGGTCTTCCTGCTGCTGTCCGGCACCGGCACCGCCGTCCTGGACGGCACGCCGCACCCGATGGCGGCCGGCGACGTCCTGGTCGTCCCGGTCGGGGTGTCCTTCCGCCTCGACACCGGCGACACACCGCTGACCGCCTGGGTGACCACCCGGGTCGGGCTGCGCGCCACTATGGCCGACGGCACCGAGATCGCCCCGCCGTGGGCCTCACCCGTACTGGCAGGATCTTGATGTAGCTAGGCAATCCAGCCACTGGTTGCGGGGCCGCGCCGCCCCCGACCATGGCCGCATGACGACGCAGACACCCGCCGCCGACCCGCCCGCGGCGTACGCGCACTTCGCCGGCCGGCTCGCGGTGGAGACCGACCCGGCCGACGTGTGGGCCGCCCTGCAGGCCGGCACACCGGACTTCACCCTGGTCGACGCCCGCGACGCCGGGGCGTACCGCGAGGCCCACCTGCCCGGCGCGGTCAGCCTGCCGCACGCCGGGATCACCGCGGCCACCGCCGCCGCGCTGCCGCCCGGGCTGCTGGTCACCTACTGCTGGGGGCCGGCCTGCAACGCCGCCACCAAGGCCGCGGCCGCGCTGGCCGGCCACGGGCGGCAGGTGAAGGAGATGATCGGCGGCATCGAGTACTGGATCCGGGAGGGCCGGCCAACCGCTTGACCCTGACGTAGCGTGAGCCCGCACCGTGGTTCCTCGGAAGGGGGAAGCCGGATGGGCGTCACGGTAGGCAGGCTGGCCAAGCTCGCCGGGGTCACGGTGCGCACGCTGCACCACTACGACGAGATCGGCCTGCTGTCGCCGCACGGGCGGACCACCAGCGGGTACCGGGTGTACTCCGAGGGTGACCTGGAGCGGTTGCAGCAGATCCTGTTCTACCGCGAACTCGGCTTCCCGCTGGAACAGATCGCGACCATCCTCGACGACCCGGACACCGACTCGCTCGGGCACCTGCGCCGGCAGCACGCGCTGCTGCTGAAGCGGTCCGGACAACTCGCCGAGATGATCGCGGCCGTGGAGAAGGCGATGGAGGCGGCACAGGTGGGGATCAACCTGACCCCGGAGGAGCGGTTCGAGGTCTTCGGGGAGCACGACCCGGACCGGTACGCGGTCGAGGCGGAGGAGCGGTGGGGCGAGACCGAGGCGTACAAGCAGTCGCGCCGCAACTCCGCCTCGTACAGCAAGGAGCAGTGGAAGGAGATCGTGGCGGCGCAGCAGGGCAACGGGGCGCGGCTCGGCGCGGCCCTGCGCGAGGGCGTACCGGCGACCAGCGAGGCGGCCATGGACCTGGCCGAGGAGCACCGGCAGGTGATCGACCGGTGGTTCTACCAGTGCGGGTACGCCATGCACCGCAAGCTCGGCGAGATGTACCTGGACGACGCGCGGTTCACCGAGTACTACGACGCCATCGAACCGGGCCTGGCCGGCTACGTCCGGGCGGCCATCGACGCCAACGCGGCCCGGCACGGGGAGTGAGCCCGCAGCGGCCGCGCAGGCGAGCAGGGCCGGCGCCGCGGTAGCGTCGGTCCGGTGCGGATCCTCGCGGTCTCCGACGAGGTCGACCAGCGGCTGTGCCGGGACGACCTGCGCGGCCGCATGCCGGTCGACCTGGTGCTGGCCTGCGGTGACCTGCCGATGGACTACCTCGGCTTCCTGACCGAGGCGCTGCGGGTGCCGCTGGTGTTCGTGCCCGGCAACCACGACGCCGACCTGTCCGGCTACCGGCAGACCCGCTCCGGGATGACGCTGCGGAGCGGGCTGCCGTGCGAGCAGCCCTGGCCGTGCGGCACCGACAACGCCGACGGCCGGGTGGTGGACTCGATGGGGGTACGGGTCGCGGGCCTGGGCGGGTGCGTACGGTACCGGCCCGGGCCGAACCAGTACTCGCAGGCGTACCAGTCGTGGCGGGCGGCCCGGCTGGCGGCCCTGGCGGCGTGGCGGACCCGGGACGGGCACGGTGTCGACGTGCTGATCACGCACGCGCCGCCGGCCGGGGTCGGGGACGCCGACGACCCGCCGCACCGCGGCTTCCGGACGTACCACCGGCTGGTCCGGAGGCTGCGGCCACGCCTGCTCCTGCACGGCCACATCCACCCGTACGGCCAGCCGGCGCCGGATCGTGACATGAATGGCACCCGGGTGTGCAATGTTGTCGGGCACCGGGTGTTGGAGCTGTCATGAGCCTGCCGAGGGACACCGGCTTCCCGATCGCCGACGCGGAGAACGACTTCCTGCGCGCCCGCCGGCAGCAGGTGCTGGCGAGCCTGGTCCGCCGGCTGCGCGGCCGGGCCGACGACGTCAACCTGATCCTGCCCTTTCACGAGGTGATCGCCGCGGTCGGGCAACTCGGCGAGCGGTACGTGGGGCTGCGGGTGGTCCCGCTGGAGGCGATCGTCGGCTCGGTGGACCGTACCCGCGACTTCGACCGGCAGTTCCGGCCCACCTCGACCCGGGTACGCCAGCGGTGGCAGCGGCTGGCGGTGGCGCAGCGCCGCGGCGAGGCCATGCCGCCCATCGACGTCTACAAGGTCGGCGAGCTGTACTTCGTCCGCGACGGCCACCACCGCGTCTCGGTCGCCCACGCGCTCGGCCTGCCCACCATCGAGGCGTACGTGACCGAGGTGACCACCCGGATCTCACCCAACGGCATCAGCCGGCCGCGCGACATCGTGATGAAGGACCACCGCCGCGAGTTCGTCGACCGGGTGCCGCTGCCGGCCGGCTACCGGGAGCGGATCAGCTTCGACGTACCCAAGCGGTACGGCGACCTGTCGGCGTACGTGGAGGCGTGGGGCTTCCGGCTGATGCAGCACGAACGCACCTTCCTCACCCGCGCCGAGGTGGCGCTGCGCTGGTTCGACGACGAGTACGCCCCGGTCACCCGGATGCTGCGGCAGGCCGACCTGATGGACCTGGGCACCACCGAGACCGACGCCTACCTGAACGTCGCCTGCCTGCGCTGGCAGCTCATCCGCTCCCACGACTGGACCGACGAGGTCTTCGACCTCATCCGCTCCAACCGCTAGGCCCGCCCACCACCTGCCCGGTACGGCGGCGGAGCGCACGTGCGGTGGCGTCGTCCGGGAAGCGGACGGCCGCGGCGGCCATGGCCCGCAGGTCGTCCGCCAGCCGCGCCGATCGCACGCCGGCGGCCAGGTCGAGCGCCCGCGTGCCGGCGCTCGCGGCGCGGTCCGGTGCCTGCTGGCGGTACAGGACGGTTGCCAGCCGGGCGGTGGCGATGGCCTTGCTGCGCCGGCGGGCCACGGGATAGCGGTCGGCCGCGGCGGCGAGCCGGTCGGCCAGGCTCCCGTCGCTGGTCGTGCCGCCGCCCAGGTCGTACAGCGCGGTGGCGACGTCACCGTCGAGCTTGGCCGCGGTGAAGTAGCGGATCCACGGCGGGCCGCCCGCGCTGTCGGCGTAGTGGTCCTCGGCGCGGCGAAGATGCCGGGTGCAGGCGGCCGGATCGGGCACCCGGGCGTACGCCTGCGCCGTGACCACCTCCAGCATGGCCCGCGCGGCGGGGGTGAGCCGGCCGGCGCTGGTGCGGGCGAGCCGGACAAGTTCCAGGGCGCCGGCCACGTTGCCGACGTACATCTCCTGGCGGGCGTAGCCGGAGGCGACGTGCGTGAGGACTCCCTGGTCCCCGGCCTCGCGGGCGCAGCTCAGGCCGATCGTGAACAGCCTGCGGGCCGGGCCTGGCAGCCCGGCGTCGAAGGTGGTCCACGCGGCCAGGTCGGCCAGGTGGGCTACCGCGGCGTTCAGCTTCGCCCGTACGGCCGGGGTGGTCGAGGCGCGGCGGAGGGCGGTGGCCCAGCGCAGCGAGCCGAGCGCCATACCGCGGGTCGGCGCCCCGCCGGCGCGGTGATCCCACTTCTCCAGCGTGGCGGTCGCCGCGGCGATGTCCCGTACGTCGCCCAACCCGACGCGGGTAGGGGTCGCGTCCATGTCAGCAGCGGCGATGATGCGCTCGACCGGTTCCTCCAGCGTTGCGCCGACGGCTGCCGCTGCGGCGAGTCCCAGAAGCTGGCGCCTGTCCGTGGGGTCCACCTCCTCCGGTGCCACCGGTCCTCGGTAGGCCGCGGCGTCCCGCCGCGTCCGCTTGCAGTAGAAGCCGAGTTCGGCGTCCGTGGCCGCGCGGAACACGGCCCGGAACGCGTCGCGGTACTCCCGGTTCGGCCAGGTGATCAGGCCCCGCTCCAGCTTGGAGACGTAGTCCGCGTCAAGTGCCGCCGCGCGGTCGGTCACGTCCTCGACGCGCTGCCGTACCTGCTCGGCGACCTGGCCCTCGGTCCAGCCCGCGGCAAGTCGCCGCCCGCGCAGCCTGTCGTTGCGGCGAGGCTCGTCGTCGGCCACTCACGCACTGTAAACGACTGACTGCTCCTCGATAGCCCATAGCCGCCCAATCCTCCTAGTGGACCTCCGAGGCGCCAGCCGTTCAGCGCGCCGCCGGCGCCACCCACACTGGCCACGCGCGCTGTGATGACGGGGTCTCATGACCGGCGGGACCGGTAACCGACACCCGGTTGGATACCGGACTCCAGGCAGGGCTAGGTTCTGGCGAATCGATCAAGCTCGGGAGGTCCGGGATGGCGGGTCGCGTAGGCGGCGCAGGCGACGGCGGTTCCGGCGAGCCGGGGTCGCGGTTAGGCGCCGGGCGGCGTGCCACGACCGGGCTGGCCCACTTCTGGTGGCTGGGCTGGTTCCCGTGGCCGGTCAGGACCGCTGCGTCGACGGCCTAGCGGTGTCCTCCGCCGCGAGCAGCTTCACGCGGATCTCGGCGGCGGTGACGTCCAGGGCGGTCGGGGCGCCGAGTTCGTCGAGGATGGCCAGGGCGTGCCGCCACAGCTGGCGGGCCTGGGCGAGCCGGCCCTGGGCGTGGTGCCCGTCGGCCAGGCCGTCCAGTGCGCGGATTTCGTCGGTGCGCTGGCGCAGTTGCTTGGCGAGGGTGAGGGCGCGGTGGTGGGCCTGCGAGGCACGGTGGAAATCGCCTGCGGCGTAGTGCATGCGGCCGAGGCCGAGCTGCGCCTCGAACTGCTCGTTCGGCGCCCCGCTGGCATCGGCGAGTTCGGCGGCCTGCCGGTAGGACTCGATGGCCGACCGGTGGTCCCGTTGCCGCCGGTACACATCACCGAGCCCGGTGAGCGCGACGATTTCCGCGGCCAGATCGCCGGTGGCCCGGGCCAGGTCGAGCACCCGCCCGTACTCCTCGGTCGCCTGGTGGTAGCGGCCCAGGTGGGCATTCACCCTGCCGAGGCCACTGAGCGCGTTGAGCTGCCCGGACCGGTTGCCGGACTCGCGGGCCACCCGCAGTACGTCCCGGTAGCCGGCCAGCGCCCGGTCGGGCCGGTCGCCGGCCAGCCAAGCGTAGGCCAGACCCGCGCGTGAATTGATCTCACCCGGCACGTACCCGCACCGCACCGCCAGCGCGAGGGCCTGCCGGTACGAGCCCTCGGCGGCGCGCGGCCGGTCCTGCCGCAGCCTGATCGCGCCGAGGCCGTTGTACGCGTCCACCTGCGCGGCCGGCAGGTGCGCGGCGTGTGCCAGCCGCAGCGCCCGGCTGTAGCTCGCACCGGCCGCGCCCTGTTCCCCGCAGGCCGCCTGCGTGTCGCCGAGCGCGGCGAGCGCGGTCGCCTGCGCTGCCCCGTCGCCGGCCGCGGCGGCCATCTCGGCGGCCCGGCTCAGGCAGGTCAGCGCCAGGTCGTACCGGCCCTGGAGCCGGTAGATCGAGCCCAGCGCGGTGCGGGCCTCGCGCTCGGCGGCGCTGCCCGGGGCGGCAGCGTCCAGGGCGCGGGCGTGCAGGGCGTACGCGTCGCTGTAGCGGCCGCGGGTGCGCAGGTGGCGGTGCAGCCACCGGGACTGGTGGCGCAGGTGATCCGGCCGGCCATGCGCGGCCGCATGGTGGGCGGTCGCGAGCAGGCTCGGCAGCTCGGCGTCCAGCCAGGCCAGTGCGGCCTCCGACCCACCGGCGTCCGGACAACCGGTCTCGTACGGGTAGCCGGCGGCCGCCGCGGCCCCGGTCCGCGCCGCGTAGTGGTCGTACAGGCGGTCCAGCGGAGCTGTGCCGTCCGCCGTCAGGGGCAGGTCGGCGGCGTACTCGTGGATCAGGTCGGGGAAGCGGTGCCGGCCCTCGGCCGGCTCGTCGAGGAGGTTCATCCGGGTCAGTACACCCAGCACCTGCTGTGCCTGCTCGGGCTGGCCGCCGAGCAGCGCGGCAGCGGCCTCGGGTTCGAGGTCCGGGCCGGGGTGCAGGCTGAGCAGTGCGAGCGCGGCCTGCTGCGACGTGGTCAGGTGCTGGTAGGACATGGTCAGGGTCGCCTGGATGCTGCGGGCGCCGTCGTCCAGCGCCGGCAGGCGACCGCGCTCGGCCTGTAACTGCGCCAGCACCCGCTCGCCGGTCAGCGCGCGGCTGGAGCGCAGCCGCGCGGCCACGATCCGGATGGCCAGGGGGAGTTGGCCGCACAGCCGGACGATGCTCTCGGCGGTACGGTCGTCCTCCAGCCCACGCGGCAGGATCATCGCCCGCAGCAGACGCACCGCTGCCGGCACGCCGAGCGTGTCCAGGGTGAGTTGCTCCGCGTCATCGAGTGCCACCAGGCGGCGCCGGCTGGTCACCAGCACCAGCGAGTTGGCGGTGCCGGGCAACAGCGGTCGGACCTGCGTCTCGTCCCAGGCGTCGTCCAGGACGATCACCACGCGGCGCCGGGCCACCCTGGTGCGATACAGGTTGGCGCGCGCGTCGAGTTCGCCCGGCACCTGCGTGCCGGACACGCCGAGCGACCGGAGTAGCGCTTCCAGCGCCGCCGGCGGCGACATCGGTGTGAGGGCGCTGGCGCCGTGCAGGTCCAGGTAGATCGCACCATCGGGGAACCGGCCCGCCTCCAGCATCCGCCGGGCGGCTTGCAGTGCCAGCTCAGTCTTGCCGATCCCGGCCATGCCATTCAGCGCGAGTACCAGAGCCGCGCCGGGTGTCTGCGTACGGGCGCCGAGCAACCAGTCGAGCTCCTGGTCCCGGCCGGCGAAGTAGGGGGAGACGCGGGGTAGTTCCTCGGGGCGGGGATTGCCGGGCGGGGCGGTCGGGTGGGCGGCGGTTGGTGCGCGGCGGGCCTGGTCGAGCTTGGGCGGTACGTGCTGGCCGCGGGCGGCGACGGCATGGTGGTAGACCTGCTCGGCTTCGCCGGTGCGGCCGGCCGCGCGGAGGACCCGGATCAGGGCCGCGGTGACGCCATCGTGCTCGGGGTGGGCGGCGACCAGGTCGGCCAGGGTCTCCGGTAGCGAGTCCGGCTGGCCGTGCCGCAGTTCCAGGTCGGCGCGTAGCTCCTCGGCGTCCAGCCTCGCCCGGTCCAGCTGCCGGGCCAGGCCCTCGACCCGGCGCGGGCGCAGCTCGGGTACGGCGTACGGGCCGCGCCACAGGGCGAGGGCCGCGCGCAGCCGGCGCAGTGCTTCCTCGGGCTCGGTGCCGGCCAGCGCGGTTGCCGAGCCGGCCAGCCCGGCGAAGCGGGCGGCGTCGACCGCGCCGGCGGGTACGGCCAGGTGGTAGTGGGCGCCGTTCGGGCCCCGGTCGATGGCCAGGCCGAGCGGTCGCAGCCAGCCCCGCAGCTGGCTGATGTACCGGTAGAGCGAGTCCACTCCCGGCGCGGGTCCGGCCGCCCCGCTCCACACCGCGGCGATCAGCTGCCCCGCCTCGGCGTACCCCTCCGGCCGTAGCAGCAGCGCGACCAGCACCGCCCGCGCGGTCCGGCCGCCCAGCTCGATCCTCGAGCCTCCCGCGCGGATCCCGAACGAGCCCAGCAGCTCGAAACGGACCGGCCCGCCTCCCTCTGCCGCGACCACGTGCGCCTCCGGTCACGCGCAATCCACGGGCCGGGGCATGCCCGTCAGGAGCGCAGATCAACATTCTGTGTCGATACAGTCACCTTACGTGACATTCCGGGAGTACGCAGCGGTCGACTGGGTGGACAACCTGGACCGCTGGGAAGTCAGCTGGCGGCGACGGCCACGGGGTTGGCAATGACGACGTCGGTGCCGGCCTTGCGGATGGCTTCGACGGCGGTGGGGTCGGCGGTGGCGTCGGTGACCAGGGTGGTGACGGCGTCGAGGGGGCAGATGCCGGCCAGGCAGACGCGGCCGACCTTGGAGCCGTCGGCGACGACCAGGACGCGGTTGGCGCGGCGGACCATGGTGGCGTTGGTGTGCGCCTCGATCTCGTCGTGGGTGGTCAGGCCGCCGCGGGCGCTGATGCCGTCCACGCCGACCACGGCCAGCTCGATGTTGAGGCCGGCCAGCGCCTGGTCGGCGATCGGGCCGACCAGCTCGTAGGACTGGGTGCGGGAGACGCCGCCGGTCATGATCAGTTTCAGCCGGGGGCGCAGCGCCAGCTCGGCGGCGATGTTGAGCGCGTTGGTGACCACGGTGAGGTCCACCCGCTCGGCCAGCAGCCGGGCCAGGATGTGGGTGGTGGTGCCCCCGGTCAGGCCCAGGACCAGCGGGCCGCGCGGCAGCAGCGCCGCGGCGCGGTGGGCCACCAGCGTCTTCTCCTCGCGGTGCTGGCCGACCCGGTAACGCACCGGCAGCTCGTACGCCACGTCGATGGCCACCGCGCCGCCGTGGGTGCGGGACAGCAGCTTCTGGTCCTCCAGCACCTGCAGGTCGCGGCGGATCGTGGCCTGGGACACGCCGAACTCGGCGGCCAGGTGGCCGGCGTCCACCGACCCGTGGCCGGCCAGCCGGTCGAGGATGGCCGACACGCGGTCGGCCCTGCGGAGCGAACCCTGCGGCATCGGCGCCTCCTCGACTCGATCATCCAAACGCGCAGTCATGTTAGTCCGTTTCTGCGCGAAACACGCGATGTTATTGCGCGATCGTGAAGCGCGTGCCAACAATCCGGCGCATGGTCACGGTCACCTTCCTCGGCGCCGGCAGCGTGGTGTTCACCCGCGAGCTGCTCGCCTCGATCCTGTCCTTCGACGAGCTGCGCGGCGCCACGCTCGCGCTGCACGACATCGACGCCGAGCGGCTGGAGACCGCGGAGGCGATCGCCCACCGCACCGCCGAACAGCTGGGCGCCACCCCGAAGATCAGCACCCACCTGGACCGCCGCGCCGCCCTCGGCGGCGCCGACTTCGTCATCAACGCCGTCCAGGTCGGCATGTACGCCGCGACCGTACGCGACTTCGAGATCCCGGCCCGGTACGGCCTGCGCCAGACCATCGCCGACACCGTGGGCATCGGCGGCATCTTCCGCGCCCTGCGCACCTTCCCGGTGCTGGCCGGCATCGCCGCCGACATGCGCGAGTGCTGCCCGGCGGCGTGGCTGCTCAACTACACCAACCCGATGGCGATGAACGTCGGCTACCTGGCCGCGATCGCCCCCGACCTCAACGTGGTCGGCCTGTGCCACTCGGTCTACTGGACCGCCCGCGGCCTGGCCGAGCTGCTGGACGTACCGTTCGAGCAGGTCGACTACTCCGCCGCCGGGGTCAACCACCAGGCCTGGCTGCTGCGGCTGGAACACGCCGGCCAGGACCTGTACCCGCTGCTGGACCAGCGCCTGGCCACCGACAGCGAGCTGCGCCGCCGGGTCCGGATGGACATGTACCTGCGGCTGGGCTGGTTCCCGACCGAGACCAGCGAGCACTCCTCCGAGTACGTCCCGTGGTATCTGCGGCACGAGCAGGAGATCGAGCGGTTGCGCATCCCGGTCGGCGACTACCTGCGGGTCAGCGAGGAGAACCTGGCCGAGTACGCCGCCACCCGCGCCGCGCTGCTGGCCGGCCAGCCGGTGGACGTCACCGTGGCGGCCACCGAGTACGCACCGCAGGTCATCCACAGCATCGCCACCGGCACCCGGCGGCGCATCCACGGCAACCTGGCCAACCACGGCCTGATCAGCAACCTGCCCGCCGGCGCCGCGGTGGAGGTGCCGTGCGTGGTCGACGGCATGGGCGTACGCCCCGAGCACGTGGGCGCGCTGCCGCCGCAGTGCGCCGCGCTGAACCGCTCGTTCGTGAGCGTCGGCGAGCTGACCATCCGGGCCGCGCTGGACGGCGACCCGCGGATGGTGCGGCGCGCGGCCATGGTCGACCCGAACACCGCCGCCACGCTCACCGTCGACCAGATCTGGCAGCTGTGCGGCGAGCTGACCGCCGCGCACGGCGACCTGCTGCCGGAGCCGCTGCGGGAGCCGGTGGCGCTGTGAAACGTACAGTCTGCGTTGCACACCTGCGCAAGAAGCCTTGTCCAGCGAACGAAAACGAGCAGAATCGGCGACCATGAGCGACACTGACCGTGAGATCGCGAGCCAACCGGCCACGTGGGAGGCGGCGCTCGCGGTCGCCGACCAGGCCCGTGCCGCGCTGGCCGCCCCCGGTGAGCGGGTGCTCCTGCTCGGCTGCGGCACCTCCTGGTTCGTGGCGCAGAGCATCGCCGAGCTGCGCGAGGCCGCCGGTCTCGGCGAGACCGACGCCGCGTGCGCCTCGGAGTACCGGCCGCGCCGCCGCTACGACCGGGTCGTCGCCGTCACCCGCTCCGGCACCTCCACCGAGGTGCTGGCCGCGCTGCGCCAGGTGCCCGCCGGCACCGTCCGGGTCGCCATCACCGCCACCGCCGGGCAGCCGGTCGAGGACCTGACCGACATCGTGCTGCCGCTGGCCTTCGCCGACGAGCGCAGCGTCGTCCAGACCCGCTTCCCGACCAGCGTCCTGGTGGCCGCCCGGGCCGGGCTGGGGGAGGACGTGACCCACCTGCCCGCGGCCGGCGCGGCCGCGCTGGCCGCGCCGCTGCCGGCGGACCCGGCCAGCGTCGACCACCTGGTCTACCTGGGCACCGGCTGGACCGTCGGGCTCGCGCACGAGGCCGCGCTGAAGGTACGCGAGGCGGCGCAGGCGTGGTCGGAGTCGTACCCGGCCATGGACTTCCGGCACGGCCCGGTGGCGGTGGCCGGCCCGCGCAGCCTGGTGTGGTCCTTCGGCGCGGTGCCGGCCGAGCTGGACGCGGTGGCCGGGCAGGCCGGCGCCCGGGCGTACCGCGACGGGCGCGACCCGCTCGCCCAACTGCTGCTGGCCCAGCGCTTCGCCCTCGCGCTGGCCGCGCACCGCGGCTTCGACCCCGACCGCCCCCGGCTCCTCACCCGCTCGGTGGTGCTCCCCGACCCGGCCCCCACCGCCGCCTGAACCACACAGCGACCCCGACCGAGAGCGAGGTACGCCCCATGCATCACCCGCACCGCTCCGCACTGCTCGCCGCCGGGGTCGGCGTGGCCCTGCTGGCCAGCGCCTGTGGTGGCAGCACGGGCACGTCCTCCGGCGGCGACGCGGCCGCCGGCTACGACCGGACCGCCACGGTCACCATCACCTGGTGGACCGGCCAGACCACCGACGCCGAGAAGGTCGCCGAGAAGCTGGCCGCCGAATACCACCAGGCGCACCCGAACGTCACCATCGACGTCTCGACCGGCGCCTCCACCACCGACGACCTGCTGACGAAACTGTCGGCCGGTTTCACCAGCGGCACCTACCCCGACATCTCCTACACCTACGGCAGTTGGGCCGGCGAGCTGGCCGCCAGCGGGCGTACCCAGAACCTGGCCAGCTACGTCCAGGACCCTGCCTTCGCCTGGTCGGAGTTCCCGGCCGCGGCCCGCGCCACCGCGACCGTCGACGGCAAGGTGATCGGCATCCCCGCGCTGGTCGACAACCTCGCGCTGATCTACAACAAGGGCCTGTTCGACGCCGCCGGGCTGCCCTACCCGACCGATCAGTGGTCCTGGGACGACTTCCGCACCGCGGCCAAGCGGCTGACCGACAAGGCGCGCAACATCTACGGCACCGCGTACTCGGTCTCCGGCAGCGAGGACACCACCTGGCACCTGTGGCCGCTGCTCTGGCAGCGCGGCGGGCAGATCCTGGACGGCAAGAAGCCGCTGTTCAACAGCGACGCGGGCGTGCAGGCGCTGGCGTACCTGCGCTCGCTGGCCGTTGACGACAAGTCGATGTACCTGGACCAGACCGACCAGCGGTACGGGCCGCTGTTCAACGACGGCCGGATCGCCATGATGCTGTCCGGGCCGTGGGCGATGCTGGACCTGAAGGCGACCCCGGTGAAGTACGGCGTGGTGCAGCTGCCCGGCTTCAACGGCGACCACCAGACGGTGTCCGGGCCCGATGTGTGGGCGCTGTTCGACCACAAGGACGCCAACCGGGCCGGCGCCTCCCGCGACTTCATCACCTGGCTGACCAGCAAGCAGATCGACCCGAAGTGGAACCTCACGGTGGGCAACCTGCCGCTGCGCTCGACCGAGCAGAGCAGCCCGGAGTACGCGGCGTACGTGAAGGACTACCCGAGCGGCCAGAAGTTCATGGAGAACCTGGCCAACGCCAAGCAGGCCAGGCCGACCGTGGCCGGGTACGCGGAGCTGTCCCGGTACGTCGGGGAGGCGATCGCCGCGGTGTTGCAGGGCGCGCAGGACCCGAAGCAGGCGCTGGATGAGGCGGCCCGGAAGGCGGCCGGGGCGCTGGAGGATTCGTGACGGCTGGCGCCGGGCAGGCGCAGGTGAGCGGTACGCGCGCGGCACCGGGCGTGCGTACCGCCGGCCGGTCCGGCGCGCGGCGCGCCAGGTCGGGGCGCGCCGGGTCGGGGCGGGTCGGGTCGGGGCGGGTCGGCTTCGGCGGGATGCACCGCTCGGCCCGGCGTACGCTCACCGGCTGGGCCTTTGCCGGGCCCGCGACCGCGATCGTGGTGGGCCTGTCGATCTTCCCGGCGGCGTGGGCGTTCTTCATCTCCCGGACCCGCTGGGACGGCATCGGCGAGCCGCGCGCGCTTGGCTGGCGCAACTACAGCCGGATGGCGCAGGACACCGACCTGCTCGCCGCGGCCCGGCACACCCTGCTGCTCACCGCCGTGTTCGTCCCCGCCGTGGTCGTCCTCGGCATGCTCGTCGCCACCGCCCTGAACCAGCGGATCCGCTTCATCGGCTTCTACCGCACCTGCATCTTCATCCCGTACGTCGCCTCCGCGGCGGCCACCGGCATCCTGGCCAGCTACGTGTTCAACCCCCAGTTCGGCGCGGCCAACGAGGTGCTGCGCCGGCTCGGGCTGCCCGCACAGGGGTTCCTGGAGAGCCCGCACCAGGCGCTGTTCGTGATCGTGGTGATCGCGCTGTGGGGCGAGGTGGGGTTCACCGCGGTCATCTACCTGGCCGCGCTGCAGGACGTACCGAAGGAGTTGACCGAGGCGGCCGTGGTCGACGGGGCCGGGCCGTGGCGGGTGTTCTGGCACGTGACGTTCCCGCAGCTGCGGCCGGTGACGGTGTTCGTGGCGGTGTGGGAGACGATCATCGCGATCCAGCTGTTCGACCTCGTCTACACCACCACCCGCGGCGGGCCGCTGAACACCACCCAGACCGTCGTCTACTACATCTACGAGTTGGCCTTCCAGACCCACCGGCTCGGGTACGGCGCGGCCGTGGCGTACGCGCTGTTCGCGGTCACCCTGGTGCTGACCGCCGTGGTGATCTGGTACAGCCGGCGCAACAACAGGTCGGAGGCGTTCTGATGGCCGCTGCCCGCCGGCGCCGGTTGCCGTTCAACCCGTGGCACCTGCTGCTGATGCCGCTGGCGCTGGTGTTCGCGCTGCCGCTGGTGCAGATGCTGCTGACCTCGCTGATGACCTCGGCGGAGATCAACCGCTTCCCGCCGAAGGTGTTCCCGACCAGCCTGCACACCGAGGGGTACCGCATCCTGCTGGCGCAGTCGCACGTGCTGCGCTGGTTCGGCAACACCGTGCTCGTCTCGACCGTGGCGGTGGTGGCGCACCTCATCCTGTGCTCCACCGCCGGGTACGGCTTCGCCCGGCTGCGCTTCGCCGGTCGCGGGCTGGCGTTCTTCGCGGTGATGGCGACGGTGATGATCCCGATCCAGCTGCTGATGATCCCGACGTACCTGATGTTCGCGCGGCTGGGGATCGTGGACACCCTGGCGGCGGCGTTCGTGCCGTGGCTGGCCTCGGCGTTCGGGATCTTCCTGATGCGGCAGTTCTTCCTGAACCTACCCGCCGAGCTGGAGGACGCGGCGCGGCTGGACGGGTGCGGCACCTTCGCCACGTTCCGGCGGATCGCGCTGCCGCTGGCCCGGCCCGCGCTGGTGACGCTGGCGATCTTCACCCTACTGTCCAGCTGGAACGACCTGCTGTGGCCGCTGATCGCCATCAGCGACGACAAGAACTTCACCCTCCAGGTGGGGTTGGCCAGTTTCCAGGGGACGCGGCGGACGTACTGGTCGCAGCTGATGGCCGGCAACGTGATCGCGACCGCGCCGCTGGTGCTGGCGTTCCTGCTGGCGCAGCGGCGGTTCGTGGCGACGATGAGTCTCAGCGGGATGAAGGGCTGAGCAGGGCGGTGCGCAGTTCGGCGCGGTCCGGCTGGGCTGCCGTACCGCCGGCCGCCCTGGTGCTGAGCGAGCCGGCGACCGCGGCCCACCGGGCCGCCTCGGCCACTGTCCGGCCGTCCAGGCGGGCGGCGATGAAGCCGGCGTTGAAGGTGTCGCCGGCACCGGTGGTGTCCGCCACCTCCACCGCCAACCCGGGCGCCGCGCCGCTCCCGCCCGGCCACCACGCCCGCGCCCCGTTCGCGCCGTCCTTCAGCACCACGACCACCCCCGCACGCACCAACTCCGCCGCCGCCGCCTCAATCGCCGCCGCCTCAATCGCCGCCTCAACCGCCGCGGCGGCCGCGCCCGCACCGTCCGGGCCGCTGGTCCCCGCGCCCACCCCGGGTCCGGCGCGGCCGGTGAGGGCCAGCAGCTCGGCCCGGTTGGGGAGCAGGGCGTCGGCGGCGCGGATGGCCTGCGCCGCGGTGGTCCAGGTGCCGGTGGGGTCCCAGTTGGTGTCGACGGTGACCGTGGCGCCGAGGTCGCGGGCGCGGCGGATCGCGCCGGCCAGGCCCGCGGCGAGGGTGGGCTGGAGGAAGACCGAGGCGATGTGTACGTGCCGGGCGCTGGCGAGGACGGCGTCGGTGAGGTCCCGCGGGCGCAGCGTCGGGATGGTGCCGGGCAGGGTGAGGATGGCCCGGTCGTCGGGGGCGGACAGGATGACGCTGACGCCGGTCGGGGTGGTCTCGTCGGTGCGCAGCAGGCCGGTGTGTACGCCCAGCTCGGCCAGCCGCTGCCGGGTGAACTCGCCCAGGTGGTCGGCGCCGACCGCGGCCAGCAGCGCGGTGCGCAGGCCCAGCTTCGCGCAGCCGGCGGCGGTGATGGCCGCCGACCCGCCGAGCACCAGGTCCGCCCCGTCCAGCAGCTGCTCGGCCTGGCCCCAGCGCGGGCGTACGTCCCCGCGCAGCACCAGGTCCGGGTTGGCATCGCCCACGACCAGCACGTCCAGGTCCACGGCCTCTCCTCGTACACGAACGTGCAGTTTGGTTTGTCCATTTGCGCACTGTGGTGCGGCTGAAGCATGGCACATCGGCGCCTCAAGCTGGCCTGATGTCCGGAAAGGTGGGTTGACAGGTGCACGTACGCGCAGTTGACTCGCTCGCACGCCGGCTGTGCCCGGCGCGTACCGGATCGAGCCCAGCCGGTAGCGGGCGCGTGGCGTCCCGCGAGCCCGGCACCAGGTCGCCAGGGAGCCCACCCGAGGCGGGGCAGATCTGTGAACCCGGGAGTCCCGATGAGCCCAACCCTGCGCGTGTCCCTGCTGTCCGCCGCCTGCGCCCTCACGCTGACCGCCGGGGTCGGCGCCGTGGTGCACGACCGCGCCGGTGCCGCCGCGCCCGCGCCGCCGCCGGCCAACGCCGCCTTCGACTACCAGATCGGGGCCGCGTACACCCCGCCCTCCGGTGTACGGGTCGTCAGCCGGGACCGCGAGGCGGCGCCGGCCGCCGGGCTGTACAACATCTGCTACGTCAACGCCTTCCAGGTGCAGCCGGCGGAGCTGGCATGGTGGAAGGCCAACCACGACGACCTGCTGCTGAAGGACTCCCGCGGCCGGTACGTCATCGACCCGGACTGGAACGAGAACCTGATCGACATCTCCACCGACGCCAAGCGGCGCGCGGTCGCGGCGATCGTGGGCGGCTGGATCGGCGGGTGCGCGAGCAGCGGGTTCCAGGCGGTGGAGCCGGACAACATCGACTCCTACGAGCGGTCCAAGCGGCTGCTCACCAAGGCCAACGCGGTGGCGTACCTGAGCTTGCTGGCCAGCCGCGCGCACGTGTCGGGGCTGGCGATCGGGCAGAAGAACGCCAGCGCCCTGGGTACGGCCGGGCGCGACCAGGCCGGGCTGGACTTCGCCATCGTCGAGGAGTGCGGCGAGTTCGAGGAGTGCACCGACTACACCGGTGTGTACGGCGGCAGGGTGATCGACATCGAGTACACCCGGGCCGGGTTCCGGGCCGCGTGCTCCAGCGTCGGGGCCTCGGTGTCGGTGGTGCTGCGCGACCTGGACGTGACCGCGCCGGGCAGCGGGTCGTACGTGTACGACGCCTGCTGAGGCCCCGGCCGCCCGGTGATCAACGCCGAGCTGCGTCCGGAAAATCGGCGGCCAGGTGGCGTCGATCATGGGCAGGGCCGGGCCGGTGATCCTCACCGTCACGCTGAACCCGGCGCTGGACCTGACCTACGGGGTCGACGCGCTGGTGCCGCACAGCACCAACCGGGTGCGTACGGTCGCCGAGCGGGCGGGCGGCAAGGGCCTGAACGTCGCGCACGTGCTGCACGCGCTCGGCGAACCGGTCCACGCCACCGGCCTGCTCGGCGGCCCCACCGGCACCCACGTCCAGTCCCTGCTCGGCGTGCCCGAATCCTTCGTCCGGGTCGCCGGCGAGACCCGCCGCACCCTCGCGGTCGTGACGCCGGAGGGTACGACGAACCTGTCCGAGCCCGGTCCGGTGGTGAGCGCCGCCGAATGGGCGCTGTTCCACGCGCACTACGCGTCGCTGCTGCCGCTCGCCCGCGTCGTGGTCCTTTCCGGCTCGCTCCCGCCCGGCCTGCCGGCCTCCGCCTACGCCACCCTCATCACCCTCGCCCGGCGGGCCGGCGTACCCACCGTGCTGGACACCAGCGGCGAACCCCTCCACCTCGGCCTGCTGGCCGGCCCCACCCTCGCCAAACCCAACGAATCCGAACTCGCCGACCTCCATCGCCTCGCCACCGACGCCGAACCCCCCAGCGAGGAGGCGGGGCCGCGCGCGGGCGGGAAGGCGGCTGGGCCGGCAGTACGGCCGAGGGACGGGCTGGAGTCGCGGGGTGGCGGGCTGGAGTCGCGGGGTGGCGGGCTGGAGTCGCGGGGTGGC
>Ga0081455_10002082_pt1 | contig 23860 bp, 23 predicted proteins | sample TabmetS3T2R1_FD_70207 | JGI IMG/M metagenome (GOLD analysis project Ga0081455, IMG submission 70207) | Tabebuia heterophylla rhizosphere microbial communities from the University of Puerto Rico - S3T2R1 | ecosystem: Host-associated > Plants > Roots > Rhizosphere ...
GTTGTCGATCTCGAGCCGCATGGCGGCATAGGTCTCGGTCGACGAGTCCGGCGCGACGCCGTCGATCTGCCGGTAGCCGTCGTACTGGCCGCGCACGTAGTGCGCCGGGTCGGCGGCCGGCATCGACCGGAACACCGCGCACAGCGAGTCCTTCAGCGTATCCGGGTCGCGGCCGAATTTCGCCATTCGCCCCTTGATGTTGGTGTAGAGTTCCATCGACATTTCCTTGGTCTTCGTTTTGGCGAAGACGCAATCGGCATATTTCGCCGACAGGTCCATGCCATCGCCGGACTGGCCGGCGCTGAAGATCAGGGGACGCCCCTGCGGCGAGCGGACGATGTTCAGCGGTCCCTTCACCTTGAAGTACTTGCCCTTGTGATCAAGGACATGGACCTTCTCGGGATCGAGATATTGGCCCGTCGCCTTGTCGTGGACGAAGGCATCCTCGGCCCAGCTGTCCCACAGGCCGGTGACAACGTCGACGAATTCGCGGGCGCGTTCGTACCGCTGATCGCGCGGCAGCAGATCGTCGAGGCTGAAGTTCCGCGCTTCTTCCGGCATGCCTGTTGTAACGACGTTCCAGCCCGCACGACCGCCGCTCAACTTGTCGAGCGAGGCGAACTTGCGCGCGACCATGTAAGGCTCTTCCAGGCTCGTGGTCGCAGTCGCCACAAGGCCGACATGGCTGGTCGTCATCGCCAGCGCGGAGAGATACGTGGTCGGTTCGAACGAACCGGGCCGGTTCGACGGCGCATTGGCGGCGAACACCCGCGGATTTGACATCGCGCGCACGCCATTGCCATCGGCCAGAAACAAGAGGTCGAACTTGCCGCGTTCGGCAATCCGCGCGATTTCAACGCCGGCTTCCAGGCTTGCGACACTGTCGTCGAACGCATCCGGATGTCGCCAGCCGCCGAGGTGACTGCCGATCGGTGAAGCAATAACAGCAAGGTGCAACATGAGAAATCCTACGCTCGGAGTGAACCTTGCCGCTGCGGCGCGGCACTTTCGATTTGTGCGAGGTTTGCGCCGAGAAGGCGCCGGCGAAGGCTCAAGGCCGGGTTTGGCAGCGCGATCCGGCCACGCCGCCGCAACGTCGCAAGGACATTGTTGCAGATGACATTGATCTCGGTCGCGACCCAACTGCCCTGCACGACGACGCCATCGCACTGTGCCGCATCGAAAGTATCCTCGAGCTGCGAGGCAACGGCCTCGACCGAACCGGAGAGATCAATCCCGCCGCCGCTCGGCCGCTGCCAGGCGGCGATGGCCTCCGGCGTCTCGCCTGCCCGGATTGAAACGGTGAAATAGACCTTCACCGCGTCGGCTGTGCGGCCGGCGGCCGTTGCCGCCGCCTCCAGCTGCTTTCGCGCCCGCGAGACGTCATCGACCGTTCGTCCGGCAACGATCGCAAGATCGGCATATTGTCCGGCGAAACGAATCTCCTCATCGGTGCGGACCGTCTGCACCAGCAAAGGCGTCCCGTGCGGCGCGGTCATGATATTCAAGGGACCGCGAACCTTGAAATATTTGCCCGCATGATGGATCGGCCGAACCTTCGGCGGATCCGCAAAGATCCCCGCTTCCGGGCTTTCCACGAGGGCATCGGGCGCCCAGCTGTCAAACAGCTTGTTGCAGACCTCGACATATTCCGCGGCAATGACGTGCCGCAACTCGGCCGGCGGGGGTCCTTCAAAACCGTAATTGTGCGCGCCGGACTGCGTCAGCGACGTATCCATCGCCCAACCAATACGCCCCTCGGTCACGTGGTTGAGGGTGCCGATCAAACGCGCCAGCTTGAAGGGCGGATAGTCCGTCGTCAGCATTTCCGGCACAATGCCGATCGTGCGGGTCTTTGCGCTCCATGCGCCGGCCAGGATCACCGGGCTCAGCGTCGGGCGTTGCGCTTCCGAAACCAGGATGAAGTCGACGCCGGCCCGCTCGATCATTCCGATCAATTCGCCATAGAGATCCGGCCGCAGCCAGGGCTGCGTCTCGCTGCCTGCACCCGCGCCGACGCGCGCCGCCCAGCCGACATGAATAGGTTGCTTGGCCATGGCGTTCACCGCGACGCTGCGCGCGGCATGTCCGCGAGCCGCGCTGGTTGATTGAATTCGGGATCGAGCAGATTTTCGCGGAAGGTCGGATATCGATATTCGCTTCGCGTCAGTCCCCTCGCCTGCAGCGCCGGAACGAGCCGCTCGACGACTGGAATGACGTTGGACGGATGCATGGTTTCCCGGATCGCGAAGCCATCGCCGCCGATATAATCCATGTCGGTCGCCAGCTGATTGGCGACCTCCTCGGCCGTGCCGAGCGCGAGATAGGATTCCTTCACGGCTTCCATCTGGCCGATTTCGCGCAAGGTCGGCGCGCGGCCATTTTCCATGTGCTGCCGGAAGATGCCGGTCGAGCCGACAATCGGCAGGTCGAGCGGCAACGGCTCGTCGAGCGGCAATTTTGAAACGTCATAGCCGATCCGGCTCGCGTAATTGACCAGACCGGATTCGACATTGAGCGCCGGCCGGCTCTTCTGCTTGGCGTATTGCGCTCGCGCTTCCTTCGTGGTCTCCGCGATCAACGGCTTCACCGTGAAGAAGAACTTGCAACTGTCGGGGTCGCGCCCGATCGCCGCGATGCGCCGCCGCATGTCGTCGCGAAACTCCTTCATCGCCTTCGGCGTGTTGATGTGCGCGATCACGAGCTCGGCGTGGCGCGCGGCGAAGGTACGGCCGCGCTCCGAACCGCCGGCCTGCATGTAAACCGGCTTTCCCTGCGGCAAGGCCGGCATGCGAAGCCGGCCCGAATTATTGCTGTCTGAATCGACGGTCGCTTCCGACCACAGCGTCTCGACCGTTTCCATGAATTCGTCGGCTTGGTCATAACGCTGGTTGCCGGATGGCAGGTCGTCCAGGCCGTAATTCTGCGCGTTGTGGCTGCTCAGCGAGGTCACGATATTCCATCCGGAGCGCCCGGCGCTCAGATGGTCCAGCGTCCCGACCGTCTGCGCCAGCAATTGCGGCGTGAAGAATGTCGTCGACAGCGTCGGAACGAGGCCGAGATGCTTGGTCGACGCCGCCAAGGCCGCAAAGATCGGCAGCGGATCGCCCTTCCCCACATTCTCAAGTCCGTACTTCACATAATAATCGTTTTTGCCGGCGTAGGTCGTCGGAATGCCGTCGCTGTCGGCGAACACGATCGCGTCGAACTTGCCCCGCGTTTCCAGCACATGGGCCATGTCGTGATACACGTGCGGATCGCGCCAATGATAGTTCTGGTTGTCGGGCAGGTCCCAGTTGCGCGCCGCATAGGTTGAGAACCAGATCAGATGAAAAGGTGTCGCCATTCGCTTCTCTACTCCTTCAATTCCTGACGTGCCGACGCAACTCACCCGCTCGCGGACTCAAACCTGCACCATGTGGCCGTCACCGACGCTGCGATACTGACGCGTTGGCGGCACGTAGCCGCGCGGATGGATGACGCTCGGGATCTCGCCTGCGGAAAGACTGGTGCGCCGGCGCCGATGCGAGGGATCGGCGGACGGAACGGCGGCGAGCAGCTTGCGCGTATAGGCATGCTGGGGATTGCCGAAGATCGCGGCGCCCGGCCCGATCTCCACGATCTCGCCCATATACATCACGGCGACGCGGTGACTGATCCGCTCCACCACCGCCATGTCATGGGAGATGAAGACATAGGCGACGTTTAGGCTCTCCTGCAGGTCGAGCATGAGGTTCACGACCTGCGCCTTGGTCGAGGCGTCGAGCGCCGAGACGCACTCATCGGCGACAATGGTGCCGGGCTCCAGCGCGAGCGCCCGCGCGATGCATATTCGCTGTCGCTGGCCGCCGGAGAATTCGTGCGGATAGCGTGTCGCCATGTCGGGATTGAGACCCACGCGGCGCAGCAGCGAAGCGACGATGTCCCGCGCTTGCGCCGACGAAGCGATGCCGTGCGCGACCAGCGGCTCCGCGATCGCCGATCCGACGTCCATGCGCGGATCAAGGCTCGCATACGGATCCTGGAAAACCATCTGCACGCGCCGGCGCAGCCGCTGCAGGCAGCGCCGATCCTTGCCCATGGTCTCCTCGCCATCGAGGCGGATGGACCCGCTGGTCGGCTGGATGAGCCGCATGATCGAGCGGCCCGTGGTCGACTTGCCGCAGCCGGACTCACCGACGATCGCCAGCGTCTCGCCGGCGCGCAGCGTAAACGAGACGTTTTCCACCGCATGGACATAACGGGCAGGCTCAAACGCCTTGGTGCGCTGGCCGAACCGGACCGTCAGGCCGTCGACCTCGAGCACCGGCGTGTCGGCTTTCACGGTGTCGCGGATCTCCCGCGGCTCCTCGCAGGTGCCGCGCGTCAGATCGATCAAGGGGAAACGCGCCGGCCGCGTCGCCCCCGCCATGCTGCCCAGCCGGGGCACGGCCGACAGCAGCAATTTGGTGTAGGGCTGCTCGGCGGACGCAAAGATGTCGGCCGTCGTCCCCGATTCCACCGCCCGTCCCTGATACATCACGACGGTGCGGTCGGAGATTTCGGCAACGACGCCCATGTCATGGGTGATGAAGAGGACCGCCATGCCGTCCTCATCCTGAAGCAGCTTGATCAGGTTCAGGATCTCGGCCTGCACGGTCACGTCGAGTGCGGTTGTCGGCTCGTCGGCAACGAGGACGCGCGGATTTCCGGCCAGCGCCATCGCGATCATGATGCGCTGGCGCATGCCGCCGGACAGATTGTGTGGATAATCCTCCATCCGCCGCTTCGCGCCGGGAATGCGGACGCGCTCCAACAGCCTCATCACCTCCGCGGCGGCCGTCGCCTTGTCCATGCCGCGGTGACGGCGAAGCGCCTCGCCGATCTGCGCGCCGACGGTCATGACCGGATTGAGGCTCGTCATCGGCTCCTGGAAGATCATGCCGACGTCGCGGCCGCGGACCGCACGCATGGCCTGTTCGTCAAGCGACAACACATTCCGGCCCGCGAGCCAGATCTCGCCGGATGCGCGAGAGTTCCGGCGCGACAGCAGCCGCGCAATCGAGAGCGCCGTCACGCTCTTGCCCGACCCGGATTCGCCGACGATGGCGAGCGTCTCCCGGGCGCGCAGGTCGAAGGACAGATCGTGGACCACTTCTTTCCAGCCGGCCTCGGTGTTGAACGCGACCGACAAATGCCGGATCGACAGCACGGGCTCGGTGGACGCGTTTGCGACCATGGTTGGCGCAGCAGGGGTGGCGGCCAGCGACGAACTTTGTGATCTAGACATCCGCATTTCCCTCGCGCGGATCGAGCACCTCACGCAGTCCCTCGCCAAAGATATTGGCCGCACCGGCAAGCAAGACGATGCCGAGGCCCGGAAATACGTTCATCCACCAGGCCTGCGACATGTAATCGCGGCCGTCGGCCAGCATGTTGCCCCAGGTCGGTTCCGGCGGCGCGACGCCGAGCCCGAAAAACCCGAGCGAGGATTCGGCGATGACGAACTGCGAGACCTGCACGGCCATGATGGCGATGACCGGCGGCAACGCGTTCGGCACCACGTGCCGCAGCAGGATTCGGGTTGTCGAGAGGCCCGCCGCCTTGCACGCCTCAATGAACAGCGAGGAGCGAAGCTGCCGGGCTGACACCCGCGCGACGCGCGCCACGATCGGCCAGGATAGCGAGGCAAATACCAGGATGATGTTCGGCACGCTGGAGCCGAACAGCGCCAGGACGAACAGCGCGATCAAGATGAAGGGAAGCGACAGCTGCACGTCGACGACGTAGCTGAGCAACCCGTCGAGCGGGCCGCCGAAATAGCCCGCCGGCAACCCGATGGCGAGACCGAGCACGGCGCCGAGCACGGCCGATAGCAGCGCCACCGTTAGCGGCACCCGGATGCCATAGATCAGCCGCGCCAGCACGTCGCGGCCGAACTGGTCGGTGCCCAGCAGATAGTGATGGCCGTCGCGGCCGAAGCTGCCCGGCGGCTTCAGCCGCATCAGCAGGCTCTGTCGATACGGATCGAGATCGGTGAAAAACACGGCAATGGCAAACACCGCGATCAGCATCGCAATGATCAGCAGGCCGATTTTGAGGCGCGTGTTGGCCAGATATTTCGATCTGAACACCGCCTTGCGCGGTGGAGCAGCAGCGGTCATGGGAAGATGCATGTCCGTCGGCGCCGCCATGGCACGATCTGCCACGACATTTGTCCGCGACGCCTGCGGTGATCGGGGCGCTTCCGCCATCACCGCCCGCCTGCGTTGCGCGACGACAACGCGCTGTCGCGGATTCGCGGATCGATGAACGAGACCAGCGCATCGGCCAGAAGATTGAATGCCACCACCAGCATGGCTGTAAAGGCGACGACAGCCTGCGCCAGCGTGTAATCACGCGTCAGCAATGCGCCGAGACCGAGCGAACCGAGGCCCGGCCAGGCAAACACCGCCTCGGTGACGATAGCGCCGGAGAACATCGCCCCGAGTTGCAGGCCGAGAATGGTAATGACCGGTCCGAGCGCATTGCCGAGACCGTGCCGCAGGATGATCCGCCAGCGGCCCAGTCCCTTGGCGCGGGCAGTGCGGATATAATCCTCCTTCAGGACCTCCAGCATCGACGACCGCAGCGTTCTGATAATGGTGGCGACCTGGTAAAGCGCGAGCGTCACGGCCGGCAGGATGATGTGTTGCCAGCTCCCCGTCCCCGACGTCGGCAACAAATGAAGGTTCAGCGAGAAGATGTGAATCAGCATGATGCCGCCCCAGAACGGCGGCACGGTCTGCGCGATCAGCACGAAAATGCCGATCACCCGGTCGGCGGTTTCTTCCCGCCACACCGCGGAGGCGATTCCCATCGGCACGGCCAGCATCACCGCGATGGCGAACGCGACGCTGCCCAGCAACATCGTCGCGGGGAAAGCCTGCAGCACGACGTCGATGGCCGGACGCCGATGCACGATCGACATGCCGAAATCGCCGGTCGCCACATTGGTCAGATACTGGAACAATTGCTTCCAGACCGGCAGATCGAGGCCCAGCCTTTGCCGGGCCACGTTGTAATCCTGGTTCGATGCCCCCTCGCCCAACAGGGTCGAGATCGGATCACCCGGCGCAAACCGCATAATGGTGAAGACCAGGACGAGAACGCCGAGCATCACCAGCAGCGCTTTCAGAATTGGGCGCAACACCAGCGTCGCCCTGCTCAGCAAATCACGCGTCATCACGCCAAACCCATCGCCACGCCTTCAGGTCCAGTGCTGGATTTCATCTGACCTCAGCTTGATGCCGCTGAGCTTCTTCGACACGCCGACGATATAGGGCAGGAAGCAGATGCCGAGGCACTGCGCCTCCGTCTGCCAGAGGATTTCCTGGATCTCGCCGTAGATCTTTCTCACCTCGTCCTTGTCGAGCGTGACGCGGCCTTTCGCTAATAGCTCCATCATGCGCGGGCTGTTGAAGCCGGCGAAATTCCAGCGGCTGCCGACCTCCCATGATCCGAACGCCGGATCGGGGTCGGAATAGGGCGTGCCCCAGCCCGAGAGAAACATGCCGTATTTTCCGGTCTTGTTGTCGCGATCTTCGCGCAACTCCTGCTGATAGGTGATGAAATCCGAGACGTGCAGATTGGCCTTAATGCCGACATCCTGCAGCATGCCGGCCACGACCTGAGCCACTTCCAGATCCTTCAGGTACCGATTGTTGGTGGTGACGAAGGTGGTCTCGAAACCCTTGGGGAAGCCCGCCTGGGCCAGCAGCGCCTTCGCCTTGTCGCGGTTGTACTCGTACCGCAGCAGGTCTGGCTTGTAGTATGGAATCTTGGGCGAGTAAGGACCTTCGGCCGGCAGCGCCATCCCGCCATAGATCGACTCGCGGATCGCCGCCTTGTCGATCGCATAATGGACGGCCTGGCGCACACGCAAATCCTGGAACGGCCCCTCGGCCGTGCGATTGAAGCCGATATTCAGCAATCTGTTGCCGTCGACGAAGGCAACCTCACGGCCGCTCTTCTTGACGATATCGATGTCCTCGACGCCGATGTTTTCGGCGAAGTCCACCTCGCCCGCGGCGAGCGCCGACAAGCGCGTGGCGTTCTGCGGAATCTGCCGGATGACGATCGATTTGAACTGCGGCTTGGCCCCCCAATAATCCTCGTTGCGCTCGGCGACGACCCTGCCGTTCGGCACGAATTCGACGAACCGGTACGGCCCGACGCCGATCGGCTTGGTGTAATTCTTGAACTCCGTGCCGACAGGCATCAGGAAGGACGAATACGCCATCAATTCCGGGACGACACGATAAGGCGTTTTCGCCACGGTCTCGACCGTCTGATTGTCGATGATCTCGACGCGATCAAGCCAGCGCTTGTAATAGGAGGCCTGAAACGTCGCCTCGGGACTGAGCGTCTGCTCCAGCGAATATTTAACGTCCTCGACGCCGAACGGCCGCCCGTCGTGGAAGCGCACGCCCTGCCTGATCTTCAGCCGGACGCGTTCGAGCGAACGCACTTCATAGGACTCGGCCAGCCGTGGGATGATCCGGCCGTCGATGTCGTAGGAAAGCAGGGAATCGAAGAACATGAAGCACAGCGTGTAGTCGACCGGTCCGCCCGCTTGCTGCCACGGATGCCGGCTCGGGCCGATCGCGGGATGGGCGCAGATCAGCGTCTCATCCCCTGCGGCGAAGGCGTGCTGGCTATTGCCCAACGCAAGCGTACCGAAGATGCCGGCGGCCATGCGGCCGAACTGTCGCCGGCTCGGAGTTGACGTGAACGCGGTCTCGTCGATCGGATCGACCGGAATGTCCGTAGTCATGCCATCACGCTCCATGATGCGGTTCGATGATCGTCCACACCGCCATGACCACCGCGCCTCCGCGAGGAGCAACAGTCCGTAGCAGAAATGGAACCAGTGCCATTATTGGATCGCCCGTCTCGATCCGGACCTGCACGACAGATTGCATCACCGTTCACGCTTTTTCATCCAGGAAATTTACCGCCTGTCGTTTTTGCCGCATCAGACCGCCGTGAGCTGACGATATGCGCCCTTATAGAAGATCAGCGGCGAGCGGGCACGACTGTCCCACAACAGATGGTGGACGCGCGATACCACGATGCTGTGATCGCCCGCTTCGACTTCGGAATAGATGCCGCAATCCAGCCAGAGCAATGCGTCGTGGATCAAGGGACTGTTGTTCGGACTTGTCGTCCAGCGCACCTTGGCCCAGCGATCGCCGGTGGATTTGGCGAATTCGTTCGAGAGCTCGGACTGATCCGCGGACAGAACATTGATGGCAAAGCTGCCGACCGAGCGAAGCTTCGGCCAACTCTTGGAGGTCCGCATCACGCTGAACGACACCAGCGGCGGGTCCAGCGAGACGCTGTGAAACGACTGGCAGGTGAATCCGACGGGCTCGCCCTCGACCAGGCCGCTGATGACGGTAACCCCCGACGCAAAATGACTCAAAGCCTCACGATAGGCAGCCGGATCGATCGCACCCGTCGACATGCTCAAATTCCCGTTCTGGTGGTTGCGGGGTTGACACGCTCCGGCCCGGCATTGAGCAGCGGCCGCAACGCGCCCAGGCTTCCGTCGATTTCAGAGGCGAAGGCATCGACGACGCTCTCCGCCTCCTCGATTTTTTCCATGTTGAAATAGAGCCCTCGCACCGGAACCACCGCGCCGAGCTCCATCAACAGAGGCACAAGATTCACGGTCGGCGCCATCGCGTGCCCCGGGCCGGCGCCGGTCATCAGCGCGATGGCCACGACATTCTTCAGCCCGTTCGCCGGATAGCGGTCGAGAAACGCCTTGATCAGGCCGGTGTAGCTCGCCTTGTAGGTTGGCGATGCGAAGACCACGAGGTCGGATTCCGCGACGCTCTTGTTCAGTTCGGCCATCGCGTCGGACGGCCATGCGAACAAGTCGGCGGCATGGTCGGCGAGATCGATGAGCCGCTGATCACGGCTTGCGGCCGGAAACAGCCGCGCGACGAGCATTTCAGCGATGGCGCCTGTTCGCGACTTCGGCTTTGGATTGCCGACGACGATCGAAATTCTGAGCACGGAGCTGCCTTGTGCGTAAGCCCGACGAGCTCACCATTCGGCACCGCCATCATGTCATGAACGAGCATGTCACGAGTCGAGCCGCGCGGTGGACTGATCAGTCAGCCACAACTGTTTGCATTCACGTCCCGGAGACTCTTTTTGTCCCGCAGGTGTGCAACGGCTCACGTCGCGGGTGCTACTATTTTGACAATTGCGTGAATCGTCAAGCTTCAAGTTCGTGCGCCTTGTGCAACGCAACTAAGCAGGTCGTGCGAGCGCCCTTACCGGGGTTCCACGTGAAAAGGCTGGAACGGAAAACTCGGAGCGGCCAAGTTGGCGCAATTCAGCCGGCGCAATCTGATTGATCCCGTTGCGGGTGATTGCGATTTGCGAGGGAAGCTAGATCGGGTTTTGCGCGTTGGCACCGATCGGCGGATCGCCTTCTAACCACGCGGTCGTGGCCGCGCGCGTGTTGAAGCGCCCGCCGATATATGCACCTTCAACCCTGACCTGTGACTTTCGTCCAAGGTCAATCCCGCTCCGCTCCAACGGTGGCACCTGCGCACGCTCGCCAAGTTTCTGCAGATGCTCGGGATCGTCGAGGAGCCGTTTGGAGGTACCTGTCCAGGCAAGCCAGCCATCGATGAACGCAGTAGTGACCCGCTGAGTGACGGCGGGAGACGGGATCGCCCCGCTCGCTTCCGGCAAGAATCCGATCCGGTTTTCTGGTGCCTTCCTCCAGAAATAGGCGGCGGGAACACCGTCCGGCTGGGAAGCATCGAACCGATCGAGATCACGCAAGCCTATACGGAACGGCTGGCCAAGCTCAAACTTCCAGTTGGAGGGCAACCCCCGCCAGCCCCCGAATTCGCGTCCCTGCACGCAGAAGAACATGTCTTCATCGGCATAGAGAAAGGACGCCTTAGGATCGTAGTCCTCGCCCCGATGCAGGTCGCTGCGCAGACCGGCCGGAAACATGACGGCGCGGCCGTCGTCCCGACGGAGGTGCGGCGTCTCCGTCTCGAAGCCGGTCAGCGCTGCGTCAGCTGACAGGTAGAGTCGGTGCGGCTCGAACTGCTGCACATGAGAGAGCGACGCGATAGGTGCGACCCGCGAAGCATCAACGAAACGCCAAGCATGCGTAGGAGCGTTCACGGCTTGCAAGAACGGTTCTTCGAGCGCCGCACGTTCGGCGAAGAAGTGATCCAACCCGCGTTCGCGCTGGCGTCGGATCGCTCTTGACCAATTCCCGTTGAACCAACCGGCGGAGCTGATGATCCGGTAGGGCCGCGGCCCCGTCTCCTCGAACTCCGGCCAGCACAGCAGTGCATCGGTAGCGCATTCATTCACCCGCTGCCAAAGACCGAAGGGCGGGAGCTCTCGTCCGCTCTCCTTCTGCCACAGGGCCTTCGATCGCTCGTGGTCCACCACCCAGACGAAAGTCAGACCGCCACCTCCCAAGACGTGTTGCGCGGCGACTTGCGAGACCACAACGAGCGGATAGGAACACTCGCCGTCTTCGTATTGGAAGCGCCAGATCCTGCCGCCTCTCGCGGCCGGCTGGTTGCCCGTTTCCGCCTGATTGATACGTTCCTGTAAAGTAAGGCGCTGGCCCGAGAGAACATTGACGAGGCTGCGGCTGGCTGGGTCGAAACGCCAGAAGCCCATGGTGAAGAACGAGGACGATCCGCGTTCGATGCCGTCATTTTCTTCATCGAACATGAATGAAAGCGGATTGGGCTTGCCGCCGAGCTGCGGGTCGAGCGACGCCAGCGCTTCGAGGCGGGACGGCATGACGGAGCCGGCAAGCGTCCAGGAGATGGAAACCATCGCCGCGGGCACCGACAGTGCTTCGAACCGGTCTGGCGCTTCGGCATACGACCAGGATCGATCGGGCTGCGAAAGCCATGCATCCACGCAGGCGTGGGCGAGCCGTCGCTGTACCGCGTACGGCGTGTATCGCGCGCGGCTGATGGTGCCTCCAGGCAACACGCTGTTCGAGGCGAGGGGCGCAATCTTCTCCACCCTTGTCCGATCGAACAGCCCGAGCGGCGTGTCGGGGGATTCGGTATCAAAACGCACGGACCAGTTTGGCAGCTCCTCGCGCCGGTGATCCCATATGCCGACATGCGCGATGTCGGCGAGGACGATCTCGTCAGCGTAGAAGAGACGGGACAATCCTTTCAGGTTCGAACGCACGCTCGCGGCCTGTGGGAGCGCGACAAGCAGCCGGCTGCCGTCGTCAGCGCCCAGATGGGACCAGGAACCCATCGCCGCCCGCGCTTCTGACCATAGGTCTGTCTCCCTCGCACTCCACGGCGGATTTTCGGGACGCGCCGGCGGCGACAGTCGCCAGGGCGCTGGCGAGTTCGCGGCGAGCGGCTCGAGGGCGGCGCGCTCTAACGGCTCGGTCGATACTCGTAGAGGCGTGGACGCCCAAACGGACCGGTAGAACGCGCCGGTCCAGCTTCCGTTCAGCCATCCGCCGTTGAAAGCGATTCGTCCCGGCTTGGCGCCGGTCTGCGCATGCGTGGGCCAGCAGGCAAGCGCGTCGGTGAGAAAATCGTCCACACGCCGCCACATGCCGTAGGGAGGGAATGCCCGCTGAGAGTTCGTTTCGGCGCGCCAAAGCATCGCCGAGCGGACGTAGTCGACGCGCCAAACGAGGGGCCGACCGCCGACGGTTGAGTGAACGTTGCGCCACTCGATGAGCAACGGGAAGCGAAGATCGTGATCTCGATATTCGAAGGACATCCAGATGCGGTTCCCGGATTCCGTGAGGCCGAGGCCGGACTTCGGATGACCGAGAGACCGGAGAACCTGACGGGTAGTCGCACGAATGATCTGGACCTGGTCCGCATCGAAAAGCCACCAACCGAGAAGTTGCTGCGCCATCCTTCCACCCTTGTCGCCATGACGAAACTACGTCGCCGCCGCATCCCGGAGAAGGTAATTGAGGTCGAAGAATGAACACTAAATTGTGGACGACCAAATTTTACTCAATGTCGCAAAGGCCGCGAAGTCGGTGGCAAAACGATGTGCGTGCGACTGGGACTTTGTCGGGAACATGTGATGGGCGCGCAGCGGCGGCCCCCACTCAGGAACCTAGCCGTCGCGCTCGCCATGGAGGACGAAGTAGTGGGGTCGGTCGTCCGCATAGGGCGAGAGCTGCACCTTGGCGTGCAGTAGCCGCCGCGATGCGGCGGGCATGTTCGTACTCACTCCGGCGTCGTCGTCTGGCCATGCCGGCACCATTGGAGCCAGCGCAGCAAGTGTCCACGGTGGAGTTCGCCGCCTCGCGAGACGTATGCAGCGATCTGGGCTACAATTCACGTTCGGCAAGATGAAAGGCGGCTGACCGCCGTGCGCGCTTTTTCTTGTAGCCCTGTGTAGCCCAGCGCCGCTTAAGCGGCGGTCGACCGCAAGAACGGGGCTACACGGCAACGTATTGAAATTGCTGGTGCCGGCTGAGGGGATTGAACCCCCGACCTTCGGTTTACAAAACCGCTGCTCTACCTCTGAGCTAAGCCGGCTGCCCGTGCGGCCACTGGCTAGCAGCCGAGTCCGGAATTTTCAACAGCCGACATCGCCTCTGCGGTCTTTCCGTTGTCCGACCGGTGCGGAGCTGATCCATCCACCGCAATCTCAATAGGTCAGGACGGCGATCACAACATATCCGGCCAGCAGGAATATCCCGACCCCGCCGAAGAACAGCGCAGCCGACAGCGCCACCCTGTGCGTCAAACTCAATCCCGCTCTCGGTTCGCCGGCTGCCGTCATTGTCATCTCCTGCCACGCGCATGTGCGGGCCTGACCGGACACGCATGCCGACAGCATGTTGGATTTCTCATCCGACTGATGTGATCCGTCTCACATTGGGCAGGTTTGACCGGGCCACCCGAGGCGAAGGCGCCCTCCCAAAACAGCTGCGGCCCGCGCGGATCAGCGATCTGATCTCACGCGGGCCGAGCCGGTCTCTCCACGAGCAACGGCAGCGACGGGGGGTGAAGGCCGCAACCGCAGAGAAAGCCGAACCGCCTTTAGCGATGGCGGTGGAAATGCCGATGCATCTTGTGATGATGGCTATGGCGCACGGCATGCGCCTTCGTGACGACCGGCTTGGCCTTGATCACGGGGCTCATCAGCCGCGCATTCGCGCTCAGCGGATTGCCATGAACGCTTTTGGTGGTCGCAGCCATCGCAGGGGCCGCAAAGATCGAAGCGGCAAGCACCGCGGCAGACACAATCTTCAGCATGGTGGTCCTCCTTGAGATCGAAGCAATCGAGGATTGCTTTCGTCCGGGTACCAGGATGCGACCGCGCCACTGAACTCAAACTGAAGCGGCACAGCGGATAGCGTTCATCTGGATGAATTCGCCGTCATGTCGCGGGAGCACGCCGTGGGGCAATCCGGTCTCCCCGGCGGCGCCGGGCGACGAAAACGGCCATATTTCGGCTGCGGTCCAGGCTTTAAACTCCCAGCCCGCCGAGACGCGCTTTGCGCCGGAATGAACCTCGGTGGCAGGTGTTCAGACCTTATGGCACCCCCCGAAGAGTCCCGGCAGCCAGGAGACGTTCATGACCAGACTGAGCCTCAAGATGTTGACGCTGGCAGGTTTTGCCATCGCCGCCCTCGTTCCGCCGACGATCCCGGCTTTCGCCGCCGGCAGCGACAGCCCCTCGACGTCGTCGCCGCCAACCGATTCCGGCAAGAAGAAGGACAAGAAGTCAGAGCAGGAGTTCTTGTCGGGCTACAAAACCGCCTATGCCACGATCTACGATCGCGGCGAGTACAAGGCCGGCATCCAGCAGCTCCGCGCCCTGAAGCATGACGAGAACGCTGACGTCGCCAACCTGATCGGTTACTCCTACCGCAAGCTGGGTCAGTACGATCAATCGAAGACCTGGTACGAGGCCGCGCTGAAGTCCGATCCGACCCACGTCCGGACCTGGCAATATTATGGTCTCTGGCAGATCGAACAGGGCCACCGCGACCAGGCCGAATTGCATTTGCAGAAGATCGGCTCGCTTTGCGGCACCACCTGCCCCGAATACAAGTCGCTGGCCGAAGCTCTCGATGTGACGGCCAAGGGCGGTCACGCCGTCTACTGAGGCGACATCGTTCGCGAGAAGACCGACCGGCGCGGCGTTGCTGCGCCGGTTTCTTGTTTGAAGTCCCCCGCAGCGCTTAATCGGCTCCCGCCGATCGGGTCGAACCCATCAGCCATTCGAGATAGTCGCGATCGACGCTTTCCAGCGGAATGACCGAGATCGCCGGCACCTGATAGGAATGCAATTCGCGGATCGCCGTGCGCACCGCCTCAGCTAACGAACTGCGGGTCTTGAAGATCGCGACCACTTCTTCGGCCCGCTCGACCCTGCCCTCCCACCAATAATGCGAAACCATTCCGGGCAGGATGTTGGCGCAGGCGGCGAGCCGCCGCTGGACGATGGCCTGCGCGGCGGCTTCCGCCTCGACAATGCCCGGAAAGGTCGTGTAGACGAACACCGCACGGTCCATGGTGCCTCCTGTCGACGGACGTCGTGCCCGCTCGCGCCGCCAAGGGTGAAGCGCCGATTGAACCACGATTGAAACGGATCCACGAGCATGACGCAGCCAAAATATGAGCGGCTTGCCTTCGTGGCCAGCTCCGGAACCGAGGCGGAAGCGGCGCGGCAGGCTCTCAGCCGCGCCTATGGCAACGCCGCCCCTGAGGACGCCGACGTCATCGTCGCGCTTGGCGGCGACGGATTGATGCTGCAGACGCTGCACCGGCACATGCGCTCGGGCAAGCCGATCTACGGCATGCACCGCGGCACCGTCGGATTCCTGATGAACGAATACGATCCCAAGGGGCTGAAGGAACGGCTCGCCGCGGCGCGACTCACCCGGATTCATCCCTTGCTGATGCGGGCCCACGATAAGGCCGGCAAAATCCATGAACATCACGCCATCAACGAGGTCTCGGTGTTCCGGCAGACCCATCAGGCCGCGCGGCTGCGCATTCTGGTCGACGACCTCGAGCGGATGGCCGAGCTCGTCGCCGATGGCGTCATGGTCGCGACCCCGGCCGGCTCCACGGCCTACAATCTGTCGGCGCAGGGACCGATTCTGCCGATCAGCGCCGCGCTGATGGCGCTCACCCCGATCAGCCCGTTCCGCCCCCGGCGCTGGCGCGGCGCATTGCTGCCCGATAGCGCCCGGGTCACGATCGAGGTGCTCGAGGGCGACAAGCGGCCGGTCGCCGCCGTCGCCGATCATGTCGAAGCGCGCGATGCGATTCGGGTCGAGGTCGCCTGCGACACGTCCCTCGCCATGAAGATGCTGTTCGACCCCGGCCACAGCCTGGAAGAGCGCATTCTGCGCGAGCAGTTCGGCGCCTGACCGGCCGCCTGCGCGCCATCGCGACAACCCTTTGTTAACGCCGAGCCGTCATAGTTAACGGAGGGTTATGCACCCTCACCGTTTGACCTGGGGGCACAGCGGCGCCGAGCGATGTTTGCCATCGACTTCAACAAACTGCGGTTCCTGATCTGCGATGATAACGCGCATATGCGCCGCATCCTTCGCACGCTCTTGCATTCATTCGGCGCGCGCGAGGTCAATGAAGCCGAGGACGGCGCCACCGCGCTCGAAATGTTCGTGCACTATGTGCCTGACATCGTCATCACCGACTGGGCGATGCCGATCTTCGACGGCATCGAACTCACGCAGATGATCCGTCAGCCGAATGGCAGCGGCAACCCGTTCGTGCCGATCATCCTGCTGACCGGACATTGCGACAAGCGTCGCGTGATGACCGCGCGCGATGCCGGCGTCACTGAATTTCTCGCCAAGCCGATCTCGGCCAAGGGACTGTACCAGCGCATTCTCAACGTCGTCGTCAGCCCGCGCCCGTTCGTGCGGACCAAGGTCTATTTCGGTCCTGATCGCCGCCGTAACACCTCCAATGCCTATATCGGCCCGGAGCGCCGCAACAACGGCAAGGCCGAGATCATCCAGCAGACCGCCCTGCTCGACAAGGCGCGCACAACGCGCTGACGACAAATTTCGAAAGACACGCGATGGCCGCCAAGACATCACCGCCGAAACTGAACGTCGAGACGTTCGGCGATCACCAGGTCATTACCCAGCCAAACCCGCTGCGCGCCGCTGTGCGTCGCGTCGCGGAAGATCACCAGGACGATCCGGTCGCGCGCGCTGAACAGGCCCTCGGCCAGCTCGCAAACCAGTTCGAAGAGTGGATGAACAGCGAATGCGACCGGCTCGCCAGCGCTTATGAACGCATTGCCGCGAACGGTTTCGACTCGCCGAATTCAGACGAATTGTTTCGCGCCGCCCACGACATCAAGGGTGGCGCCGCGACGTTCGGCTTCCCGCTCGCCGGCATCGCTGCCGAAAGCCTGTGCCGCATCCTGGAGCACTCACCCGATCTTTCCCGGGTGCCGACCGAACTGATCAAGCATCACGTCGATGCGATCCAGGCCATCGTGCGCGAACATCACAAGCTCGGCGTGACACAGACCGCAGCCGAGCTCGGCGCGCGCCTGCGCGGCGTCGCCGACAGCTACCTGATGGCTGTCAACCAGGATCGGCCCGATCATCTCGAAGTGATCATGGCGCCGAGCCTCGCGCCGACCGAGTAGAACCGGCCTCGGATCCCCTGAATGTCCGTCAGTCCGCCCTGCCTCGCACGGCCGGCCTAGTGCCCGATTTTCGACGTTCGTGATACAGCGCGGCAACCACCGACACGAACGTCGAAAACCAAAGGGCACTAGCAAGCTCGTGAATCTAGTACCGCCTTCTATCTGAAGTCCCTGAGAGGTTAGCGGCGAATGGTGCAGGGACTTCAGATAGGCGGTACTAGGCCGCGAGCGGCCGATCGAACGCCAGCACCGCGTCCTCGGCAACGAGCTCGTCGCAATAGAGGCGAGCTTCCTCGCGGGCGGATTCGGTCGCATATCGCCGCAACAGCGTCAGCAGCGCTTCCGACGCGCCCTGATCGTGCTCGCAGGCGGTCAACACCCGCTCGACCATGCGGCGGCGGAGTCGGATCGCCGCCTCTGCCGTGTCGACGAAGCCGACCTCCTGGCCCGCCTCGATCGCGGAACGAAATGCAGTCAGCATCGAAGGTGGGAACCCGGCGCGCGTGAGCAATGCGTTCAGGCTCGCCCCACCGCGCTCATGCAACAGTCCGGCGACCCGCTGGCTCGGCATATCCGTGAGCTGGACAAGGGCTTCGTGAAGCAGCTCGACATGCCCCGACAACAACGATCGGAGCAGCAGCCCCGGGGTCAACTGCTTGCTGGCACGCAAGTGGCGCACGAGCGCTGTGATATCCCGTCCGTCGGCGCAGACCGCGACATCGACCGCGGCGCGTTCGCGCGCCTCCTCCGCCATCCGGTCGGCCCGTTCCGCGGAAAGCCAGTCTCGGCTGGTGACGAATTGAACGAGCGCGCTCGAGAGTTTGCCGGCAAGCGCCAGGCGAGTCGCAGCCGGCAGCCCATTTCTCTGCAGCATCGCTTCGCGCAGCGTAGCCACATGCCCGAATCGCTCGACGATCCGGTCGAGCGACAATGGCGCGATCTCGGCATCGGGATTCTCGATCAAATCGAGGCAGGCCTGCGCACAGCCCACCTCCGCAATGGCCGCCGCCACCGTCGTCGGCAACTCGATCCGCCGCGCCACCGCACATTGCACGGCTTCGTCGCCGGTGGCCACGATGTCAACGAGATCAGCGTCGATCAACAGGGGTGAATGTTCGAGCAAGGGAGCGGCAACCGCGAACTGGTCGCTGGTCAGAACCCGGACGATTTCGGCGGGCGCATCCGCACGATCGGCGAAAACGTCCGACATCGCCTGGCGCACCAGCGGCGACGGATCATCCAGCAGTGTGAGCAGCGCGCCTTCGGCAGCCTGTCGATCTTCGGGCGTCAGATCCGAAATCAAGAAGGCCCTCGCCAAGGCGCGGGTCGCCTCCGCTCGTTCGCTTGCGGGCGCGGTACGGACCCAACTTAGAAAATGCCTGATGATCATGGCACTCGACGCAACTTGAGAATGACATCGCCACGCGATGTCGACTGCCAAGCAGTTTAGCGCGCGACGCTTAACAAAGCGTTCACCATAAATCTTTGGAATTGTTGATGTTTGATTAACACCGCGCGCCGACAGGGAGCGGCTCAGCCGCTGAAGGTGCCGTAGCGATCGCTGAACAGGTCAAGCGACGTCGGCGATTTGAGCGTCGGACTGGCGGCCGCCTGCGCCGTTCCGTTCGCCCACAGATCGCGCACCGCCGGCGAAATCGGCTCGGCTCGCTCGCCGGCCTGGAATAGCGTGCGAAACATCGGCTTGCTGTCGGTCGAGGCTGAAGCGACCGCGCGAGCCGGCGGCACGACGTCGATCGATGGGAGGTTGACGGTGACCATCGACGGCGACTCGGCCACGCTGGCCGTCTGCACGGCAGCCACTTGCGGGAATGCCGCCAGATATGCGCCGCCGCCGGCGGCAGCGGCGCTTGCGACTGCCGGTGCGGTGGCGGCCCCGTCGACCGAGGCGATGGCATTTCGGGCGAGCTTGGAGTTGGCGGCATTGTCGTAACGCCGTGTGATTTCGGAATAGACCTGCGACACGGTCCGCGGATTCCCGGCCTTATCGTAGAAGATCGAATGGTTCGCCGCCGCCGCACGCGGAAACATCGAGACCGCGCTGGCTTGTGGATTGCTGTCATGGGCCTTGAGCAGCCGCGACGCGCCGCCGACGCCGAGGAAATGAGCCATATAGAGCTCGTTGTCGGACACCCGGCGCCCGACCGCGCCGACCAGCTTGAAACCGTTGGAATTCGTCAGCACGCCGGCCATCGCGGCGCTTGCGGCCGGATCGTCGCGCAATTTCAGGATTTCGTTGCGCATCGCGGGATCGCTGACGGTGTGGGCGCCGGAGCGCTGCCGGGTGATCGCGTTGGCATAGCGTCCGTACCCGAGCGAAGCCCCCGCCTCTTTCACCGTGCCGAGCCAGGTCTGGTCGATGAACTGATAAAGCCCGCGCGCGGATGAGGTCGATGCACCCGCCCGCGGCTGCATGTCCGATTCGATCTTCGCGGTGGCAACGAGATAGCCGAAACTTGCGCCGGTGCTGTTGGCAGCCTGCTTGATGGCACCGGCAACCTGCCGCTGCGCAGGGGTCAACCCTGTGCCTGCAAGTGCAATCGTCGCTTCGACGGACATTGCTGGACCGGAGATTGAATGTTCGCAGGGTTCACGCGGCGGACAAGACCCCGCTCAAGTTCCAGCCTGAGCCAACATGGTTAATGATGACTTAACGGCCCTTGCCGTAGACGCGCGCGGGATCGAATTGCCTGTCCGCATCGACGAACTTCAACTTGGGATTCCCCGCCTCGTCGCGCTCGATCGCACGATAGAAACAGCTCGACCGACCGGTGTGACAGGCGGCGCCTTGCTGCTGGACACGGAGCCAGACCGCATCCTGATCGCAATCGACGCGCATCTCGACCACCCGCTGCACATGACCCGATGTCTCACCTTTGCGCCACAACGCGTTGCGCGAACGGCTGAAATACCAGGCCTCGCCGCTCGCAATCGTGCGCGTCAGCGCCTCCTCATTCATGTGAGCGACCATCAGCAGCGTGCCGGTCGCGGCATCGGTCGCGACGCAGGTCACGAGGCCCGCGGCATCGAATTTGGGACGCAGCGCCAGGCCCTCCTCGATCTCGTTCAAGGGTTTGGCCGAGCGGGAGTCGGATGATGACGATGCGTCGGATGAACTGGACACCTGAAAGCCTCACGAGTACCGGCGGCGTAGCACGAAGTTCGGAAAAGCGCGCACCGGACGGTCAATGTGAATCGATTCTCGCCTGAGAACCGACGTCCGAATTAGCGACGCGGCGCGCGAACCATCGACAGGAAACGTTCCTGCTCGTGGGGATTGTCATGGAACAGGCCGGTATACCGCGTGGTGACGGTCTGGGCCCCCGCCTTGCGGATGCCGCGCACCGACATGCAGGTATGCTCGGCTTCAACCAGCACGGCGACACCGCGCGGGTGCAGCACCGCATCGATGGCGCCGGCGATCTGCGCTGTCAGATGCTCCTGGGTCTGCAGCCGCCTTGCAAAGATCTCGACCAGCCGCGCCAGTTTGGAAAGCCCGACCACGCGCCCGACCGGGGCATAGGCGATATGGGCATTGCCGTAAAACGGCATCACGTGATGTTCGCAATGCGACGTGAAGTTGATGTCGCGCACCAGCACGAAATCATCGTAGCCGGCGGTCTCGCCAAAGGTCTTGTTCAGCACATCGGCCGGGCACTGGTGATAGCCCTGGAACAGCTCGTCATAGGCCTCGATCATGCGGCGCGGCGTATCGATCAAGCCTTCCCGGCCGGTGTCTTCGCCGACATAGGCGAGCAGCGTCCTGACGGCCTGCTCGGCCTCGGCGCGCGATGGCCGAGGCTTGTCCGGATCGATCGCCGCAGCCAGAAACTCTGACGCAGCGTCGTCGGGCGCGGCCGGGCCTTGATCCCGCGGAGCGCCACGAAGCGGCTTGATGATGGCGTCCATAAACGACTCTCCGTTCGACCGGCCCGCATCAGGGCCGGAGTGTCACCGGTCAATCGCAGCGATCCCAAACCATTCGCCGGACGCCGCCCGATTCCCATCGGCCAAACTTAACCGCTTGGGAATATTCGATTTTTTGCAGCCTCGAAAGGTGCCTGAGCAGTGGTTTCCGAGCGCTTCGTCACCTATATAGTACGGGAAGCCAAGCCCGCCAATGCATCGGAATTCCGTCTGATGATCAACGACATCTACAATAAAAGGATTATCGAACTCGCCGGCAATATTCCGCGGCTTGGGCGTCTGGCTGCGCCCGACGCCAGCGCCACCGCCCATTCCAAGCTCTGCGGGTCGACTGTGACTGTCGATCTGAAGATGGACGGCGACGTCGTGACCGACTTTGCCCATGACGTGAAGGCCTGTGCGCTGGGCCAGGCCTCCTCCTCCATCATGGCGCGGCACGTCATCGGTTCGCGCGCCGGCGAATTGCGCGAGTTGCGCGAGACCGTGCGAAAGATGTTGAAGGAGAACGGCGCGCCACCGCAAGGCAAATGGGCTGATATCGCGGTGCTGGAGCCGGTGCGCGACTACAAGGCACGCCACGCCTCGACGATGCTGACCTTCGACGCGGTCGTCGACGCAATCGGCAAAATCGAAGCCAGTCGGCGCGACGCCGACAAAGTGCCGGCGACGGCTTAACCTCTTCAGTCGCAAATCTTGTTTGATCAGCGCTCCGGCGCAGCGCCGCCGGTCGGCACCCGCGCTTCCGCGGTGCGCGTGGACTCCGGCATCACCCGGTCAATAAACGGCTTGATCAGCTTGACCTCAGCCTGGGTCGCGATGTCGCCGCGCGGCAGCACGTCGGCGACGAGGTCTGTGGTGACGACCTTGGTCCGGCGCAATTCTTCCGCTGACAATTCGCGCAGCGTATCCCAGGGCGGAACGCTGAGCGCAAGCGCCAGCAACTCGCCAGTGCCGCCCATGTCGAACGTGTAATGCGCGAGCCGCCCGACATCGCGCTCGATGATGGTGACGTCCTCGGCACTGTAATTGGCCGCCCTTGCATCCTCAGCCCGATCGCCCATCCAGATCTGATGGACGCGCACGCGAGCCTGCGTCGGCACATAGCGATGCACACCGGACAGCAGCAGAAACACGCACATGGACTCGCAATAAGCGTTCGGCAGAATTTCCGTGCGACCGCGTTTGCCGTCATTGCCCGGCATCTCGACAGCGGTGCCGACCGAAGTCGAGATGTTCAGCTGCCGCCAGCGCTTCCCGAGCGCGATGGCATCGAGCACCGAGCCACCACCGGAATCCAGCACAACGGTGGTCCCACGCAAATCATGCGCGGCGGCGAGATCGTCGAACAGCCGCGGGCTCTCGGCCGTGATGACGCCGACAGCCGACACCCAGCCGCGGCAACTCGAGCGGCACTCGATCGAGGTGCCGTCGTCGTGCCAGGTGAAATGCATGGGCAGCTTGCGCGCTTCGAGCGACGAGCCCGCCCGCACTGGCGATGATTGTGGCGCGATGCCGGCGATCAGAATAACAAACGCGACCGCGACGCAACGCACCGCGAATTTGATCGATGTCCCCGATTGACTGTCAGCCAAAATGCGAACCTTCCCCGCCCCAACTCTAACGCGAAAGTAGCGAGCAATGCGGAGTGAAAGTTCCCCGTTTACAATGCCGCAATGCACACGTCATAAACTACCGTCGCCTTCGAGTCGCGTCCAGCGCCGAAAGGCTTAAAATCCCGGTGAATGCGCAATATTTACAGCTCTGTTGCGCGAATGCCCGCTCCCGTCTGTTCCATGCTAGGGAACCGCGCAACTCAAGATGTCAAACTGTGCAGACTGCTTCGATGTTAGCCCGCTGCCCAAATTGTTCAAAGCGCATCGTCCATCTGCCGCGCGTTGCCGGCCGGGGCCTGATTGCAATCTATCGTTACACGCTCTCACCGCTGATCGGGTTCCACTGCCGCCACCTGCCGACCTGCTCGGCCTATGCCGACGAAGCTTTGGCCCGCCATGGGCTGTGGGCCGGGGGATGGATGACGCTCGCGCGGCTGTTGCGCTGCCAGCCTTTCGGCACGCATGGCATCGACAATGTGCCGGCGCGATCCGACCGCATGCGCTGGTATCTGCCATGGCGATACGGCCGCTGGTCGTGGCGCCCTCTTCCTGAACGGTAAGCCGCCACGCCGTCGAGAAGTTATGACGCACGGCTTTTGCCGGCACGCGTGTTCGCCCGGACCGACCGG
>Ga0081455_10002083_pt1 | contig 23859 bp, 25 predicted proteins | sample TabmetS3T2R1_FD_70207 | JGI IMG/M metagenome (GOLD analysis project Ga0081455, IMG submission 70207) | Tabebuia heterophylla rhizosphere microbial communities from the University of Puerto Rico - S3T2R1 | ecosystem: Host-associated > Plants > Roots > Rhizosphere ...
GGGGACGGGCCATCATGGCCGGCGACCACTGCGAGGCGGACGCGCGGAGCCTCTACCACGCCCGGTCGTTCGCCTGGCTGGACGCGCAGCTGAACCCCTGAGCCGGCGCCGGCGCTCAGATTTGCCATCGACAGAATGCAACCCGATGTGGACAATCGGTCACGTGTCAGCGCCGCCACGGTAATGGTCGACGTCGCGAAGGAGGCGACGATGCGCGGACTGAACCATGGGCGGCTGATGGGTGTGGCCTGGTGCTGCACGGTCGACGAACGCGGGGCCGAGCACGATGTGGCCTTCGGCTGGACGCGCCAGCAGGCTGAGCGGCGCTGCCTGCACAAGATGCGACTGCGGACCACCGCGTCCGGCGAAGCGACCCCCCGCTTGGCGAACTAGCGAGTCGGCGCCGAGTTCACGACGCCGCCGTAAGGATCAGATCAGCGACCGCTGTTACGGCGGTACTGCATCGCCTGGTCCAGCCCGGTCATGGTCTTGCGGGCGGTGTCGATGGACTGTTCGCGCATCTGGCCGAGCTGTGCGCGGACCTCGTCCAGGCTCGGCAGCGACTCGGGCTCCAGGCCGGCGGCGGTGAGCACGGCCTGGGTCTTCTCCCCCAGATCCGTCCGCGCCTCGCGGATAGCCTTCTTGATCGCCTCGGCCAGCTCGTCGGACGGGAGACGCATCGCCCTCGGGTTGAGCTGAAGGTCGGAGAGCCCCCCGCCGGTCCACTCGGCGACGACGTAGCCATCGGCCGACTCCGCGTGGCCGACCAGGTCGGTGAGCTCGGCCCGCAGGGACTGGAACTTGCCCAGGCGTGACTCCGCGTCGCGCATCATCGCCTCGGCCTGGTCGATCTGCTGGCTGATGTTGTCGTACGGCGGCACGCTGCCTCCCGATCGGCACGAAAGAACACCCGAATGCACGAGATGTCCCGGGTTGCTCACCGAAACCGTACCGATCGGAGCCGGCCGCCGCGCCGGCCGGGTCGAGCTCCGCGGGCCGCCGGATCCACCGGATGGTGGACGGGCCGAGCCGCCGTCCGATGGCTGTGCCGCCCGGGCCCGGCCGCGATAGTCGGGCCATGGCGATCATCGACGTGTGCGGGCTGACGAAACGCTACGGCGCGCGGGTCGCTGTTGCGGCGCTGGACCTGCGCGTCGAAGCCGGCGAGGTTCTCGCCCTGCTGGGGCCGAACGGTGCGGGCAAGACGACGACGCTCGAGATCCTGGAAGGCCTGCGACCGGCCGGCTCCGGATCGGTGCGCGTGCTGGGCGTCGACCCCTGGCGGGCCGGGCGGCGGCATCGCGAGCGGGTCGGCGTCGTGCTGCAAGAGCCGCTGGGACAGGGCGAGTTGACCGTCCGCGAGATGCTCCAGGCGACAGCAGCGTGCTACCCGAGTCCGTGGCCGGTCGACGCCCTGCTGGACGCGGTCGGGCTGACCGGTCACTGCGGCCGTCGCGTCAAGACACTGTCCGGCGGCCAGCGACGCCGGCTCGACGTGGCGCTCGGCGTGCTGGGCCGACCGGCCCTCCTCTTCCTGGACGAGCCGACGACCGGACTCGACCCGGAGGCCCGCCGGGCCCTGTGGCAACTGGTACGCACGCTTTCCGACGAGGGCACGACCATCCTGCTCACCACGCACTACCTCGACGAGGCCGAGCAACTCGCCGACCGCGTCGGGGTGCTGATCGCCGGGCGCCTCGCCGAGCTCGACACGCCGGCCGGCCTGCGGGCGCGCGGCGGTGGCGCGGCGACCGTGACGTGGACCGAAGCCGGTCGCTCGTGCTCGACAATCACCGCCACGCCGGCCCGAACGGTGACTGAGCTCGCCGCGCGCCTGGGCGAGGTTCCCGACCTGGCCGTGACCCGCCGGTCGCTCGAGGACGTCTACCTGCAGCTGGTGGGTGAGCAGGCGTGAGCGTGCTGGCCCGGATCCGCATCGAGCTGATCCTGTTCGCCCGGCAGAAGGACACGGTCGTCTTCTCGTTCCTGCTGCCGATCGTGATGCTCATCCTGTTCGCGACCGTGTTCCACGACCGGGTCCAAGACGGGCACGGCGGCTCGGTGCCCTATCCGCAGTACTTCCTGCCCGGGATCCTCGCGGCCGGCATCGGGCTGGTCAGTTTCCAGACGCTGGCCGTCGGCATCGCCGTCGAGCGCCACGACGGCACGCTCAAGCGCCTGGCCGCGACGCCCCTGCCGCCGGCGTCCTACTTCCTGGGCAAGTGCGTGCTCGTGCTAGTGACCGCGGCGGCGCAGGTGGCCGTGTTGCTCACCGTCGCGGCGCTGGCGTTCCGCGTGCCGCTGCCCGCACAGGCGGACGCGTGGCTGACGTTCGCCTGGGTCTTCACGATCGGAACGACGGCCGGCGCCCTGCTCGGCGTCGCCTACGCCGGCTTGCCCCGGTCGGCGGCGAGCGCGGGCGTCGTGGTGGCCGGACCGGTGCTGCTCCTGCAGTTCGTGTCGGGCGTCTACTTCGACTTTCCCGACCTGCCGCGCTGGCTGCAGACCGTTGCGGCGGTGTTCCCGTTGAAGTGGATCGCGCAGGGGATGCGGTCGGTCTTCCTGCCGGGCAGCTTCGCCGCGGCCGAGCCGTCGGGCAGCTGGCAACACGGCGCCGCCGCCGTCGTGCTGGGCGTCTGGGCACTCGTCGGGCTGGCGCTGTGCCTGCGGACGTTCCGCTGGACCCCGCCGGATGGACGTAGCGTGTCGCCGTGACCGTCGACGTCCCGGCCGCGCCGGCTGAGGGTCGGAGCTTCTGGCAGCGGGCCCTGCCGTGGTGGCACGTCGTGCTCGTCCTCGACCTGGTCGCCACCGCCGGGCTCGCGACGTTCGACGACCTGGGTGGGCGGTACTGGCTCGTGCTGGCCGGCCTGGCGCTGATCGGCGGGGTGTACGCCCTCGTCGGCCGGACGCAGCTCGCCGGCGAGGCGTCCGCTCGGGTCTGGCTCTACCTGGTGCCCGCCTGGGCCACCTTCCTCGCGCTCGTGCACATCACGAATACCGCGCAGTTGCTGCTGTTCGTGTTGTTCCCGCAGACCTGGGCGATGCTGCCCCGCGCGGCGGCCGCGGCCACGTCGCTGGTCGCGATGGGCTCCATGCTGATCCTGCGGCTCAACGCCGGCGACCACTTTCCCGTCAGCGCGCTCAGCGCCGGCATCAACCTGACCTTGTCGCTGATGTTGGGTCTGTGGGTCTACGGCATCGCCGAGGAGAGCGAGCGGCGCCGGTCGCTGGCCGCCGAGCTGCAGCGCACCCGGGCCGAGCTGGCCGAGCTGTCCCGCCGGGCCGGCATGCTCGCCGAGCGTCAGCGCCTGGCCCAGGAGATCCACGACACGCTGGCGCAGGGCTTCACCAGCCTGCTCACGCTCGCGCAGGCCGCCGAAGCCGGGCTGGCCCCCCACGACGACGCGACCCGTGAGCGGCTACGCCTCATGCAGAGCACCGCCCGGCAGAACCTGGCCGAGGCCCGGGCGTTGATCGCGGCCCTCGCTCCGGCCGATCTCGGCGGGGCCGACCTCGGCGCGGCCCTGCGCCGCGCGTGCGACCGGTTCGGCGCCGAGCACGACGTGCGCGTGACCCTGGATGTACGCGGCACGCCCCGTCCGTTGAGCCGCAACGCCGACGTGGTCGCGCTGCGCACCGCGCAGGAGGCGCTCACCAATGTCGGGCGGCACGCCGAGGCGCATTCGGCGACAGTGCGCCTGGACTACTGCCCCGACGAGGTCGTTCTGACGATTACCGACGACGGGCGGGGCCTGCCGGCCGATCTCGTCGAAGGGTTCGGCATCCGCGGCATGCGCGCCCGCGCGGCCGACGTGGGTGGTCAACTGGAGCTGGTCGGCAACGGCGCCGGTACTACCGTCCGATTGGAGCTGCGGTGAACGACGTTCGGGTTCTTCTGGTGGACGACCACCCCGTCGTCCGGGCGGGCCTGGCCGGCATGCTCGCCGCGGCGTCGGGAATCCAGGTCGTCGGCGAGGCAGCCGACGGCAGATCGGCGATCCGGCTGGCGGCCGAGTGCCGGCCTGACGTCGTGTTGATGGATCTGCGCATGCCGGGCCTGGACGGCGTGGCGGCAACGACCGTCCTGCGTGACACCTACCCCGGCGTACGGGTGGTCGTGCTGACGACGTACGACGGCGACCGCGACATCCTGCGAGCGGTCGAGGCCGGAGCGGCGGGCTACCTGCTCAAGGACGCGACCGCCGCCGAACTGGCGCACGCGGTCCGGGCTGCTGCCCGGGGCGAGACGGTGCTCGCGCCGGCCGCCGCCTCGCGGCTGTTCGACCGGATGCGCCAGCCCCCGGCCGAGTCGCTCACCGCCCGCGAGACCGAGGTGTTGCGTCTGGTCGCCGACGGACTCTCCAACGGACAGATCGGGCAGCAACTGCGCATAGCCGAGGCAACGGTCAAGACCCACCTGCTGCGCGTGTACGCCAAGCTCGGGGTCGACGACCGCACCCGCGCGGTGACCGTCGCGATCGCCCGCGGACTGATCCCGGTGCCCAGCGCATGAACCGGCCGACGGACGTCGCCGCGGTGCGCGCGTTTTTCGGCCCGCGGGCCGCGACCTGGGAGAAGCGCTTCCCGGACGACGGTCCGCGTTACGCGCAGGCCGTCGCCGAGCTGGGACTGCCCAACGCCGCCACTGTGCTGGATGCCGGCTGCGGCACCGGCCGGGCTCTGTCGGCACTGCGCGCGGCGGTCGGCCCGTCCGGGCGGGTGATCGGGATCGACCTCACCGTGGAGATGATCGCCGAGGCGGCCCGCCGGGGACGCGGCGATCAGGCCACGCTGATCATCGGCGACGTCTCCCGGCTGCCGCTGGCCACGGCATCGCTGGACGGCGTTTTCGCCGCCGGGCTGCTCACCCATCTGGACGATCCGACCGACGGGCTGGCCGAACTGGCCCGGGTCACCCGTCCCGGCGGCCGCCTGGCGCTGTTTCACCCGATCGGCCGGGCCGCCCTGGCCCAGCGGCAGGGCCGGGTGCTGACCGCCGACGACTTGCGCGCTGAGCCGAACATCCGGACCGCCCTGTCTGCGGCGGGTTGGCGGTGCGAGTCGGTCGATGACGGGCCGGATCGGTATCTGGTATTGGCTGATCATTAGGACTTACGCGGCTAGACAGCGCGGCTGTAGAGTTGACGGATGGACGATGTGGACGCTCTCGCCGAGCAATTACGGGTCAACGCCAGCCGCCTGGTCCGCACGAGCGGTCGTTCCGAGACGCTGCCACCCGGCGAGTCGGCCGTGCTGGCCACCCTCGATCGTGAAGGTCCCCAGAGCATCGCGCAGCTGGCCGAACAACGCGGCGTCCGGCACCAGACGGCCGCCAAGATCGTCGCCCAGCTCGAGGGGGCCGGGCTGGTCGCCAAGCGCAATCACCCGGACGACGCCCGGATGGTGCTGGTTCGGCTGACCCGCTCGGGCAGCACCGCGCTGCGCCGCGACCGCAAGGCGCGGGCCGGCTGGCTGGCCGACGCGATTCGCACGCAGCTGACCGTGAAGCAGCAGGCTCGCCTCGGTGAGCTGGTCGCCGTGCTGGGCCGGCTCGCCGCGTACGACGCGGAGTAAACGGCCGTTCTGGCGCGCCGGGCGACCGTCCACAGTGGATGGTCGTCGCGCCCTTCTGCCCCTAGCGGCTGACGTGCTCGACCGGATTAGGCAGGATTGCAGGCATGACCGCAACTGTCGAAAGCATCGACCCCCGCACCGGTCTGGTCGTCGAGGTCGTCGCCCGCGAATTCTCCCCGAACGAGGTCGACGCCGCCTGCACCGCCGCCGCGGCGGCCGGCCCGGCCCTGGAGCAAGCCGGGCCGCAGGGTCGAGCGCGAATGCTGCGGTTGATGGCCGACGAGCTGGACAAGGACGGCGACAGGATCGTCGAGCTGGCCGACCGCGAGTCGGCGCTGGGCGAGCCCCGGCTGCGCGGCGAGCTGGCCCGGTCAAGCTTCCAGCTGCGGCTGTTCGCCAGCGTGCTGGACGACGGCGCCTACCTGAACGTGACGATCGACCACGCCGACCCGGACGCCACGCCGGTCCCCCGCCCGGACCTGCGTCGCATGCTCGTGCCGCTCGGGCCGGTGGCCGTGTTCGAGGCGAGCAACTTCCCGCTGGCGTTCAGCGTGCCCGGCGGCGACACCGCCAGCGCGCTCGCGGCCGGGTGCCCGGTGCTCGTCAAGGCCCACCCGGCCCACCCGGCCACGTCACAGCGCTGCCTGGAGGCACTGCAGCGCGGCGCGGTCGGCGCGGGGTTGCCGGTCGAGGTGGTCAGCGCGATCCACGGCGGGGCGGCCGGTGCCGACCTCGTGCGCCACCGGACCATCCGGGCGGTCGGCTTCACCGGTTCGGTGGCCGGCGGGCGAGCGCTGTTCGACCTGGCCTGCGCCCGGCCCGATCCCATTCCCTTCTACGGTGAGCTCGGCAGCCTCAACCCGATCGTGGTCACGGCCGCGGCCGCTGCCGAGCGGGCCGACGAGATCGCAGCCGGGCTGTACACCTCGTTCACCAACGGGGTGGGCCAGTTCTGCACCAAGCCCGGCGTGGTGTTCGTGCCGGCGGGGGCGGACGGGCAGCGGCTGGCCGCGGTGCTCGCCGAGGCCACTCGCGGCTACCAGCCGGGGGCCATGCTGGCCGAGCGGATCCGCGACGGGTTCCGCGCCGGGTCGGACGAGCGGGCCGGGCTGGCCGGCGTCAGCGTGCTGGCCGAGAGCCCGGCGCCAGAGGGCGATGGCTTCTTCGCACCAGCCCGGCTGGTCAGCGTGCCGGCCCGGACCGTGCTCGACGGCAACGACCGCGCGACGATCTTCGACGAGTGCTTCGGCCCGCTGACCGTCCTGGTCGAATACGCCGACGACGCCGAACTGTTGGCCGCGCTCGCGCACCTGCCCGGGTCGCTCACCGCGACGGTGCACGCCGGCGCCGACGAGGCCCCGACGGCCGCGATCGATCTGCTGCGACAGCGGGCCGGGCGCTTCGTCTGGAACGGCTACCCGACGGGGGTCGCCGTCACCTGGGCCACCCAGCACGGCGGCCCGTATCCGTCGTCCACCGACTCGCGCTCGACGTCGGTCGGCACGGCGGCGATCGAGCGCTGGCTGCGGCCCGTCGCCTACCAGTCGATGCCCGACCAGCTCCTGCCAGAAGCCTTGCGGGAAGCCAATCCGTGGCGGCTACCGCGCCGCGTCGACGGGGTACTTCAGCCGTCCTGAGGCGTTACCGGCGCAATGTCGAAATCCGTCGTGATTACATCTAGCGCACGCGACACAACACGCTGTAAGGTCACGTCCGCGACCCGGTCACCTGGCAACCCTCCCGCTTGGTGACCGGGTCGTCCAATTGGGTCCGCACAGGACTCAATGGCAGTTCCAGGACGGATGGCGACCGGTCAGACCGACCAGCCGATCCAGCGCCGAAGCTTCATCTGCGACCTCGACCATCGGGCCGAAAATGCCCTCGCGGGCCCCGCCCTGCGAGAGCAGTCCGATGCAGGCGGCCACCGACCTGGAGTCGGCGTCGTAGGGCTGACCGCTGGCCCGGCTGACATCCCAGCCGTGCACCACTACCTCGTTCAACCCGAATCCGGCGGCGGCCGGCGCCGGCAGGTCGACGCCGCCGACGCGCGTCATGCCCTCCCAGGCCGACGGTTCGGTCCATGCCTCGGCCAGGGCGGCCAACTGCCTGGGGATGCGGGTGCGCCAGTCGTCGGGCAGGCGGCTCGCGTCGCCGGACGGGCCGGCATTGCCCCGTGACTCGGGCGCCTTCGTCGCGGCCCAGGTGAACGCCACGGACAGTCCGTTGATGTGGTCGAGCAGGGCGCCGAGCGTGTAGAGCTCGCAGGGCGTCGGTGCCGAGAGCTGCTCGTCGGAGACGTTGGCCAGCAGGCCGGCCAGCCGGGTGGTCGCGGGTTGGAAGTCGAGCATCGTTGCCTCATTCCTTCGGCGGCGCGTCGCCGCCCACCTTGCCACGGCCGGCCCGAACGTTCGTCGCTCACCAGGATCCACAACGCGAGTCACGAAGCCGACGAGCGAGAACGCCGAGCCGACGAACACGCGGCTGTAGGCGTACCGGGAGCGACGACGCTCAGGAGCGCACGAGCCGGGCGATGGCCTCCGACGCCTCGCGGACCTTCGCGTCGGCCTCCGCGCCGCCGACCCGGGCGGCGTCGACCACGCAACCGGCCATGTGCTCGTCGAGCAGGCCCAGGGCTACTGACTGCAGAGCCTTCGTCGCGGCGCTGACCTGGGTCAGGATGTCGATGCAGTACTTGTCGTCCTCGACCATCCGGGCGATGCCGCGCACCTGTCCCTCGATCCGGCGCAGTCGCTTGAGGTAGGCGTCCTTGTTGTCGGTGTACCCGTGCACGTGGCCTCCACTCGGTTCGCGGCCATAATACCCTAGGGGGGTAGTAGACGTCGCCTGCTACGGTGCACTTGTCATACCCATTAGGGGTATCTGATCGGAGTGGCCCGGATGAATTCGGCGTGGGACGCGGTGCTGCACGCGCTACGAGTGGCGGGCAACATGACCTGGCAGGTGACCTGGTCGCTGATTCTCGGCTTCACGCTGTCCGCGGTCATCGAGGCGCTGGTGCGCAAGTCGACGATCGCCCGGCTGCTGCCCGACGACCGCCCGCGCAGCCTGGCCACTTCCACCGGACTCGGCGCCGCGTCGTCGTCGTGCTCGTACGCCGCCGTGGCGATGGCCCGTTCGCTCGTGCGCAAGGGCGCCGACTTCACCTCGGCGATGGCCTTCCAGTTCGCGTCGACCAACCTGGTGATCGAGCTGGGGCTCATCCTGGCCCTGCTGCTCGGCTGGCAGTTCACGCTCGCCGAGTTCGTCGGCGGCCCGCTCATGATCGTGTTCCTGGCGTTGCTGTTCCGCCGTTTCCTGACGTCCCGGATGCGCGCGGCGGCGCTGGCCCAGGCCGAGCGCGCCGTGCCCGGTTCGATGGAGGGCCACGCCGCCATGGACATGAGCGTCGGCGGCTCCGGTTCGTTCTGGCGTCGCCTGGCCAGCGGCCCCGGGTACACGTCGGTCAGCCACAACTTCGTGATGGAGTTCGCGGCGATCCTGCGCGACCTGGTTCTCGGCCTGCTCATCGCCGGCGCGGCCGCGGCCTGGATCCCCGACTCGTTCTGGCAGAGCCTGTTCTTCACCGACCATCCGCTGGTGGCCAAGCTGTGGGGTCCGCTCATCGGTCCGGTCGTGTCGATCGCCGCGTTCGTCTGCTCGATCGGCAACGTGCCGCTGGCCGCGGTGCTCTGGAACGGCGGCATCAGCTTCGGCGGCGTGGTCAGCTTCATCTTCGCCGACCTGATCATCGTCCCGCTGCTGATCATCTACGCGAAGTACTACGGCCGCCGCATGGCCTGGTTCCTGTTCGGCACCTTCTACCTGACGATGGCCGCGGCGGGGTACGTGATCGAGTTCGTGTTCGGCCCGCTGGGTCTCGTGCCGGGCGGCCCGCGCAACGCGTCCGAGGGCAATGACGCGATCCGGTGGAACTACACCAGCGTGCTCAACATCATCTTCCTGGTGGTGGCCGCCGGGCTCGTCTGGCGGTTCCTGCGCACCGGCGGGCGGGCCATGCTGTCGATGATGGGCGGCGGCCCCGACGACCTGGCCGCCGCTCACAACCACGGCGGGCACCACCACTGAGAGCCGGGGCCGCCCCGTTCGTTGATCAACAGGGAGTTCTGGTCGCCAGAGCGACCACTTCGCCGTGTTGATCAACGGGAAGTGCCTGTAGTCACTGGCGTTTTGTTCATCGTTGTAACCGCCGCCAGACGCCACCTCCGGGGTACGGTCGGGGTCCGAAAACGCACCGGGGGGAGGCGCTTTCGCGTGGGAGCCAGCCTGAAAGACGTCGCGACACTGGCCGGAGTCTCGACGAAGACGGTGTCGAATGTCGTCAACGACTACCCGTTCGTCACGCCCGAGACCCGCGCCAAGGTCCGGCAGGCGATCGAAACGCTCGACTACCGGCCCAATCTGTCGGCCCGCCAGTTGCGCGGCGGGCGCACCGGGCTGGTTGCCCTGGCCGTGCCCGAAATCAGCCTGCCGTACTTCGCCGAGCTGGCCGGCGCCGTCGTCCAGCAGGCCAAGGAACGCGGCTGGACCGTGCTCGTCGACCAGACGTTCGGCGACCGTGACACCGAGCGCCTCGTCGCGGAAGGCATCAAGAGTCACCTCGCCGACGGGCTGATCGTCAGCCCGCTGGCGCTCACCGCGCGCGACATCGACGAGCGGCGCGCCACGCCGCCGCTGGTGCTTCTCGGCGAGCGGCTCAGCCCGGCACCCGTCGACAACGTGACGATCGACTACGTCGCCGGTGCCCGGGTGGCCACCCAACATCTGCTCGACCTCGGCCGTACCCGCATCGCGGCGATCGGCACCGGCGCGCTGCGTCTGAAGGGGTATCGCAACGCACTGCGCAAGGCCGACATCAGTTACGACAAGGCGCTGATCGCCCCGGTGGCCGGCTACCGCCGGGCCGACGGCGCGGCGGCGATGCGCCAACTGCTCGGGTCGCAGGCGCCCGACGCCGTGTTCTGCTTCAGCGACACGCTGGCCCTCGGCGCGATCCGCACGCTGCTGCGCTCCGGACGGCGGGTGCCGGACGATGTCGCCGTCATCGGCTTCGACGACATCGACGAGGGCGGCTTCAGCACGCCGAGCCTTTCGACGATCGCACCGGACAAGGCACAGATCGCCGAGCTGGCTCTGGGGCTGCTCGGCCGCCGGATCGCCGACCGCTCCGCCGAAGCGCAGGAGGCCGTCGCCGATCACGCGCTCATCGTCCGGGAGAGCACAGCCGGGCTGTAGATATGGTCGTTTCCGATCGCCGGCACGGTTCGTGTCCGGATCCGGCCAGCGCGATGTCGGTGCCGGCTGGTGAACTACCGGCATGACTTCGCAACAGGACAAGGCCCAGCTGTTCCAGTCACTGCACGCCGCCGAGCCGGTACTCGTGCTCGCCAATGCCTGGGACGTGGCCAGCGCCCGGGTCGTCGAGGCGGCCGGCGCCCCGGCGGTGGCGACCACCAGCGCCGGCGTGGCGTGGGGCCTGGGCTATCCGGACGGTGACGCGGTGGACGTCGACCAGGCGATCGCGCTGATCGCCCGGGTGGCGGCGGCGGTCGGCGTCCCGGTCACGGCCGACATCGAGGGCGGGTACGCCACGGACGCCGCCGGCGTGGGGCGCACGGTCGCGCGCGTGCTCGATGCGGGCGCGGTCGGCGTCAACCTCGAGGACGCTCACCACGGCGGCGACTCCCCCTTGCTGCCGGTGGCCGAGGCGGCCGAGCGCATCGCCGCGGCCCGGGCCGCCGCCGACGCGGCCGGCATCGCCCTCTACATCAACGCCCGCACCGACACCTACCTGCGCTCGGTGGGCGAGCCGGCCGACCGGCTGCAGGCGACGCTCGACCGGGCCGGCGCGTACCTGCAGGCCGGTGCCAGCGGCATCTTCGTGCCGGGCATCACCGAGCAGGCCACGGTGGCCAAGCTGGTCGAGGGCGTCGACGGGCCGCTGAACATCCTGGTCGGCCCGGGCGCACCGTCGGTGCCCGAGCTGGGCCGGCTCGGCGTCGCCCGGGTGAGCGCCGGCTCGTCGGTGGCCGCCGCCGCGTACGCCGTGGCCCGGGCGGCCGCGATCGAGATGGCCACCACCGGCGGGTACGACACGCTGGCCGGCGAGCTCGACTACGGCACCCTCAACGGGCTGTTCGGGTAGCCGCCTTCGGCTCGGCGTGCAGCTCGCGCCCCGTGTCGGCCAGCACGTGACCGTCATCGCAGACCAGCCGAGCGCGTACCGGGGCGCCGCAGTCCGCGTGGGACACCCGCAGCGGCGGCCCGTCGGGCAGCGGGCGGTGCTTGTCGCCCCACTGCATCAGCGCGGTCAGGGCCGGCTGCAGCTCGCGGCCGGCCTCGGTCAGCCGGTACTCGTGCCGGGTGCGCGCGCCCTCGTCGCGGTACTCGCGCCGGGTGAGCACGCCGGCCTCGACCAGCGCGCGCAAACGGTCGGCCAGCACGGCCCGGGGCGCCCCGGTGCCCGCGCGGATCGCGTCGAAGCGCCGCACGCCGAGAAACAGCTCGCGCAGCACGAGCAGCGACCAGCGTTCGCCGACGACCTCCAAGGTCCGGGCCACCGAGCAGTCACGCGGGCCGTTCATGAGAGAAGTATGACAGCTGCATTCGCAATTCGAACTCAGCCTGTTACGGTCCGGGCATGACGGCCGAGCCTGCGACGACGCCCTGGGGCGAGCCCCGGCACAAGACGATCACCTGGTACGACCCGTTGGCCGCGGCCGAGCAGGGCAAGGCCCTGTCCGGCATCGACCACCTGCGGGCGATCATGTCCGGACAGCTGCCCCCGCCGCCGATCGCCGCGCACTTCGCCTTCGGCCCGACCAGCGTCGCGCCCGGCGAGGTCACCTTCACCTGCACGCCCGACGAGTCGGCCTACAACCCGATCGGCCTGGTGCACGGCGGGCTGGTGTGCACGCTGCTCGACTCGGTCACCGGCTGCGCGGTTCAGACGACGCTTCCGGCCGGCGTCGGGTACACCAGCATCGAGATCAAGGTCAGCTACCTGCGCCCGGTGCACGGCCACACCGGCGAGCTGAGCGCCCACGGCTGGGTGACCAAGCCAGGGCGGCGGGTGGCCTTCGCCGAGGGCGACGTCCGCGACCCGGACGGCAAGATCATCGCGACCGCGTCGAGCACCTGCCTGGTCATCAGCTAACGGCCCGGAGGGCCTGGTAGCGGGGCCCCCCACACGGTCCGATCCGTCCGTGTTTGGATAGCGGCCGTGGCCAACCCCTACGCCCCGCCCCCTGGGCCCGGCGGCCCCGGCGCGCCCGCTGGCGCACCGCCCGGCCCCGCCGCGACCGACGGGCGCATCGTCGTCAACGAACTGACCAAGGTGTTCGGCGGGCGGATCCGGGCCGTCGACCGGCTGAGCTTCACCGTCGAGCCGGGCTCGGTCACCGGCTTCCTCGGTCCGAACGGCGCCGGCAAGACCACCACGCTGCGCATGATCCTCGGGCTCATCCACCCGACGGCCGGCAACTCCACCATCGGCGGCGTGCCCTACAAGCAGCTGCACAACCCGCTGACCGTGGTGGGCGCCGCGCTCGAGGCGTCGAGCTTCCACCCGGCCCGCACCGGACGTAACCACCTGCGGATCCTGTGCAGCGCCGCGCACCTGCCCGACCGCCGCGCCGACGAGGTACTCGACCTGGTCGGCCTGCACGACGCGGCCAACCGCAAGGTGCGCGGCTACTCGATGGGCATGCGGCAGCGGCTCGGCCTGGCCGCGACGCTGCTCGGCAATCCGCGCATCCTGGTGCTGGACGAGCCGGCGAACGGCCTGGACCCCGAGGGCATCCGCTGGCTGCGCGGCTTCTTCCGGCACCTGGCCGGCGAGGGGCGCACCATCCTGGTGTCCAGCCACCTGCTCAACGAGGTCGAGGAGTTCGCCGACCGGGTCGTCATCCTCAACCGGGGCCAGCTCGTCCGGCAGGGTTCGATCGCCGAGCTGACGGCCGGCACCGACACCGTCAAGGTGCAGTCGCCGCAGCCGGCGGCGCTGGTCGAGGCGCTGCGCCAGGCCGGCCTGCAGCCCGAGCAGCCCGACGCGACCACCGTCCGGGTGCGGGGCATCGAGATGGCCGACGTGGGCCACCTGGCCTTCACTTCCGGCGTGGAGCTGCACGAGCTGGCCACCGAGCGGTTCGACCTCGAGGAGCTGTTCTTCACGCTCACCGAAGGCGCCTACTCCGGCCAGGCGATGCCGCAGCAAGGCGGATTCCCGCCACCACCGCGGCCGGGCGGGTTCGCACCGCCACCGGGCGGATTTGCGCCACCACCGCAGCCGGGCGGATTCCCGCCGCCACCGCAACAACCCGGCCCACCGCAGCAGGGAGGTGCCCCATGGTCGGCCTGATCCGCGCGGAGTTCCGCAAGCTGCGCACGACGCAGGTTTGGTTCTGGATGCTGCTGCTGTGCATCGGGCTGACGATCTTGGGCGTGGTCGGCAGCATCGCCGGCCGCGAGACCGACTTCGAGCTGGCTCAGCACGTCCGCGACGTCATGATCTCGGCCAGCGCGGCGTTCACCTACGTGCCCCTGTTCGTGTTGGGTGTGCTGGCCGTGACCACCGAGTACCGGTACCAGACCATCACCCCGACGGTGCTCGCGACGCCGTCGCGATGGGCGTTGATCACCGCGAAGCTGATCGCCTACGCCGTCGTCGGCGCGATCTTCGCGATCATCTGCCTGGTCATCCAGCTGGCGATGGCGCTGCCCTGGCTCTCGGCCCGGCACGTCCACACCAGCATCGGCGACCAGAAGGGCCCGCTGCTGATCACGTTCGCCGTGCTGGCCCTGTTCGCGCTGGTCGGGCTGGGCACCGGCGCGCTGCTCAAGAACCAGATCGTGGCCGTCACGGTCGGCGTGATCTTCATCCTGGTGCTGGCCCGGCTGTTCCTGCTCATCCCGGGCGTCAAGTACATCTACCCGTACCTGCCCACCGGCGCCGTCGACTCGATCAGCACCGATCCGCACGACACCGCCAACCGGGTGGTGAACCACGTCCACCTCATCTCTCCCGGGGCCGGCGTCGCCGTGCTGCTCGTATGGGGCCTGGCCCTGGCCATCCTCGGCGCCGGCTTCACCATGAACCGCGACATCAGTTGAGACGCGTCCTCGCCGTCGGGCTGCTCGCGATCACGGTCGCGGGCTGCTCGAGCGGCGGGTCGGGTTACGTGTCGCGCAGCAACCACACCTGCGCCGAGGCCGGCAAGACGATCGGCAAGCTCAAGACGCCGGCCGACCCGAAAGCCGGCCTCGCGTACGCGCTGGACCGGTACGTCGCGGTCGAGAAGGCGGTCAGCACGCTCACCGACTCGTCGCTGCCCGGTGGTTCGACCGGCCGGGACCTGCGCGACCGGTGGCTGCGCCCGGCCCGCGCGTCGCTCGAGGCGGGCGACACCGACCTGGACCGGTTGCGCAACGCGGCCCGGTCCGGCGACCGGGCCGCGGCCTCGACCGCGTTCACCGCCGCGACGGCCGCGGGCACCGCCGGCGTCGATACGGGGCTGCTGCGGTCCCGATCGCTCACCACGTGCGCCGCTCTGTTCACCGCATCGACGCCGTCGGTGGACTGGTAGCGCAACCTGTGAGCAACCGCACCGGAACGGGCGCCGCGCTTGCCCGCGCGGGCATGACGGGTCAACGGTGCCGGGCGTAATCTGAGAGTCCGGAGTATTTCGACATCCGATCTCTCAACATCGAGAGACTGGACCGAGCAAACCTAGGGCGGCCGAACCAACGTGGCGACGACGGAACAGTCGACATCTGAACCCAATCCGGCCCAAGGCGCCGACTTCGGCGCCAACGAGTGGCTGGTCGAGGAGATGTACGAGCGGTACCTCGCCGATCCGAAGAGCGTCGACGCCGCGTGGCACGACTTCTTCGCCGACTACCGCCCGGCCAAGCCCACCAACGCTAACGCCAACGGCACCCCGACGCCCGCTGCCCCGGCACCGGCCAGCCCGGCGCCGGCCAGGTCTGCTCCGGCTCCCAGCCAGACGGCGGCCGCATCGGCCACTCCGCCGACGCCGGCATCCGCACCGGCCGGCGCCACCCCGAGCCCGGCCCCGGCCCCCGCGCCGACCGAGAGCACGCCCAGCGCGCCACCGGCCCGCAGCGAGCAGACGAGCACCCTGCGCGGTGCCGCCGCTCGTGTCGTCACGAACATGCAGACCTCGCTCACCGTGCCGACCGCGACCAGCGTGCGCTCTGTGCCGGCCAAGCTCCTGGCCGACAACCGCATCGTGATCAACAACCACCTCAAGCGCTCGCGGGGCGGCAAGGTCAGCTTCACCCACGTGATCGGCTACGCGGTCGTCAAGGCGCTGGCCGACTACCCGGAGATGAACAACCACTTCGCCGAGATCGACGGCAAGCCGGCGCTGATCTCGCCCGAGCACGTCAACTTCGGCCTGGCCATCGACCTCACCGGCAAGGACGGGCAGCGCTCCCTCGTCGTGGCCGCGATCAAGCAGGCCGAGACGATGGACTTCGCCACGTTCTGGGGCGCCTACGAGGACATCATCCGGCGCGCACGCACCGGCAAGCTCACCGCCGACGACTTCGCCGGCACCACGATCAGCCTGACCAACCCGGGCACCATCGGCACCAACCACTCGGTGCCGCGGCTGATGGCCGGCCAGGGCACGATCGTCGGCGTCGGGTCCATGGAGTACCCGGCCGAGTTCAGCGGCATGAGCGAGGACGGGCTGGCCGAGCGGGCGATCAGCAAGATCATGACGCTCACCTCGACCTACGACCACCGCATCATCCAGGGCGCGCAGTCGGGCGAGTTCCTGCGTCGCATCCACCAGCTGCTGCTGGCCGACGAGTTCTACGACGACATCTTCGCCTCGCTGCGCATCCCGTACGAGCCGATCCGCTGGATGGTCGACCGGGGGCTGACGCACGAGGGGCAGATCGACAAGAACGCCCGCGTCATCGAGCTGATCAACGCCTACCGCACCAACGGCCACCTGATGGCCGACACCGACCCGCTCGAGTACACGGTCCGCAGCCACCCCGACCTGGACATCACCCGGCACGGGCTCACGTTGTGGGACCTCGATCGCGAGTTCCCGGTGGGCGGCTTCTCCGGCGAGAAGCTGATGAAGCTGCGCGACATCCTCGGCGTGCTGCGCGACGCGTACTGCCGCCGGGTCGGCGTCGAGTACATGCACATCACCGACCCCGACCAGCGCCGGTGGATCCAGGAGCGCATCGAGGTCAAGCACGCGCAGCCGACCCGCGAGGAGCAGCTGCACATCCTCAGCCGGCTCAACGTCGCCGAGGCGTTCGAGACGTTCCTGCAGACGAAGTACGTCGGCCAGAAGCGGTTCAGCCTGGAGGGCGCCGAGACGGTCATCGCCCTGCTGGACGCGGTGCTGTCCGAGGCGGCCGACCAGGAGCTGGACGAGGCCGTCGTCGCCATGCCGCACCGCGGCCGGCTCAACGTGCTGGCCAACATCGTCGGCAAGCCCTACTCGAAGATCTTCAACGAGTTCGAGGGCAACATGGACCCGAGCACCGCGCAGGGCTCGGGCGACGTCAAGTACCACCTGGGCGCGCGGGGCAAGTTCCAGGCGCCGAGCGGCAAGGCCATCGGCGTCGAGCTGACCGCCAACCCGTCGCACCTGGAGGCGGTCGACCCGGTGCTCGAGGGCATCGTCCGGGCCAAGCAGGACGTGCTCAACAAGGGCGAGGCCGGCTTCACCGTGCTGCCCGTGATGCTGCACGGCGACGCCGCGTTCGCCGGCCAGGGAGTGGTGGCCGAGACGCTCAACCTGTCCCAGCTGCGGGGTTACCGCACGGGCGGCACCGTGCACGTGGTCGTCAACAACCAGGTCGGCTTCACCACGTCGCCCACTGCGTCGCGGTCGTCGCTCTACGCCACGGACATCGCCCGCATGATCGCGGCGCCGATCTTCCACGTGAACGGCGACGACCCCGAGGCGTGCGTGCGGGTGGCCAAACTCGCGGTCGAGTACCGCCGCGAGTTCAAGAAGGACGTCGTCATCGACATGGTCTGCTACCGGCGGCGCGGCCACAACGAGGCCGACAACCCGTCGTTCACGCAGCCGCTGATGTACGACATCATCGACAACAAGCGCAGCGTCCGGAAGCTGTACACCGAGGCGCTGGTCGGCCGCGGCGACATCACGCTCGAAGACGCCGAGGCGGCGCTGAAGGACTTCCAGGCCCAGCTGGAGAAGGTCTTCATCGAGACGCGCGACGCGAGTGACCGTCCGCGGCCTGAGCCGATGATGGACGACGCGGTGCCGATGCACCCGGCGACCACGGCCACCACCGCCGAGGTCATCAAGCGCATCGCCGACGCCTACGCCAACCCACCCGAGGGGTTCGCGATCCACCCGCGGCTCAAGCCCCAGATCGACCGCAGGGTGGCCATGGCCTCGGGCGGCCACGTCGACTGGGCTACAGCCGAGCTGTACGCCTTCGGGTCGCTCGTCCTGGACGGCCGGGCGGTGCGCCTGTCCGGGCAGGACTCTCGCCGCGGCACGTTCACCCAGCGGCACGCCGTGCTGATCGACCGCAAGACCGGCGAGGAGTACACGCCGCTGAGGTACCTGTCGGCCGAGCAGGCGCCGTTCTGGGCTTACGACTCGCTGCTGTCGGAGTACGCCGCGATGGGCTTCGAGTACGGGTACTCGGTCACCCGCGACGACGCGCTGGTGTGCTGGGAGGCGCAGTTCGGCGACTTCGCCGACGGCGCGCAGACGATCATCGACGAGTTCATCGCGTCGGGTGAGGCCAAGTGGGGGCAGCGCTCGGCGGTGTCGCTGCTGCTGCCGCACGGCTACGAAGGCCAGGGCCCGAACCACTCGTCCGGCCGCCCTGAGCGGTTCCTGCAGCTGGCCGCCGAGAACAACATGACAGTGGCGATGTGCTCGACGCCGGCCAACTACTTCCACCTGCTGCGCCGGCAGGGTCTGTCGCCGGTGCGCCGACCGCTGATCGCGTTCACGCCCAAGTCGCTGCTGCGTCTGAAGGCCGCGACCAGCGATCTGGACGACTTCACCAGCGGTACGTTCCGCCCGGTCATCGGCGACACCGTCGACCCGGCCGGCGTGCGTCGCCTGCTGATGTGCAGCGGCAAGATCTACTACGATCTCATCGCCGAGCGCGAGCGCACCGGTCGCACCGACATCGGCATCGTGCGGGTCGAGCAGCTCTACCCGTTGCCGGTCGACGAGCTCATGGCCGAGCTCGACCGCTACCCCGACGCCGAGCTGGTGTGGGTGCAGGAGGAGCCGGCCAACCAGGGTGCCTGGCCGTTCATCGCCCTCAACCTGCCCGAGCACTTGAACGGGCGCGTCCTGGCCCGGGCCTCGCGCAAGCCGTCGGCGTCGCCGGCGGTCGGGTCGGTCAGCGTGCACGAGGCCCAGCAGCGCGAGATCGTCGCCACCTGCTTCGGCTAAGCGATCAGCCTTGCCCTCCGGGGGCACGTTCCGGCTGCCCCGCAACGTGCTCTCCGGGGGCAAAGCCGTACTGAGCGGCCAAGTAGGTTGGCAGCATGGCCGATTCCATTCGCTGGGGCATCCTGGGCGCGGGCGGTATCGCCGGCACGGTAGGTCCGGAGATCGCGGCAACCGAAGGCAACGAGGTCGTCGCCGTCGGCGCGCGCGACCTCGACCGAGCGGCCGCGCTGGCCGGACGGGTCGGGGCGCCGCGGCCCTACGGCTCCTACGCCGAGCTGGTGGCCGACCCCGACGTCGACGTCGTCTACATCGCGACGACGCACGGCCAGCATCACGACCACGCCCTGCTCTGCCTGCAAGCCGGCAAGCCGATCCTGGTCGAGAAGGCGTTCACCCTCAACGCCCGTCAGGCCCGCGAGGTGGTCATGCAGGCCCGCCGGCGACGGCTGTTCTGCATGGAGGGCATGTGGATGCGGCTGAACCCGTTGATCATCAAGGCCCAGGAGATCGCCGCGTCCGGGCGCATCGGCGACGTGATCAGCGTGCACGCCGACCTGTCGCACCTGTTCCCCTACGACCCGAAGCACCGGCTGTACGACCTGGCCGCCGGCGGCGGGTCGCTGCTCGACCTCGGTGTCTACCCGGCGACGTTCGCCTGGCTGTTCCTGGGCCGGCCCGACGTCGTCCAGACCACCGGGGCACTGGCCCCGACCGGCGCCGACGCGAGCGCGGCGATGCAGTGGGGATACGCGGACGGGCGGTTCGCGCAGGTGTCGTGCAGCGCCCAGGGCACCAACCCGCTCACCGGCCTGGTGGCCGGCACCAAGGGCTGGATCTCGATCGGCAAGCGGGTGCACCGGGCACCGTTCATCACCGTGCACGACGACGTCGACGGCGACGAGGAGTTCCGCCAGACCATCAACGGCACCGGCTTCGACCACGAGATCGCCGAGGTCGCGCGCTGCCTGCGGGCCGGCGAGTTGGAGAGCCCGCGCGCGCCGCTCGACGACACGGTGGCGATCCTCGAGGTGCTCGACGAGGCCCGCGCCCAGCTCGGCGTGCGGTACGCGGCCGACGCGTCGACGTGACCGACTCGGTTCGCTGGGGCATCCTCGGCGCGGGCGGCATCGCCGCCACGGTCGGTGCCGAGATCGTTGCCAGCGACGGCAACCAGGTCGTGGCTGTCGGGGCCCGCGATCTCGACCGGGCCACTGCGCTCGCCGATCGGCTGGGTGCCGCCCGCTCGTACGGTTCCTACGCCGAGCTGGCCGCCGACCCCGACGTCGACGTCGTCTACATCGCCACCACGCACGGACAGCACCACGAGCAGGCGCTGCTCTGCCTAGGCGCCGGCAAGCCGATCCTGGTCGAGAAGGCGTTCACGCTCAACGCCCGCGAAGCGCGAGAGGTCATCGCCGAGGCCCGCCGCCGGCAGCTGTTCTGCATGGAAGCCATGTGGATGCGGCTCAATCCGCTCATCCGTACCGCGCAGGATGTCGCCCGGTCCGGACGTATCGGCGATGTCGTCAGCGTGCGGTCCGACCTGAGCGCCCGCTTCGAGTTCGACCCGAAGCACCGGCTGTTCGACCTGGGGGTCGGCGGCGGAGCGCTGCTGGACATCGGCGTGTACTCGGCGACCTTCGCCTGGCTGTTCCTCGGTCGGCCGGACACGGTGCAGGTCACCGGCGCGCTGGCCCCGACCGGCGCGGACGCCACGGTGGCGTTGCAGTGGGGCTACGCCGACGGCCGGTTCGCCCAGATCGCGTCGACCACGCTGGGCGCCAATCCGCTGTCCGGGCTGATCGCCGGCACGAAAGGCTGGATCTCGGTGCAGGGGCCGATGGCCCGGCCGGCGTCGATCACCATCCACGACCCCGACGGCGACGAGGTGCTGCCCGATCCGCTCACCGGCGCCGGCTACCGGCCCGAGGTCGCCGAGGTGGCCCGCTGCCTGCGGTCCGGCGAGCTGGAGAGCCCGCTGGTGCCGCTCGACGAGACGCTGGCCATCCTGGAGGTATTCGACGACGTGCGGGCCCGACTCGGGGTCCGCTACCCCGCCGATCAGGAGTAGCCGTGTACTTCACCGACCGTGGCATCGAGGAGCTGGCCGAGCGGCGCGGCGACGAGCAGGTCACCGTCGCCTGGCTGGCCGACCGGCTGCAGGCCTTCGTCGACACCCACCCCGACTTCGAAGTAGCCGTCGATCGGCTGGCTACCTGGCTGGCCCGCGACGACGAGGACGACTAGAAACCACACATGGTCGCCGTCAGCGCGTGGCTCGAACAGCGGGTCGCCCGCGTGCGGTCGTTCGGCGTGCGGGAGGCGCTGACGATCGAGGGTGCCACCATGCGCCGGCTGGTGAAGACCACCTTGGCCGCCACGCTGGCCTGGGAAGTCGCGGCGCTGATGAACAGCCCGCGGCCCGTGCTCGCCCCGCTCGGCGCCATCCTCGTCGTGCAGGTGACGGTTCGCTCATCGTTCTCGCGCAGCATCCAGCTCACCGTCGCGGTCACTGTCGGGCTGGGCGGCGCCCTGCTGCTCGGGCACGTGCTGGGCCTGCACTGGTGGAGCGTCGGGCTGGCCATCCTGCTGGGCCTGATCGTCGGCGAGCTGCTGCGGCTCGGGCCGTTCTCCGCGCAGGCGGCCGTCAGCGCGCTGCTCGCCCTGTCCCTGGGCAGCACCTACGGTTACGAGCGCCTGGTCGACACGGCGATCGGCGCTCTGATCGGGGTGCTCGTCAACGCGCTGATCGCCCCGCCGACGTACGTCCAGGAGGCCTCGCAGGCGCTGCGCCGGGTGGGCGACGACCTGAGCGTCCTGCTCGACGACGTCGCCGCCGGGCTGCACGGGCAGCCCGACCTCAACACGGTGCAACGCTGGCTGGCCCGGGCCCGGGAGATCTCGGCCTCGATCAGCGCGGCCGACTCGACGGTGAACCAGGGCGAGGAGAGCCTGCGGTTCAACCATCGCAAGGCGGCCGAATTGGCCCGCCTCGAACGCCTCGGCGAGGCCCGGGTGGCTTTCGAGCACGTGACGAACCAGACCCGAGGCATCGTGCGCTCGCTGGTCGAGCTGCATCCGCAGCTGCAGTCACCCGAGGTGGCCCCGGTGCTCACGGCGCTTGACGAGCTGCTCTGCAGTGCGAGCGTGCAGGTCGCCACGTTCGGCCGGTTGCAGCAGCAACCCGATACGCCCGCCGACCGCGACGAGTCCGAGCGGGCCCACCAGGCCGCGCTGGCCGCCCGGGATCAGGCGGCCAAAGCGTTGCGCGCCATGACGGAGCCGGCCGACGGTGCCGCTCGGCTGCTCGCGTCCATCCTGGTCGACGGCGAGCGCCTCATCCGCGAGGTCGACACGCGCGACGGCGTGCACATGGGCGCGGTCGCCGCCGGCGCCTCGTCAGTTCGGGCTCGATGACGAGCGGTGATGGTCGTCGTTGCCCGAGTGGGTCGCGATCGCACCCAGCGCACCGAGCGCGACCACCAGCATCGCCAGTCCGATGCCGGTCAGCGTGATCATGATGATCACCCCCTGTCGTCTCGTGTCAGTCATGCGGTACTGCTAGTACCCGTAAACGACGGTAACGGCTAGGGAATTTCATCGGCCGCAAATTTCAGGGGTCCCTCAGGTTGCCGTACTCCAGGCCAAGCTGGGACAGAGCATCCTCGGATTGGCCCGATTCCACCGGGCCAATCCTCGAAATTGGCTGTCCAGGCAGGCCACTTTCGTGTGACGATGGCCTGGTGACTCCCGTCGTTCGCATCAGTGGCCGCGCGCTGGCCCAGCTCCTGCCCGACCTGCGCTACGCGCCCGGTCCGGTCTACGGCGCGCTGGCCGACAGCATCACCGCACTCGTGCTGGACGGACGCATCGCGCCCGAGACGCGACTGCCGTCCGAGCGCGAACTCGCCCAGCACCTGGCCCTGAGCCGGGCCACGATCACCACCGCCTACGACGCGCTGCGCGCCACCGGCTTCGTCGTGAGCCGCACCGGCGCCGGCAGCTTCGTCACCGTCCCCTCGACGGCCCGCCGGGTGTCGTCCTCGCGGTGGGCGCCGACATCGGTCAGCTCGGACGACGAGATCGACCTGTCCTGCGCCGCCCTGCCCGCTCCGCCGGAGCTGACCGAGGCGGTGACCCAGGCGGCCGCACGATTGCCGGCTCTCGCCGCCGGCACCGGCTACAACCCGCTCGGGCTGCCCGAACTGCGCGAGGCGGTGGCCGCCCGATTCACCGCCCGGGGCCTGGCCACCCAGCCCGAGCAGATCCTGATCACCAACGGCGCGCTGCACGCCTTCGACATGCTGCTGCGGCTGCTGGTCGGGCCGGGCGACCGGGTGCTCACCGAGCTGCCGACCTACCCGGGCGCGCTCGACGCGCTGCGGGCCAACGGCGCGCGCATCGTGCCCGTGCCGGTGTCGGCCGAGCACGGCTGGCACGTCAGCGAGATGCAGGCGACGCTGCGCCAGACCGCGCCCCGGCTGGCGTTCCTCATCCCCGACTTCCACAACCCGACCGGCATGCTGGTCGGCGAGCGCGAGCGCCGCGAGGTGCTGCGCGTCGCCCGGCACACCGGCACCACGGTCGTCATCGACGAGACGTTCGTCGAACTGGGCTTCGCCGGACCGCGCCGGCCCACCGCCACGCTCGACTCGTCGGTGGTCACCCTCGGCTCGCTGTCCAAGCCGGTGTGGGGCGGGCTGCGCCTGGGCTGGATCCGCGCCTCGGCCGACCTGGTGCGCCGGCTGGCCGTGCAGCGCGCGGCCACCGACCTGGCCGGTTCGATCATCGACCAGCTCGTCGGTGTCGCCCTGCTCGA
>Ga0081455_10002084_pt1 | contig 23853 bp, 23 predicted proteins | sample TabmetS3T2R1_FD_70207 | JGI IMG/M metagenome (GOLD analysis project Ga0081455, IMG submission 70207) | Tabebuia heterophylla rhizosphere microbial communities from the University of Puerto Rico - S3T2R1 | ecosystem: Host-associated > Plants > Roots > Rhizosphere ...
AATGGATCGCTGAATGCTGCGACGAATTCTCCTTGGCTTGATCTTCGTGGGCGTCGTTGGTGCTGGAATCTTCTGGTGGCTGACCATCCCGGCAGTCATTGCCCCGACCTCGCTTCCTCCCCGCACGCCGAACCTGGCCAATGGTGCTGCAACGTTCAATGCCGGCGGCTGTTCCTCCTGCCACGCCGTTCCCAACCAGCCCGACCGGTTGAAGCTCGGCGGCGGGCTTGCCATGCCTTCGCCGTTTGGAACGTTTTACGTTCCCAACATCTCGTCAGATCCCACTTACGGTATTGGCCGGTGGAGCGAAGCGGATTTCGTGACTGCGGTGCTCAAGGGGACTTCGCCGGATGGCACGCATTATTTTCCGGCTTTTCCCTATGCGTCCTATCAGCATGCGACGGTCGATGATGTCCGCGATCTCTTTGCCTATCTGAAGACGCTTGCGCCGGTGACCGGCAAACCGCGCGATCACGACGTGCCGTTTCCATTCAATATCCGTCGCAATGTCGGAATCTGGAAATGGCTGTTCAAGAACGACAAGGTCATCACGGCGGACGCCTCGCGTTCTCCGTCATGGAATCGCGGCGCTTATCTCGTCAACGGCATGGGCCATTGCGCCGAATGCCACAGCCCGCGCAACTTCCTCGGCGGCATCATCCAGGCGCAGCGTTTCGCCGGCGGGCCCAATCCGGAGGGCGAGGGCTGGGTGCCCAACATCACCGAGAAGAGACTGTCCGAGTGGAGCGCAAAGGACATCGCCTACTTCCTCGAAACCGGACAAACGCCCGATGGCGACAGCGCCGGCGGATCGATGGTTCGCGTGATCAAGAATACGTCGCAGTTGTCGCCGGAGGATCGCGCGGCGATTGCCGAATATGTGAAGTCGCTGCCTGCGGTCGAGGGGCCGCCGCGGCCGAAGAAGAAGGAAGGCTGACGGCGTCGATGGAAGAACGCGCCTCGCGCGCCGTCAGGGCGTCAGGGCTGCGGTGACCGGCTCGCGCCTCCAGGGCGTCAGGGCCGCGGTGACCGGTTCGCGCCTCTCCGGCAGCGAGGGCACGATGGTCAACGGCTTGTGCGGCACGAGCACGGGCGCGGCGGTCTTGCTCCGTTTCAAATCTGCGGCCCGCCTGGCGGCCGTGATGTCGGTCAGCGGGCGATCGAGATCGTTCACCGGGTACAGCACGAAGCCACGATCCAAATAGGCGGCGGCGAAGCGCGGGGAATATTGAATGCCCAGATTGTACGAGACGAAAGCCGGCACCGGCCCGAAACGGCCGATCGGCGCGGCGGCCGCTTCCTTTACCGCCGGCGCCGCGGAGGCGAGCGTGACCGTGCCGGTTGAAATCTCTCCATCGCGCGTGGCGTGGGCCTCGTCCTGCGCCGGGGCGTCGGGCAGCAGCGCCAAAACTTCCTGCGCACGGCCGGTGGTTCTGTCGGCCAGCGTTTCCGCGACGCCAGGGGGCGTCGAAAAAAGCCCGAACACGACGTAGCCGCCCACCAGCACCGCCGAAATGACCGAGGCCGCCATCGTGTTGGAGGCGAGCTTGTGCACCCTCTCGTAGGTGCGCGTTGTCTTCGTCTCGGGGGGCGGCTGCAGCGCAATGGCGAGCAATTCATCGTAGGTCGCGCGCTGCTCGGCATCGTTCAGGATGTCATAGGCGCGCACGAGCTCTCTGAACCTCAGTGCGGCATCCGGATTGTCGGGATTGATATCGGGATGCGTCGCCTTCGCGGCCTTGCGGAACGCTGTCCGCAAGCCCTCGGCGTCATCGCTCGGAAGAGCTCCGAGCAAATCGTACAGCGTCCCCATGGTGGTACTCGCGACTACTCCCCCCGGAACGTCCGCCGCCGCGGAACTCCCGATTGACGACGCCCCAGATAATGAAAAATATCAAGGCGGTAGGATGATCCTGTTATGGCAAAAGCGTGCCATGGTTAACGTCGTCACGGTGCACTGCGGTAAGGCGGTGCCGTTTTGTGTAGCAGGGGTTGCCGAGGCCGCCTGGGGTCAACTGTGCGCAAGGCTATCCGATGGGCCGGCCGGGTGCCGGTCGCCGGCCTCGACCGGTTGGCCACAGGCCTAGTCCCCAAGCCGCGATATTCCGAGATCGTCGGCGACCTGATCCAGTGCGCGCAATAGCGCCGGGGCCAGTGGAATCCCACCGCTCGTCCGCTTCATCCGCGTTTCGTGGCTGCGTTCGCCGGGCACCCAGATGCGGTCGACGCCCGGAATGCGCTCGCTGTTACGGAAATCGCGCACCAGCGCGTCGACACTCCGCTTGAAGACGGCGACGTCGCCAAAAGCTGCGATGTTGATCGCGGCAATCGCCTGTCCGGTGTTGGTGACGCTGTCGTCATCGTGGTTGAAGTCGATCACGTCGCGGCCCATCGCGGCGCCGCCGAGCGTGCCCGCGAGCAGGCCGATGATCATCGCCAGGCCGTAGCCCTTGTAGCCGGCCTCCATGCCGCCGAGCGGCAGCAGCATGCCTTCGTCGGCGCGTTTCGGATCGGTCAGTGGCTGACCTTTGCGGTCGATCATCCAGCCTTCCGGCATCATCTCGCCGCGCAGCGCCTTGGTCTTCACCTTGCCATAGGCGGCGACCGTCGTCGCCATGTCGAGCACGATCGGCTTTTCGTCGCCGGCCGGGATCGCCGCCGCCACCGGATTGGTCGACAGCAGCATGTCGAGGCCGCCCCAGGGCGGAAGGTGGTTGGCATTGCCGACCGCGAAATAGAGCCCGATCATGTCATGGGCCAGCGGCATCGTGGCGTAGAGCGAGGCGGGGCCGGCATGGTTTGAGAACTGCGAGTTGACCCAGCCGATGCCGGTGGTGCGTGCCTTTTCGATCGCCATCCCGGCGGCGCGCTTCATGACGAGGTGGCCCATGGCGTTGTCGCCGTTCAGCACGGCCGTGCTGGCATGCTCGTGGACGACATGGATGTTCGGCCGGACGTTGAAACCGCCGGCCTTGATCCGCCTGACATATTGCGGCAACCGGCTGACGCCATGCCCGTCCGACCCCTGCAGGTCGGCCGCCGCCATCAGCGCGGCGACCTCCGCGGCGTCAGCATCCGGCAAGCCGACCGCGGTGAGCGCGTGCTGAATGAAGGCCTTCAGCCGGTCGAAGGTAACTGACGTCTCGGACAGGACGGGCACTCCGTTAAGGCCCGCGGGCGTGGCCGCGCCGGGCGAAGTCGACGGCGATTCGGGCAAGCGGGACCGCCGCTAGCCTGTGCCGAACGCCTTGAAGGTGATGATGGTGTGGGTGTCCTGGATGCCCGGAATTACCTGCACCTTCTCGTTGACGAAATGGCCGATGTCGGTGTCGTTGTCGACGTAGAACTTGACCAGCAGATCGTAATCGCCGGCGGTGGAATAGATCTCCGAGGCGATCTCGGCCTCGGCGAGCGCATTGGCGACGGCGTAGGACTGGCCGAGCTTGCATTTGAACTGGACGAAGAAGGGAACCATCGCTGTCGTCTCCGAATAGATTGGCCCCAATAGGCCAAAAACCGCCGGTATTGGCAAGCCAACTTGCTGCCTCTGGCAGAGCGCGGTAGGACAGCCTACGGCCTCCAACACACCAATTGCGCGAGACCTGCGATGACAACGCCGATCGCCTTGACCATTGCCGGATCGGATTCCTCAGGGGGAGCCGGCATCCAGGCCGACCTGAAGACGTTCGCCGCGCTCGGCGTCTACGGTGCCTCCGTGATCACGGCGCTGACGGCGCAGAACACCCAGGGCGTCAGCGGCATCCATCAGGTGCCGGCGGAATTCGTCACCGCGCAGATCGACGCGGTGTTCTCCGATCTTGCGGTAGGGGCGGTCAAGATCGGCATGGTGGCGCGTCCGCCGGTGATCGATGCCATCGTCGCCGGCCTCACACGCTGGTCGCCGAAGCACGTCGTGCTCGATCCCGTGATGGTCGCAACCTCGGGCGACCGGTTGCTCGCCGCGGAAGCCGTCGAGGCATTGCGAACCAAACTCATTCCGTTGGTGTCGGTGATCACGCCGAACCTGCCGGAGGCTGCGGTGCTGCTCGATGAAGCCGTGGCGACGGACGAAGCCATGGTCGAGCAACAGGGCAAGCGTCTGCTCGGGCTGGGGTGCAAGGCCGTGCTGATCAAGGGCGGCCACCGGGAGGGTGCCGAGAGCATCGACTATCTGATCGGTGCGAATGGCGCGATCGCGCTGGCCGCGCCGCGCGTGGCGACGAAGAACACCCACGGCACCGGCTGCTCATTGTCGTCGGCGATTGCGGCAGGGCTCGCGAGGGGTGAGGGCATGGAGGCCGCCGCGCGCAACGCCAAGGCGTGGGTGACCGCCGCGATTGCAGCGGCAGACCGGTTCAGCGTTGGGCATGGCCACGGTCCGGTGCACCACTTTCACCGATACTACTGAAAGCAAGCCTCGAACGAGCAGATACGCTGCGGACTGCCTCCGATGTCCCGGTTGAAATGACGCCAAACTTCGAGCGTGCGTATCGCGCCGTTCTTGCCGCCGACGTAGTCGGCTATACCCGCCTAATGGAGGCGGCCGAACTCGAGACCCACGTGCGCTATCGCACCTTGCGGGTTGAGATCAGCGATCCGACCATCGTCTCTCACCGCGGCGACATCGTCAAAAACACCGGCGACGGGTTTCTCGCCGTGTTCGAGAGCCCGCAGGATGCCGTACGATGCGCGGCCGAGCTGCAGCAGGAGATCGCGGCCAGGGAAGCTCAGCAGCCGCCGGAACGCCGCATCGCGTTCCGGGTCGGGATTCACTGGGAGCCCGTCATCTTCGATCTCGATGACGTCTATGGCAGCGGCGTCAACATCGCCGCGCGCCTGCAGACCGCAGCTCCAGCCGGCGGCATCGTGGTGTCGTCGGCCCTGTTCGATCATCTGGACGGTCTCAACGAATATCAGCTCGACAGTCTGGGCGAGCTTCGGTTGAAGAATCTGACGCGACCGATTGCGGCATTTTCGGTTCGGTTGCCCGGCGTCGATCGCGGCGCGGCACTCGGATTTTCAGGCAAGACATCCCGGTGGGCGAAATTACCCTCGATAGCGATCCTGCCGTTCACCAACCTGTCCACCGACGCCAACGACGGCTATTTCGCCGAAGGCTTCGTCGACGACATCATCAGCACGCTGAGCAATATCGGTGACCTGCTCGTCGTGTCGCGTGGATCGACGATCGCATTCAACCGGAACGCGCTCGATCCTACCGCGGCCAGCGAACGGCTCGGCGTCCGCTATTTCCTGAGCGGCAAGATTCGCCGGTCGGACAACCGGATCCGACTCTCGGTCGAGCTTGGCGATCTGTCGTCGGCGTCGGTGATCTGGGCGGAAAAATACGACGCCGGCATCGAGGAAATCTTCAGTGTGCAGGACGAAATCGCGCTGGCGATCGTCAGCCGGATCGCATCCCATGTCCGCCGGGCCGAGGTCAACCGCGCCATGCGGAAACGACCTCAGAACCTGAACTCCTACGACCATCTGTTGCAGGCCATCGAGCTGCTCTACAAACTGGAGTTCGCCAGCTTTTCGCGGGCGCGGACCTTGCTGGAACTGGCGAGCGAGGAGGACGATACTTACGCGGCGCCATACGCCTTTCTGGCGCACTGGCACATGTTCAATATCGCTGAGGGCTGGTCGGTGGATCGTCCCGCAGAGATCGCCGAAGTCATGCGGCTGTCGAACTGCGCCATCGAGCGCGATCCGTCCAACGCACTCGCGCTCGCGCTGCAGGGGCACGCCAAGAGCATCTTCCACTTCGACTTTGACGCCGCGGTGGATTGCTTCGAACGCGCGCTTGCCGCTTCGCCGAACAATTCATGGGCCTGGATGTTCAGCAGCGCGACCTACGGCTTTATCGGAGACCCGCAGTCCGGGATTGAACGGGCCGAACGGGCGATCCGGCTTTCTCCACTGGATCAGCAGCGCTTCGTCAATTACGCAAGGCTGGGCCAGAATCATTATCTGAACGGCACCTATGAGGATGCGATCCGCTGGGCCCGCAAGGCGTTGAGCCTCAATGTGCGGTTTGGAAACGCAGTGCGGATCGCCGCAGCCAGCCTCGTCGCCCTCGGCCGGCACGACGAGGCCTTGCAGATGTCGGCGCATCACAAGCAGATATTGCCCCATTTTACCGTATCCGATTACGCGCCGCGCTGTCCGTTCCAGCCGGCACAAGCTTCGCTTTACGTGCAACGACTGCGTGAGGCCGGACTGCCTGAATGATGGCTGGCTCGGCCTAATTGGACCGACAATCTTTTCGAGGAGGTTGAAATGCCATTGCATATCTTTGGAGGCAGCGGAGAAGGCGGCGGCGAGGGTGGTGGTGAGGGCGGTGGAGAAGGTGGAGGCGGCGGCGTGGCCGGCGGCGCCTATGTCGGCACAGCGGTACCACAGGGAGCACCATTTCTGATCTTCGATCCGCTCGGCGGCGAGGTCCAGATAGAGGATCTCAATTTCGACGCGACCTTCCCCTGGTCGGCATGGCAACCCGATCTGTTTGGTGTCATCGCGCTCGCCGAATTTGGCCGGACGGATTGGCGTTGCATCGATGTTGACGGCCCGCCGACAGCGCATCCAGATATTTTTCGCGAGATAGAAATATTGCTCGCCATGGCGCGCGATGAGCGGCCGCGCTTGGTGAACGAAATCCTCGATCAGAATGCCCGGCTGCGCGGATATTTCGCCGAGGTCCTGATGCTGTCGGCCTGGTCCAGTCGGGACACGCTCAAGATCATCGAGATGGCGATGCGCGTCGGCCAGATGGTCGCGTTTCATTTCAAGCTGAAGTTCAACCGGGCACGGCCGCAGCAGATCTGCCCCAGGCTCGTTCCCCTGATCAATCCTCCGGGACACGCCTCTTTCCCCAGCGGCCACTCGCTCGAAAGCCACATGATTGCGCTGGCCCTGTCGGACGTCCGGCCGTATGCGCGCACGGCATTGACGGCACTGGCGGATCGCATCGGGCGGAACCGTGAGGTCGCCGGTGTCCATTATCCGAGCGATACGGCGGCGGGAAGGGATATCGCCGCGGCGGCGTTTGCGAGGCTTCAGACCTGTCCGATCTACCAGATGGTGCTGGCGACGGCGCGGGACGAGCCGGGATTGCCCGGAACGCTTCCTCCGGCGCCCGAGTGTGGCGGGGGAAGTCCGTCACCCGGAGAAGGGGATGCATGATCATGACATCGTCACCGGAAAATCCCTCGGCATTCGCGTTCGATTCCACTCCAATCGAACTGTCGGCCGACGTCCAGGAAAACTGGTACGTGCTGGACTTTGAAATCCAGCAGCAGGAGAGGACGAAGTGGTGCTGGGCGGCCGTAGCCGCCAGCGTCGCCCGCTACTACGATCCGCTTAGCGAGTTCACCCAATGCAGCGTCGCCAGCGGCGAACTCATGCAGAATTGTTGCTGCAGCGATCCCAAGCCCGATCCCGACCCGTGCAATGTTTATGGCTACCTGATGTCGTCGCTGTTTCGCGTCGGACATTTCAAGAAGTGGGTCGCGCAGCGACCGGCAAATGCGGACGAGATAATAGGCGAAATCGGGCCGCAGCGCCCGCTATGTGCTCGCATTGTTTGGAACGGTGGCGGCGCCCACCTCGTTGTAATCGCGGGCTATGCCGCCAGGAACGCCCCGATGGCCGGAGAATCCCCAATCAGCGGCCTTGCGATCGCTGATCCCTGGTGGGGTCTGTCGGATATCAACTTCGAGGATTTCCCCAGCGGATACGCCAACTGTGGTCGCTGCACCGACAATTACTATACGAAAAGGTAGGCGAACATGACGAACACTGCCGCCGATTTTCCAGATGTCGCACGCCAAGCCGTGATTGACGGCATGCGCGAGCGCGCCGCCACCAGGGGCTTCTGGACCCCGAAGTTAAAACTTGCTGATCCTGCGACGCTGCAGGTGTCCATGCCGCACCGCGTGGCGCTGCTCCCGCTGAACCGGATGCAACAGGAGGCGCGACGCCTGGCCATGCCCGACAAGCCGGCGCCTCGTCCCTTGTATGAACTGGCTTCACTCCTCGGCTGGCGATTTCTCATCATCAACGACCACCAGGAGCCGATAGCGGCCGCGCATGCCTTCCAGACCGACAGCGGCGCCTATCGACTGGGCGAATTGAACGAGGGGCTGTACATCGAGCGCACGCTGAAGGCGTTTCAAACGCCGCTCGTGACTGAAGCGATTTCGCGAAGGATCGACGGAAGCGCCTTCGAAGAACTGCTGCTGCTGATCGCACCCGCGATGTGTTTCTCGGGACTTTGGGTGCGATTCCAGCAGCAAGACCAGGATTTCGTTCTGCCGCTGGATGAAACTTACTTGCCTCCGTTCGTCAGGGCCGAGCCCGGAACACTGATTTTGACGCTCTGCAGAGCGTCAACCAAGATTCCTGCCGACGGCCATTCGGCGGGTTGACCCGCGACGGCGTCCAGAGCCGTCGCGATGTCGCTTGCCTGTCGCATCGCGCTGCTATCCGCGAGGGGCAGGGCGCGACATTGATTCTCGTGGGGCTATGGGTCGCGTGAACTAGTCATCGCCCTGTCACAGAAATCTGTCAGGGGACAGGCATGGGTAGTGACGCCTTGAGTGAAGAGAGCCCGGAACGGCGCTTTCGTACCTTGTTCATCTCCGATGTCCATCTCGGAGCCCGCGGTTCGCAAGCCGATCGATTGCTGGATTTTCTTAAGACACACGACGCCGACACCATCTATCTGGTCGGCGATATCGTCGATGGCTGGGCGCTGAAGTCGAGCTGGTACTGGCCGCAATCGCACAACGACTTCGTGCAGAAGATGCTGCGCAAGGCGCGCAAGGGCGCCAAGGTCATTTACGTGCCGGGCAATCACGACGAATTCCTGCGCAACTATTACGGCACGCATTTCGGCGGCATCGACGTGGTGGAAAACACCATTCACGAGGGCGCCGACGGCAAGCGCTACCTCGTCATCCACGGCGACATCTTCGATCTCGTGGTGCAGAACGCGCGCTGGCTCGCCCATCTCGGCGACAAGGCTTACGACTTCGCCATCCAGATGAACCGCCTCGTCAACTTCTTCCGCCGCATGTTCGGCGTGCCCTACTGGTCGCTGTCGCAATGGGCGAAGCTGAAGGTCAAGAACGCCGTCAATTACATCGGCGCGTTCGAAAAGACGCTGGCCGGCGAAGCGCGGCGGCACGGCGCCGACGGCGTGATCTGCGGCCATATCCACTACGCCACCATCCGCGACGAGCACGGCATCCGCTACATGAATTGCGGCGACTGGGTCGAGAGCTGCACGGCGCTCGCCGAGCACGAGGACGGAAGCTTCGAGATCATCACCTGGACCGATCCGGTGCGAAGGGCGGCGCCGGTTCCCCGCGTCGCGGCGCGCGCCGCATGACGCATATCCTGGTCGCAACCGATGCGTGGCATCCCCAGGTCAACGGGGTGGTGCGCACGCTGACCGCAATGGCGGAAGCGGCCAAGGGGCTTGGCGTCGAGGTGAGTTTCCTGACGCCGCAATCGTTTCGCACCTTTGCGATGCCGAGCTATCCCGACTTGCGGCTGGCCCTGCCGCATCCGGCAAAAATCGCGCGACTGATCAAAGCGGCACAGCCCGACAGCATTCATATCGCGACCGAGGGTCCGATCGGCCTTCTGGTGCGGCGCTATTGCCGCAAGCATGGCTTGCCGTTCACCACGAGCTTTCACACCCGGTTTCCCGAATATGTCTCGGCGCGCTCGCCGATCCCAGAATCATGGGTGTGGAAGGCGCTGCGGTGGTTTCATCGGCCGAGCCGGGCGGTGATGGCGGCAACGCCCGCGCTGGCGGCCGAACTGCGGATGCGCGGCTTTCGCAACGTGGTGCTGTGGTCGCGCGGCGTCGACACCTCGCTGTTCCATCCGCGCAGCACCGATCTCTGCCTGCCGATGCCGATCTATCTCTGCGTCGGCCGGATCGCGGTGGAGAAGAATCTCGAGGCCTTCCTCGACCTCGATCTGCCCGGCACCAAGCTCATCGTCGGCGATGGACCGGCCCGGATGGAGCTTGAGCGGAAATATCCTGATGCCGTGTTCCTCGGCGCAAGGCACGGCGAGGAACTGGCCGAAATCTATGCAGCCTCCGACATTTTCGTCTTTCCCAGCAGGACCGACACGTTTGGCCTGGTGCTGCTGGAGGCGCTGGCCAGCGGCCTGCCGGTCGCGGCCTTTCCTGTCACCGGTCCCCGCGACGTGATCGGCTCGGCGCCGGTTGGCGTGCTGAGCGAGGATTTGCGGGCCGCCTGCCTGGAGGCCCTGCAGATCTCGCGGGAAGATTGCGTCGAATTCGCCGCCGCCCATACCTGGCAGGCCTCCACGCGGGTTTTCATCGAGCATGCCATGAATTCTCGCCCCGTCGAATCGGAGGGGGAGGCGGCCGAATTTGTGGCGGAAGACCCGCATTTCGCCGCCTGAGATCACCTGAATCTGTATTGCCCGTCGGCCTGCTTGCGCGATACAAAGTGTGCATGACGGAAAAAGCCTCAACGGCACCGGTCGGTGCCGCAGATATCGACGCGGCGGCGCGGGTAGTTGCCCCGTTCGCGGTGCGGACACCGCTCCTGTCGTTCCCCGTTCTCAACGAGCGTGTCGGGACCAAGGTCTTTCTCAAGCCCGAAATGCTGCAGCGGACCGGATCGTTCAAGTTCCGCGGCGCCTTCAACAAATTGGCCTCGATCCCGCAGGACAAGCGCGGCGGCGGGGTCGTCGCGTTTTCTTCCGGAAACCACGCCCAGGGCGTGGCGGCGGCGGCGCAGATCCTCAACATGCAGGCCACTATCGTGATGCCTGCGGATTCGCCGGTCACCAAGCGCGAGCGTACCAAGGGCTACGGCGCCGAGGTGGTACTCTACGACCGCGACAAGGAAGACCGCGAAGCCATCGCCAATGATATTGCCAGCAAGCGCGGTGCGACGCTGGTCCGCCCCTATGACGATCCCTTCGTGATCGCGGGGCAGGGCACCGCGGGCCGCGAGATCGCCGAGGACATGGCGGCGCTCGGGCTCAGCCCTGATATCGTGGTGGCCCCGGCGTCGGGCGGCGGGCTGATCGCCGGCGTAGCGACCGCGGTGAAGTCGAAATTTCCGCAGGCGCAGGTGATCGTCGCCGAGCCCAAGGACTATGACGATCACGGCCTGTCGCTGCGCGCCGGCCATCGCGAGGCCCACCATGCCGCTGGCCGGACCATCTGCGATGCGCTGATGGCGGCGATGCCGGGCGAACTCACCTTCTCGATCAACAGCAAGCTGCTGGCGAACGGCGTGACGGCGTCCGACGAGGAAGTCGGCGCGGCGGTCGCCTATGCCTATCGCGAATTGAAGCTGGTGGTCGAGCCCGGCGGTGCCGTCGGCCTCGCCGCGCTGCTGGCCGGACGCATCGACGCTCGGGGCAAGAACGTCGTCATCGTGCTGTCCGGCGGCAATGTCGATGCGGATCTGTTCGCCAAGCTCGTGGCCTGACCGGGACGCAGGCATCCACAATTTCAGCATCGTCGCGCGCGGACACCCGCGCGCTTCCGCCGTTCAATAACGATTGAACGCGCCTGCCTTGACGGATGCGTCAGCCGCGGCGAGGCTGCGCGCAACGAAGTTTCTTGAGAGGCCTGGATCGAACCGGGCTCCGGGGAGAATGGCATGCGGGCCGCGCTGACTGTCTTGTCTCTGACGATCGTGTTCGGCGCCCCCGCCGCTCACGCCCAGTACACCGCAAAGGAATGGCCGGAAGGCCCGAGCAAGGCAAGGTTCGCTGCGACCTGCGATGGCTGCCACGACATCAACCGCATCCGTGTCGGCTATACGGCGGAGGGCTGGCTCTCGGTCGTGCGCATGATGCAGAACGTGAATGCGCCCGTCCCCGCGGAAGAGTGGGGCGCCATGACCGATTATCTCATCAAGAACTTTCCCGAACGATCGCGGCCGCCGGCTTCCATCATCGACGGCCCGGTCAAGGCCGAGATCAGGATGTGGGACGTTCCAACGCTTGGTTCGCGTCCGCACGATCCGCTTGCCGCGCGCGACGGTTCGATCTGGTGGACCGGACAACTCGCCAACAAGCTCGGCCGGCTCGACCCGAAGACCGGCGCCATCCGGGAATACACGCTCAAATCGGCGTTCACGGGACCGCACGGGCTGGCCGAGGACAGAAGCGGCCATATCTGGTTCACCGGCAACAGCGCAGCGCTGATCGGCAAGCTCGATCCGTCGACCGGCCTCGTCACCGAATACCCGCTGCCGGACGCCAGCGCGAGGGATCCTCACACCCTCAATTTCGACCAGAGCGGAATGCTGTGGTTCACCGTCCAGCAGGCGAACATGATCGGGCGGCTCGATCCCGCCACCGGCGCGATCAAGCTCGTGACCTCGCCGACGCCGAAGTCGCGGCCCTATGGCCTCAAGATCAATGCCCAGGGCGTGCCCGTCGTCGTCGAGTTCGGCACCAACAAGATCGCGACCATCGATCCGCAGACGATGGCGATCAAGGAGTATGCGTTGCCGAATTCGGCCACCCGGCCGCGGCGGCTTGCGATCGATCCCGACGGCATGGTCTGGTATGCCGATTTTTCGCGCGGCTATCTCGGGCGGCTCGATCTGGCGACGGGCGATGTGAAGGAGTGGCCTTCGCCGAGCGGCGCGAAGTCGGAGCCCTACGGCATCGTCTTCACCAACAAGGCGGTGTGGTACAGCGAATCCGCCGCCAAGCCGAACACGATCGTGCGGTTCGACCCGGTGACCGAGAAATTCCAGAGCTGGGCGATCCCCGGCGGCGGCGATATCGTGCGCAACATGGACGTTGCGCCGGACGGCAATCCGGTTATCGCCGACAGCCTGACGAACCAGGTCGGGCTGGTCGATATCAAGTAGGGTACTCAAGCGGAACCGGGCAGAGCCTGCGCTCTGCCCGGATTTTCATGGCACGCGGTTGTTTGCGTTAGCGCCTGAAGCCGCCGCCCATTCTGCCGAACGAGCCACCCCCAAACGAGCCGCCACCGAACGACCTGCGGGACGGACCTGCGGCGAAGCGGTTGAAACTTCCGCCGCCCATGCCACCGCTGAAATGACGCGGCGCGGTTTTCATCATGGGCCGGGAGGTCATCATGGGCCTGTTGGCGAACCGCGCCTGGCGGTTGAACCTGCCGGGCGAGGTGGCGATCTTGCCGGCATTGCCGCCGTTGTTGATAGAGCCCGGCTTGATCTTGCCAGGCAGGGTGGGGGCCTTGCCCATGTTGCCGCCATTGACCGGGTTGATGCCCTTGGCGGGAAGCGTGACGATCTTCGAGTGACCGTGGGCGCCGAAATTGCCGCCAAGATTGCCCTTGGAGATGCCGAGGTTAGACACGCTGCCGATGTGGCCCGGCTTGAACGCCGGCGACTGCTTCGCCAGATGCGTGAAGTGCATCAGCGGCACCGCCTTCGGCGCTGTCTGCAGCTTCAGCGCGGACTTGGCGTAGGGACTGCTCGAATAATTGTCATAGAATGTCTTGTAGGCGAACGGCGAGTTGGCGATGACAGCCTTGTGCCACGCCGTCGCCACCCGCAGGTTGCCGAGCAGCAGGCGGATGTGGTCGCACAGCGGATCGTGCGGGTAGATGCGGATGAACTCTTCATAATATTCGGGCGAGCCTTCCGACAGCACGTAATCGTAAGCCTGGCGCGCCGAACGCGACGGCAGGTTCGACGCGACCTGCATGATCGGGCGGCGATCCGGCGCGCGGCCTGCGGCAACCGCGGTATCGCCGAAGAAGTAGAAGTCGGAGGTCAGCGAGGAGCTTTCCCACGGCGTCTGCTTGCCGGAGGTGGTGTTGTTCACCTCGAGCCGGACGCGCTTGAACAATTGCTCGATCGGCAGATTGGGCTCACGTGCGATATTGAGGAAGGCCCTCGTATACGGGCTGTGGTTGCCGTCACCATCCTGCGCCTCCATTCCCGGGGCGGTGGAGTAACCGACGATCGAGCCTCGCGGCGCATCGACGATGGCAAGGCCGCGCCCGGCGTCGTTGACCTCCGGGAAGGGATTGTTGCGGCAGGCGTCGAGCACGACGATGCGCATCCGGCTCTGGATCGATTCCAGCGTGCCCATCAGGTCGACCAGCCGCAGCGAGTTGCCATCGAGATCGGACGGCGCCGAGATTCTGGCGTCGACCGGGAGCAAATAATTCTCGCCAGCCACCTGCACGCCATGGCCGGCATAGTAGATCATGGCGACTGCGCCCGGGCCGCGCTCGGCGACCTTGTTGGAGAAGTCCTGCACCACGCGGACCATGTCGCTGCGCGTCAGGTCGGTCGCCTGGGTGACCTCGAAGCCCGCCGAGTTCAGAAGCTGCGCGATCGACTGCGCATCGTTGCCGGGATTGGCGAGTTTTGGCGCCGCCTGGTAATTCGAATTGCCGATCACCAGCGCGACCCGCTGGTCGGTCAGCGGCCCTTGCATGCCGTTGCGGATGTCGACGTTCGGCGCTTCAGCGAAAGCCGCACCGGCGAAGCTCAGCAGGCCTGCCAGCAGGCCGGCACCCAGTAGCAATGGCTTAAAACGGGACATGGCTGCCTCCTCAGGCGGACTTCATTGCGAGATTGGCTGCCGGGACGCTAAGTCAGGTCCGGGGTGTCGTACGTGATCGCGATCACGGTTGCATGCGGGGGCGTCGTCGCTCTTGCCGCGGTTCAGCGCGGCTGACAATCTCGGGTTGGCTAGAGGTCGAAGGAACCCCAACATGGGCTTCGGGCTAAAGACCACCACGGGAGTCATCGCGGCGGTGCTGGTCACGGCGGCGCTGGCTCAGTTGAGCAAGGTGTTCGCGCCGCTTGCGGCGGCGCTGTTCATCATCGCGATCGTGTGGCCGGTCCAGAAACGGTTGCAGTCCTTCATGCCGAAGCTTGTCGCGCTGGCGATCACGGTCGTTGCGACGGTTGCGGTCTGTCTCGGCTTTGCTTCGCTCGCGGCCTGGGGATTTGGCCGTGTTGGCCGGTCGCTGGTCAACGATTTGCCGCGGTACCAGGCGTTTTATTCGGCGACGGTGGAGTGGCTGGACGGCCATGGCATCTCGGTCGCCGGGCTCTGGGCCGAACACTTCAACGTCGGCTGGCTGCTGCGCGCGACGCAGCAGGTCACGACCCGCGTCAATACCACGCTCACCTTCTGGGTGATCGTGCTGGTTTACGTCATGCTCGGGCTTCTCGAGGTCGAGAACATCAGGCGAAATGTGGAACGGTTGGATAACAAGACCGTAACGCGCGTGTTGCTGGATGGCAGCGCAGCGACGGCGGCGAAATTCCGAAAGTACCTGCTGGTGCGGACCCAAATGAGCGCGGTGACCGGCCTGTTGGTCGGGGCATTTGCGTGGGTGGCAGGATTGCCGTTCGCATTGGAGTGGGGCGTGATTGCCTTCGTGCTCAACTATATCCCGTTCATCGGCCCGTTCGTCGCAACGCTGTTTCCGACCCTGCTGGCGATGACGCAGTTCGAGACCTGGCCGGCGGTGCTCGGCGTATTCGTCTGCCTGAACATCATTCAGTTTGCCGTCGGCAGCTACATCGAGCCGCGGGTGGCCGGCAGCACGTTGTCGATCTCGCCTGTGGTGGTGCTGTTCGCGATCTTCCTCTGGACATTCCTGTGGGGCCTGTTCGGCACCTTCATCGGCGTGCCGATCACGCTCGCAATCCTGACCTTCTGCGCCGCGCATCCGTCAAGCCGCTGGGTCGCCGATCTGTTCGGCGGACCCGATCAGATGAAACCGGGCAAGCTCTAGGGAGCGTTACTTATAGGAGCCGACTGAAGGATAGCTCAGGGGCGGCGTGGCTATTAATCCGCCGTCGGAGGTAAAGCGCACCTCGGGGCGGGGGACTGAGCATGCGCGTAGCCGATGCGAGGTCTAGGACTCCACAAGCTTGATGGTTGAGACCGGCCATCTTCCATCATGACCTTTGATGGAAATCCGAAGCCCGTGCATTTCGTCGAGCCAAACGTTTTCAACCGTCCCGGCCTTTCCGTCGGTAAGCACGACGGCTTTGCCGATCAATTCAGATTGCGCCGCACCGTACTCAGTCAAAATTTTTGACGCACGGCCCTTCACCGATGGCATTGCTCGTCCATGTTCGGCCGAGCCGTCTGCGTCTCAACGGCGACGCTTGTCCCAGCGCTCAGCCGCTGGAATGATTGGTAATGACTGCTCCTCCAGTTCGCGGAGCCGGTCGAGTTGGGTTCTAAGGCTGCCCGGGAGTTCCGGCTCTTCTTTCAGGAGCGCGTGTAATCTCTCCCCGATCTCTTGAACGATTGCTCGGTTGTGTTTGGGGTCTATGTCAATGCAGTCGCGCATAGCGAAGCCTCGTTCAGGTACGAAAGCGCCAGCATTGGCGCTCCCCTCCCGCTTGCGCGCGGCTGGCAATTTCTCAACGGAACCGGAGACCGCCGCTTTTGGCTATCTGCGCGAGCGCTTGTTTTTTAGAACAGCGGGTCCTGCGGTAGAACCTTTGGCTATCCGCGACATGCGCCGTGAAGTTAACGGCGAGCGACGGTCTCAAGCTTCTAAAGTCTTGATCGGCGTTTTCGTTCCCTGACTTTCTGGTCCGCTCGCCGGATTGACGAGGATGCCGTCCGGACGACGCGCAAGCAGGCGTTCCAGTGTCAGGGTCAAACAGCGCTCTGGAACCAATTCAGGGAGTGCGCGGTTAGTCTGTGGAAGCCCATGGAGGAACCATCGCCATGAGGATCGAATATCTTGCTGCAGTTGCGATAGTTGCCATTGCCGCCGGTACTGGACTGGCGGTCCATTCTGTCGGCTCGCTGCCGCCCGAAACGCAGTCCACGCCTGCCACCGCTCAATTGGCGACCCTGTTAGCTGAGTCCGTGGATCCGTTTTTGCCTCGGTCCGGTGGCTAACGGCCGGCGCAACTCAAGACGCATTGGCGGCACTGCCTAAGTCAATTCGGCTGGCGGCGTTGATCAATTTGAAGGTCACCGCCGCGGCGTGACCGGACACCGATCAAGCATCGTCACCGTGAGCTTCCTTCCCGCACCCCTCACGCACGGTTGCGCAACGAACCGGCCTAACGGTCGACGTTTCACCAAGTTCAAACAAATCGACTCTCTTATCGTGCGACGATCTCACAATCGCCCCAGGACTGCTGCGCTCCCGCCTCGCTTCTGTCAAACCAGGTTGGCCTCTTCCGTCAACAAGAAGAACCGCTGGGTGGAGTTACCAGATGTTATACTCGCAGAGTCCACCCCTTGCGGAGCAGCAGTGGCCTAGCGCCGAAGAAGGTTCGTCGGGCGGGATTGCGCGCGATCTGGACGTCCGATCTGATCAGCGTGGTAGACGGCGCATGAAGTCGTCGATCGATTCTTCTCATTCCTACCGCTTCGGGGAGGGGCCCGTGACGAGCGGCCGTCCATCGATTGGCAGGCGAATAGTCCGCAGCCTTGTCCGGTTCTCCATTACGGTTCTCATCGGTGTCGGCGCCACGCTTGGCTGGCAGTCCTACGGTGACGTAGCAAGGGAGATGGCGGTAGCCCGGGCTCCGGCGCTGGCCTGGTTGTTACCCACTCCGACGACGAAGTCCCCGGCCGTGGCAGCAACTTCCTCTGGTCCGGTGCAGCTTGAGCCCCTGGCGTCCAATCTCGATGCCGTGCGGCGCAGCGTAGAACAACTCGCTAGCAAGCAAGAACAGATCGCCCAGACCATTGCGGCACTGCGGGCTGTTCAGGAGGACATCAGACAGAAGATGTCGTTGACGCCTCCGGCGCCGGCCCAGCAGGCGACCTCCATCCCGCAGCCCAGCACGCCGCAACCCAGGGCGCAGTCGGCAGCGCAGCCATCATCGATGCCTCGCCCTTCGTCTTCTACGGGAACGCTCACGGATCGCGATCGGCGAAATTGACGATCGCCTTTCCATTTGGGCCGGTCAACTTGTGGTGACCGAAACCCTCCTGCCTCAGTCAACTTCGAGCTGAGGCTGCTTTATTTTGTTGGATTATCGCAGCGCTCGCACAACATTTTCGGCGCTTCCCTCTGCGACCATCGCTTCATGCGTGCCACGACTGGATCTGGTCAGCATTCCAGCCATTCCACCTGTGATCGGGTTCACAGCGTCCATGCGCGCCGACGTAGTAAGGAAGTGAAGGTGCAAAAGAGGTAAGTCGTGGTCGCGATTTACTTGCTGGTGCGCAAGACCGAACTCTTCCCGGCATCCACTTGACACATTCGTGCCGGGAGACTTCAGGGTCCAGTATTTAGCAAAAGTGATAACGCGAGGAGCGAAAGCCATGCGTGCATTTTCGGTAGCGATATTTTTGCTGATTGGATTGACCGATGTTGTGTTCGCGCAGAACTGCAGGGATTTGCAGCGCGCTTGCGAAATGAAGGACGCGCTCGGCGAGCGCGGCCAAGGCAATTGTCGCAGATTCCGCGAAACGTGCCAGCGGCCGTCATTCGACCGTCCGTCATTCGAGCGTGTATCAACCGGCCAGGTGTGTGCGCGGTTACGCGCGCACTGTCTCTACAAGGATGAGCTTGGCGAACGGGGCCAGGGAAACTGCCGACGGTATCGGGAAATGTGCCGCGGCGGAATCTAGTCTTTTGCCCATGCGTTCGAGTCAAACTCACCGCTTGTCGAACGTCCAGCGGAGTAGTGAACACGTCGTAGCGCGTGCCTAGGCGTTCTTCTCGCCGGCAATCTCCACGCGCTGCGGCGGCAGCAGATCAAGCCGTCCATCCGGGCCAGCCGCCAGCGCGTGAATATAGAAATGCGTGGCGGCATCATCGGCCGCATTCATCACCGGCGAGGGCGCGGAGATGATCTTCAGCGAACCACAGGCGCCGATCCAGTCGATGTGACGGTGGCCGTGCATCACGACAGCGCGACCGGCCAGCGCATCCAGCCTGCGCACGAACCAGCTGCCGTTGATCAGGGCGGTTCCGATGCGCTCGGAGAATGCTTTCACCGGCATGGGATACTCTACGACATGGTGGTGCAGCGCGACGATCCAGCGTGCAGCCGGATAATGCCGGATCGCCGCCTCGAGGCGGTGCGTCTGTTCGACCGATACCAGCCCGAGCGCATTGGTGAAGGAAAAATGAGTCTCTGCGTTGGAGTTCAGGATCGCAATTCCGAGGCCGTCTTCCGCGTCGGGCGGCAGGATCATCGGAAACTGGTCGTCGAACAGGCTGCGCAGCGCTGCGGCACGGCGCAGGCCGCCGTGGTCCGCAAGCGCCACGATCGAATCGCGCTTCGGCGCCAGCGCCTCGCTCAGCGTTACGGTCGGTTTTCCATTGCCGTCGACTACGCGCACGCGATCGCCTTGAACGGCCGCCATCGCCGAGAGGGTGCGGATCTGCCGCAACCGCTTGTTCGGGCTGAACGGCAGATCCAGCCGGGCGGGATTGGCGCGGTCGACGATGTTGACGTCGTGATTGCCCGGCAGCATGACCGTGCGCGCGACAAGTTCCGGATGACGCGCCATGGCGTCGAAGAATGTGGCCCATTCGCTGGCGCGACCGGCATCGGTCATATCGCCGCTGATGAGAATGTGGTCGACCGGATCGATCGCATGAATGGCGGCGAGATGCGCCAGGACGCGCTCCAGTCGGTCGTTTCCGCGTGGGCCGGCCCGTCCGCTTTCGATGCGGAAGCCGTATCGATCGCCAATCACGTGAAGGTCCGATAGATGCGCAACGCGCCAGCGTCTCACGGCGGAGGAGGCGCTATCGAGCGTGGCGAGGTCGACGGGCTGGGGCATGCTGGCATCGGCAAATCCCCACGTCAGCGAAGCGACCGCCAGATATCCCGACACCAGCAGAACCGCATTCGCCAGCGTCGTAACGACGAGGCGGTGCAGCAGGACCAGGTCGTTCCAGCCGCCCGCCCAGCGCGAGGCGGGCCAGGCCAGCATCGCAATCAGCGCCGCGCAGGCGGACAGCAGGACGGCGGCCCCAACCGAATTGGCGCTGCGCAACCTCGCCCGGCCGGCGGCAGTCAGCTTCCTGCCCCATATTCGTTCGGTCAGGTGGCGCAGCGCTTCGCGGGTGAAGGCGTAGCCGGGCTGCACCGCGAGCGCGTTGAGCGACCAGAAATTGTTTTCGGCGATCCGGAACAGCGGCCGCCATCCGAACCATCCCACCGCGACAATCGCGAGCAAGGCGAGGGCCGTGCCGATCCCGGTCAGCGTGGCAAGCTTTTCCGTCAGGGTTGAAAGCCAGGCGGAGACCAGCAACGGCGCCAGACCCAGCAGCACCGCCGGCAACAGCAGCAGCACCGTCCAGGCAAACAGCAGTTTAGGCAAACTGATTTCGACCAGCAGGCTGCCGGCGATGGCGAGCAGGGACCGCTGCCCGGGACTGGCGGCATCGTCCTCGATATCGCCGTGGCGCGGATCGATCAGCATGCCTGTCCCGGGGCTGACGGGCTTCGGTTTCTCCGCTTAGGCGGCGGATGTCTTGGGCGCGGCCTGATCGGTGCTCGTCTTCGCCAGCGCGTCGCGAAGTTGCTGTTCCTTGCTGTCGTCAAGCGACGTCTTGAGCACGGTGCCTCCCGCGTCCTTGATCTCGCGGAGAACCTTGTCCGGCGTCATGTTCTTGATGAGCACGAACAGCGCGGCATTGCCGGGCTGCATGCTCTTGGAGAGATCCTTCATGAAGGCATCATCGATGCCGTAATCCGACAGCGCGCCGCCGAGCGCTCCCGAAGCCGCGCCGAGCGCAACACCAAGCAGGGGATTGAGGAAGATCAACCCGATCAGCAGCCCCCAGAAGCTGCCCGATGCGGCGCCGATCGCCGTCGTATTGACAAGCTGGTTCAGCTTGATGGGGCCGGCTTCGGTCTTCACCGCGATCACGGCATCGCTGATCGTGATTAGATATTCCTTCTGCAGCTTGAACAGACGCTGCCGTACCTCTTCAGCCTTTGCTTCGGATGGATAGACGATCGCGACTAGATCTGACATCTTCGTATCCTCCCACTCGATGTGAACAAGATGTAGGCGGCCGCACAGGGCGCATTGACGAGTCGACACTCCTCAAAAGCATTACCATCGCGGCGGAGAACCTCCGTTGCGTCAACTGCCAATAGCAAAGTGTCCGGCGGCGGGATCATTCCGGAGAGCCGCGGAATGAACAGCGGCCGTGCGGCACAGGCTTTACCGTATCACAGCTTGGGAGCGAACGGATCACGGTTCGCTGATCGCACTCTGGTGATGTCTGTAGTCAAATTCGCTGCTAATTCGCCGAACGGTTCCCGCGCGTAGGGAGCAGTCGACGCATCGTCATAGTCACGGGATTTGTCACAAAGTGTTGTAGCCAAACGCACGCGTCGCAAACCGTCTCTTAGGTTGTGTCGTTGACTCAACTTATATTTGGGCGGTACCGTGCATCCAATCAGCAAGAAAGCTGAAGCGATTGAACATAATCGCTTATCAGCGCGTAATTCGTGTTGCCGAACGGCTCGACAATCCGCGAGCAGGATCGTTCGAGCCGGGTGGAGGAGTCCGATGGACATGCCTTCGATCTCGGAACCAACAGACCAGCCATACATTTCGACAGGGCATCTGCCTGAGCCAGAGATGGTGCAGCGGCTGGTGTCGGACGCCCATCGGCGGTTCAAGTCGAATGAAGAGGGCCACAACTCCCAAGTCTATCCGGCGCTGGCGCGGGTTCCGCGAGAGCTGTTTGGCGTCTGCGTGGTCGGGACCAGCGGGCAGGTCTACGAGGCCGGCGAGACCGAGTATAAGTTCTCGATCATGAGCGTGTCGAAGCCGTTCGTGTTTGCGCTGGTGTGCGAGACGATCGGCCCGGAGGAGGCGCGCGCAAGGCTTGGCGCGAACGCCACCGGACTGCCGTTCAACTCGCTGGCCGCCATCGAACAGGGCGGCGGCCGCACCAACCCGATGGTGAATGCGGGCGCGATTGCCACGACGAGCCTGGTGCCCGGCCTGACGGCGGAGGGCCAATGGCAATTCATTCACGACGGGTTGTCGCGGTTTGCCGGGCGCAAGCTCACACTCAATGAAGAGGTGTACGCCTCGGCCTCGCAAACCAACTATCGCAACCGCAGTATCGCCAGGCTGCTGCAGAGCTACGACCGCATCTATTGCGACGCCAAGCAGGCGACCGATCTCTATACCAGGCAGTGCTCGCTGAATGTGAGCGCGCGGGATCTGGCCGTGATGGGCGCGACGCTGGCGGACGGCGGCGTCAATCCCGTTACCCGGCAGCGCGTGGTGGATGCCGCGGTCTGCCACTATGCGCTCACCGTGATGATAACGGCCGGCCTGTACGAGACCTCGGGCGACTGGCTTTACGACATCGGCCTGCCCGGCAAGAGCGGGATCGGCGGCGGCATCGTCGCGGTCTCTCCCGGCAAGGGTGGTTTCGGCACCTTCGCGCCGCCGCTCGATGCGGCCGGCAACAGCGTGAAGGGACAGCTTGCCGCGAAATTCCTGTCGCAGCAGCTGGGAATGGATCTGTTCGTATCGCAACCGGAAAACTGAAGCCAATGCAAAGAATGGCTTGATCGAGCCGACGGCCAATCAATCCGACAGCCGCGCAACTCGGGAGGACACCATGGCGACGCACTCGATGTCGATCGGAGCAATCCGGGAAGGAGCGCGGGAGTCATGGGTGCCGATGATCGCAATCGCGCTCGGCCAGATGATCATGTCCTTCAACGTCGCCTCGCTCCCGGTCGCGCTCGGCGGGATGGTCAATAGCTTTGGCGTGCCGCCGACCACCGTCGCCACCGGTATCGTGGCCTATTCGATGCTGGTCGCCGGCTTCGTCATGCTCGGCGCCAAGCTCGCGCAGCGGTTCGGCGCGTTGCAGGTGTTTCGTTTCGCTGTCGTCCTGTTCTGCGCGTCGCAGATATTGATGACGTTCAGTCCGACGGCAACGCTGATGATCACGGCGCAGGCGCTGTGCGGCGCGGCGGGCGCGGTGATCGTGCCGTCGCTGGTGGCGCTGATCGCCGAGAATTACACCGGGCGGCAACAGGCGACGGCGGTCGGCGCGCTCGGCTCGGCGCGGGCGGCCGCCGGCGTGCTGGCGTTCATCATCGGCGGCGTGCTCGGCACCTATATCGGCTGGCGGCCGGCGTTCGGAATCCTGATTGCCGTTTCCGCGATTGTTTTCCTGCTGAGCTTCCGTCTCAAGCGCGACTATGGCCGCCCCGAGGTGCAGATCGATATGGTCGGTGTCGTGCTGGCCGCGGCGGCGATCGTCTTCATCAGTTTCGGCTTCAACAATCTCAACAGGTGGGGCCTTGCGCTGGCGACCCCAAATGCGCCGTTCAATCTGCTTGGCCTTTCGCCGGCGCCTGTCCTCATCGTTCTCGGCGTTGTGCTCGGGCAAGCTTTCCTGATGTGGACGCATCGCCGCCAGGCGGCGGGAAAAACGCCGCTATTGGCGCTCGAAGTGATCGACTCGCCGGAGGAACGCTCGGCGGTCTACGCGCTGTTTGCGGTGGTCGCGCTGGAAGCCGCGCTGAATTTCTCGGTGCCGCTCTATATCCAGATCGTCCAGGGCCGCACGCCGCTGGCGACCGCGATTGCAATGATGCCGTTCAATCTGACGGTATTTTTCACCGCCATGCTGGTCGTCAATCTCTATGACCGGCTGACGCCGCGGCAGATCGGCCGCTACGGCTTCGTGGCCTGCACCGTCGGCCTGGTGTGGCTCGCCTTCGTCGTGCGCAACGATTGGAGCGAGGTTCCGGTGCTGTTTGGCCTCATTCTGTTCGGCATCGGTCAGGGCGCGCTGGTGACGTTGCTGTTCAACGTGCTGGTCACGGCTTCGCCCAAGGAACTGGCGGGTGACGTCGGGTCGCTGCGGGGCACCACGCA
>Ga0081455_10002085_pt1 | contig 23847 bp, 21 predicted proteins | sample TabmetS3T2R1_FD_70207 | JGI IMG/M metagenome (GOLD analysis project Ga0081455, IMG submission 70207) | Tabebuia heterophylla rhizosphere microbial communities from the University of Puerto Rico - S3T2R1 | ecosystem: Host-associated > Plants > Roots > Rhizosphere ...
GCCGCGGTGGGCGCGGCGGGCGCGCTGCCGGCGTGCGGGGCGGCGGCCACCACCAGGCAGGTCGCCGCGGTGACCGTACCGGCGGCCAGCAGGCCAGCCAGTCTTCGGTGCATGGGTGTGCTCCATCGTCGGGGACGTCTGTCACCCGGCATTCGTCCGCGGGCCGGCGGATCCTTCGCGGCGACTAAACAATGCGGCCCGGTCGGGAGTCTGGTGGGCGTGGATGCGGAGTTCGAAGCCTGGTACGCCCGGGAGTTCTCGCGGGTGGCGGCGACGCTGGCGCTGGCGGTGGGCGACGCGGGGCTGGCCGAGGAGGCGACCGCCGAGGCGTTCGCGCGGGCGCTGGTCCGCTGGTCGCAGGTGTCCAGGGCCACCTCGCCGACCGCATGGGTCTACACCGTCGCGCTGAACCAGGTGCGGTCCACGCTGCGCCGGCTGCGGCTGGAGCGGCGCTGGGCGCTCCGGCAGCGGATCGAGCCGGTGGCGGGGCCGCGCGAGCCGGACAGCGACCTGTGGCTGGCGGTGGCGGCGCTGCCGGAGCGGGCCCGTACGGCCGTCGCGCTGCGGTACGTCGCCGACCTGACCGAGGCGGAGGTCGCCGCGGCGATGGGGGTCGCGCGCGGGACCGTCGCGGCGACGCTGCACCAGGCCCGCAAGCGGCTCGCCGCCGCGCTCGGCGACCCCGAAACCACCGGAGAGAGGGCCGAACGATGACGACACTGGAGGAACGGCTGCGCGACCTCGCCGACCTGGCGCCGCGGCAGCCCCGCCCGCTGGCCGAGATCCGGCTGCGGCAGCGGCAACTGGTCCGGTCCCGCCGGGCCGGGCGGCTGGCCGGCGGCGGCGCGCTGCTGGCGCTGGCGTTGCTGGCCGCGCAGGTGGTGTTCGGCGGGCTGGGCCCGTTCGGCGGGCCGGGCTCGATCCTGGGCACATCGGCGACGGCCGGCGGCGCGAACTGCACCGGGTATGCCGAGGGGCTGGACCGGGCGCAGGTGCTGCCGGAGTTGCGGTACCTGCTGTCGGGCGATGCGTACGGACGCCCGCTGACCACCGCGTTCGGGGGGCGGGAGCGGTGGAGTTGCCCGGCCCTGCTGCCGCAGGTGGTGCTGGTGGACCGGACCGCCGACGGCTCCACCGCGCGCCGGGCGCTGGACATCTCCGGGCCGGACGCGCGGTACGGCGGCGAGACACGCGTCCCGGTCCTGGTACGCGGCCGGCACGGCGAGATCGTCACCGACTACGAGCACGACAGCCTGCTGACGCTGAGCTGGACCGAGCCGGACGGTGCGCGGTGGGTCATCCACTCCAGCGGCCTGACCCGTACCGGGGCGATCGCGGTCGCCGAGGGCCTGCGCATCCAGGCCGGGGTGGTCGTCCCGGCCAGCCTGCCGGGCGGGTACGACCTGGTCCGCATCGCGCCGCGGCCCGCGCCGGGGGCGGCCGGCTACTGGGTCGTCGAGTACGGCGCCGAGGCGAACGGTCCTGGCCAGGAACAGCCGGTCAGCCTGTCGGTGCGGCGGCCTGGGCCGTTCGGGGAAGGGCAGGCGCCGATGGTCGCACCCGGCGCGGCGCGGTTCGTCGACCTCGACGGCACGCCGGCCACGTACACACCGACGCCGGGCGGGGTGAACGCGCTGGACTGGCGGACGCCGCAGGGCGTGACGTTCACCCTCGAAGGCCCGCTCGACCTGCCGCACCTGCTCGCCCTGGCCCGGCAACTGCGGCCGGCGCCGGCCGACGACCCGCGCTTCACCGGCGTTGCCGGCAACTGAGCACCTCCAGGAGGGACCTCATGTTCAGGAAGATCGCGCTGATCATCCGCGCGTACGCCCTGCGGCCGTAACAGTCGCGCGCCCCGGCCCCGCGGGCGGTGGGGCCGGGGCGGCTACCTACCATTGCCGGGGTGACGGAGACGGCGTTCGAGATCCTGGAGCGGGTCTTCGGGTACAGCTCATTCCGGCCGGGGCAGCAGGAGATCATCGACCACCTGGTCTCCGGCGGCGACGCCCTGGTGCTGGTGCCCACCGGCGGCGGCAAGTCGCTGTGCTACCAGATCCCCGCGCTCGTACGCCCCGGCGTCGGCGTGGTCATCTCGCCGCTGATCGCCCTCATGCAGGACCAGGTGGACGCGCTGGCCGCGCTGGGCGTCCGCGCCGGATTCCTCAACTCCACGCAGTACCCGGACGAGCGGCGGGCGGTCGAGGCGGCCTTCGTGGCCGGGGAGATGGACCTGCTGTACGTCGCGCCGGAACGGCTGGTGATGGAGTCCACGCTGCGGCTGCTGGACCGCGGGGTTGTTTCGCTGTTCGCCATCGACGAGGCGCACTGCGTGTCCCAGTGGGGGCACGACTTCCGCCGCGACTACCTGTCCCTGTCGCTGCTGCACGAGCGCTGGCCCAGCGTGCCGCGCATCGCGCTCACCGCGACGGCCACGCCCGCGACGTACCAGGAGATCGCGGCGCGGCTGAACCTCACCGCGGCCAAGCACTTCGTGGCCAGCTTCGACCGGCCCAACATCCAGTACCGCATCGTCGCCAAGGACAACCCGAACCGGCAGTTGCTGGACCTGCTGCGGACCGAACATCCCGGCGACTCGGGCATCGTCTACTGCCTGTCCCGCAAATCCGTGGAGCAGACCGCCGCGTTCCTGGTGGACAACGGCATCCCCGCGCTGCCGTACCACGCCGGGCTCGACTCCCGGACCCGCGCCACGAACCAGGCCCGGTTCCTGCGCGAGGACGGGCTGGTCATGGTCGCCACGATCGCCTTCGGCATGGGCATCGACAAGCCGGACGTACGCTTCGTGGCGCACCTGGACCTGCCCAAGTCGATCGAGGGCTACTACCAGGAGACCGGTCGGTCCGGGCGGGACGGGCGGCCGGCGACGGCCTGGCTGGCGTACGGGCTGCAGGATGTGATCCAGCAGCGGCGGATGATCGACACCAGCGAGGGCGACGCGGCGCACCGGCGCCAGCTCGGCACCCACCTGGACGCGATGCTGGCCCTGTGCGAGACCGTGGAGTGCCGGCGCACCCAGCTGCTGGCGTACTTCGGCGAGGTGGCGCCGGGGTCGTGCGACAACTGCGACACCTGCCTGGTGCCGCCGCAGTCCTGGGACGGCACCGTCGCGGCGCAGAAGCTGCTGTCCACGGTGTACCGGCTGGATCGCGAGCGGAACCAGCGGTTCGGCGCCGGGCAGGCCATCGACATCCTGGTCGGCAAGCGCACGCCCAAGGTGCTCCAGCACGAGCACGAGACGCTGAGCGTCTTCGCCGTCGGCGCGGACGTGTCGGAGAAGGAGTGGCGCGGGATCGTCCGGCAGTTGCTGGCGCAGCAACTGCTCCGGGTCGAGGGCGACTACAACACGCTGGCGCTCACCCCCGGCAGCTCGGCGGTGCTGTCCGGGCAGCGGACGGTGAAGCTGCGGCGCGACCCCGAGCGGGCGGCGACCTCGCGGGGGTCCCGGCCGGCCTCCGCCGCGGCCCGTACGGACCTCAGCCCCGAGGCGGCGCCGGTGTTCGAGCGGCTGCGGGCCTGGCGGGCGGCGGTGGCCAAGGAGCTGGGCAAGCCGGCGTACGTGATCTTCCACGACGCGCACCTGCGCGAGATGGCCGCCCGCCGGCCGGCGACCCTGACCGAGCTGGGCACCGTCAACGGGGTCGGCGCGGCCAAACTGGCCCAGTACGGCCAGCAGGTCCTGGACGTACTCGCCGCGGAGTCCTAGGGCTGGCGCCACCGCGGCCTGGCCTCGTCGTGGGCGAGGGTGCAGCGCAGCATGACGCCGGCCGCGGTGTAGCCGATCGCGCCCTCCGGTGCGCAGGGGGCGCCGAGCTTCACATCCTGCTTCGGCGTCGGCGGCAGCGGCTGGAACGGCGGGGTGCCGTCCGGGAACCCACCCAGCGGGCCGGATCGCGGCACGGTCGGCGTACGCCGCGGCACCGGACCGGTCCGCTGCGGCGGCGGGCTGGCCTGCGCCGGCTCCCCCGCATGACCACCCTGCTCGGTGCTGGGGCTCGGACTGGGCACCGGCAGGATCGGCACCACCGCACCGCCGCACCCACCGACAAGCAGCACGGCAACCACCACGTACCGGATCCGTCCCATCGCCCCCACCCCGTCAGGGCTCAACGAGCACCGGCCCGGCCGGGTTACGTCAGGGTCCGCCCGCCTCCGCTACAGCAACCACCCTCGCCGAAGGCGACCGCCTCCTCTACGCCCCGACCTGACCGGGTGCGACGAAGTGGGCGCCGCGGCCTTTGGCGAGTGGGCCGCGTTGGATGAGGCCGTTGCGTTCCATGCGGTTGAGCATGTTGAGTGCGCCGGCGGTGGTGAGGGAGGTGAGTTCGGCGAGGTCGGTGCTGGTGATGCGGCCGGCGGCGGCGAGCCAGGATTGGACCAGGCGGCGTGCTACGTCGGGTTCGGGGCGGTACCAGGTGTACAGGCCGCGGCGGCGGGCCCGGTCCAGGGCGCGGGTGTCGGCGGTGGCGCGGGTGAGGAAGGTGCGGGCGGGTAGCCATGCGCCGCCGGTTGCGGGTCGGATGAGGTCCTGGCCACCGAGGGTGCACCTGGCCACGTCGTCCAGTGCGTCTTCGGCTTCCTCAGCAGGGACTTGGAGCATCTGGGCGAGGGAGGTGGAGGACAGGAAGCCGTCGCGGGCCAGTACGTACACCGCGAGGGCGACCCGTACGTCGCGGCGGCCGTGGGCCGGTTCGATGGCCGCGGTGACTGCCATCATCGCCTCCAGTGGCTGCCCGCCGGTCAGGCGGGTGCGGACTCGCGGGCCGGGTTCTTCGCGGATGATGGGTGGTCGGTGGCCGAGGACGACCATTTCGCGGTACATGCGGTCCACGCCGATGCCTTGGCGTTCGACCAGGCCCATGGCGCGGGCCAGGTCGGCCAGCGCGGGATTGCGTGAGTATCGGGCTGACAGCACCGACTCGGCGCTGACTCCGCCCTGGAATCCGCCGGGGGAGACCACGTCGAGGCTGCCGTTGGCTTGGATCCAGGTGATGTGCACTGTTTCGGCGGGTAGCCAGTCGCGGTGCACGATCGCGTTGAGCAGGGCTTCGCGGACGGCGGGCCAGGGCACCTGCCGGACCGGGTCGAGTCGCAGACCGGCCTGCAGCACGATGGAGGTGTCCAGGACGTCCAGGCGGGTCTCGGTGTCCTGCAATTGCTCGACCAGGCTCAGCCCGGACAGGTCCGGGGCCGGGGAGATCACATCCCCGCCTAGTACGTCCAGGGCGACCAGTTCCAGCACCGTTCGCGGCGCCGGGCAGAACATGTGTACCCCCGCCGCGGTGAGGTGCCCGTTGGGCAGCAGCACACCAAGACGGGTGAACAACTCCCGATCTGACCGGCCTTCGGCGTCAATCTTGGTATCGCGCAGCAGTCGCCTGGTGGTTGCTATCGCCCCCGGGCCCACATCTGCCAGCGTGCGCTGGGTTTCGGCGGACAGCGGGTCACTGCCCTGCCGGCGCAGCCGTTCGCTCCACCACTCCGCGCGATCCACTGGCGCGCAGGCGTCGCCGACCCGCCACCGGAGCTGGCCGGAGATGTTCTCGACCGGCTCGCGGGCCTCGGCGACCAGGACCACAAGCAGGCGGGTGCCGTCGGGCATGAATCGCTCCTCGACAGCAGGAGCGAGGTCGACGCGCTGGTGGATCCGCTGCCGGAGCCAGTCGCGGTCCGAGGCGGCTCCCACCAGCGTGCCGTCGTCGGCTACACCGACGATCAGCGCGCCGCCTCCGGGGGTGTTGGCCAGGCACGCCACCTCATCGGCCAGGGCGCTAGCGACCGCCTCGGAGCGTGGCTGCCCCTCCAGGACCATCCCGCCCCGGCCCCGCCGCCCTGCCTCCTCCTTGAAGTCGATGCCTTCCCGCTCCAGCTCAGAGATGGGCGAACCCGCAGCAAGCCCAGCCAGGGCGGCGTCAACCAGGACGTACAGCCTCCGCCGGTCTTCCCATGTCTCCCCGCCCGGCTGAATAGCCACCGTCCACCCTCATCGTCGACGTTGTTGTGGATTTACAGCACCGGAAAGCATAACTTGATGTCTACGACAAGGGCTATCTTTGGGTTCTAGTCGAGGAGGGAGTTGGTGCCGGGCATTTTGCCGCTGGAGCGCATGCGGCGGAGCCAGCCGTCCCAGCCGGGGCGTTTGCTGAGCATGCGGAGGGAGTCGGCGGCGGTTTCGCGGTCGCCGCGTTGGGCGGCGGAGAGGGCGGCGTGCAGGTCGCGGAGGCCTTCGGGGGCCTCGGCGGCGAGGGTTTCGTGGTCGCTGCCCTCGTAGGCGCGCTGCAGGCGGAGCAGGCGTTCCAGTTCGCAGACCGGGTCCTTGGCGTCGTCGACGCGCAGGTCGACCAGGACGCCGTCCCAGGGGTCGGGGCGGCGCTCGCCGGCCACCACGAGCAGGGCGGCGGACTGGCGGCCGCGCAGGTCGCCGCCGGCCTCCTGGGCGGCGGACAGGCCGGCGAGCAGGCGGTCGCAGAAGTCACCGTCGGCGCTGAGGTAGCCCTCGACCAGGCTCGGTACGACCGAGCGGGAGGCGAGCATGTTGCCCTGCGCCGAGTAGCCCTCGCCGGTGAGGTGCCCGCACGCGGACAGGCAGCCGCGCCCGGTCCAGGCGGCGACCCGGCCGCGGGCGTCCACCATGCCGACCTGCCGCTGTGCCGAGTCCGGGTCGTCCTCGCGCAGCCGGGCCAGCACCTCGTCGGCGGGCAGGTTGTCGGCGAGCAGCGCCAGCCCCCGGTACCCGTACCCGCGGTGGGTGGTGGCCTGCGTCGCGACCGCCCCCACCCCGGCCTGCGCCCACGGCACCGCGCGGCCGACCGCGAGCGCGCACGTTGCGACGGCGACCCCGATGCGGCCGGTGACCGGATCGCGCGCGACCATCGAGAAGGTCAACTACACCCCCACGGTGACCTGCATGACGGTCGGCTCGATCGGCACCGCCACCGGCGGCCCCGTCTTCTCCCGTACCTCGTCCACGCTCACGCCCGGCGCCACCTCGCGCAGCACCAGGCCCTCGGGCGTCACGTCCAGGACCGCGTGGTCGGTGATGATCCGCTGCACCACGCCCCGACCCGTGTACGGCAGGGTGCACTCGTCCACGATCTTGTGGCCGCCGTCGCGGGCGACGTGCTCCATCAGCACGATCACCTTCTTCGCGCCATGAACCAGGTCCATCGCGCCGCCCATCCCCTTGACCATCTTGCCGGGGATCATCCAGTTGGCCAGGTCGCCGTTGGCCGCGACCTGCATCGCCCCGAGGATCGCCACGTCGATGTGACCGCCGCGGATCATCCCGAACGACAGCGCGGAGTCGAAGAAGGACGCGCCGGGCAGCAGCGTCACCGTCTCCTTGCCCGCGTTGATCAGGTCGGGATCCTCGTCCCCGTCGTACGGGTACGGCCCGACGCCGAGGATGCCGTTCTCCGACTGGAGCACGACGCTCACCCCGGCCGGCACGTAGTTGGGCACCAGCGTGGGCAGCCCGATGCCGAGGTTGACGTACTGCCCGTCGGTCAGTTCCTGCGCCGCCCGCGCGGCCATCTCGTTCCGGCTCAGTGGCATCAGGCGCCTCCCTCCGAAGAACCCGGCCGCGGCCGGACCGTACGCCGCTCGATCCGCTTGCCCTCGGCACCGACCGGCCCGACCACCCGCTGCACGAACACGCCCGGGGTCTGGATGTCCTCCGGCCGGATCTCGCCCGGCTCCACCAGGTGCTCCACCTCGGCGATGGTGATCCGGCCGGCCATCGCGCACAGCGGGTTGAAGTTGCGCGTGGACTCGTGGAAGACCAGGTTGCCGTGCCGGTCCCCGATCGTGGCCCGGACCAGCGCGAAGTCGGTCACGATGCCGCGCTCCAGCACGTACGTACGGCCGTCGAACTCGCGCGTCTCCTTCGGCTCCGAGGCCAGCGCGATGCTCCCGTCGGCGTGGTACCGCAGCGGCAGCCCGCCGTCGGCGACCTGCGTGCCGACCCCGGCCGGGGTGTAGAAGCCCGGGATGCCGCAGCCGCCGGCCCGCAGCCGCTCGGCGAGGGTGCCCTGCGGCACCAGTTCGACCTCGAGCTCGCCGGCCAGGAACTGCCGCTCGAACTCCCGGTTCTCCCCGACGTACGAGCCGGTGGTGCGCCGGATCCGCTTGGCGGCCAGCAGCGCGCCCAGCCCGAACTCGTCGACGCCGCAGTTGTTGGAGACCGTCTCCAGGTCCGTCGTGCCGGCTTCCAGCAGCGCCTGCACCAGGACGATGGGTACGCCGCACAGGCCGAACCCGCCAACCGCCAGCGACGCGCCGTCAGGGATGTCGCTGACCGCGTCGGCGGCACTGCGAACAACCTTGTCCACCGCGCCTCCCAGGTGAGTACACCGAAAGAGGCAGCGCCCGGCACCGCCCCACCCCGCGACTCTATCTGCCTCAGGGATACCGGCGGGCGTTACAGGGTCCGGATGCCGTTCACGGTGACGCCGACGGTCGCGGTGGCGCGTTCGGCCTCGGCCCGGGAGCGGAGCAGATCCGGGTCCGGGTGGACGCACAGGACCAGGCTGGCGCCGGCGGCCAGCGGGGCGAGCAGGCCGTCGACCCAGTCGGCCGGGTCCTCCCAGGCCAGTACGGTCAGCACCCGGTCGCCCTCGCGCAGGCCCATCTCGCCGGCCCTGCGGTGCGCCTCCTCGACCAGTTCGGCGCCGGACAGCAGCGTGCCGTCGTCGTCCACGGCCGGCGCGTCGTCCGGCACCGGGGCGTACGCGGTGAAGCTGTCGCCGTGCGCGCGGACGGCGGTGGCGAAGTCGAGGGCGCCGTCCGCCGGCTCGGCCAGGCCCTGGCCGAGGGGCGCCAGGGACAGGGCGGCGACCTCGCCCGGCTGGGCGGCGAGCACGCGGGGCAGCCGCGGTACGTCGGTGAACGCGACCGCCGCGCCGTCGGGGTCGGTGCTGGCGACCCCGCCGACCGCCCAGGTGGCCAGCAGGACCGCGGCGGTCTGCCAGTGGGTGGGCAGCACGATCGCCACCCGGTCGCCGGCGGCCAGCGCCAGTTCGTCCTGGAGCAGGTTCGCGGTCTTCGCGACCCAGTTCGCCAGGGTGGTCGCGGACAGTTCGGCACGCTCGCCGAGCTTGTCGTCGTAGTACGTCAGCAGCGGGCGTGCCGGGTCGCGCCGCACCGCGCGGGCGAGCAACTGGTCGGTGGCGGCCATAGCCGCAGATGATGGCATGGCCACGGCAAGCGACCGGGAGCCGCCACGGTATTCGGCAAGGTTCAGATGGCGGGCTGCGTCTGCGAGGTGCTGCTGGCGAGCCAGTCGGTGAATTGCTCCGGGGGCATGGGGCGGGCGTAGTGGTAGCCCTGCAGGATGTCGCAGCCGAGTTCGGTCAGCGCGTGCACGTGGTCGCTGGTTTCGACTCCTTCGGCGACGACGGTGAGGCCGAGGTTGTGACCGAGGTCGATGGCGCCGCGGACGATTACCGCGTCGTTGTGGTCGCCGACCATGCCGATGACGAATGACCGGTCAATCTTGATTTCGTCGACGGGGAGTTGTTTGAGGTAGGCCATCGATGAGTAGCCGGTGCCGAAATCGTCGATGGACAGCCGGATACCCAGTTGGTGCAGCCCGTTCAGGACGGTGAGGCTGCGGGCCGCGTCGACCATGACGGCGCTCTCGGTGACTTCCAGGCGGAGTAGCCGGGCGGGTACGTCGTGGGCGTGCAGCAGTTGGGCGACGCGGGCGGGCAGGGTCGTGTCCAGCAGGCACCGGGCGGAGAGGTTGACCGCGACCGGCACGGTGTGCCCGTTGTCGAGCCAGGCGCGGGCCTGGCCGATCGCCAGGGTCAGGACATGAGTGGTCAGCCGGTTGATCAGACCGGTGTTCTCGGCGGCGGGGATGAATTCGACCGGCGGTACGAACCCGCGGTCGGGGTGGTGCCACCGCAGCAGGGCCTCCACCCCGCACAGTCGCTCACCGGTGGGGTCGAGCTTCGGCTGGTAGTGCAGGAGGAGTTCGCCCGGCCGGTCCAGGGCGCGACGCAGGTCGCCGAGCAGCAGCAGCCGGCAGGGGGCCTGCACGGTGGTGTCCGGGTCGTAGACGACGATCCCGCCGAGCTGCTCCTTGGCGCTGTACATCGCGACGTCGGCCTGCCGCAGCACGTCCTCGGGGTCCTGCCCGGCCGCCGGGACGATCGCCACGCCGATGCTGGCCTCCAGGTCCACGGTGAACTCGCCCAGGGTGAAGCTGGCGTGCAGGGCCGCGAGGATGCGCTCGGCCACCTCCCGGGCGCCGGGCTCGTCGGTGTCCGGCAGCAGCACGGCGAACTCGTCGCCGGCCAGCCGGGCGAGGGTGTCGGCGGCACGCAGCCCGGCCCGTACCCGCGAGCCGACCTGGCCCAGCAGCAGGTCGCCGTGCCGATGGCCGAGGGTGTCGTTGACCTCCTTGAACCGGTCCAGGTCGATGAGCAGGACCGCGGCGGTCCGCCCGGTCGGCAGGGCCAGGAGCTGGCCGAGGCGGTCGGTGAACAGGACCCGGTTGGGCAGGCCGGTCAGCACATCGTGCAGCGCCCTGTGCTTGTTCAGCCGGGACTGGCGCAACACTTCCCGATGGTCGCTGACCAGCACGACCGCGAACGTGGTCAGCAGTGCCAGGCCGACACCGAACCCGGCCACGGTGACCACGAATACCAGTGACTCGATGCGCCGCAGTCGGGTGACCGCGTCCGCGGCCTTCGCCGCGTGCGCAGCCGCCGCGGCGTCCACCTGCCTCTCGATGGCATCGAAGATCGGATCGGTCTCGCCCCCGTCGATCCGCAGCACCAACGCCGTATCGCCGCGATCGACCGCGGCGAACGTCCGGTCGATCGCCTCCGCGTACGAAACGTGTTCACCGGCAACGGTGGCGACCAGCGCGCTGTCGGAGGCGTCGCCGCGGGCACGCACATCGCTCAGTGCCGCGGCCAGCATCACCCCGGCGGCGGCGTGCCTGGCCCGCACCTGCGGCCCCGGCTCCAGCCGGTATTTCCGCTCCAGCGACTCCTCGGCCGCCACCGCCGCCGCGGCGCGCCCGTACGCCTCGGACAAGGCGGTCGACCGGGCGACCGAATCGGCCGCATTCTGGGTGCTCGTCACGCCGAGCAGGCTGATCGCCGTCAGGGCCAGCAGCGTGACCGCCAGACCGAACGCGGCGATACGGCCAAACCTGCGTCGTCCGGTCACTATCGCCCCAGGTGCTCCGCATTCAGGCCGTACCAGAAGTGAATGGGGCGGATGTGCTGGGCGCGGCTCACCGCGAGAGCGTACCGGCACACGGTCCGCCAGCACCCCAATCGCATGACAATTCCGTCGGTACCGGGCCGATTCCCCCGGATAGATCTTTCCGCCGGCTTACGACGATGCGCGTCCGGATTGGTCGGGGTTGGCGGTGAACAGCGCGGCGGTGCTGTCCGCCTCGTGGTCGGCGTCGGTGAGGAGCAGGACCTCGTCGTCGGCGCGCAGTTCGGTGCTGCCGCGTACCGGTACCAGGCTGCCGCCGCGGTTGATCATGCTGATCCAGGTATCCTCGCCGAGCGCGAGATCGCGGAGGGTGGAACCGTCGGCGGGGGAGTCGGCGGCGACGGTGTGCCGGCGCAGGCCCGTGGGTTCGTCGCGGAAGCGCATGCCGAGCGCCCAGGGTTCGGGTTCGGTGGTGTGCATGGGTACGCCGGCCCGGTGCGCGACCAGCGGCACCAGGCCACCCTGGACGATGACGGAGAACGCGACCACGACGATGACGACCTGGTAGAGCCGGTCGGCGTCGGGCACCTGGGCGGTGAGGATGTAGGTGCCGAGCAGGATCGGCACGGCGCCCTTCAGCCCGGACCACATGATGAACAGGCGCTCGCCGGCGGTGAGCTTGACCACGAGCAGCAGCACGCCGACCAGCACCGGCCGGACGGCGAAGGCGAGGACGGCGGCCAGCCCCAGCCCGACCAGCCACGCGTCGCCGTGTACCAGGTCCGACAGCGAGACCGTCAGCCCGAGCAGGGCGAACGCGGTGATCTCGGCGAGGCTGGCCAGCGAGGTGTGGAACCGCTCGATCTCGGCCTTGTACGGGGCGCGCAGGTCACCGACCAGGATGCCGGCAAGGAACACCGCAAGGAACCCGGAGCCGTGCGCGATGGTGGCCAGGCCGTAGATGACCCCGGCGCCGAGCAGCGTCTGCAGCGGGTAGAGCGCGCCGTTGGGCAGCGGCAGCCTGCGCATGACCAGCGCCAGGCCGTACCCGCCGGCGAGGCCGACGCCGGCGCCGACGGCCATCTCGGTGCCGAACTCCAGCAGGCCCTCGCCGATCGCGTGCCAGCCGCCGGTGCCGGCGACCAGGACCGCGGCCATCGCGGCGATGCCGACCGGGTCGTTGGCGCCGGACTCGCCCTCCAGCACGGTGCCGGACCGGCCGCCGACCTCGCGGCGGCCCAGCACGGAGAACACCACGGCGGGGTCGGTCGGCGCGAGCGCCACCCCGAGCAGCACCGCGGCCCGCCAGTCGAACCCGAACACCGCGTGCGCCGCCAGCGCCAGCCCGGCCGCGGTCACCGCCGTGCCCGCCACGCCGATCCAGACCACCGCGCCCACCGCCGACCGCAGCCGGTGTACGCCGATGTGCATGCCGCCGTCGAACAGCAGCAGGATCAGCATGATCGTGACGGCCCGCTGCACGGTCACCACCGGCACGCTGGCCAGGTCCGGCACCAGGTCGGAGGCGACCGCCGCGGCGATCAGGAACAGCGCCGGTGCCGGGACCCGGATCCGCTCCGCGGCGCGGTTGGACCACACCGCCAGCAGTCCGGCGACCGCGGCCAGCAGCACCAGCAGCGCGAACGGGCGGACATCAGACACTGCCGACCTCGCCAGCACCGCGCGTGACCGCTGAGCCCATGGCTACCTCCGGGAAGGTCCGGTTGTGTTGCCGACCAGGCTTCCCGGCGCACCGCCACGATCATAACCAGCGGTCAGTCGATGCAGTCCGCTTCGGCCGCGGTACGGGGTGGCACCGGCTGGGTTGTGGTCGTACCGCCGCCGGACGAGCCGCCACCGCCCGAGCCGCCACCACCGGACGAGCCGCCGCCGGAGGAGCCGCCGCCGGAGGAGCCGCCGCCGGACGTGCCACCGGACTGGAGGCGGGTGAAGTCGGTGCCGAGGACCAGGGTGACCGCGGAGACCGAGTCGTCGGCCTTCAGTTGCGCGTTCGGTACGACCGCGGCGAGGGTACGCGCGGCGGCCTCCTGACCGGCGCCGTACCGGATCTCGGTCTGGGTGGTGCGGGCCGCGTTGCCGGTGCCGCCGCTGCCGAAGCCGAGCGCGGTCAGCTGGCTGGCGGTCTGCGCGGCAAGACCCTTGGTGCCGCTGCCGTTCAGCACGGTCACCTTGACCTGGCCGCGCGGCACGGTCGCCCCGCCGTTGCCGCCGCCGTTGTTCGGCGGGCTGCTGGCCGACTTGCCCAGCACCTTGGTCCAGAACGCCGGCAGCGCCGCGGTGTCCGGCAGGTCGACGTACTGGCCGCGGTCGTTCTTGCTGGACCCGCTGACCGGCACGGTGAGGAACTGGAGGTTGCCGGCGGTCAGGTTCTGCAACTGCCGGGCCAGGTCCAGCGGCTTCAGGCCCGGGTCCATGGTGAGCGAGCCGGCGACGGCCTTGACCAGGCGTTGCTGCTTGAGCGGGTCGATCAGGGTGCCGGCGGAGGTGAGCTTGCGGAAGATCGCGCCGAGGAAGTACTGCTGGCGCTGGATGCGGGAGAACGCCCCGTTCGGCAGGCCGTACCGCTGCCGGACGAAGGCCAGCGCCTGCTTGCCGCGGATGGTCTGCCTGCCCGCGGGCAGGTCGATCGCCGAGTTCGCCTCCTTGACCGGCTTCTTCAGGCAGATCTCGACCCCGTCCAGCGCCTCGGTGATGTTGTAGAAGCCGAGCAGGCCGACCTCGACGTAGTGGTCGATGCGCAGCCCGCTGAACCGGCTGACGGTGTTGACCAGCGACTGCGCGCCGGCCTTCTCCTGCGCGGGCGTCAGCTTCGAGCCGCACTCGTTGTTCGGGCAGGCGCCGTTGGCGTACGCGGAGTTGATCTTGCCTTCGCGGCCGAGGGCGGGGATGAAGACGCTGAGGTCCCGGGAGAAGGAGACCGCGGTCGCCCGGCTGCCGTCGGCGGGTACGTGCACCAGCAGGATCGTGTCGGTGTTGAAGCCGCTGTCGGTCTCGGTGCCGATCTCCTTGAGCTGGGCGTCGGTGAGCCCGCCGCGGCTGTCGTTGCCGACCAGCAGGATGTTCTGGTCGGTGCCGTCCACGTCGGGCGCGCCGTTGTCGCTGATGGCGTCGACCCGGTTCACGTTCGTCTCGAACTGCCGGAACAGCAGCCACGACCAGCCGCTGGCGATCAGCACCGCGGCCGAGGCCAGCCCGGCGATGATCTTGGCGGTCAGCCCGGCCCGGCGCCGCCCGGCGCCGGAGCCGCCGGAACCACCGCCGGCCGGCCGGCGCGGCGGGACGGGTGGCGGCCCGGCGGGCGGGTACGACGGCGGGTACTGGTTGTAGGCGTCGGCGACCTCGTGGCGATCCGGTTGCCGGCGCGGCGGCTGGCCCCGGCGTGGGTCGAGGTGCGGAGGCAGGGACGCACCGGGGGTGGCCCGGTGAGGATCCCACGGTTCGGACACGTCGCCTCTGCTTTCATCGTGCGGCCTGGGAAGGTAACGGCAGCCCTAACCCTCTCTTCGTGGAGGACGTCTAACTCGGTTGGTTGGTTTCTGCCGTACTACCTGTCACCGTCCAGCTACACCGCGAAAGACTAACGGGTCGGGTCCGGCGGAACCCGGTATGGAAGACTCCTGGGCCATGCGCGTCTTCGTCACCGGGGGGGCCGGGTTCATCGGTTCCCATTACGTTCGTACCCTGCTCACCGGCGGCTACTCAGCGTACGCCGAGGCCGAAATCACCGTATTTGACAAGCTGACGTACGCCGGGAACCTGGCGAACCTGGCACCGGTCTCGGACCGGCCCGGCTACCGGTTCGTGCAGGGCGACATCGCCGACACCAAGCACCTGCTGGAAGTGCTGCCCGGCCACGATGTCGTGATCAACTTCGCCGCCGAGACGCACGTCGACCGGTCGATCGTGGGCGCGCAGGACTTCGTGATCACCAACGTGCTCGGCGCGCAGACCCTGTTCGACGCCTGCCTGCGGGCGGAGATCCCGCGGGTGGTGCACGTGTCCACCGACGAGGTGTACGGCTCGATCGAGGAAGGCTCCTGGACCGAGGACTGGCCGCTGGCGCCCAACTCGCCGTACTCGGCCGCCAAGGCCGGCGCCGACCTGCTGGCCAGGGCGTACGCCACGACGTACGGGCTGCCCGTGTCGATCACGCGCTGCTCGAACAACTACGGGCCGTACCAGTTCCCGGAGAAGGTCATCCCGCTGTTCGTGACCAACCTCATCGACGGCGGGAAGGTGCCGCTGTACGGCGACGGGCTGAACATCCGGGACTGGCTGCACGTCTCCGACCACTGCCGCGGCATCCAGCTGGTGGCCGAGGTGGGCCAGCCGGGGGAGGTCTACAACATCGGCGGCGGCCGGGAGCTGACCAACAAGGAGCTGACCGAGCTGCTGCTGGCGGCCACCGGGCGGGACTGGTCCGCGGTCGAGTACGTCACCGACCGCAAGGGCCATGACCGGCGCTACTCGCTGGACCACGGCAAGCTCGCCGCCCTCGGGTACGAGCCGCAGGTCAGCTTCGAGGACGGCCTGGCGCAGACCGTGGCCTGGTACCGGGACAACCGTTCCTGGTGGGAGCCGCTCAAGGCGGCCCGGTGACGGCGGTTCTGGTTAGCGGGGCCGGGGGGCAGCTTGGGGCTGACCTGGTCCACCTGGCCGGGTCGGCGGCGACGGGACTGACCAGGACTGAGCTGGACATCACCGACCCGGACAGCGTGGCGAAGGCGGTCGAGGCGTGGGCGGCGGGCGCGGACGGTGACCGGTTGGTGTGCGTCAACGCCGCGGCGTACACGGGCGTGGACGCGGCCGAGACCGACCGGGAGCGGGCGTATGCGGTGAACGGGACCGGTCCCGGCCTGCTCGCCCAGGCGTGCGCGCGGCACGATGTCCGGTTCATCCATGTGTCCACCGACTACGTCTTCGCCGGCGACGGCACCCGCCCGTACGCCGAGGACGATCCGACCGCCCCCGCGACCGTGTACGGCGCGAGCAAGCTGGCCGGGGAGCAGGCCGTGCTGGCGGCCGGCGGGTACGTCGTCCGCACCGCCTGGGTGTACGGCGCGACCGGGCCCAACTTCGTCAAGACGATGGCCGCGCTGGAACGCGCCCGCGAGACGCTGGACGTCGTCGACGATCAGCGCGGCTCGCCGACCTGGTCCCGCGACCTGGCCGCCGGCCTGCTGGCCCTCGCCGACTCCGCCGCCGGCCCGGGGATCTACCACTGCACCAGCAGCGGCGACACCACGTGGTGCGGCTTCGCCCGGGCCATCTTCGCCGAGTTGGGCGCCGACCCCGAGCGGGTACGCCCGACCACCACCGACGCCTTCCCCCGCCCGGCGCCGCGGCCGGCGTACTCGGTGCTGTCCGGCGCTGCCTGGCGGGCGGCCGGGCTGGACCCCCTCCCACCCTGGCGGGACGCGCTGCACGCGGCGTTCGTCGAGGTCGGCGCCGCGTTCCGGCCCTAGACAGGGGACCAGCGGTACGCCCCGCGCTGGGCGTACCGCTGGAAGTTCTACGTGGACGCGGCACGGGGTCGACCGGCATGCCGCGTCCACGGCTCGTGGGCGGCGCTAGGTGAAGCTCACGTCCTGCCGGGTGACCTTGCCGCGCGCGACGTAGACCAGCAGGCTCAGCGAGCGCTTGTGCACCCCGTCGCAGGTGCAGTCCACCGACAGCCAGTACCGCTGGTTGGACTGGCCGCAGCGCCCGCCGACCAGGTAACCGACCTGGTAGTACGTGCCCGCCGCCTGGACGGTCATCTTCGTGGCGCCGGGGGAGAAGCCCTCGATGCCGCACTGCGGTCCCTTGCCGGTGCTGAAGGCCCGGACCCGGGTGATGCGGGTGGCCGCGACGGCCTTGCCGCGGTACTTCACGTACCCGGCGATGGTGCCGGTCTGCCCGCTGGCGTGGTCGGCCTCGTAGGTGACCGGCAGGCGCAGCGGGATGGTGTTCGTGGCGCCCTTGGTGACGGCCTGCCCGTAGTGCGCGGCCGCGCCGTACCGGGTGAAGTCGGTGCGTACGGCGTACCAGTTGACGCTGATCTTGGGGTAGATCTCGGCGTGCATCGCGGTGACGTTGGCCGCCACGCAGGCGCCCCAGTCGTAGTCCGCGCCCGGGGCGGTGCTGCCGGTCACGGCGATGCTCTTGTTGACGAACTCGCACCAGGAGTACAGCCCGCAGAAGTGCGCCCCGGCGGCGCCGAGGCGGGTGCCGTCGGTGTCCACCGGCGCGCCGCTGCTGTCGGTGACCACGACGCCGATCTGGGCGTTCACCGCGCGGTTGTCCGGGTAGCCGGCGATCGAGCCGCCCACCCAGGTCGGGTGCGCCTCGTCGCAGCCGGTCGCGACCGCCGCCCGGGCCGCGGGTGCCAGCGGACCGCCGACCAGCAGCGCGGCCAGCAGCCCGAGCAGGCTGCCGACGCGGATGACCGGCTTCCCCATGCGGCACTCCCGGCGACTCGGCGATCGGTAGCCGCTACGGTGCCGCGCCGCAGGTGCCGCCCCGGGTGCCGCCCGGGTGCGGAACGGTTGCTGTTCAGGCCGGCTTGGCCGCGTCCCAGGTGATGAACATGAAGTCCGGTAGGAAGCCGTACCGCCGGGCGTCCCGGTTGGTGGCCACCACGGTCAGCGTGGCGGGGTCGGCGTGCTCCAGCAGGTCGACCTCGTCGCAGTCGTCCCCGCCGTACCCGGAGTCGAGCTTGCCGGACTCGATCCGCGTCTTGAGGTCCTCGGTGACCAGCGCGGCCACGGTGAAGCCGGCCTTCTCCAGCTTCTCCCGCAGGTCCCAGCCGAACCGCCAGTACACCAGCGTGTTGTCGCCGTGGTACTCCGGCTCGGTCGGCGGCGCGGTCACGCCCTGCGGCATCGGGATCTGCAGGAACATCCGGCCGCCCGGCTTCAGCACCCGGTAGACCTCCGACAGCGCGCGCTCGGTGTCCGGGACGTGCTCGAGCACGTGCGGGGTGAGGATGACATCGACGCTGGCGTCGGGCAGGTCCATGTTCTGGATGTCCAGCTTGATCTGGCCCTTGTGTGCCGACTCGTCGTAGTCGCTGCACACGTAGTCGACCCGCTTGGCCATGATGTCCCGGTAGCGCTGGTCCAGCCGCGGGCTGGTCTCCAGCACCCGGGCCTTCTTGTTGTAGTCCGCCCGCCTGGTCCAGCACCAGAACAGCCAGCGGTCGCGGGCGATGCTGCCGCAGTGCGGGCAGAGCGCGCCCTCGCTGTGGTAGCCGCTGGCGAACACGTCGTCGTGCCAGCCACAGATGTTGCAACAGCTCTGCCAGCCGGCGCCGGAGGCGTCCCGGGCCGTCGGCCAGGCACGCAGCCGCGGGTCGGACCGCTGGTCGCGGCCGATCAGAAACGCACGCAGCCGGTTGCGCAGGGCTCCCTGGATGGACACTTACTCTCCTGAGCGGGTGCGGGGTTTTTGGGCAGCCTAGTCCGTCATCGCGGGCGGAGTGTGACCTGCCACCGCGTACCGGGCGGGTTCACCTGCACCGTGCATACCGGTTGGTGCTGGGCCAGGCAGTCGGCCAGCGGCCCGATCGGCCGGAACGGCAGCGGCCGGATCGCGGCCGTGGCGACCATCCCGCCGAGCCCGGCCAGCAGGCATGCGGCGGCCAGCGCGCGGCGCCAGCGGGCCGGTTCGGCCAGGCCGGCGACCAGCAGCAGGGCGGTCAGGGCCAGTGGGAGGAGCAGGTGCCGCTGGCCGTTGTACGGGTACGACGCGTAGTAGCCCCAGGCCGCGAGGGCACTGCCGAGCAGGGCGAGTACGCCCAGCAGCGGGCCGAGCGCGGCCCAGCGCCAGCAGACCGCGCCGAACGCCACCCCGAACGCCAGCGCGGCCGCGGTCATCGGGGCGGTCCACGGCCCCGGCCAGCGGTCGCCGAACAGCCAGCCGCCGGCCACGTCCCGGCCCAGGAACTCCACCAGGGCGGGCGCGCTGAGCCGGTCGGCGGTGACCCGCTCGTTGGTGGCCAGGATGAGCCACTGCACGCCGCCGGTGACCAGCACCGTCGCGAAGGCGTACCCGGCGTGCCGGCTGCGCAGCCGTACCCAGCGCGCCACGTACGCGGTCAGCGCCAGCGGGAGGGCGAACGGGCCGGACAGCCCGAACACGGCGAGCGCGGCGAGTTCGGCGTACCGGCCCGGGGTGCTGGCCGGGTCGTCGCACAGGGAGAGCAGCAGCAGGGCCAGGCCGGACCAGAAGATCAGGTTGGCCAGGTTGCCGAACGGCTCGTCCACCGCGGGCAGCGCGGTGAGTACGGCCAGCGCGAGCGGCGGCTGCCAGCGGCGCGGCAGCAGCCAGCGCATCCGGTCCGACAGCACGGTCCCGGTGATCGCGGTCGCGGCGAGCAGCGCCGCCAGCACGTACACGGTGGGTAACCAGGTGAGGGGCAGCGGGCTGGCCAGCGCGGCCACCAGGCGGGGGGCCAGGTGCAGGTAGCCGCGGTACGGCTCGCCGAGGGCCGCCAGCGGGTGCTCGTACCCGCCGGTCAGGAAGACCTGGCCGTCCTCGGCCCACAGCGTCGGGTGCAGGATCCGGTACGAGCCGCGCAGGGCCCAGGCCAGCGCGGCGGCGCCGAGCAGGGCGGCCCGCCAGCCGAGCGGTAACCGTGCGCGTGCCGCACCTGCCGGCGGGGCCAGGCCGGCGGGCGCTGCGGTGTCCCCCCGAGCCGCCACCCGTGTCGCCACTTCTGCTAGAGGCCCCCTCCTCTAGCTGCGCAGCGTAGCGATCACCGCGCGGAAAGTCGGTCGGCTGTTCGGTGGCAGCGCACTAGCCTGCGCGCATGGAGATACGGACCGAACAGGCGGCCGACCGGGCAGCGGTCGACGCGGTCGAGGAGCGCGCGTTCAGCGGGTCCGGCGTGCAGATCGTCGCGCTGGTGGGCGCGCTGCGGGAGACCCCGGACGCGCTGTCGCTGGTGGCCTCGCGGGACGGTGCCGTTGTCGGGCATGCCATGTTCAGCACCAGCCTGCTGGACGCGCCGCCCCGGCTCGTACCCGTGCCGGTCCTCAGCCCGCTCGCCGTCGCGCCCGAGCACCAGCGCACCGGCGTCGGGTCCGCGCTGGTCCGCCGCGGCCTGGCGCTGCTGGCCGAGCGGGGCGAGCCGCTGTGCTTCCTGGAGGGCGACCCGCGCTACTACTCCCGGCTCGGCTTCGCCGCCGCCGAGCCGCTCGGCTTCCGCAAGCCCTCGCTGCGCATACCGGATGCGGCATTCCAGGTCGCCACCCTGCCGGCGTACGAGCCGTGGATGACCGGCACCCTGGTCTACCACCACACCTTCTGGGACCTGGACTGTGTCGGACTACGGGAGGGTTAGCAGGCCCGTTCGTACGCGGCCAGGGTCAGCTCGGCGCAGCGGTCCCAGGTCTGCGCGCCGGCGTACGCTCTGGCGCCGGCCAGCCTGGTCGGGTCCGGGTCGTGCGCCAGCTCCGCCGCCAGCGCCGCGGTGAGGGCGTCCACGTCGTCCGGCGGCACCAGCGTGACCAGGCCGTTGGTCGCCTCGCGTACGGCCGGCAGGTCGCTGGCCACGACGGGTACGCCCGCGGCCATGGCCTCCAGCGGCGGCAGCCCGAACCCCTCGTACCGGGAGGGGTAGGCCAGCAGCCGGGCGCCGGCCACGAGGGGGGCCAGGTCCGCGGCGTCCACGTAGCCGGGCAGCGCGATGCGATCGGGCGGCAGCGCGGCCACGTCCGGCTGCTCGCCCCAGCCCGCACCCCCGGCGAGCACCAGCGGCGGGGCGTCCGGCACGTCGGCGAGCAGCCGCCGGTACGCCGCGACCAGCACGTCCAGTCCCTTGCGCGGCTCCAGCGTGCCGACCGCCAGCAGGTACTCCGGCGGCAGCCCCCGGGCCGCCAGCCATGCTTTGTCCGGCTTGTCCGTCGCCAGCCACAGCGGGTCGACGCCGAGCGGGGTGACCGCCAACCGCTCTGCCGGCGTCCCGTACGCCTCCGCCACCGCGTCGGCCGTGGCCCGCGACGGCGTCACCACCACCGCGGCGCGGCGGACCGAGCGGGGGACCAGCGCGCGGTAGCGCAGCGAGGCGGCGGAGACCACGCCGGGCAGGTGCAGGTAGGCCAGGTCGTGCACGGTAACCACACCGCCGGCCCGGCGCAGCGGCGGGAGCACGAAGTTGGTCCCGTGGAACACCTCGACCCGCCCGGCCAGCCACTCCACCGGGGGCAGGTCGACCCGGGACCAGACCGCCTGGAGCGCGCGGGCGGGGGCGCGCCGCCCGGTCGCGGCGACACCCGGCGGCAGCGCGCCGGCCAGGTCCGCCCGGCCGCGCCAGGTGAAGGCCACCCCGGCCAGGTCCATGGTGCCGCGCGCGGCCAGCGCCCCCGTCAGGAACTCCACGTACCGCCCGATGCCGGTACGCGGCCCGAGCAGCGGGGTCGCGTCGAAACCGACCCTCAACCGAGCAGCCCCCGGCGCGCCGCGATCTCCCGCCACCGCTGCGCGAACGCCTCGTCGGAGTACTCCTGCGCCCGGGCGATCGCGCTCGCCGACAGCCGGGCCCGCAGGGCGTCGTCGGTGGCCAGCTCGCGGGTACGGGTCGCCAACTGCTCGACCGTACGCCAGCGGAAGCCGTCCACGCCGTCCCGGACGATCTCCCGCTGCCCGGCCCGGTCGATCACCACCGGCACGCAGCCGCCGGCCATCGCCTCGGCCGTGGTCATGCCGAAGTGCTCCTGCGCCCAGGGCGCCGACTCCTCGTCCTCGCCGTACCCGGTGGCCGACCAGAACACCGACGAAGTCGCCATCAACTCGTGTACGAGCGCGCGCGGGGCGTTGGCGTGGATCTCCACCGGCAGCCCGGCGGCCGCCTGCCGGACCTTGTCCAGGTACGGCAGCTGGGAGTCCTCGCAGCCGCCGACCACGTGCAGCGTCCAGCCGGGCAGTCCGCCGGCGCGCACCATCTGGCCGAAGAAGCGGACCATCTCCAGCTGCCGCTTGGCGTGCCCCAGGCCCGGCGCGAAGAACCGGCCCACGGTCAGGATCGACTTCTCCCGGGCCTCCTTCGGGTGGATGTCGGCCACGTCGATCGGCGGGTAGAGGATGTCCGCCTCGCTGCCCCACAGCCGCTCGATCCAGCCCTCGGTGTAGCGCGAGTTGGCCAGGATCACGTCGTACTGCTCCAGGAACGACAGGTCGCTCGGGTCCCGCATCATCCACGGGAAGCGCAGCGCGGTCCGCTCGCGTAGGCCCAGCGCGCCGAAGAAGCGCAGCCGGCTGATGGCGATGCCGAGCGAGCGCGGGTCGGCCGGGCCCGGGGTGAAGGTGTCCGAGCGCAGGTGCAGCTCGATCCCGTGGTCGACCTCGGGCAGCAGGATGCGGTGCCGGCGGAATTCCTGGGTGACCTCGATGCTGGTCAGTTCCTCCTCGCCGGCCATCACCCGCAGCACCGTGCCCTCGGGCGCGCCGACCCGGCCCAGGTCCGCCTGGATCATCCGGCGCGGGCCCGGCTCCAGCGACAGCACCGCGTCGCCGTTGGTCCACGTCCAGCGCCGCCGCCGGCCGCCCTCCGGCGGGAACCAGCCCGTACCGAACTGGAAGAACAGGTGCCCGGCCGCCGGCTTGAGGTAGCGGCCCATGACCCGGATCGCGGCCCTGCGCAGCCGGCCCAGGTCGTGGTCGAACGGGGTGGGGAAGAAGCACAGGTACGCCGAGTGCGCCGAGCGTGGCTCCAGCCGGGACATGTAGGTGGAGTTGACGAACAGGTCGTACTCCTCCGACAGCCGGGCCAGGTCCCAGTCGCCGCGGTCCGGCACGACCCGCAGGGTGCACTTGGCCAGGTCCAGCCCGAGCCGGGCCGCCAACTCGTCCCGGTCGACCTCGCTGTGCCCGAGCAGGTCCACCTCGACCCCGTCGGCAGCCAGCACCTGGGCGATCATCCCCGAATGCCGCTCCCCACCACCCATCGAGTGCCAGAACCGGTTGTATACAGCCGCTCTCATTTGCTCGTCTCCGCGCTCGCTCCGCTCCTCGGCGCGGAAAAAGCGCCCGCGCCTGCGATGCTCACTCGCTGTCGACTCGCGGGGCTCATCGGCTTTCCACCAACAATTTCTCCAACTCGCGCCGGGACAGTTTCGCGGTATGGCCGATGGCACGCCGGCGGGCCAGCATGGCCGGGAGGTGACGCAGGTACGACAGCATGACGCGGGCGCGCAGCAGGTGCGGCCGCAGCGCCGGCCTGGACCGTTGCTTGATGCCCTCGCGCAGCGCCCGGACAAACATCGAGGCGGCCGACAGCGGGTAGTGCAGCACCTGCCCGGCCGCCAGCCGCGGGGTGGCGTTCTTGGTCAGCATCAGCAACCGGTTGCGGTCCACGTGCCGTACCCAGAACGGCGACCACTCCTTGCTGCTGGCCGAGTGCACGTGCCGCAGCACCGCTGCCGGCTCGTACCGGATGGACCAGCCGGCCGCGCGTAGCCGCCAGGACAGGTCGGTGTCCTCGTAGTACATGAAGAAGGCGTCGTCGAACCAGCCGGCCTGCCGCCCGGCGCCGGCCCGGATGGCCATCCCGTTGCCGCAGGCGCCGAACACCTCGGCGGGTACGTCGTACTGGCCGCGGTCGACCTCCTGGAAGCCGCGGTCGGCGCCGTACCCGCTGCGCAGCACGAT
>Ga0081455_10002086_pt1 | contig 23842 bp, 19 predicted proteins | sample TabmetS3T2R1_FD_70207 | JGI IMG/M metagenome (GOLD analysis project Ga0081455, IMG submission 70207) | Tabebuia heterophylla rhizosphere microbial communities from the University of Puerto Rico - S3T2R1 | ecosystem: Host-associated > Plants > Roots > Rhizosphere ...
GGTCGAAGTGCCGGGCGTGTTCCTTGCCGGCCGCGTCCCGGTACCGGGCGCGCCACCTGCCGTCGTCTCGTTTCGTGAGGCTTGCCATCGGTCCCCCTGAGTTTCGTATCGGTCACCTGGGCATCGCGGTTCGGGTTCCCCGGCCTGACGACGGCGGGAAGTGATCACCCACGATCGCATCGAACTCCGACGAGCGACACCCCTTGTGGACTGGGTCTATGCGCTGGGACTTGCGGTGCGCCGCTCCTCGGAGGTGATCCATTCGTGAAGGTCGGTCTTCCGGTACACGACGCGGCGCCCGATGCGGAAACTGCGTGGCCCGATGCCGAGGTGCCGCCAGTACCGCAGGGTGGCGAGCGGCGTTCGGGTTATCTGGGCTGCTTCTACGGAGGTAAGCAGCTCGGGTTCGTTGGTCATCGTGTCTCCTGGCGCTTGTTCAACTTTGCTGGGCGCATCGCCTCTCACTTCATAGGTGTTCAGCGCGTCCCGTCAGGGACAGGGGCGGCGGCGGTACGGGTCCAGCCCAGCGCAGCATGGCGCGGTAGCGACGACGTAACCGGCGCAGGTTTCTGTGCGGGTCACCTGGGATCAGGCTGCCTGAACCCATCTCTTGCTCCGGTCACCTTCGCTCTGGTCGTCTCAGTCCCGAGTTACTGCGGCCCTCTGAGTCGGCAGGGTCCGTCATAGACCACATGCCATCGCCGCAGTTCGAGGCAGTGCCCGACGGGGCCGTCCCTTTGACGGTCAGGGGCCCGGGCTCCTCCCTCTGAAATCTGAGCCCCTCCAAGTACGACACACCTAGTGCACTCAGTGAGCGGTGTGATTCGTTGCTACGAAAGGGAACAGAGGAACGGACGTCAAAGCGGCAGGCCGAATTGCGGTTAGGTGTTCAGTGACGTCGAGAGATGAGCCGCCGACGGAGTGCGTCATTGAGCGCAATGGATGCGCGGGCGATGGCGTCCAGGTCACGTCGGTAGACCCGACCGGTGTCGAGTTGACGGACCAGTTCAGCCAGCATCGCGATCCACCCCGCCCCATTCGGCGGTGCTGCGGGAGTCTTCTCGCCAACGGGCATCGGCCGGTCGACTTCCACGATTCGTTCCACCAGCTGAATGGCGGAACGACCGGAAGCGGCGGCCCGGCTCTGCTCCCAGGCGCGATGCCGACAGGTGGCCGAGCACCAGGTCGGAATCCGGCCGACGGTGTTCACCTCGAAAGAGGTCGCGCACCACGCGCACACCAGCGATGCCGGTCGTCGGTGTTTCGGTCTTGCCAGACGGGCTTGCGGTGGTGACACGGGCAGTCCGTCTCGTTCAACTGCTGCCCGGGCCAGATTCGTCGCGCGTGCTCGTTGCCCGGCCCGGAATGCGTTGGTTGTCGTGCTGCTCACCGGTCTCCTCCCTCTTCCCCGGGTATCTCCCCCCTCGGTTCTTCGTCACAACGAATAGGCAAACGACGGCCTCGTTCATGGACGACGGACGGAAAAACTTCGACGATTCCGCCCGCCGAGTCGCCGAGTCTTGACGCCCGGTAAGGACCGCTAGTTCCTGTTACGGCTCGTCGTCAGCCGTGTTGCCGATGCGGTTTCGGCACAACGAATCGGCCGCGCACGGCGAGTGCAGTAGGTGTGTTGTGGTCGATCCTGATGTCGAGACGAGGTTGCACGTCGGTTGGAATCGACCGGGCGGTCTCGCCGAGCGGCGATCAACCAGGACGAATATCGAACGAGTTGGCTACGGGAGTCCGACCGTTGCGGTAGTAATACGACATCCGAACACCGTGCACTTCTGGCAGGGGGATGGTCGTGGCGACCACGCTTTTCAAGGACACGACGTACTCGGTCTTTGGACTCATCGAGGACATCAACCAAGGCGAAGTAGCTCTTCCCGACATACAGCGGCCGTTCGTGTGGGGCGCGGCAAAGGTCAGGGACCTGCTTGACTCGATGTACAAGGGCTTTCCGGTCGGCTATCTCCTGTTCTGGGCCACCGGCGCCGAGGCTGGAGCTCGCCAGATCGGCACCGAGCGCCGAGACAAGGCGCCACGTCTGCTCATCGTCGACGGCCAGCAGCGGCTGACCTCGCTCTATGCGGTGATCACCGGTGCCAAGGTGGTTAAGAGCGACTACACTGAGGGTCGCATCCGCATCGCCTTCCGTCCGTCCGACGCGACCTTCGCGGTGACCGATGCGGCGATCGAGAAGGACCCTGAGTTCATCCCCGACGTCGCCGCCCTGTGGGTGCCCGGCGAGCGTAAGAATGTGGTGCGCGCCTACATCAAGGCGCTAGAGGGCAAGCGCGCTTTGGACGAGGCGGAGAAGGACCGCCTCGAGGAGGCGATCGACCGACTGCACGACTTGCGCGACTACCCATTCAAGGTCGTCGAGCTCGCCGCAAGCGTGGACGAGGAGCAGGTTGCGGAGGTCTTCGTCCGCATCAACTCCGAGGGCGTCACCCTTAACCAAGCCGACTTCATCCTGACCTTGATGAGCGTGTTCTGGGAAAAGGGTCGTCGGCAGCTTGAGGACTTCTGTCGGGCCAGCAAGACCCCGACCCTGTCTACGGCGTCGCCGTTCAACTGGTACATCCAGCCGTCTCCTCCTCAGCTGCTTCGGGTCTCCGTCGCGCTTGCGTTCCGGCGAGCAGTCCTCAAGCAGGTTTACGCGCTGTTGCGGGGCAAGGACGTCGAGACCGGGAGGCCTGACCCGGAGCGCCGCGACGAGCAGTTCCGCCGCCTACAGGCAGCCCACGACAAGGTGCTCGACCTTACGAACTGGCACGAGTACTTCCAGTGCCTCGAAAGAGCCGGGTTCCGAGGCTCCAAGATGATCTCCAGCGACACCGCACTGCTGTTCTCTTACGCACTGTGGCTCATCGGCCGCGTGGACTACGGCGTCCCACTCGACAAGCTCCGAGAGGTCATTGGGCGCTGGTTCTTCATGGCCCATACGACCGGCCGGTACACCGGGGCCTTCGAGTCGCGGTTCGAACAGGACGCAGCCCGGCTGAGCGAGTTGGCCCTTGGTGACGCCGAGGGGTATTTGCGAATCCTCACGCGCGTGGTCGACGACACTCTCACGTCCGACTACTGGACGATCACTCTCCCGAACGAACTGGCGACATCGGCATCAAAGTCCCCGGCTCTACTCGCCTACATCGCTGCGCTCAACATTCTGGACGCGGACGCTCTTCTCTCGACTGGCAAGGTCCGTGGTCGCCTCGACCCGGCGATCACGGCGAAGAAGGGCATTGAACGGCACCACATCTTCCCGCAGGCCTATCTCCGAAGCGTTCTCAAGGTCATCGACCGCAAGGACATCAACCAGATCGCGAACATGGCTCTCGTCGAGTGGGCCGACAACATTGCGATCTCGGACGAGGCCCCGCAGGTCTATTGGCCTGCCCAGCTGGCGGCGAAGAATCTTCCGGCGGACATGCTCGCAAGACAGGTTCACTGGCATGCGCTTCCCGCTGGCTGGGACGGTATGGATTACCGCTCCTTCCTGGCAGAACGGCGCAAGCTGATGGGGGACATCGTCCGCGAGGCGTACGAGACTCTTGGGCGACACGACTACACCCCGCACTATCCGGAAGCTGGGCTGTTCCCTCATACAGCCTCAGCCGTTGCCCGCGCCAAAGCCCACCATGCCGTCACAGTCGGGGACCTCCTGGATGCCGATCTGCTGGCGCCCGGCACCCAACTGCAGGGGACGCATGCGGGCGAGGCCTTCGACGCGGTGCTTCTGCCCGACGGCAAGATTGCGCTCAACGATGAGGTGTACGACACGCTTTCCGGGGCTGGCCAGGTTGCAACGGGCGGAGACGTCAATGGCTGGACCTTCTGGTCCGCCCAGACTGAGGATGGCACCTTCACCCTGGCGGCGCTACGCGATGTCCTGCTCAGTCGAGACATAGTTACTTTCGAGAACAGCAACCAAGACGGCGCTTGAACGGAAGGTCCCTCGGCTCGCCCGGCACTGGAGCATCAATGCAGATTGCTGGCAGGTAGGTAGCAGTCGCCGGTCTCGTTGGCGTGGCGCTTCTTCAAGCGCAGAAGGTCGTCTAGTCGTATGCGACCGTCAAGGACAAGGAACAAGTCTTCGCCGGTCACAGCCAGAAACGGCGTTGCCTCTCGATACTGGTTGAGTAAATCTCGGGTGAAACCCGTGACGCTGACGAAGAGCCCGAGCGCGTTCTTGCCCTTCCGCTTGACTTTGGCAGCAAAAATATCGCCGTCGCCGCGGCTTGTTGGCTCTTTGCGCCAGCGGGCTTCGACGATGTAGTCGTCAGTATCAAAGCTCAGCGAGCCATCGATCTGCTCGTTGGCAAGTTCGTAGGACAGCCGTGGCTCCATGTCGAAGAGCACGAACAGGTCTGTCAGGAGCCGTTCGAAGGCTTTGCCCCGGGCATGTGGATCGGTGTCGTTATGCATCGCCACGAATTGCAACCGCAAGGCATCGATGCCATCAGCGAATTTCCGGAGGGCCTCTTGCTGGACCTTGCGGGTTTCCTGGGCGGCCGCGACCTTCTCGCGGGCAGAAGTCGTGGTGGCGTAGGGCTCGGTCAGCTTCTTGAGCCGGGCAACCTTCTGTTTGGCGTCATCGAGCCGCATCTTTCGATCGGTCTCATCCTTGATCTGCTCGATGTTCGGAAATTCGTCCATGCTGGCGATTTCCAACATGAGGATGAGGATGGCGTCCTTGTACTTGGCTTCCTGTTCGACCAGGCGACCGACGAGGGCATCCGCGACGTTGCGCTTGGTGTCTGAGAATGTCAGTGGCGCGAGCAGTTCGGGATGATCCCTTAGCGCTGTGCGCAGATACCGCTCAAAGGGTGGCTTGTTCCAAGTAATGACGGCTAGAGCCTCTCGTAGGGCCTCGAAAGCCTTTGTGTCGATGCGCTTCATCTGCGACCTCCCTCTGCGGGTTCGACTCGCTGAAGTCGCATCAGATGCCCCGAAGCCGTGGCACGGCTATCGCTGTATTTGGTGTAGTTGGGTCCAGCTCGGTGGAGGTCATTGCCAGTGGCACAACGGCGAGGCCTGTGAAGGCGTCTTGGATGGCATGCAGCGGTACGCCGCTATCCCGGGACATTTGCCCAAGCCCGATTCCATCCTCGCGGGCCCGAGCTAACACCGAGGTAATCAGACGAGACTGCTCGGGGTGCACGCCGTCTGGTTCTCCCCGCCGGTAACCTTTCGACGACAAGTCGACCATCCAGTTTCGGTAGTGCCAGTCGAGGATCGCGCCCAGATCGAACAGTCGTCGCACCATCGCGACGGCCGAGACCTTCCACGAACGTTTCATGACATATACGTCTTGTAGCCGGATCTGGCTGGAAGCCGTCGACAGTTGCGCGAGCAGTCCGGCCGTCGGCATCAGGAAGGCCGAGGCGAATTGGTTGGCCTGCATCTCGTAGTGCCGCTCTCGCGCAGTCGAGACCCCCTTATGCAAAATCAAATGTCCGAGTTCGTGCGCGAGATCGAACCGCAACCGCTCGGCGCTCTTGTCGACGTTCAGAAAAACGTACGGGCGACCACCATGCCAAAATGAGAAAGCATCAACATCTCGGTCTTCGCTGGGCAGACTGAAGACGCGGATACCTTGTCGTTCAAGGAGCCAGAGCATGTTCTTGATTGGCCGGTCGCTCAAACCCCAGATCTGACGGAGCATTTTCGATGCGCGTTCAGGTGAGTAGTCCTCTGGCCCCAATGGCGAAAGCAGATCGTCAAGTGTTGGAAGATCGACGGGCGGCGTCTCGTATCGGTCATCCAGCCAATGGCTTAGCTCCAGACTAAGCCGGGCAGCCGCGATGACTTGCTTGGCCTTCCGGGCGCCGACACTGGACAACGCCCGAAAACTGACGTTGGCCTGGTCAAGGTCCGGAGCATCCTCCCGACCGAGGAACTGGGCCTCGACATCGAAGAGGTTAGCCAGCATCTCGACCGGTGGAGTTGCCACATGGCCGGACTCCCAATCGGTCACGGTCCGGCGGGTGACGCCGCACTTCTGGGCGAGTGCCTCCTTCGTCATGCCAGCTCGCTCTCGCAGCAATGTGAGGCGTTCGGGATTGAAGTTCACTGAGATCATTTCTTCGAGATCGTGAACGGGTCGTCGTCCTCCCCATCGTCATCAATCGGTGTAACACCACCGCTGACCGCCAACTTCGGCAACAGGATGCGCTCGCTCCACTCGGACACATACCCGGCATGGTCGAGGCCGATCGGTTGTGAAAGTTCTAGCCAGAGCGCGTCATCAGTAGCGCGGATCAGAAAGAACCATGTTTGCCAGAAGTCGGGCTCCTCGACACCGTCGAGCGGATGCTTGATGCCGAATAGCGGCTCCATTCCCAGGTAGTTATCCTGCACCCGCTTCGTCGTCATCGGCCCGCGCTTACGCCGGACTTTTGGCTCTTTCGGGCCGCGCCAGCCGGTGAACTCGTCGCCGCCGACCACGGCAATTGCAAGCGTCCGACCGGCGTGCGTGACCGTCTCGAAGTTGTTCACTCGGTCGATGGCCCAGCCATCGGCCAGCCCTAAACATCCCTCGCGGAGCGCGGCCGTCGTGTCGCTCCACATCCGGTGTCCCTTGGACTGAGCCGGATGAAAGATCGTGCACTCCTGGCGTGCATCGTCCCCGCGAGCGGCGGCACCGGACAGCAGATCGACTGTGAGGCCCAGCCGCCTCAACCGTTCATCGGCGCGGGTTCCCTCATACACCTCACGATCGGGCGGTTCCTGCCTGGGATCGACCATCACGGCTCCTCTCAACTTCCTGAAAACCTAACACAGGTGAGGTTCCAAAAGAGGAAGTTCCCGCCCGAGGCATGTTGCTTGTGGACGTGGGCACGGCGGAAGGAGCCGGAGGAGCCAGTTGGAGACAAGCACGAGGGACCACACGGGCCGGACAATCGTGACCTGATGTGGTTGAGCCAAGAACGTCGTCTCGTGCCATACGCTCCGAGCGTGTCTGATTTCTTAGCAAGTGACTTGATGCGCGCGGTACAGCGGCCTGCGTCTCGACTGTCGATCTTTCTCAGCCACTCGATGTCCGACGGCAGTCATGTCTCAGTTGTCCAACGTCAGATCGAGGCGCTCGGCGTCGATGTTTACCTCGCTGAGCACGACCCACAACCCGGGACCTCGATCGCGGCCCGCGTCGAACGCGCCCTGCGGCAGTCGGATGCGGTCGTCTTCCTGATCACGACCAACAGCATCGATTCGGCCTACGTCCATCAAGAGGTTGGGTTGGCCCGGGCCCACGGCAAACCGATCGTTCCGCTAGTTGACAGACGTGTGAACAAGGCTCGCTTGGGGCTATTGAGCGAGGTCGAATGGCTGGAGATAGATCTCGACGATCCGGCGGAAGCACTGGCAAAAGTGACGCAGTCCCTCCAGCCACTAATCCGTGCACAACTCGTTGCGGCCCAGACGCAGCCGGCGCTCGTCGGGGGCGGCGCAGATGTCAATGCTGGATCGATCTACATCGATAGCCTCGTGCTAGTCGGCATCGGGATGCTGATCGGGATGCTGATCTACGCGCTCGCCACGAGCGGCGAAGCGGGCGGTGCCTGAAAGTGCCTGAACTGATTTGGGATGGCAAGTTCGGGCCTGACGGCAAGAAGGTGGCACCAGTTCGGGTATCGCTTCCATTCCAGACCATCGAGACGGTAAACGAGTCGGTTCAGGATCGGCAGCAAACGCTCGACTTCTTTGCTGCTGATCATGCAGCGGAGTGGCGAAATCGTCTTATATGGGGGGACAAGAAATATGTGCTCCCAGCATTGCTCCAGGACTTCTCCGGAGCCGTCGATCTTATTTACATTGATCCGCCATTCTTCACCGGTGACGACTTCTCGTTTACCGTCAACGTGGAAGGGTCAGACTTCACACGAGAACCCACGCTGATCGAACAGAAGGCATACCGCGACACTTGGGGCAATGGAGTCGATGGCTATCTCGCTTGGTTCCACAGCACCATCCTGCAGTTGCGTGAGCTTCTCTCCGAAACGGGAAGCATCTATGTTCATCTTGATTGGCACGTCGGTGCTTTCGCCAAGCTTGTGCTCGACGAAGTGTTCGGCGCAGAGAACTTTCGCAATGAGATTGTTTGGCACTATTACAATAAGATGCAAGGCAATATCAATCGCTTCGCATCGAACCACGATACCGTGTTTTGGTACTCCAAGACATCGAAGTACAAGTTCACTCGAATCAGGGAGACACGGGATGTCCCTAAACAGCAGCAAAAGCGGGTTTGGGACCCAACGACAAAATCGCTAAAACAAGGGCGGGATGAGAGCGGCAACCTAATTTACTATACGGAAACCGAGCGCACGATCGACGATGTTTGGCGGCTTCACTACTTGATGCCTGCTGACAAGACACAAAACTTGGGGTACCCAACACAGAAACCTGAGAGCCTCCTCGAAAGAATCCTTGAAGCCTCGACTGAGCCCGGAGATTTAGTGCTCGACTGCTTCGCGGGGAGCGGAACAACGGCCGCCGTATCCGAACGACTAGGCCGACGATGGATCACATCTGACCTTGGCAGATTTGCCGTACACACGACCCGCAAGCGATTGCTAAGTATTGAGAGCGTCCGCCCATTTGTCGTACAGAATCTTGGCAAGTACGAACGTCAGCTATGGCAATCAGCCGAGTTCGGTGAGTCAGCTGCAGCGCGAACGGCCGCGTACAGGTCCTTTATCCTAGATTTGTATCGGGCGACGCCCGTCGCGGGCTACAACTGGCTGCACGGGCTCAGGCAGGGGCGCATGGTTCACGTTGGAACCGTCGACGCACCTGTGACGGTCGGCGATGTCAGACAGATCGTTACCGAGTTTCGGAAGACCCTTGGAACCGGTAAAGATGCGCCCAAGTCTCAGAGCGTCGATGTGCTGGGATGGGACTTCGCGTTCGAACTCAATGAGGTGGCTCGACAGGACGCACAGAAGGCAGGAATTGACCTGCGGCTCGTTCGCATACCCCGCGAAGTGCTGGAGAAGCGCGCAGTCGAGCAGGGTGACATCCGTTTTTTCGAGCTTGCCGCCTTGACCGTGAAGACGAAGCAGACAGGGCGCAAGCTCGCCCTCTCGCTCGAGGACTTTGTGATCCCGCTGGACGATGTCCCGGCCGACATTCAGAAGGCGGTTACCCACTGGTCGCAGTGGATCGACTACTGGGCCGTGGACTGGGACAACAAGAACGACACCTTCCACAACGAGTGGCAGACCTACCGCACGCGTAAATCTAGCGACATCGAACTTGCCACGAGCCACGAGTACGACGCCGCGGGCGAGTACACCGTGGTTGTCAAAGTGATCGACATCTTGGGCAACGACACCACCAAGACCCTTACGGTGAAGGTGGCCGGGCGTGGCGCGTAAGGCGGCAACCAAGGTCGAGGGCCAAGAGGACTTACTTCAAGCGAAGGTCACAACTGCTGCCTGTGTGCCGCTCATCCGGGAAGCCGTCGAAGCATGGCGCGCGAGCGGCTATGAGGGCGCGACTGGGACCAGCAAGATCCTGCTCAATCACTGGTTCTTGACGGATCATTGCTTGCCAAACGGTCGACCCTTCCGCTACTACAACGCGCAGCGGGAGGCGGTCGAGACACTGATCTGGTTGTACGAGGTCGCCGAGGTGCGGCGGCATCGAGATCTCTTGGAACGGTTCGCGACCGCCACGGGACTGCACGTCCTGCAGTACGACGACTTCGCGCGCTACGCGATCAAGATGGCGACGGGCAGCGGCAAGACCAAGGTTATGGCACTGACCATTGCCTGGCAGTACTTCAACGCCGTCGCCGAGGGACGGGAAAACTACGCCCAGACCTTCCTCGTCGTTGCACCGAACGTGATCGTGTTTGACCGGCTCCGGGCTGACTTCGCGGGTGGGAAGATCTTCCGCCAAGACCCGATGATCCCACCCGAGCTCAAGATCTTCTGGGAGCTCGACAGTTACATGCGGGGCGACCCCGAACGGGCTAGTTCGCAAGGCGGTCTGTATCTGACCAACATTCAGCAGTTCTACCAACGGCCAGGGAGCGACGAGAACGACGAACCCTCGGTCATGACTGATGTCCTTGGTCCCGCACCGTCGGCCTCCGAGGAGGTCATCGACTTCGCAGCACGAATTGCGGCACGTGAAGTGCCCTGCATGGTGATCAATGACGAGGGCCACCACACCCACGACGAGGACAGCGAGTGGAACCGGGTTATCCGTCGCTTGCACGAGGAGAATCCAGCGGGGCTGACCGCACAGGTCGACTTCTCCGCGACGCCCCGCTACCAAAAGGGCGGCCTGTTCACCTGGACGGTGTTCGACTATCCGCTGAAGCAAGCGATCATCGACAACGTCGTCAAGCAGCCGATGAAGGGCACGACTGCTGGCCTCAAAGACCAACCATCGGACATCGCCAGTGTTCGCTACCAGGCGTACCTCACCGCTGGAGTCGAACGCTGGCGGGAGTATCGACAGCAGCTCGCGCCATTGGGCAAGAAGCCGGTCTTCTTCGTCATGCTCAACAGCACTGCTGAAGCCGACGACGTCGGCGACTACCTGCGTGTCAAATATCCCGACGAGTTTGGTGCAACAGAATCGGGTGAAGCCCAACTTCTCGTCATCCATACGGACCGCAGCGGTGACGTGTCTAAGAAGGACCTGGACGCGGCACGTGATGTTGCCCGTCGGGTAGACGAGGACGCCAGTCCGGTCAATGCAATCGTCAGCGTGCTCATGCTCCGCGAGGGCTGGGACGTGCAGAACGTGACGGTCATCGTTGGCCTTCGCCCCTTTACCTCAAAGGCCAACATCCTCCCCGAGCAGGCCATAGGCCGGGGCCTAAGGCGAATGTTCGCTGGCAGCACTATGGGTTACACCGAGCGGGTCGATGTCATCGGCAACCCTGGCTTTCTCAAGTTCGTCGAGCAGCTGGAGAAGGACGAAGATCTCACCCTCGACAGTTTTGATCTCAAGGACCCCGTCGTCATTACGACCGTCGGGCCGGATCCGGCAAAGCTCGACCGAGATATTGCGATCCCGAGGCTCAGCCCGATCCTGGCGCGGAAGAAGACACTGACTGAGGAGATCGCGGCGATCGACGTCACCAAGTTCAAAGCGCCAAAGTTTCCGAAGAAGGAGAACGACTCGGCGGCGCAAACATTCCACTACGAAGGCGTCGACATTGTCACCCTCAAGAAGCTGATAGAGCGCGACTACACCATCCCCCAGCCGCAGACGGCCGAGGAGGTTATCTCCTACTACGCCAAGCGAATCGCCCAGGACGTCAAGCTGCCGTCGCAGTTCGCCGCGCTCGTGCCGAAGGTTCGCGAGTTTCTGCGAGACTGTGCTTTTGGCGAGGTCGTGGACCTGGCGGACATGGCGATCGTGCGGGCTATCGCCACATCGGTTGCCCAGTATGTGACCGTCAAGACCTTCTCGACAGCGCTGCGCGCGCTCGTTGTCGAAGAGCTTTCGCCGGTCCTCGACGATCCCGGGCGTCTGCTGTCGAGCACCGAGCCGTTTCCGTTCTCGCGACCCACATTCGAAGCCAGCAAGACGATCTTCAACGTTGTGGCCGCAGACAACGAGTTCGAACGCGACTTCGCCAAGTTCCTGCAATCGGCAATTGACGTGCAGTGGTTCGCCAAGCTGCCACAACGGTTCGGTTTCACCATCGAATACACCGACAGCGCCACCAACTTGCGCTACTACGAGCCTGACTTTGTAGCTGTCGATCGAAACGGCGACCATCACGTCATCGAGACTAAAGGCCGCGAAGATATCGATGTCGCATTCAAGGACCAGGCCGCAACCATATGGTGCGAGAACGCCACACTGCTAACGGGTACGCCCTGGCACTATGTCAAAGTGCCGCAGATCGATTTCGGAAAACTGCAGGCCAGCGACCTCGCAGACATCACGATCGCTTTTGGTGGCCACGAATGAGCGCGCACATATGGGATGGAGCGCATGAGCCGTCTCAGCCTCCGAGGTGCCGCTCGACGATCTAGTAGCCTGAGCACGTTGCACCACCTTGTCGAAGTAAAGTGGTGTACAGTGGACTGTGAGCCAAGAACGCGGCGGGCCGCATCCCGAGTTCATGGTTGGTTGGGAAGTCCATCCCTGGCGCCGCGAACCGGACCGCTCTGCCTCGCGTCGCCAGCAACTCTCGGCGAGAGGGCCGTACCACGCGGCTGTGCCCGCTGTGATTGCTCAGGCCGCGCTGCAGATCGACGCAGCATTGCAGGCCGAAGCCGAGGACGCTGTCCGCGAGATCACCCGGTTCGATGCTGAGGTCGGGGCTATCGCCGAGCGCCGTGCCGCACGCGAGGGTGACGATGCTGCGACCGAGTTGGCTCCGCTGGCGTGGGTGTTGCTGCGAACAGAATCTGCGTCGTCGTCGGAGATCGAGGGTGTGACAGCGGGCGCCCGGGCGTTGGCGATGGCCGCCATCGACGCGAAGGCCGGCTCAAACGCTCGATTGGTCACGGCCAACGTGAGAGCCATGCAGCGCGCTGTCGCCCTGTCCGACAGCATCAGCCTCGACGCGATTCTCGCGGTCCACCGGGCTCTGCTCGACGAGCATGCATACGCGGCTCCTGGCCAACTGCGAGACCAGCAGGTGTGGATCGGCAGCAACGCGCTGAGCCCTCACACGGCGTCGTTCGTACCGCCGCACCCCTCACAAGTTCCGACTGCGCTGGACGATCTCATCGCCTTTGTCCATCGCGTCGACCTGCCGGTGCTCGTGCAGGTCGCTATCGCCCACGCGCAGTTCGAGACCATCCATCCGTTCAACGACGGCAACGGTCGCGCTGGGCGAACTCTTGTCCACGCGATGTTGCGTCACTCGGGCGTCACTCGCACATTGACCGTCCCGGTTTCGGCTGGCTTGCTGAAGGACGCCCCCGCGTATTTCCATGCGCTGACTGACTATCGCGACGGGCACGTGGAGACGATCATCCGCCAGTTCATCAACGCCGCGTTCCGTGCCGTCGGCAATGGCCGGCAACTCGTCGACGACCTGGAGGCCGTGTATGAGGGTTGGAGCGAGCGATTGCCCTCACGACGAGGATCTGCGGCGCGACGACTGCTCCCGCATCTGCTGGATCAGCCTGCGGTCAACATCGCCTACGTCGAATCGGTCACAGGCGTTGCCCTGTCCGCCGCCCAGCGAGCAGTCGAACAACTAGAGGACACAGGGATCTTGAGACGAGCGGGCGGGGGCAGGCGCAATCGGGCGTGGATCGCTCAGGACGTCATTGACGCACTCGACGCGTTTGCCGAACGCGTCGGCCGTCGGGTTTGACGCGCCTGCCCCGACCCGAAGACGCTCCTCACTGGCGTCCCGCAGATCCGCCGCCCTGCTGCGCACAACCGCTTGCACGAGATACCACGTCCGGTATCGTGAGTGTATGGCTATGACCCTGCGTCTGACCGATGAAGAGTCCGCTGCCCTGCGCGCGTACGCCGACGCGCATGGCACCTCGATGCAGGAAGCCGCCCGTGAAGGTGTGCGCCAGCTGGTGGGCAACGAACGGCGCAAGCACTTCATCGAACGAATCCTTACCGAGGACGCACAGCTCCTACATCGTTTGTCCCAGTGACGGTCTACCTCACGCTCGACGACGTAACGGAGCTGGCGGAGGCATTACTCGCCCTCGAGGGGGAGCAGGTTGGTCTGCGCGACCCCGGCCTGCTGCAGTCGGCCCTGGCTCGCCCCCAAGCCACCACATTCGGCGAGGACGCCTACCCAGAGCTGAACCTCAAGGCGGCTGCGCTGATGCACTCGCTCGCCCGCAACCACCCCTTCGTTGACGGAAACAAGCGGGTCGCGTGGGCTGCCACGAAGCTGTTCCTGTTCTTCAACGACGTGCATTTGCGGGCACCCGACGTCGACCAGGGAGAGACCTTCGTTCTCGCGGTCGCATCCGGGGAGATCGAGATGAGCGACATCGCGGACACCCTCATGGACTGGTCCTCCCCGGCCTGATTTACGGCAGCTCGTGCCCGCTTCATGCGGGCCTGCGAAATATTCATAGTCACCGAGCTTGCGCGATGGCGATCACGACGTCATTGCCCAACGAGCCATTGACGGTGGAGCGGAACCCAAGTTCGGTGATGCTTCCGTCGAGCGGGTGCCAGTTGCGGTCGGGATGGGTGCGGCCGAGGGGTTGATCGAGTAGGTCGATCGTCGGCTTCCACAAGTTCAGCCGACAATGTAGGCGAACTGGAGGGTAAGCCGTCCTGCTGGAAGTTGCGCCGCGTCGGCGAGCTGGTCGTGAATCTGCTCCTTGTACGCCGTCGAAGATCCCGACCGTCGTTCGTGGGGTCGCGATGCCGAGCGTTTGCGCGACAGGACTCGCTCGGCCGGTCAGAGTTCATTCGGTCGTTCGGTCATCCCCTGCGAGCCAATCGTTGGGGCCTTGATAGCGCAACCTCAATTGGCCGTCACCTCCTACTAACGCGTGGAGTATGCCCTCCCGATGGGCCGAGATACCTAACGGCACAGTCGCCAAGCGATCGAAGCCCGGCGACCAGATGCCCACGGCCTCCGAGCTATCGCGAGTTACGCGCAACCATTTCTCTGCCTCAACTGGAGTGTCGCCCCACAGCACGTCCTCGGCGACGACGGTGCGCTGACTCCAGCGACGCCGACGACGCTGCCCAAGTCGATGCGTGAACCCCACCCATGCGTCGTGACTGGCGGGCGTTGGCCACGCTGGGTCGGTGGCGAGCGCAGGGTCAAGGTCCCGCACCCAGGCGCGCATCCCAGCGGCATCGATGAAGGAGCTGCCGGTGTCGGTGATCGCTTTGATCGCAGCTGACCTGTGATCGAAACCCGAGCGGAGCAAGATCGCGGCCGAGCGGTTCAGTGTTCCGGCCTCCAGTGCCGCGGTCGCCAGCCCACCGATCTGCTCCGCGGCGAGGTTGCCCTGCGCCGTCTCGTACACGCGGGCGGCTTCGATCCCCCACACGAGCCGGTAGATGATGTCGGCCTCGATAAACTCCGCGACCTCGAACTGCTTCGCGTCGATCTCGCTCAACGGGTCACCAGCCAGCCACCGTGCTAGGACGGCACGCCAGTCAGTGACTTTGATGGTGTTTTCAAAGGTTGGGACGCTGAACACCAGAGAGGCTAGATGCTCGAGCGCGTCGAGCGCGTCCTCGGCTGTACCGGCCATGATCGCAGACTCGGCAGCAATCGTTGCCTCGACAATCACCGCCGCCGCAGCGGAGAGCTCAAGGCCTGCATCGGCACCCAGACCGGACAGGTACCAGCCACGACGTTGGGCCGGCGTCGACGTGGCCCACAGACGCCTTGCGCGCGCCTGAACGACCGTGCGGAGTCGCTCAGCATCGTCGGCGGTCAGGCGCCGCATCTGCCGCTCCCACAGGGAGTCGCGTAGAGCTTCGGTGAGAGCCTGAATGATTTCATCCGCGGCCACCTCTTCGTCACCGACGACGCTGAGGATGGCCATGTCGAGCATTGATAGGTTCGACGCCCACGCTTCTGCGGCGCTGTCACGATCGGTGGCTGACTCGCCGGCAACCGCCGGGAACGCCCACTCCGCGCCGCCGGTCAGATAGTCCAGGAACGCAGGTAGCCTCGCTGGCCCGACCGCGGCGCTCATCCTCGTTAGCAGTGCGGTTCCCAGGGAAATCAGTCCTGACTGTAACGCCCGGCTGCGCTCTCCCGTGGTCAGCTGGATCCAGTTGCGCCGCTTGTAATCGTCGGGGTCGTAGACCGGGTAAAGCACGAGACCTTCGGTGTCGACGAAGGCGCGGCCGGCGCGGCCGATGACGTTCGCGAACTCCGCACCGCTGAGCAGAGCACCGCTTCGATGCAGGCTGGAGAACAGCAGCACCGACGCGGACAGGTTGAGCCCTTGCGCCAACGTGGGGGACGCAACCGTGATCTTGAGGCTGCGCTGATGAAGCAGTGTTTCGATCTCGCGACGAAAGGGACCGGGTAGCGCACCGTGATGGATCGCGACGCCTAGGCGCAGGCATTTGAGGATGTCGTGGTCGGCCCCGAACCACTCCGTTCCGATAGCGATTGCGTTGGCGATGTCGACGCCGTCAGGCATCACCGATTCGATCAGTCCTTGCTTGTGCAGTTGGACGATCAGCGAGGCCAGCGTCACAACCGATTTCCGAAGCGGACAGAAGATGAGAACGGTCTGGTCTTCCTGCACCAACCGCCATGCGGTGGCGAGGGTCAGCTCGTTTTGGTTTTGGGGGAACTCTCGTCGTCGCCGGCCGGTCGGCGGCACCGCTTCGAAGTACCGAGGAATGAACGGTTGATCCGGGCCGAGGGTTACGCTCAGGCGGGCGTACTGCGAGCGCCACTCGACGAGGCCGAACTGTTGCCGAGTCGGGCGCCAGTCCTCCTGGTGCAACCCATTCGGGGCATCGTCGGTGATCCAGTCCACGAAGTCGTCGAGGTCCTCGTTGTCGGGGAAAACCGCGGACAGGCAGACGATTCGGCGAGTGTCCGCATCGTTGCGGCGGAGCAGCCGCTGGATCTGCGCCTCGTAGCGGATTTCGCGTTCGCCGGCACCGATCATGTGGCCCTCATCGAGAATGACGAGGCCGACGTCGTCGAGAATGGCTGGCTCGGAGCGGAGCGCGAAGTCGAGCTTCTCTGGTGTCGCAACAACGATTTCGCTTGAGCGCAGCGCGTCGTCGTCGAGGTCGTTGACGCCCATGCTGCCGTACAGGGACGACACACGGACTCCGAGTGGGGCGAACGTCTGGTCAAGGATCCGCTCGCTCTGGGCAGACAGCGCGCGAAGCGGCGTGACGTAGACGGCACGGCGCCCTTGCCCCAGACATTGCAGGATGCACAGCTCGGCAATGCGGGTCTTGCCCGCGCTAGTCGGCAACGCCACGACGAGATCGTCGGTGCCGGTGAAGATGCGTTCGACAACGTGCAGCTGCGAAGGCCATAAGTCGATCTCGGCGTGACGGCGGGCTAGCAGCGCAGCGATGAACGTCCGCCGCATCTGCGTCCACCGCGTTGAGCCCTGTTCGGCTCCGGCAGCGCCAGTCGCATCGCTCGCCTCGGACTCGTCGTCCCGCCTATTGGCTGCCGCGTCGGGCAGCAACGGTGGCACGTTCTGCCGGATGCTGGTGCGGTAAAGGTCATCGACCATGTGCCGCGTCAACCTAAACACCCACCACGGCCCAGGCGCGGCGATGTCGTTGGCTGCAGCCTCGCCTAGGCGCAGGTCCGCGATTGCTCCGTCAAGTATGTCCCGGCGGCCGAAGGCGATGGCGAACAACGCAGCCGACACCGAGGAGAGGTAGTGCTCGCTCAGCAGCAGTGTCAGCGGCCCGAGATCATCGAGCCGCTCCGAGTTCGCGGACCCGTCTGCGGTGCCCCGTGGTGTGGAGGCATCGTCGGTGGGCTGAGTGTCGTCGGCCGTCCCGGTTACCTCCTCGGCCGACGACAGCGCCGCCGTTAAGGCATCGTCGGAAAGGCTCGCCGACGCACGCATCTGTAACGTGCGGTTCTCGATCTGGCTGAGATCCCGCATGACCAGGTCTGCAAGGGTCAGCTCGGCCGGCGAGAGACGACCGGAGGCTTGGGCCGCCTCCATCAGAGAGAAAGCGCGAGCGGCATAGCCGGCCAAGTGGCTGGCGGCTCCGGCGATCAGCCTGTGAAACGCGAGCTCAGGATGCGTCGGGTCGGCGTTGCGTGTGGCCGCCTCGAGTGCGTACGACGCTTGCAAAAACGCCTCTCGCGCGATGCGTTCTTGCTCCGCGACGGCGTCGGAGTCATCAGCGTCGCGATCGGCCTCAATGATGCGAAGCGCGTTCGTCATCAGCGCGTATCCGTAATCGAGAAGATCTTGGTCGAGGTATTGACTGAACGTCACGGAGTCATCAGGCAGCGCACCGTTACGACGGATCATGGACTGGGCCTGACCCCGTGCAAGCAGCCTGTCGCGAAATCCTGCCTCGGTTGCCTCGGCCAGTTGCGCTGCGAGGTCAGCGGCGCTACGTGGCATCGTGGAGCAACGTTTCGTAGCAGGTGCGGATGAAGTCCTGATGGGCGGCGACGCGGATGGTGACAGTCCGCTGAGCCACCTTGCCCTCGTAAGCGAGAAGGTCGGCACGAACGTGCGTGACCGGATCATTGCCTGCGAACAGGAACATCACGTGGACAAGCCGGTCGGGGCGCAGGCCTCTGTTTTGCAGCATGTCGTTGACAGCGTCGCTGAGGGCTTCGTGCTCATCGAGCAGCCGCTCAGCAAACTGAGTTAACGAATGGGCGGAAGCCAGGTCCCCATTCCGGCGCAGCCCGGCACGCGCCTGCGCGATGACCTTCGCCTTCGCTTTCGCCCGGCTCTTAGCTTCGACCTTCACCAGCTCGAGCTGCTGGTTGTTCATCCGCACGCCGAGGACGTCGTCGCCGCGCATCGCCCACTCTTGATGGTCGCGCTCGATCAGTCGGCTTGGCCCTGTCGTGAAGCCCAGCGCTGACTCCACGTAGGCGGTGCCAAGGATCTCTCCCAAATCGCCCGACCTGGACGACTGCGTCATCGGCACTTTCCCGCTGAGTAGTTGCGCGACGCCCTTCTTGCCGTGGCGCTCTGCAATCCGCCGCAGGTTCTTCTTTCTTGCGTATGCCGAGGGCAGGATCGCTACCACAGCGTCGACCCCGACGGCGTCATCGTCCGAAGCCAGCAGAATCGCGGTGTGCTTGCCGACTGGCTCCTCGGACGGTGGCCTACACCAGGTTGTGAAGAAATCGTCCGTCTTATCTATGTAGAAGTCGACGCCCTCCCGATCACTCCCCATAGATCAATGCTAGAACTCAATGCAAGCTGGTTGTTCGCTTTGCTGACCGGGATCCGGCCGGGGGCAAGGTCACAGGCCGAATCGCTGGCGAACCTCAGTATCCGGAACCCCGACGGTGGTTCCGTCCACGATGTCATGAAGGCGTCGTCCGATTTCGGTCGACCAAGTGGCTTCGACCTCGGTCAGATCGTCATGCATTCCGTCGGTCCTCGTCCGTGGTCGTGTGCCCCAGGCTACGCGGCGACACCGGTCTTGCCTGAGACTGGCCGAAGCCACTAGAAGGGGGTGGTTTTTAGTGGCTTCCGACGCCGTCAGAGTCCTCCAAGATCATCTTTCAGTCCGCAAATAGTCCGCAAAATTTTCAGCCGGTGCCAACTTCGGCCAATGCCAACAAACGTAAAAGCGCAGGTCAGAGGCCAGTTAGGGGGTAAGGCCGCAGGTCACTTTCACGCGAGAGAACTCCCCGGCTTACAGCCCAACTCGTCCCTCCCAGGAGTGTTCCGCACGTCAGAGGCCAGTTGACGGCTCCAAGATCACTTCTAGTTCGCATCCACTCCCAGATTCGAGACCATTCGTACTTGGATCGTGCGGTTCGGTGATCTGGAGCGCGGTGATCGCTTTGTCCAGCTCGGTCGGAGTCGGGTCGGACAAGCCCCACCCGGCATCGCGGAGCGCGAGTAGCGGCGGCAGCAGTCGTGGGTCACCGAGAGCGCCAGCTGCTTCGATCGTCAGGTTGCCGACGCAGTCCGCTGGCAGTCGCAGCCATCGCTCGAGGTAGGGAAACACTCGCGGGTCGTGGCGGAGCGCGAGCCCGACTGCGGCTTCACCGCTCGTCGCCGTGTCATCCGTATCTTCGTCGTCCAGCCGGGCGGCCAATGCGGTGCGGATCTCGGCGTTGTCCTGTTCGGTCTGGGTGCCGAGGCCGAACGTGGCCCAGTCACGTACCTGTGGATCAGGGTCACGGGCGAGCCCGATCAGCAGGTCGATGGCTTTCCCGTTCATCTCATCGCCACCGAACATCCCCGGCAACGATCTTGCGACGGTCTCCCGTATCGGGGGATGGGGACTATCCGCATAGGACATCAGTTCGGTGACCCACTCCGGGTCCTCTCCGTGCCCGAGTGCCGTGACAAGAAATTCCTTTGTCTCGACGTCATGTTCGGTGCGTGCCGCGGTCGCGAGCGCCGGCATCACCTGTGCACCGAACGGACGACCCTGCTCAAAACCATGCTGGCCCAACACCCAGGCGGCAGCCTGCCGATGCCACGGATCGGCATCGCGCAGCAGTGGCAGCGCCCACTCGACGACCTCCGGCTCGCCGCGCAAATTGAGGATGTGAACCAGCTCGTCGGCGCGCGCGGAGTTGAAATCGTCGTCGGGCACCAACCCCAGGGCCAAGAACTCTGCCCACGCCGTCGCCGAGTCCACGCTGTCGTCCACATTGGAACGATAGGACCGCAGGTGCACGTGGGAGTCGCTGATCGACAACTTCGATCTACGCAACTTGCAAGACCGCCTGGGTGATACGGGAATTGACGACGGCTCATTGCCAAGATGTGGCTATGGCAGCGAAGGACAGAGGGCCACGACCTCAACCGAAACCGTCGGCCCAGCTACGAGCCGATCTACGACGGACGTTCCGCTGGCGCGGCGATCGAACAGACAATGGGTACCGTGCTGATCCGACCGGCTGGTGGGCCGACGCCGCCATACTCGAACGACTCGGCCCAGCTCTGGCCGAATTGTTCGGCGATCAAGAGCCGACGTTGATCCTCGGCCCGCAATCGCGCGGAGCCTTGCTGGGGGCGCTGGTGGCAACTCATCTTGGGGTGGGAATGGCAGAACTTCGAAAGGACCCGAGCCCGTCAGCCGATAGCGATCGCTGGTTCGTCGCTCGTACACCGCCGGACTACCGCGACCGCAACCTGCTCCTCGGAGCACGCAAAGACCATCTGCTCGCGGGTCAGCGGGTGCTTCTCGTCGATGACTGGATTCAGACCGGCGGCCAAGCCGTTGGTGCCCGCGCGATCGTCGATCAATCCGGCGCGACTTGGTGTGGCGTCGCGGTCATCGTCGACGGTCTCGCGGATGCGCGGCTCCGTCGTGACCTCTCCGTGCGATCTCTCATCAACGTGCGCGACCTCTGAGTGACTCCCTCGTTAGGTACGGGTCTTCGAACTCGCCTCGTAGTCGCGCTTAGTCAGATCTGAGCGGAGAAAGTCGTCGTCGAGCAGATTTAGGATCTTGAAGCGCTTCTGTGGAGAGCTGTCGTACACAAGCATCGCGGCCTGGCTGCTTCCTCGGACTTCGACCTCACAGCCAGGGTTGGCGCGTATGAAGTTGACGAGGTTGTCCATCGTCATAGCGCTCTCGTAAGCGGGGTCCTCTGCGATCGATCGTGCGATCGACGCCATCTTGTTCATCATCGGAATCGTGTTTGTGCACGCCTGTTCGAGGTCGGCCAAGCCTTCGATCCGAAGGCCCTTCGTCACCGACGCGAACACCGCCTTGCTGTTGGCCTTGAGTTCTTCGAGGAAGCCAAACGCACGCTCGAAGGTCAACTTCTTGTCGAAGATCGCTGTACCTGCCGCGACAAGAATGTCGAAGTCAAGATCGATTAGCAGCAGATCCTGTGGTTCAAGACGTTCGTACTGTCCGTTCCGCTGCAGAAGAGGAATGAAGCGACTGTGTTCGAAGCGGAACATCGGCTTGAGGACTCGGTACAGAGTTAGCACAGTGCCGTCGGCAAGCGACAATCGCATAGCCATCAGGTCGATTCGCTTGGCGTAGTCAGCTCGAGGGTCGAACTGTGCAACCTGGCCCGTGATCATGGACGCTTCTATAGTCACCAGGTTCGCAGCCCGGGACTGGGCGATGTGGAGGCTGTGACCTGCAGGCACGGCCATCGCGGGGGCATATGGCAGGAGAGTTTTGTCGATGATCTTGCTGAGGTATAAGCGAGCTGCGTCGAGGATCTCCGAGCCGACTGTCGAGCCGATTTTGACGCGGTGGGCGACGGGCCCAGCCTGGGCGTTCCGGCTGAAGACGAACACATCGATTCCGACGTCGCTGGCAGCTGCCTGGATGATTCTGCTGCTAGCAGCGATAGTCGCTGCGGTGCCCCCCGGACTACTCATCCGCCTTCTCCAAAAACACTGTTGGAGTGATCGAAACCACCTTGATCGACCCAGTCTGAGGCAAGAAGGCCTTCCGTGTCAGGAGACCCACCGTTGTGCCGTCTTCGAGGTCGAGCTCGAACAGGTGGAAACCGGCGAGAAGTAAGAGCGGATGAACCTGATACAGCCCCGCTCGTAGGTAGAGGGCAGCCAAGAACAGAACGAAAACAATCAACGCCGCCCGGGCACGTGTGCTGTCGAGCGGCGCAGCAGCGAACGGAACGACATACGTCACGAAGAACGCGAGCACGTCAGCGTCCCGTGGCCTGTTTCGAGTTGCGCTCAGCCAGGTGAATTGCTGGCCTTTCACGCTCTTCCAGTAAACCCAAGTGAGTACGACGCTCACCAGCGCAAGAGCCGCGCAGAGGTAGCTACTCCAGTCACTCCCGAATGAACGCAAGATAGCTAACAGCACGAGCAGCGGCGCATAGGCAGACGCAAAGAGCGCGACTCGTACTGCCTTGCTTGGCACTGCGTTCCCCCTGGTTGCATCGTGTTGCTGGGCTCGGTAGCCAGTTGTAGCAGTTTGCTCGGACATGGCCGGCTCTCGTGTGTACAACAGTCATCAGATTGGGCGCGGGCGGGCGGCCGAAATGCTTACGCCGTTTACCAACCACCTTCGATGTCATGATCAGGTTCGAGCTCCTGCCGACTGGCCAGGTTCAGGACCTCGTCGACGGCCTCGCGGGTGCGGTCGTCGCTATCTGGCCACAGGTGCGAGTAGGTATCGAGCGTTTCCGCCGCGGTCGCATGGCCAAGGCGGGCCTGGACGACCTTCACGGACTCGTTGTGCCGGATCAGTAGCGAGGCGTAGTAGTGCCGCAGGTCGTGAAACGTAAACGAAATCTTCGGATCCTCGCCTCGCGGAACGACCGCGTTGGTGCCGTCGGTCGCTTTCCGCTTCGCCGCGGCCTCGGCGTTCGCTGCTCGGAGGGCCTTGAGCGCCGGCGTCCAGATCGCGTAGGAGAAGCTCGACCGGCGGATCGGCTCGCCGTCGATCGTGAACAGCAGTCCGTTGCCCGTGACCGGAAACTCGGCAAGGTGCGCGGCCAACGCGTCGACGACGACCTGGGGGAGCGGGATCTTCCGGTTCGACGCCCGAGTCTTGGGCGGTCCGAACGTCGGCACCTGCCTTGCGATGTTGATCAGCTGCCGGTCGACCGTCACGGTCCGCCGGAGGAAATCGATCCGGTCCACCGTCAGGCCGAGGCACTCGCCCTGTCGCATCCCGGTGCCGGCGGCGAGCACGACGAGTGCCCGGTACCGGCGATCAACGGCGTCGGTGAGCGTCCGCACGGTCTCTGTCTCCAACGGCTCGACGCGTCTCGGTTCCGCTCTCGGCAGATACGTGCCGCCCGATCGGCCGGCCCGCTGGCAGGGGGAGGAGGCGATCCGGCGGTCGTCGACCGCCGCAAGGAAGATCGAGGCGATGATCCCGTGCGCGACCTTCACCGTCGACGGCGCCAGGCTCTGCGAGATCGTCGCCACCCACGCCCGGATGTCGGACGGTCGGATCGACGCGATGGCCCGGTTGCCCAGTGTCGGGTAGGCCCACCTGCGCAGCGTCGACTCGACGTGCGCGCGGGAGCTGGGCCGATGGTGCGCCTGCGACTTCCGCCAGGTCTCCGCGTACTGCTGGAACGTCATCTTCCCGAGTGACGGGTCGACCCACTCGCCGCGGAGCAACGCGGACTTCTGCAGCGAGAGCCAGCGGTCCGCGTCGACCTTGCGGTCGAAGTGCCGGGCGTGTTCCTTGCCGGCCGCGTCCCGGTACCGGGCGCGCCACCTGCCGTCGTCTCGTTTCGTGAGGCTTGCCATCGGTCCCCCTGAGTTTCGTATCGGTCACCTGGGCA
>Ga0081455_10002087_pt1 | contig 23835 bp, 16 predicted proteins | sample TabmetS3T2R1_FD_70207 | JGI IMG/M metagenome (GOLD analysis project Ga0081455, IMG submission 70207) | Tabebuia heterophylla rhizosphere microbial communities from the University of Puerto Rico - S3T2R1 | ecosystem: Host-associated > Plants > Roots > Rhizosphere ...
TCGGCTCGCGCCATGTCTTCAACGCGCTGTCGCAGGAGAAGACCGGTGATTTCTGGGTCAACGGCCATATGTTCGGCAGCCAGACCTGCCACACCGCCGAGGACGTGCACCATTGCGACCTGCTGTTCGTGATCGGCGCCAATCCGTGGATCGCCCACGGCTTTCCCAATGCGCGCGACCATCTCAACGACATCCGCAAGGATCCCGGCCGCAAGATGATCGTGATCGATCCGCGCCGCTCCGAGACCGCCGAGCGCGCCGATCTGCATCTCGCGGTCCGTCCCGGCACTGACGCCTTCCTGCTGGGCGCGATCCTCGCGCGGCTGATCCAGCGCGACGCGGTGGACCAGGCATTCATCGAGCAGCACACCACAGGCTATGCGGAGGTCTGGGACGCGCTAAAGCGGATTCCGGTCGAACAATGGGCTGAGGCCGCCGACATCCCGCTCGAGCAGATCGAGCAGTGCGTCGACATGATCTTAGCTGCGAAAGCAATGACCGTCCGCGTCGAGCTCGGCATCCAGCAAGGCGTCAACTCGACGCTCAATTCGTATCTCGAAAAACTGCTGATCATGCTGACCGGCAGTTTTGGCCGCAAAGGCACCAACCAGTTGCACAGCTGGCTGGTGCCGCTATGGGGCAACTCGCCGAACCAGCGCTTTGCCGCTGCCGACATCGAGGTGATCGGCGGATTGCTGCCGCCCAATCTGTTTCCCGATGCGGTGCTGTCCGATCATCCCGACCGCCTTCACGCGGTATGGATCGACAGTTCCAACCCCGCCAACACCGCCTCGAATACCGCGCAAGTCGAGAAGGCGCTGCGCGCACTCGACCTCGTCGTTGTGGTCGACGTAGCCATGACCGAGACGGCGCGGCTGGCGCATTACGTGCTGCCGGCTTGTTCGCAGTATGAGAAGACCGAATTCACGCTGTTCAACTTCGAATTCCCGAGAAACTACTTCCATGTGCGCGCGGGCGTAGTGGCGCCTCTGGAGGGCACCCTGCCCGAGCCGGAAATCTATACGCGGCTCAGCCGCGCGCTTGGCCTCCTGCCGGGCGATAACGCGCTGGCGCCGTTGCGCGAAACCGCCTTCCGCACCCGGCTCGCCTTCGCCGCGGAATTGCGCGCCTTTATGGGGGCCAATCCACAGCTCGCAGCGCTCGGCGCGCTCGTGCTCTACAACACGCTGGGCGCCACCCTGCCCGACGGCACGGCCGCCGCCGCGCCCCTGTGGCAGGCCGCCCATCTCTGCGCAAAACGCTCGCCGCAGGCTGTGCGCCGCGCACTTAATGCGGGCCGTGACGTACCCGACGAGATGCTCGGCGAAGCGCTGTTCGACGCCATCGTCGGATCGCGCAACGGCGCCGCCTTCACCGAGCACGATTACGACGAAGTATGGTCGCTGGTCTCGCATCCCGACCGCAAGGTCCGCCTTGCGATCGCGCCGCTGCTGGAATGGCTCGGCAAGCTCGATCCGGCGAACGCCGCCCCTCGCGGCGACTATCCCTTCGTGCTCGCCGCTGGACAGCGGCGCATGTTCAACGCCAACCAGATCTTTCGCGATCCCGCCTGGCGCCGCGACGATCCCGATGGCGCACTGCTCATCAGCGCCGCCGATCTGGCATCACTCGGCGCGGAGGATGGCGAATGGATTGCGGTGCAATCCGCCGCCGGCCGCGTGGTCGCGCGCTGCAAGCGCGACGACAGCATGCGCAGCGGCCAGCTTGCGCTGCCGCACGGCTATGGCCAGGACTATCCGGCCGCCGACGGCGAGCGGCTGAACAACGGCCCTCGCGTCAATGTGCTGACCGAGAGCGGCAACCGCGATCCCATCGCCGGTACCCCCTATCACAAGCACGTCCCGGTGCGGCTGGAGCGGTTGGCGGCAGGGGAAGCCGCGGCCTATGAGGCGGCCTCGCGGCGCATCCATTCCGCGTCGGCTTAACGACCAGGCGGCACGGCGCCCGCGCCCCTTGACAAGACCAGCCCCTGCCAAGGAAGTGGTACCCTCGGCGCACGCGCGCTTAAGGGAACCACACAACCATGGAAATGCTCAATCCCCATTGCGGCATCGACCGCGACGCCAGAGGCGTCGTTCGCCTCTCGATCTGCAACGCGGGCTCGCTCAATATTCTCTCCTCCGCGGTCACTAACGGCGTTCGCGAGGGTTTTGAGAAGCTTGCGGGCGACAAGGATATCCGCACGGTAATCCTGGCCGGACAGAGCGAGAAAAGCATGATCGGCGGCGCCGACATCAAGGAGATGGCGAAGCTCGACCAGAAATCCGCGGAAGCCTTCATCACGCGGCTGCGTGACCTCTGCGAGGCCGTGCGCCAGTTTCCGGCGCCTGTCATCGCGCGGCTGCCGGGCTGGTGTCTCGGCGGCGGCCTCGAAGTCGCCGCTGCCTGCGATTTCCGGATCGCGGCCCACGACGCCAAATTCGGCATGCCGGAAGTGCGCGTCGGCATCCCCTCGGTGATCCACGCGGCGCTGTTGCCGCGGCTGATCGGCTGGGGCCGCGCCCGCTGGCTGGTGATGACGGCCGAAAATATCGACGCGCCCACCGCGCTCGCCTGGGGCCTGGTCGACGTGGTCGCCAAGGAAGGCGGGCTCGATGCCGCGGTCGAGCACACGGTGAAGGCGCTGCTCGAATGCGGACCCGAGGCGCTGCGCATCCAGAAGGCGCTGCTGCGGCAATGGGAGGAACTGCCGTTGACCGAATCCGTAAATTTGAGCGTCGGCGTGTTCGGGCAATCCTTCCTGACCGGCGAGCCGCAGCGGCTGATGGGGGATTTTCTCGCCCGCAAGAAATAAACGGAGGGAGGCATGAGACCTGCCGGCAAGGGACCGCTGGAGTCGCTCTACTTCGACTATCCGCGCTTCGCGGCCCGGCGCGTCCCCGAGCTTGATGGCGCGACGGCGCGCCATCCGGTCCTGATCGTGGGCGCCGGCCCGATCGGCATGACGGCGGCGCTGGTGCTGGCGCGCTACGGCATCAGGAGCGTGCTGATCGATCGCAAGGAGACGTTCAATGACGGCAGCCGCGCGATCTGCATCGCGCGTCCCAGCATGCACATCCTGGAGCGGGTCGGCGCGGTCGCGCCCTTCGTCGAAAAGGCGCTCGGCTGGCGGTACGGCCGCAGCTACTACCGCGGCGAACAGATTTTCCGGCTGGAGATGCCGCAACCGCCGGGCGAAAAATACCTGCCGATGTACAATCTGCAGCAACAGTACATCGAGAAATTCCTGCACGATGCGGTCGCGGCCAGCGACCTCATCGACATGCGCTGGCAGAGCGAACTGTCCGGCCTCGAGCGCCAAATAGACGGCGTTTCTGCCCGCATTTCATCGCCGGAGGGTGATTACTTTCTCGACGCGCTCTATCTGCTGGCCGCCGACGGTGCGCGCTCGCCAATCCGGTCGATGCTTGGGCTTCGCCTGAAAGGTGACAATTACGAAGGCCGGTACGTTATCGCCGACATCCGCATGGACCATGATTTTCCGACCGAGCGTCGGGCGTTCTTCGAGCCGAGCGGCAACCCCGGCGGCACCGTGCTGATCCACAAGCAGCCGGACGACATCTGGCGCGTGGACTACCAGCTTCGCGAAGGCGAAAGCGAGGCCGAGGCCCTGAAGGAAGAGAATATCCGCGCACGCGTCAGTGCGATCCTTGCCGATATCGGCCACACCGAACCGTGGGAGCTGGAATGGTGGAGCGTCTATTCCGCCAACACCTTGTGCCTCGATGATTACCGGCACGAGCGTGTGTTCTTCATCGGCGACGCCGCACATATCGTGCCGATTTTCGGCGTGCGCGGACTGAACAATGGTCTCGCGGATGCCGAAAACATCGGCTGGAAGCTTGCGCTTGTGCTCCATGGCGAGGCCGACGACCGCCTGCTCGACAGCTATTCGCCGGAACGGCGCGGCGCCACGCTCGACGTGTTTGCCAATGCCACCAAGAGCACGCGCTTCATGACGCCGCCGACACGCGGCTGGCGATTGGCGCGCGAGGCAGCCTTGTCGCTGAGCTTGAAGCACGAGTTCCCGCGGGGACTGGCCAATCCGCGCCAGATGCAGCCCTACACCTATTCGGACAGTGTGCTGACACCCTATGCTATCAGCGATGCCGCCTTTGCCGGCGGGCCAGTCTGCGGCAGCGTCGCGCCAAACGCCAGGCTCATCGACGGAAGCCACCTGCTCGATTACGCCGGCCACGGCCTGACGGCGATCCTGTTCTGCGAGGCGCAACCCACCGCCGAACAGACTACATCGCTCGAACATCTCGGCCGAATCGACAAGCGGTTCGCTGCCATTGTCGTCGGCACACAGGACTCTGTATCCGGCGCAAAGGCAATCGCGGACCATGACGGCGAAATCGCCCGCCTGTTCGCCGCAGCGCCCGGCACGCTCTATCTGCTGCGGCCGGACCTGCACATCGCCGGGCGATGGAAGACGGCTGTCCCCTCCGAGATCCTGAAGACCGCAGAAGTTTGCCTGGGAGGCGAGACGCCATGAGCGCGATGCCGTTCGAAGACTTCGAGACCGCCTATGAGACGTTGGCAACGGCGATCGATACGGCCGGGCCCGCGCGCGAAGCGCTGTTCCTGACCCGGCTGGCGCTGGTGCTCGGACACGAACTCGGCGACATCGCGGTCTTCAGAAAGGCGATCAAGACGGCACTCGAGGGCCTGGACCAAGGCGGAGCCGGATGCAGCTCTTGACGCCACGGCTCATCCTCCGATCATGGATGGCTTCGGATAGACTGCCCTTTGCAGAGATGTCTGAAGATGCTGGTGTCATGGAATATCTGCGCCCGCTTGCAACACGGGACGCATCAGACGCCTGGATCGACTTCCAGATCAGCCATCAATCCTCTCACGGCTTCTGCTTGTGGGCCGTTGAATCGAGAGCATCCGGCATATTCATGGGTGCCGTCGGTCTGTTGCGCATCGGCTTCGTCGCCCACTTCACGCCTGCTGTCGAAGTCGGTTGGCGACTGGCAAGGCCGTTCTGGGGACAAGGGTTTGCGGTTGAGGCAGCGCGAGCGTCGCTTCAATTTGGCTTCGAACAGCTTCGTCTTAACGAAGTCGTGGCGCATGCGAGCATCCGAAATGTTCGATCCAGACGCGTGATGGCGAGGCTTGGGATGTCTCACGATAGCGCGGAGGATTTTGACCACCCACGTATCGCGGAAACTGACTCATTGAAGCGGCAAGTTCTTTACCGGCTGACGCGAGCCGCGTGGGTGGCTCAATGCTCATGATGCCACCATGCGACAGATCACCGGAAGGCGTGACAGATTCAGCGGCGGGTGCGGTTAGGACGCGCACTCATAAAGCCGACTGAAAAGTAAGCCACTGGCCGTGATAGCCTGCTTCCGCTGTTGGGGTAAAGCGGACCTCGAAGGCCGGGACTGGGCATCTCTGCCAATGACCCAGGCCGGTCATCGGCATTCCCTAGACAGACAGTCTCCGCTGGGGGATCATGCCGCGGTCGGCACGAGGGCGACGCCATGGACGTCGGAGGTTGGCTGCGGAGGCTTGGCCTCGAACAATATGAGGCCGCTTTCCGCGACAATGAAATCGACGACACGGTCCTGCCGAATTTGACCGCGGAGGACTTGAAAGACCTTGGTGTTGGACTTGTCGGGCATCGCCGTAAGCTGCTCGACGCCATCGCCGCCTTGCGCGCTGAAGCGAGCGCACCAACTCCGCCGTCCGACGCTGCTCTGGAAGCCGACGAGCCCGCCAAGGACACCGCCGAGCGTCGCCAGGTTACCGTGATGTTCTCGGACCTTGTCGGTTCAACGGCGCTCTCCGCTCGTCTGGACCCGGAAGACCTTCGCGAGGTCATTTCGGCCTACCAGAGGTGCGTGGCCGAGACCGTGCGCCGCTTCGGGGGCTTCGTCGCCAGATATTTGGGCGACGGTGTGCTTATTTGCTTCGGCTATCCGGCAGCGCATGAGGATGACGCCGAGCGTGCCGTTCGGTCCGGGCTCGCGCTGATCGATGCGGTGGCCATGCTGCCGGCTCCTGAGCCCCTGCAGGTACGGATAGCGGCTGCCACCGGGATGGTCGTGGTCGGGGATCTTGTGGGGTCCGGCGAAGCGCAGGAGCACGATATTGTCGGCGAGACGCCGAACCTCGCGGCACGCCTTCAAGCCATCGCCGAGCCGAACACGCTCATCATTGCCGAGGCAACGCGCAGGCTGCTGGGCAATCTCTTCGAGCTGCAAGACCTCGGGCCAAAGGACCTCAAGGGGATCGCCGGGCCGGTGAAGACCTTCGCAGTGCTGCGGGCAAGTTCCGTCGAGAGCCGCTTCGAGGCAATGCACCCCGGCATCCTGACTGCACTGGTCGGACGCGAAGAAGAGCTTGAACTGCTGTTGCGGCGCTGGGCGAAAGCGAAGACCGGCGAAGGCCAGGTGGTGCTGCTATCCGGTGAGGCCGGCATCGGCAAATCCAGGCTCGCCGCCGCGCTTATGGAGGAAATCGCGGCCGAGCCACACACGCGGCTTCGTTATTTCTGCTCGCCGCAGCACACGGACAGCGCCTTTCATCCGATTATCGGGCAGTTCGAACGTGCCGCCGGATTTGCTTATGGCGACACACCGCAAACAAGGCTCGACAAGCTCCACGCGCTACTGGCGCAGAGCGCGACGTCCAGGCAGGACGCTACGCTTTTTGCCGAGCTGTTGTCGCTTCCAGATGACGGACGCTACCCCGCGTTGGAGCTTGCTCCCGAACAGCGCCGCCAGAAAACGCTGGAGGCACTTGACCTACAATTGGAGATCCTGGCGCACTCCAGCCCCGTGCTGATGATCGTCGAGGATGCGCACTGGGGCGACCCCACGAGCCTGGAAGCATTCGGTCGCGCGGTGGACCAGATCGCGACCCTTCCGGCGCTACTGATCGTGACGTTTCGGCCGGAGTTCGGGGCGCTCTGGGTCGGACAACCGCACGTAACAGCGCTTGCGCTCAACCGGCTGGGACATCGCGACGCCGGCAGCTTGATTGACCGCGTCATCGGCGACAAGCTGCTGCCGGCAAACATCAGACAAGAGATTATCGAGCGGACCGACGGCATCCCACTATTTGTCGAGGAGATGACAAAGGCGGTGTTGGAGGCCGGCAGCGAGCCGGAAACGATACAGATTGCGGCCGCCATTCCCTCTTCGGCGCTGGCGGTGCCCGCGAGTTTGCATGCCTCCCTGATGGCGCGGCTTGACCGGCTCGGCTCGGCCAGGGAGTTGGCCCAAGTCGGGGCGGCAATCGGTCGTGAGTTTTCACATGCGCTGTTGGCCGCGGTGGTGCGCAAGCCAGAGGCAGAACTCCGCACATCACTCGACCGTCTTATCGGAGCCGGTTTGCTGTTCCGCAGGGGCGTGCCGCCGCACGCGACCTATTTGTTCAAGCACACCCTGGTGCAGGACGCGGCCTATGGCACGTTGCTGCGGAAGCCGAGACGCGCACTCCACGCTCGTATTGCAGATGCTTTCGAGGGGCAGTTTGCTGACATCGCCGAAGGCCAGCCGGATCAGCTGGCGCGGCATTGCACCGAGGCCGGGCTGATCGACAAGGCGGCGGCGTTGTGGGGCAAAGCAGGATTGCGGTCACTGAAGCGCTCGGCGCCGGTTGAGGCCATCGAGCAGCTCAGGCGGGCGCTCGGACTGATCGCGACTTTGCCCGGCACGCCGGCGCTCCGAGACGAAGAAATCAGGCTTCAAGTTGCACTGCTGCCCCCACTCATGCACGTCAAAGGGCTCGCGGCGCCGGAAACCAAGGCGGCTACGGAGCGGGCACTTTTGCTGATCGAACAGGCTGAAGCGCTCGGGGAGCCTCCCAAGGATCCACTGCCTCTGTTTCGGGCTCTCCGCAGTATATGGGTAACGAACACGACCGCATTCAACGGCGACCTGGCGCGCGAGAGCGCTGCGCAGATCCTGGCGCTTGCCGAGAAACAGAGTGACAAGGTCATGCTCATGATGGCGCAGCGCTGCGTGGCCTTTGTATTGGTGCTCACGGGCAACTTCGCGGAAGCCCTCGCGCACTACGATCAGGCGATTGCGCTTTACGATCCTGTCGAACATCGGCTGCTGGCGACGCGGTTTGCCAACGATCTTCGGTCGCTGGCGCTGTGGTTCCTTGGCTATCCGGACGCCGGGCTCGCAAGCACGGAACACGCGCTCAATGAGGCGCGTGAGACTGGCCATGCCGCCTCATTGATGCCCGTGATAGATCTGGCATGCGATTGCCAACTTATCAGCGCCAACTACGCGACAACGAAGGCGTTATCGGATGAGCTTATCGCGTTGGCCGAGGAAAAAGGCGCCATTTACTGGAAGACACAAGGATTGTTGAGGCGGGCCAGTCTTTTGGCCTCAACTGGCAACGCTTCGGACGCAGTCAGCATCTTTACCTCGACGCTGCCCGCATGCCACTCAATGGGAACAACAATAAGGTTGCCCTGGCATCTATGCCATTTGGCAAGGGCCTGTGGGGAGCTCGGCCAGTTCGAACAGGCCTGGAGCCACATTGGCGAAGCAATCACGGCGGTCGAAACGACAAAGGAAAAATGGTGCGAGGCCGAGGTTCATCGCACCGCCGGCGAAATCGCCCTGATATCGCCAGAGCGGGATTTGACAAAGGCCGAAGCCTGTTTCGAACGGGCGCTCGCGGTCGCGCGTCGACAGCAGGCGAAATCCTGGGAGCTGCGGGCGGCGATCAGCATGGCGCGGCTGTGGCGCGAGCAAGGGAAGCGGGACGAGGCCCGAGAACTTCTCGCTCCGATCTACAGCTGGTTCACCGAGGGCTTTGACACGGTGGACCTGAAGCAGGCGAAGGCCTTGCTCGACGAACTGGCGGCCTGATGGCGCACATTCCTTTCATGGAATATCGGCTCATGGCCCATCTCCGACATGATGAGCACGATGGGCGACGTCCGTTCTTGGAGGCATAGCGGAAGTGCCGAAGACGGTGCAGTGAGGTCAGCTAATGACCCATCTGGGACATTCGACCTTCCCGGCAAAATGAAGCCTCAGGCGCTCGCGATAGTCGATGAGGCACTTTCAAAGAGAATCCGAAAACTCAATTGCAGGCAGCAAGATCGTCACCAAAGGTCCTTGTAGTTTGCAAACAGCTTCAGTGTCGCGTCGTAGCGTACTGGAACGATCCAGGGCAGCGCCAGCTTGAATATTGCATTTGCAAGGATCGACGTATGGCGCACATAGAGATCAATCGGATCGAGGCGGTGCCTCATATGCAGCTTCGGATCATAGCTTAGGCCGCTGCTACGAAACCATTTGTACCCTTTGCTGATCCCCCAATTGATCATATCCCGCACTACATAGTGATAGAGATGCAGGTCGAGTGCAACGGCGTAGTCGAAACCCACGTACTCCGCGTACAGTGAGTCGCCTTGCACCATGCAAAGGCTGAAGGCCACCAGCATGTTTCCGCGACGCCACGCGAAGAACCGTACTTTATCGTTCATTCGTTGGCCGATCTGGCGGAAAAAGTCCTTCGTTAGCTTCTCGAATTGCATCCTTGAGCGCTCGAACACCTGCAGATAAAGCGGATAAATCTCATCGACGAAACTTGCCGCATCGTCGGTGACGCTCATGCGAATATCCGCTACACCCGCGGTCGCCTCGAGATTCTTGCGCAATTTCTTTCGCGATGAGCTTTTCAGCGCCTTTACCATGTAGGCGTCGAAGCTGTCATATCTGATGTCGAGCATCGTCATCGGCATGCTCGGCGCACGCGCGAAGCCGCATTGCACGAAGCAGAGGAGTAATTTGCGATAGCGAGAAGGAAATTCCTTGAGCACGATGAGTTTCGCGTTGAGCGACCTGGCTTGCTTGATGATACCGTTCGCCAAGGTTTCCGCGACGATGTCGACGGGCAGAGTTTCCGTGGCTGCGAGGTGAGCCTCGCCGGCGGAACAACCGACCATCAAAGTGCGCAGCTTAAGGAAACGCGGATAGAATCGTCGGACCCGCGAAATCCAATGAATTCGTTCAGCACCGAGCCCTTCAAGAATGTCCTGATCGACAAGGAAGAACGGTTGGACCGCTCGTATACGGCCGTTGCTATCAACAATCGCAAAATATCGGTACTCGAAGTTACCCTGGAGAGTATCGTCCAGGATCTCGTAATACCGATAATCTTTTCGCTGGTCGGTGAAAGTAGAGGTCCAAGGCGCGCATCCGGACAACTCAGCACGGGATACAACGGAAATCGAGAACGATTCACAGCGCGCGCTGGAAACGGCGGGACCAATCGCGCTCATCTCTCCACTCCGGGGGACTCCAGTGAAAGTCATAACCCCGCGCGATGCTAATTATTTCCTGCCTCTTCGGTTTCGGCGCGGATGTGTAAGAGAGAGTTTTCTGTCTTGGAATTTAGAAACTAACAATGGGCGCCTCGAAAGGCCGCGGCTGTTTCGCCGTACAGGTGAAACTTACCTGATGGCCAAACGCAAAATCTCGGCGCTACGTTTGCGGACAGCAAAACAATTCTGACCAATTCCCACGTCAGCAGCACAGTCTCGCCGACAAAGAGACTGCACATCCTAGTCGGCTGCGCCAAATGGTGCGGTGCATTAGTCCGGATGTGGCCCAAAGCGGACATGCCGACCAGTCTGGCTGATGTCCGCTTTCGGGCGCAAAGCCGGCAGGAGGCCGGACGCACCATTCATCGGCGCATCGCCGCGGATCGATCAATTTCCCTCATGCGAACCGCAAGGTTTTATCATGGGCCATCCCCGCTTTTCACGGGATGGCCGGTTGCAATTTTTGCGACGCATCATATGATGAGTATAATTTAACAGTGGAGCCCCGGATGGCCGCCGCTTCCGATCCCGTCGTCGTCCGGCGCAGCGTGTCGCACATCGGTCGTTGATGTCTGGAAATGAGGGAAGTGTGACATTCAAGTCATGCCAACCTCGCGATACAATCCGCAAAAGCAAAATCAGGCAACCCGCCCAACAGAAATTCCTGAGGCCCAATGATCTCGAACTGGCTGTCCGCCACCCTCGCCCGTCGCAACATTCACTATGGCTGGGCGATGGTCGCCGTGACCTTCCTCACCGCCCTGATCTCGGCCGGCACGGTCGGCGCGCCCGGCGTTTTCATCGTGCCGCTGCAGAAGGAATTCGGCTGGACCACGGCGGAGATTTCCTCGGCGCTGTCGATCCGCTTCATTCTGTTCGGGCTGATGGCTCCGTTTGCCGCCGCGCTGATGAACCGCTACGGCCTGCGCAACGTCACACTGCTGGCGCTGCTGGTCGTGGTGTCGGGTCTCGTCGCATCGCTGGCGATGACGCAGGTCTGGCAATTGATGCTGCTGTGGGGCGTCGTCATCGGGATCGGCACCGGGATGACGGCGCTGGTGCTGGGCGCAACCATCGCCGCGCGCTGGTTCGTGGCGCGGCGCGGCCTCGTCGTTGGCATCCTCACCGCCAGCGTCGCCACCGGGCAGCTCGCCTTCCTGCCGCTACTGGCGAGCCTGACCGAGGCATATGGCTGGCGGCCTGCGCTGGCGCTGGTGTGTGTCATGCTGGGCGTCGCCGCCTTCGCCGTGCTGATGATCATGCGTGACCGGCCGAGCGATGTCGGCCTGCGCCCGTTCGGCGACGCAGGCACCGAGCCGCTGCCCGCGCCGCCACCCAACACCACGCCGATCATGGCGGCGGCGCTCGGCACGTTGCGCGACGCCTCGAAGTCGGGCGTGTTCTGGATCCTGTTCGCCACCTTCTTCATCTGCGGCGCCTCGACCAACGGCCTGGTTCAGGTTCACCTGATCCCGATGTGCCTCGATTTCGGCATTCCGCAGGTGCAGGCGGCGAGCCTGCTCGCGGCAATGGGCATCTTCGATTTCGTCGGCACCATCGCCTCCGGCTGGCTCTCGGACCGCTACGACAATCGCAAGCTGCTGTTCTGGTACTACGGTCTGCGCGGCCTGTCGCTCTTGTTCCTGCCCTTCTCCGATTTCACGCTCTACGGCCTGTCGCTGTTTGCGATGTTCTACGGGCTCGACTGGATCGCAACCGTGCCGCCGACGGTGCGGCTGACGGCGCAGCGGTTCGGCGCCGAACGCGCCAACCTGGTGTTCGGCTGGATTTTCGCGGGCCATCAGCTCGGTGCGGGTGTCGCAGCCTTCGGCGCCGGCCTGTCGCGGACGATCTATGCGACCTATCTGCCAGCCTTCTTCGTTGCCGGTGCGCTCTGCATCGTCGCCGCGCTGATCGTGCTGGCGATCTCGCGGCCGAAGCCGGTGGCAGCAACATAGCTGCCATAGGGTGGGCAAAGGCGCGTTTGCGCCGTGCCCACCATCTCTATCGGCTAGTACAAAATGGTGGGCACGCTACGCTTTGCCCCCCCTATGATTTCTGCGTTCCTGGCAGCCTACGGCCGCGTCGACATGTTGCTCGGCGGGCCCACACTGCGGATCGGCTCCGCCAAACGCGCGAATTCGCACAACAGCGAACGCGTCTTGCGGGGATCGATCACCTCCTCGACCCAGAACTTCTCGGCCGAGCGGAACGGTGACCGCAGCTTGTTGAGGCGGTCCTCGATCTCCTTCAGCTTCGAAGCGGGATCCTCGGCGGCGTCGATATCGGCGCGGTAGGCCGCTTCGATGCCGCCTTCCAGCGGCAGCGAGCCCCAATAGGCCGACGGCCAGGCATAGCGCATCGAATAGCGGTTGGCCGGCTGATGCACGACCCCCGCGACGCCGAACGCGTTGCGCACGATGATGGTGCACCAGGGCACGGTAGACTGGTTGACGGCGGCCATCGCGCGCACGCCGTGGCGGATGGTCGCCGATTTCTCGGCCTCCAGCCCGATCATGAAGCCGGGGCAGTCCATCAGATAGACCACCGGCAGATGGAAGGTCTCGGCGAAGTCGACCCAGCGCACCACCTTCTGGCACGCCTCCGCCGTCCACGACCCGCCATAGTGGAAGGGATCGCTGGCCAGCAGCAGCACCGCACGGCCTTCGAGCCGGGCAAGGCCCGTGATGATCGGGCGGCCGAAATTGGCGTTGACCTCGAAGAACGAACCCTTGTCGACGACGGCGTCGATGATCGGGCGCATCTTGTAGACCTGCCGGCGGTTGCGCGGCACCGCCTTCAGCAACGATTCCTCCGCGCGTTCCGGATCGTCCGTGCACGGCGTGGTCGGCGGCAGGTCGTAGACCGACGACGGCAGATAGGACAGGAACCGCCGGGCGCGCTCGAACGCCTCCTCCTCGGTATCGACGGCATCATCGACGCCGCCGGCGCGGGTCTGGATGTCGGCGCCGCCGAGCTCCGTCTTGGTCAGATCCTGGCCGAGGCGCTTTACGACCGGCGGGCCGGCGACGAACATCGCCGAGTTCCGCGTCATGACCGAATAATGGCTGGCGGCCAGCCGCGCCGCGCCAAGGCCCGCGACCGAGCCGAGCCCGAGCGCGACCACGGGCACGCGGGCCATGTTCGCCGTCGTGAACCAGTACCAGCGCGTGCCGCCGACGCCGCCGGGCAGATTGGCCGCGCCGCGCGTCTCGATCGTCTTCACCGAGCCGCCGCCGCCCGAGCCTTCGATCACGCGGATGATCGGCAGGCGGAAATCATGCGCCATTTCCTCGGCCATCAGCGGCTTGGCCGAAATCGAGGCGTCGGCCGAACCGCCGCGCACGGTGAAATCGTCGCCGACCACGACCACGGTGCGGCCGTCGACCTTGCCGCGGCCGAACACGCAGTTGGCCGGCGTCAGGTGCTTGAGCTCGCTGCTTTCGTCGTATTCGGCGATGCCGGAAATCGCGCCGATCTCGTGGAAGGAATTCTTGTCGATCAGTCTGTCGATGCGCTCACGAACCGTGAGCCGGCCCTGGTCATGCTGGCGCTTGACCTTGTCAACGCCTCCCATCTCGCGCGCGAACGCTTCGCGCCGAGCGAGCTCGTCGAGCTCCGGCTTCCAGTTCATTCGTATCCTCCGTCTTGATGATCTTGTTGTTATGCGGCCGCGCCGGAAGCGGCTTCCGTTCGATACGGTTGGCGAAGATATCGCCCTCGGCGCCTTCGAGCAGGCCGCCGATCGCAACGCCGAGTTCGAGCATCTGCGGCGCCACTTCCTGGTGGAGCCGCCTCTCATCGAACATCGCGGCGAGAAGGCCGATCGTCACGACGACGAAGGTCTGGTATTGCGGCGACCAGATCGGCACCGCACAGCCGTTGATATGCGGGCTCCAGGTGCCGCAGCCGACGACATAGCCGTGTTCGCGCAGGTGGCGGCGGTTGTCCTCGATGCGCGCCTTCAATTGCGCCGCATTTTCCGGAATCTCGCGTTCCATTTCGGCGATCAGGGCGTTACCGACATCGGTATCGAGCGCCGCGGTATAGGCAAAGCCGGCCGCCGTGCTCGCCATCGAGATGCGGCTGCCGGTGCCTTCGTGCAGGCCGAGCGCGTTCGCTGCGCGGGCGAATTCGAGATAGACCAGATGATAGCGGTCCGGAATCACGAAGCCGACGGTTCCCGGCAATTGATCGGCAACGTCCTGCAGCCGCAGCCGGATCAGGTTCCGAAGCTGCAACCCCTTCATCATCGAGGTGCTCATCGCCACCGCGCTTGGGCCGATGCGGTATTTCTGGTCGCGCGGCAGATAAACCAGCTGCCCCATCCGCGTCAGCGTGTGGGTGAGCCGCGACACTGTCGATCGCGGCAGGCCGCAGCGGCTGGAAATTTCCAGATTACCCAGTCTGGCTTCGTGACCCTCGAAGCAGCGCAGGACGTCGAACGCCCGTGACACCACCTGGATCACGTCACCCTCGCCCGCCAGATCGCTGGCGAGCATTCCCTGTTTGCTAAGCCTTTCCGAGCGTCTTCCCATTGTTATGGCTCCATGGCCTAATTTCGCCCTGCGGAATAAAATTCCACTTGCAGAACAAACTACCTCAGGCAATCTGCGGCCACAACAAAAAGCCGTTCACGAGGACAGCCTGTCCGTCAGACGGTCCCCGGGAGAGCGGAATGCCAGAAATCAAGATCGTCACCGAAGTCGCCGGCCGCGTGTGCGCGCTCCCCGTCACAACCGGCGGCAATGTCGACGACGGCGACGAGATTGCGTTCGTCGAAGCGATGAAGATGGAAATTCCGGTCACCTCGACGGCGGCCGGAAGAATCAAGGCGATCCTTGTCGAACTCGACGACGTCATTGCCGAAGGACAGGTCGTCGCCATCATCGAAGCTTAACGGAAGCGCGGCATAGACGTGCTCGCGATACTTTTCCGCGACAATCTGTCCAGCTTTGATGTTGACGCATGCGTACCTAACGTTGCCATCGCAAGCCGCCGATGACATGATCAATGCCAACGAGAGATCTTCGCATCGCGAACCAATCTGAGGGGAAAAATATGATTCACCGGTTGAAGGCGCTCGCGCCAATCGCCCTTGCAGGCATTTCGTGGCTGGCCTTGCCGGCAGCGCATGCCGAGGACGTCAAGCTGCCGCCGACCATGGTGGTCACCGCCTATGACACCGGCACCGCCGGCTTCAACATCGCCGTCGGCGTCGGCAAGATGATGAAGGACAAGTACAACACCGACGTCCGCGTGCTGCCCGCCGGCAACGACGTGGCGCGGCTGGCGCCGCTGCGCGCCAAGCGCGCGGCCATGTCCGCCATGGGCTCGGGCACCTATTTCGCCCAGGAAGGCGTGTTCGAGTTCGGCACCAAGGAATGGGGTCCGCAACCCCTGCAACTCGTGCTGTCCGTGGTCGACTGCAACGCCGGCTCGCTCGGTGTCGCCAAGGATACCGGCGTGACCGAGATCAAGCAGCTCAAGGGCAAGCGCGTCGGCTTTGTGGTCGGTTCGCCGGCGCTGAACCAGAATGCGCTCGCGGTCCTGGCCTTCGGCGACCTCAAGCAAAGCGACGTCAAGGTCGTCGAGTTCTCGAGCTATGGCGCGATGTGGAAGGGCATGATCAACAACGACGTCGATGCCGCTTTCGCCACCACCATCACCGGCCCGGCGAAGGAACTCGAGACATCTCCGCGCGGTATCGTCTGGCCGCCCTTGCCCCCCGGCGACAAGGCCGGCTGGGATCGCGTGAAAAAGGTCGGCTCCTTCTTCTTCCCGCACGTTGCAACCTGCGGCGCCGGCATCTCCAAGGACAAACCGGTCGAGCTCGGCAACTACCCCTACCCGATCTTCATGGTCTATGGATCGCTGCCCGCCGATGATGTCTACGCCATCACCAAGGCGATGATCACGGGCTACGACGCCTACAAGGATTCCGCACCGGGCGCGACCGGTCTTGCAGCCGACCGCCAGACCAAGAACTGGGTGGTTCCGGTGCATCCGGGCGCCGCAAAGGCGCTGAAGGAAGCCGGTCAGTGGACGGACGCACAGGAAGCCCACAACAAGGAATTGCTCAAGCGCCAGCAGGTTCTCGCAACGGCATGGGCAGACTACGGCAAGTCGAAGCCGCCGTCAGACGACAAGGCGTTTCTCGACGGCTGGATGAAGGCGCGCGCCGAGGCGCTGGCCAAGGCGAATATGCCGAACGGCTTTGAATAAGACTGCATCACTCGCTTAGGGCGAAAACGAACACCGTCTAGGGGGAATGATGTCACCTGCTGCGAGTGATAGCGCCGTCGCGCCAGCGCAACGAATTGAATTCGACGACCCGCATGCCAACATGCAGGAAGCCGAAGTCACGCGGGTACGAACATTGCGCGGAGGCTGGCGCTGGGCGCTGGTTGTTGCAACCGCGGTAACCATCCTGCTGTGCATCAACCAGCAATTCTCGCTGCGCTTCTTCCTCGGCTACACGCAGCTCAACACCGAGTATTTCTATCTCCTGATCGCGCTGATGCTGCCGTTTACGTTCCTGATCTTTCCAGGAACCGAGCGGTCGCCGCTCGATCGAATTCCCTGGTATGACATCCTGCTTTTTGTCGTCACCTTCGCCTGTGCCATCCTCCTGATGCGCAGCGTCCGCAAGGCGGCGGAAGCCGGCTGGGAATTCGGCGGCGCGCCGACGGAAGTCATCGTCGCCGGCGTCATCATGTGGGCGGTGCTGATGGAGGCGCTGCGCCGGACGGGCGGCTGGAGCCTGCTCTTCAGCGTGCTGCCGTTTACGGTCTATCCCCTATTCGCCGACGCGAAGTGGCTGGGACCGTTCCGCGGCACCGAATCGACGCTTGAACAGGCGACTTCCTATCACGTGCTGTCGGGCGAAAGCCTGCTCGGCATTCCGATCCAGGCCTTCGCTGACACCGTGATCGGCTTTTTGGTATTCGGCACCGCGCTGATGATGACGGGCGCCGGAAAATTCTTCATCAACATCGCCTTTGCGCTGTGCGGCACGTTCCGGGGCGGCGCGGCGAAAGTCTGCATCTTCGCCTCCGGTCTGCTCGGCATGATGTCCGGCTCGATCATCTCCAACGTGCTGACCGCCGGCACCATGACCATTCCGGTCATGAAGAAGAGCGGTTTCCGCGCGTCCTATGCCGGTGCGATCGAGGCCTGTGCGTCGACCGGCGCGGTGCTGGCGCCGCCAGTGATGGGTGCGACCGCATTCGTGATCGCGCAGTTCCTCAACGTCAGCTACGCCGACGTGGCGCTTGCCGCGATCATTCCGGCAGCACTGTATTACGTCGGCCTGTTCATGCAGGTGGACTCCTATGCCGCCCGCCACGGGCTGAAGGGCATTCCGCGCGCGGAGCTGCCGAAGATCTGGGACACCATCAAGGACGGCTGGTACTACATCTTCGTCATCGCGCTCTTGATCGTGATGCTGCTGTACTTCAAACGCGAGAGCCACGCGCCGTTCTACGCGACTGCGCTGTTGCTGGTGCTGAATCAGATCTTCTCCAAGGATACGCGCTGGACGCTTTCGACCATCAACAAGTTCCTGGAGGTCAACGGACGCACCTTCGTCGAACTGGTCGGTATCCTGGCCGGCTGCGGCCTCCTGATCGGCGCGTTCTCGATGACTGGCGTGGTCTCCAGCCTCGCCAACGATCTGTTGCGGATCGCTGGCGACAATGCGTTCCTGCTGCTTGTGATGTGCGCCTTCACCAGCCTCGTGCTCGGGCTCGGACTGACGACGACCGCCTGCTACATCTTTCTGGCCATCCTGGTCGCGCCGGCGCTGGAGAAGCTCGGCCTCAACCGCATGGCCGTGCACATGTTTATCTTCTACTGGGGCATGCTGTCCTCGATCACGCCGCCGGTTGCCATCGCCTCCTTTGCGGCGGCCGGCATCGCCGGCGCGCCGGCGATGAAGACGGGATGGGAATCGATGTGGGTCGGCAGCATCATCTATTTCATTCCGTTCTTTTTCGTCCTTAACCCGGCGCTGGTCTTGCAAGGGCCGAGCCCGTACCTCGAAGGGCTTGGACTGATGGCGCTGGCAGGCTTCGGCACGCTGTTCATCTGCGGCGGCATCCAGGGCTATCAGGCCTTTGTCGGCGACCTCCGCGCCGCCGGCGTGCTGGAATGGCCACTGCGGGTGCTGCTGGTGATCGGTGGCTTCGTGATCGCGACCCCCGGCGGCGGCATCATGCCGCTGTCGCAGATGCAGATCACGATGCTGGGGCTTGCGATCCTGGTGCCGACGGTTCTCGTCGCGCTGTTTTTTGTCCGGCGTCAGGCGCCGGCGGCGAACCAGTTGCACGCACCCTGATTGCGTTGCACAAGAGGAGGCGATGAAACAATCGCCTCCTCCGTTCACGGCCGGCCCGGCAGCCTGGGCCAGTTCAAAGCCGCCCTTGCTGCGGTTCCTCAACGCCTGTCACGCCGATTTCACGCCCGAGACCGGCGGCGCGGTCGCCGACTACATTCCCGAACTCGGCAAGGCTGACCCTGCCCATTTCGGCATCAGCCTCGCCACCCTCGACGGCCATGTCTATGAGGTCGGCGACACCCAGGTCCCCTTCACCATCCAGTCGATGTCAAAGCCGTTCGTGTTCGCGCTGGCGCTGGACACGCTGGGGGCGGCACGGGTCGAGAGCGTCATCGGCGTCGAACCATCCGGCGATCCCTTCAACTCGATCCGCCTCAACGCCGAAAACCATCCCTTCAACCCGATGGTCAATGCCGGCGCGATCGCCTGCTCCGGCCTCATCTACGAGGCCAAGGGTGATGCCGCGTTCGACTATATCCGGCAGGCGCTGGGGCGGTTTGCCGGGCGCGATCTCGACGTCGACGACGCCGTCTACGCTTCCGAAAGCACCACCGGCGACCGCAACCGGGCGATCGGCTATCTCCTGCGCACCAACGCCGTAATCAAGGACAATGTGGCCGCGGTGCTGGAGGTCTATTTCCGGCAATGCGCCATCCTGGTGACGGCGCGCGATATCGCCGTGATGGCGGCGACGCTCGCCAATCGCGGCGTCAATCCGGTGACCGGCATACAGGTGTTGAGCGCCTACGCCATCTCGCGCACGCTTTCCGTGATGACCAGTTCCGGAATGTACGATTACGCCGGAGAGTGGATTTACCGGATCGGCATCCCCGCCAAGAGCGGCGTCGGCGGCGGTATCCTCGCCGCCCTGCCGGCGCGCCTCGGGCTCGGCAGCTATTCGCCGAAGCTCGACAAGCACGGCAACAGCGTGCGCGGCATCAAGGTCTGCGAGGCGCTGTCGTCGCATTACGACCTGCATATGCTGAACCGCAGCGACGACGCCCGCAACAGCATCATCGCCGATTACGACATCGGCAACAGCCCGTCCAGGCGCGTGCGTCGCGCGCGGGAACAGAACATCCTTGCCGCGCATCACGCGGACGTCCGCGTCATCGAGCTGGTCGGCACGCTGTCGTTCTCGAACGTCGATTACGTCTCGCGGCAGTTGGCGGCCAAGCCGCGCCCGCAACTGGTCATTTTCGATCTCCGCCGCGTCACCGCTATGACCCGCGCCGGCGCCCGCCTGCTCGCCGAAGAATTCCGCGAGCTCGCCGCGCACCACGTTACGGTGATTCTGTCAGGCATCCGGCGCGCATCGCCGGACTGGAACATGATCGCGGAATGGACGGAAGGTCTCACCAACATCCGCAACTACTATCTGCTCGACGCCGCGATCGAATGGGCGGAAGACCAATTGGTCTACCGCTACGGCGGCGCGATCGATTTCTTCGATGCCACTGAATTGTCCGAGCAATCGCTGCTGGCCGGATTGACGGACGAGGAACTGACCGATCTCGTCTCGCTCGCGTCGATCAGGACCTATCAGGCCGGCGAGAAGATCATCTCCGCGGGCGAAGCCGCCACATCGCTGTTCTTCCTCCGCAGCGGCGCCGTCCACGTCACCCTGCCCGACGGCGTGAGACTGGCAACGCTGACGGCGGGAATGCCCTTTGGCGAAATGGCGCTGCTGGAGCCGCATCGTTCCGCCGATGTGCTGGCCGACATGGCCGCAACCGCGTATGAAATTTCACTGCGCGATTTCGAACGTTTCCGGAAACAGCACCCCCGCGCCGGCGAGCGCATCATGCGCAACCTCGCGCAACTGCTGGCCGACCGCCTGATACTGGCCAATGCCAAGCTGAATGTGCTGACGTCGGGGTAGTCGCGACGCTTCGGCCGCATGGTTCGAGGCGCACAGCGTTGCCGTGCTCTTCACCGCGGCGAAACCACTTCGCGGCAGACGTCAACAACTCGTTATTCTTCACGGCGCGCCTTGCATCCCGTGTGGGACCAGTTGGAAGAGTTTCCCAGCCCTCCGTCGCCTGGCAGCTAGGCTAATGGCGCGTCACAAACCGGAACGCTACTTCAAACAGCGGACCAGTTGAATCCCTAACCTCGACGGACAAGGAATATCCCAATGGGTGGGAAGTTCTTGCAGCAAATTCCTTGGATACCTCTGCAAAGGATTCGGCGGCCTCTAGCTGCGCTTGCGTAAGGTCCTCCAACTCTACCCCGTCCTCATCTTCGGAGAACGCTTCACCGTCCCGGATGTCAAAATAGTACCGCATCGGCGGCTCCCAAGCATCAACTTAGGAAGACGGGATTCAGCCCCTTTTTTTTGTTGCAAATTTGGCGCTTTGCCACGAGCCACCCGGCTAGTGCCCCTTGCTTCCATGGGCAACAATCGGGGTCCACACGCAATCATCGTGCGATTGGGACGGTCATTTCAGGAACAGCCCGACAACGTTCATCAGGATGCCCATCGTCGGGATGTTCCATACCAGCGAACGAGCTAACGGCAAGTCCGCCGCATACAGACTTGCATAGACAATGCGCCCCCAAAAGTAGAAGTGGGCTCCCCAAACGGTGAGCCAGCTGTGTGTGTCCGTCACGGTGACGGCAAGAATCGCAGCGGCAAAGAACGGAAAGGTCTCAAGATAGTTTCGTAGCGCTCGCTCAGTCCTTCCGGCAAAGCCGGTGAGCGGCGCAACGTTCTGTTCCCTTGAGCTGGCGGTCCATCGATAGCCTCGTTGCCAGCTCTGCAGGTGCGACACGATGATGATGTGCGCCATGCCTAGGACTACACTTGCGGCCAGCAGGGCGAGTTCGATGGTCATGGAAATCAGTTACCCTCAGTTGCGGGCCATCCGGAACTTCAGCCGAACCCTTACCGCTAAGTCGGGTAAGGGCCGATTTCCGATTCAACAAACCAGAGCGTTCAGAACTCCACACCGGTCGAAACAAGCCGGATTGAGGCAGGACCTTCTATCTTGGCGCTTATAAAACTTTGTGCCGCCGAAATGAGAGTTTCCACGGCGGATTGATTATACGAAGGGTGCTGCGGATTTAGGTGCAAGTCTGTTTCGACGATCATCACGTGGGTAATCCCGGAGGGTAGAACCTCAACGGCGAATGATACGAAGGTTACGTGCGGAGCTTTGAAAGACATCGGAGCGGTTTCACTGACGTCGAAGGCAGATGATACCCCAGCCAAGGCCTAGTGTGGCGGCAACAAGCGAGCCGAGGAGTACGCCGAGTTTCGCGGCCTTCAATAATCCTTCATCGGAGAACGCGAGCATCGCGATGAAAATGGACATGGTAAAGCCGATCCCAGCCAGCAGCCCGATCAGACAAACTCCGCCCCACGATACGCCCGGGGCAAGGCGAGCCCAGCCAAGCCGTACCGCAACCCAGCTCGCGCCGACGATGCCAAGTGGCTTCCCGGCGATTAGGGCAAGCGCGGTGCCCAGCATCACCAAACGACCGCCAGCGGAGAGATCGGTACTCGTTAGACTGACGCCGGCGTTCGCCAGCGCGAAGATCGGCATAACGCCGTAAGCCACCCAGGGATGCATCACCATCTGTACCCGCGACACTGGCGGCAATATCTCGCGATGAGCTACGCGGAGCTCTCGCAGCGGTTGCTCCAGCTGGTGCGGATCTCTTGTCCTCACGGCATCGCTGCTTCGCAACTGTTTGAGCACGCGCCACGCCACCTCCAGTGGATGTTCCTGCATCGGTATGGGACGGGCCGGAGTGATCAACCCCAGTACGACACCTGCAAGGGTTGGATGGATCCCAGCCAGCATGAAACCAATCCAAACCAACGAACCCGGCAGGACGTAGAGGGGCGCAGAACCGATTCCGATCCGTTGAAACCCAAAAACCGCGAGAACGCCAATTGACGCAACGGCGAAACCGCTGAACTGCAAATTGGCGGTGTAGAAGAAAGCAATGATCAGCACTGCGATGATGTCGTCGATGATCGCCAGAGCGAGCAGGAAGACCCTCACATTGATCGGGACCGATCGTCCAAGCAGCGCTAGCACCCCGACGGCGAAAGCAATGTCTGTCGCGGTTGGCACGGCCCAGCCCTGGCCCCGAGCCGAATCGCCGTTGAGGCTCAGATAGATAAGAGCGGGGACTACGACGCCACCAGTCGCCGCGATCAAAGGCAGAACCGCTTGGTCGAGTTTGCTCAGTGCGCCTTCATGAATCTCGCGCCGAATCTCCATCCCCACGACGAGGAAGAAGACTGTCATCAGCGCGTCGTTTACCCAGAAATGCAGCGATCGGGAAAAGACGTGCTCCCCGAACCCGATTGTAAGCGGCAAGTTCCAGAAGGCGTGATAGTCGTGAGCGAATGGAGAGTTGGCCCAGATCATTGCCGCGCCAGCGGCAAGGAGAAGCGCAGCACCGCTGACAGCTTCGACGTGCAGGAAGCGGTGAAGAGTGCTGAGGGCTTGTTCCGCCAGCCGTTGGGCCCGCGGTAAATCTTCGGAAGGCGGTCGTTCATCCATTGGGTGCACGCAATCCGCGTGGCGGCCCGACCATCGCTTGACCTGTCGCTGCTCCATGCAGCGAGCACCCAAAGCGGTTATACATCGCGATGACGACAATTCAACCCTGGAAGAATGGTCTCGCCGCCAATTTCGGCTGTGTTCGCCTTCTTCTCGTGATACCAGCTGACCGCATCGCGGCCGGCTTCTGTTGTGTCCGATTGAAGAATATCCGCGGGAAGTGACGCCGTGCGGTCTCAATCCGAGCCTTGGCCGCGCCCGCGCCGTGGTTCGGAATGACCAGCACGTCAAAGCCCGCCCGCGGACGTGAGCCCGTTCCGCCTATGTCGAAATAGGCGCGGATCGCCGCCGACCGCGCCTACCCTGCCTTGCCCCGCCCACTCTTCTCGGCAGCACGCCGCAAAGCCTCGGCCAGCGCGCCGCCCTGCTCCTGCGGCTTGCGTGGTGACGACGACGTCATCGACGCCTTGGAAAACTCGCGCGGCTTGCCTTGGGACGGACGGTCGCTCTTGGCGCCGACTTCGTCGTCGAGCCGCAGCGTCAGCGCGATGCGCTTGCGGGCGACCTCGACCTCCAGCACCTTGACCTTGACGATGTCGCCCGGCTTCACCACCTCGCGCGGGTCCTTGATGAAGTTCTTC
>Ga0081455_10002088_pt1 | contig 23832 bp, 15 predicted proteins | sample TabmetS3T2R1_FD_70207 | JGI IMG/M metagenome (GOLD analysis project Ga0081455, IMG submission 70207) | Tabebuia heterophylla rhizosphere microbial communities from the University of Puerto Rico - S3T2R1 | ecosystem: Host-associated > Plants > Roots > Rhizosphere ...
GCGTTTCAACGCATCGATCCAGAAGAGGAGTTCCATGAAATGGTCGTTGGCGGGAAAGACCGTCGACTGCACGAGGTAGACGCGACGCCCACGCACGTTTTCTTGGACGCGAACGAAGAGATTGCCTTCCGAGAAGCGTAGTACCTCTCTCTCCCCAGGCTGCAAGTGCAAGTACTCGCAGATCTTGAGCGTCAGCTTCGGACTGCCGCTGCCGCTAAAGATGAGGATATCGTCTGCCGTCATAGTTCCTTTCCGAGCCCAATAGTTAGCTTTCGGCGAGCTGCCTGAATTTTATCTACTGGTCGGACGAGACTCAAGAAACGCCAACGCCCAGGCGTTCCTGAAAGTGAACTCCATTGATACTGAGATTCTGCCACGCGCCCGTCAGTATCAGGGCGTGGTCACTGGTTTTAACCATACCATAACGATAGCTTTGTATCTGTACCTATGCATATCACCTGGGGGAAGCTGAGAAAATAGGTCGACGCCGTCCACATCGACATTGCTAATGCGAAACAGAGCGTTTCCATCTGATCCATAACCGCCGGGATGCAAGTATTTTGTCCGCGGAAACTCCGGGCTCTTGTGCGTGCGCTTTCCCTCCCCGAGTTTTACATCGCTCTCCAAGATGAGGGTAGTTTTGTCGCCGTCTATCGCACTTTTAATCACTAACTGAGGTTGATTGTTTATGGGAGTATAGGGACCCGAAGAGTTCTCACGTTCCATCGATATTTTGACCACTGTGTTCGACCCGCTAAGATCGCGACCCACCTCGACGACATTATCCCAGAGTTCCGCGCTCTCATAGATCACAATCAGCTTCACTCGACCTAAGCTAAATTTATTATTGATTTCCGCCGTATATTTCCACCCTCTAGGGATCGAACCAGTATTGGGCGGAATCTGCTGCGGATCAGGTCTCAAACCATGAGCCTCTATTTCTAGCGAGCCATCCGAGATGGCGAAGGGCGGAATATGATCTTTGAAGACCATCGGAGATAGAATTGTTGGCGTGGTATTGGAGGGGATCGCCGGTTCAGTAGCTTCCGCGTCAGGCTGTGGCGAAGGGCCGTATGCGGCAACGAATGGCGCCGCCGCAAGTGAACTGGCGATCGATTTGGTAAAGCTGCGACGCGAGGATTTCTTAGGGGAACTATGTTGCTTCATTTCTATTCTCCTTGTTGTCGAACTGTTGGTGAGTTACCGAGTTGGGGCGCGTATGCCGTCCAACCTCTGGCGATAAAATTTGACGTCTTGTCTTGTCAGATAGCCGTTGAAAGCGTCGTCGCCCCACCGTTGCCGAAGCGCTGCGAGTTGGCTCTCCGCCTGGGCGGCATATTCACGGGCGGCTCGGCCGTCATTCATCTGTTGACTGGCGCAGGCGGCCAGATATGAGGCCCGCCATACCGACTCGATTTGAGCCGTACGCGCGAACGTCTCTCGCGCTTGTAACGCATTGGCAATGGCTTCAGTCGGTTTGGCGATCTTTAGCAATACTTCGCCCATTGCCAGCCGCGCATTAGCAAGCTGGTTTTGATAATCCATAGGGGCGGCCAAAGCATCCTCGCAAAGCCGCTTCGCCTTTCGCCCTTGACCGGCGTAAACACTCGCGACCGCCAGTGTGTACCGCGCTGCTATCGCCGTGTATTTTGCCGTCTGATCAGACAACGCCAGGGCTTGCTGACCGCTTGCCAGAGCCTGCGGAAAATTTCGTTCGCTGAGTAACATCCACGCGTCAACTAAATGGAGGCGAGCCTGAAGTATCGAACCGTACTTGTTATCGATCTCCGCAGTGACCGCCGACGCCTTAGCATGCAAATCGCGGGCGTCCTGATAGCGACCCAACCGCCAGAGCATGTCGCTGCGGTCTACCAAAGCATAGCCGATATTCACCTGGCTACCGAGCGAGTGATAAAGGGAATAGCTTTCCTCGAAATGGCGCAAGGCTTCAGGATAAACCTCCTGATCGGCGAATGTGCGTCCAATCAATTGATGTAATCTCGCAAGCTGTGTCTGGTCGTTTATCTGCTTGGCGCGTTGCAGCTGTTCGTTAAAAATGCGCAGCGCGGCGTCATAATCACCCTGCTGTAGTTTGGCCTGCCCGAGCAGGGAAATAGTTTCCGCGATCTCTTGGCGGTAGCCGCCTTTTTGAAAGAACGTAAGGGCACGCTCAAGGAGGCGCGCCGCCTCGTCCATCTTGATGTACTGTCGTAAATATAATCTTCCCAGCGACAATTGAGCTAACGCCTCGATGCGCCGCCCTTTGGCATTGCTTGCAAATTCGAGAGCGCGGTTGAACTGCGTCTCCGCTTCTTCATAATCGCGGCGTAGATAGAGCGCATTACCGAGGTCAATAAGGCATTGAGCCTTTAAGTTTTCGAGTCCTTTGTCGCGGGCCAGATCCAGCGCCTTCTGGGCGTGCTCCCGCGCAGGCACGGTTTTGCCTTCGGCATAAAAGGTGAGACTCAGTTGCAGTAAGGCCGCGATCTGTTGGGACGGATTTTGGTCCCCCTGGGCTTTGTCGTGCGCCTTTTGCAGCGCATCTCTGGCCTCGCCGAATCGGTCGCGCTTGATGGCCAGCACGCCCTGCCGGTAACGCACTTCGTTGAGACCTTCTGCGTTGGTCAAAGCTTCATACCTCTTTCCGGCCTCGGCGAATTCCGCCGCGGCTTTGTCATATTCCTGTCGCCGGCTGTAGAGCAGTCCCAGGCGCAATGGCGCGGCCGCATAATTCGGATCGAGCTGTTTGGACTGTTTGTAATGGCTCATCGCCTGCTCTACCTCTTCATTCTTTTCGTAGGCGCGACCCAGGTCCAGGTACGCATATGCCCTCTCGGCTTCCGGCGTTTGCTCCAGGATGGCTCGATAATTTTCAATTGCGGCGGCGAAATTATGATCAATGGTTCGGCTGAGGGCTTCGAGATAGAGCTTGTCTACCGGGGCCATCCGCGCGGGAGCCAGCGTGTAAGCGCGCCGGAGTTCGTAGTTTGCCTTATCTGTATAATCCAGTTCCATCCAAGCCTCCGCCAGGCGCGCGTGTGGGATTGCCTGTTCTCCGTCAGCGCTGATCGCCGCTTCGAAGGCTTTACTCGCTTCGTAATAAGCCCCGTCACGCAGGTCATTAAGTCCCTTCTCGTAAAAGCGTTTGTCCTGAGGTGAAGGGGTATAGGGCGAAGGCTTCCACAACTGGCGGGTCATCCAAACGCCGGTTAACAGAACGGCAAGCGTAATGCCGGAGATAGCTCGCGCCCGGAGTGAATGCCGCAAGGCTGAGAAGACCTTGGAGGTGAAGCTGGCGATTGCGGGGGGCGCAGGCGGCGGTCCGGGCTGTCTTATTGTTTGGGCGCGGGATTGGGACGTCTGCTCGGAATGCTGGCCCAACCACTCGTCTTGTTCCATGCGACTCTTCAGCCGCCGGAGATCGGCCAGCATTTCGCTGACGGTCTTGTAACGCTCCTCCCGGTTCTTGCTCAGCGCATTTCTGAGGATTTCCTCCATCTCTGATGGCGCATCTGGCGCGTATTCGGCGAGCGGCGGCGGCGAGTCCCGCAGGATCGCGGCAATGGTCTCGTTCGGTGTCACGCCCGCGAAGGGCGGGCGGCCCGCAACCATCTCATAGAGCATCACGCCCAGGCTGAAGATGTCCGTGCGCAGGTCGACCTTTTCCCCCCGCGCCTGCTCCGGCGACATATAACGTGGTGTGCCCATCACCATCCCAGCCTCGGTGCTGTTCCTGGTCATCGTCGAGGCCTGGGAATCAATGACAGGCGTCGCGGGTTCGGTCAGCTTGGCCAATCCGAAGTCGAGCACTTTCACAATGCCGTCGCGCCGCGCCATCACGTTCTCCGGTTTGATGTCGCGGTGCGCAATCCCGGCTTCATGTGCGGTGGCGAGCGCGGCGGCGATCTGCGCCGCCACATCGAGCGCCTCCGCCGGGCTCAAACGCCCTTGCGGCGAGTTCGCAATGCGCTGGCGCAGCGTTTCGCCTTCGACATACTCGGTGACGATGTAATGCGTGGCGCCGGCCTCTGTTCTGACTTCGCCGATCTCGTGAATGGTGATGATGTTCGGATGATTGAGCGCCGAGGCCGCGCGCGCTTCCTGCTCGAAACGGCGCACTCGACCGGCATCGGTCGTGAACGCGGCGGGCAATAGCTTGACCGCGACTTTCCGCCCGAGCCGCGTGTCGAGCGCGAGATGGACTTCGCCCATCCCGCCGCGTCCGAGCGGCTCAAGCAGTCGGTAGGCGCCGATCTGAGACCCCGTGATTAGGCTCCCCATCGGGTTGGTCGAAGTTTCGTTGAGAGGCTCCGCGGCCATCGCTCTGGCCGCAATTTCGATGGCAGGCGACTGAATGAAGCTGTCGCTCGGAATATCACAGACGAGCAGCCCTGCGACTTCGCGGCGCAAATCTTCGTCACCCGCGCAGGCTTCGACTAAGAACGCTTCGCGCGCATCCGCCTCGCGTTCGAGCGCCGCATGATACAGCCTATCGATCAGTTCCCAGCGGTCAAACTCCATCAGTTTGCTCCCCGCTCAGTTGTAAATTTTGAGTGACGCCGGCGTCGTAGAGGCCCTATTCTCGATTGGCCAGCCAAGGTGACTTCGCGGCCATTATACCCTTGCCTGAAATGGCGCGTACAGCGGATGCAGCCCGGGTCGAAAAAAGTTTCGCTGAAGTTACCGGTTTTCACCGCAAATCTCACATGCCTGATTGAGGGGCGACGAAGGCTCCCGTCCCGGTCAAGGCAATCCGGGAATCCACTAGATCGAGGAAGGATAACGAGAGGGCAAGTATGAACGGTGAAAAGGTTTTACAGATTGCGACATTGCACATCGAGGACGAATATCTTCTCGGCGTGATGGTTCCCAAAGATAACTCGAACTGGTCAGGGCCGTGGGACTGCGCGGAATTCGTTTCCTGGTGCGTCTACCAAGCCGCCGGCATTCTGTACGGCTGTAATAACAATGAGACCAGCCCGTCTAGCGCTGACGCCTACACGGGTTACTGGCAGAGAGATGCGAAGCGGATTGGGCAAAAGGTGAGCTTGGACATCGCGGCCCAAACACCCGGCGCGTTAGTTCTGCGCTACCCTCAACCCGGCCTGATCGGCCACATCGCCATTTCCGACGGCAGCGGCGGCACGGTCGAGGCGCATTCCAGAAACACGGGGGTCATAAGAAACCAAATATCCGGCCGGCGCTGGGACACGGGGGTGCTGGTACCCGGAATCGATTACGCGCAGAGAAGCGGACGGATAGACGTGATACCGCCTGCATTGATCTTTCGCCTGACCTCCCCTTTGACGACCGGGAAAAAGGTGAAGGAGATACAAGCCAGACTCACCGCCGAAGGGTTTAATCCCGGCGAGATTGACGGGATATATGGACCGAAGACCGCCGCTGCGGTGAGCGCGTTTCAGGCCGCCAGAGGACTTGTTGCGGACGCCGAAACAGGGACTCAGACTGCGGCTGCTCTCGGCGTCGAATTGTCGTAACAAACTCACGACTGAAAAATGAGCAAGCAAGCAAGCGTTTCCGATATCTGAAAGGAGATACAGTATGGCGATCACTGATCCTAATGAACGAACGCGTCGAGCAGTCATTCGTTCGATTGAAGATCTCACGGAGTTGGTCACAATCATTATAGATGATCCCGATGATCCCGACCCAATAGCATTTCAAGTCGAGCCGGGCAATATCTTGGACTTAACCTTCTCTCGCGTAGGTATTGACAACGACGCTCTCATCCGAGGCTTCATCGAGGGCCTAACAAGGCAGCTTCCGGAAATCGAGGCGCGTATTCATGAGTTCCTCCAAGACCTTCAACCTGAAGTGCGAATCGGACTGGTTGAGGATGTAATCAGACTTGAGTTGGCAGACTCGCTGCCCTCTCCCAGGTCACGAAGGGCTGCAACAAAGAAGGCCGCGAAAAAGGCGACAAAGAAGGCAACAAAGAAAGCAGCAAAGAAGGTTAGCGGCTAAGGTTGCCTCACCAACGGCGCCTGTAGCCTTACTTTCGCGTAACGGTTGGCAGTAATGCTGTTGCGGCGGACTAAGCGGCTAACCAACAGAATTTCTATACAAACCAGGAGGCAAAATGAGAGCAACACTGCGGCGGGCGATCCTTTTCTCGATTCCTTTCATTTTGTTAGCGCCTTGGACAAGTCTAGCGCAACAGTCACAACCCCATTCAGTTGACGAATTGAAACGGCAAATTGCAAAGCTGGAGGAACTAGAGCGCAACCCCGACACGCCGCCTGAGGTCAAGCATCTCAATCGGACTTTTCTCGAGTCCCGCCGTGTTGATCTGCGCGAATTGCTTGCGAATAGAATAGGCGCCTTGCGAAGCTATCTGTCATCTAATGGCGGAATACTCAAGCCCAGCGAAGTCAAAGTGGTTGAGGATTCGATTCGAGGATTGGAGGCGGAGCTACAAAATCTGCCCGCAGGCGCGCAGCCAGAGGATGCTCGTGTTACCCGCCTCAGTTCCCCCCTCCCGGCGGACTTATCAACACCGCCCGGTATTTCGGTAACTAATGGCGCCGATTTGGGTCCGGTTCCAAGCGGCAGAAATCCGGCGCAAGGCGCTTGCGTTGATCTGATCAGTAAAGTCAGGATTGTTAAGGACCAGCTCCAGAACAGGCAGGAGATAACCCTACTTGTGCCATTGAGCTTGTTGCATCAGCCTGTTGATGTGACGGCGCGTGGTAATGAGCTCAGTATTCCAGCCAGTCATTTCATAATCAAGGTACACGACGGCACGCCTCCCACAACGCTCACTCCCGCCGGGCCCATCAGTACCATTTCGGGAAGAACGGCTCTTCGCTTCGCCTTAACCGGCTTGATTCCTCCATCAGCGACGACGGTTAATGTCATGCTGAGGGACTTAGTTTTCGAGTGCCCCGCCGGCAATAGCACGGTGAGTGAGGCGGAGAGCAAATCGGGGGAAATTATATCTATTGCCGATGCGCGAGCGGAGGCTATTGAAGCGCTTAATAAAGCTAATAAAGAGGCGGCCGCCAAGAGAAGTAACGATAAAAATTTCCGGCTCGGCTTTTCAGCGGCCAAGGGGGATGGTGGAGACGCCCAAGGCGCCGCCGACATATCTATCAATCGGAAATTCTTCGGCGGAGAGAACACCGGCACAGTTTTCGATTTTTTCGATCAAGCTGACCTGGCTCTTCAATTGAAGAAAGCTTCTGCCGAGAAGTCAGACCCACGGCATCTCACGCTTGGCCTTAACCTTCGTAAGACCTATCTGGTCTTCTCTCGACTTAAAAAATCCGACACAATCACAGCCGAACATAATGATAGGAGCAAGGGATTCTTCCGCGTCCTGATGATTAACGATGGGCTCAACCTTGAAGGTGAAGCCTTCGATTTCAAGACTACCAACTTCGTCAGCGACACACACATTGAGCTAGCGTCTATTGCCAAGAAACTCGGTTCGGGCTACTACAATATGAATCTCTTTGTTGGCCCAGAGATAGGCCGCAACCTGAGTAAGCCAGATGGCGCCACCGCAGTCGGAGTCACAGCGGACCAGCTTGGCAAAGTCGGTTGGATCACGCGGCTCAAGGCCGGGGGACAATTCACCTTACGCTTATTACCTGCGGAGAGAGGGAACAAGTGGGGAGTAGAACTCGATTTAGGTTACGTAAATCGCCGCCTCTTCAATAGCGAAGTCTTCACCCAAGAGACGATGAAAGATGGGCAAAACATTAAGAAGCTGGTTACCATTGGAGAAGGTAATCGAGCATGGCGGCAGGCAGACCTCAAGGTCTTTCTTTTCGGCGACCAGAGCTTGCGTTACGGAGTCAAGTTTTCTTACACCAATGGGCAGCTTCCCCCCGCATTCACTCCAACTAAAAGCTTCCAGTTCGGCCTTGTTGTTGAATCCACCGATGACAAGAGGAGCGGTGAGCCTGTCAACAAGCCATAATCGGAAGACCCGAGTCTCCGCCAGGCTCCGACGATGATGGTTTCTCTACCGCTTCCACTCTTTGCGCCCGACTTTTCGGATGCGCCGCAAATTCTGGTTTCGAGAGTCGCTAAAACACTGCGAACGCCTAATGCCGAAATACGCCCCAGGCCATCGTTCCCTCAAACGGCCTCTGATAGGCGGCCGTCAATGCGATCGCCAGAACCGTCCTCGTTTCGCGCGGATCAATGACGCCGTCGTCCCACAGCCGCGCCGTGGCGAAATAGACATCCGACTCTTTCTCTATCTGGTCTTCGAGCATCTTCTTCGCCATCGCCTGCTTCGCTTCGTCTATCTCGACGCCTGAGCGAGCCGCGGCTTCGCGTTTGATGATGTCCATCACGCCGGCGAGCTGTTGTCCGCCCATCACGGCGATGCGGTGGTTAGGCCAGGTGAAGACGAATCGCGGGTCGTAGGCGCGGCCGCACATCGCGTAATTGCCCGCGCCGTAACTGCCGCCGATCATCAGCGTGACGGCGGGCACGGTCGAATTCGAGACCGCGTTGATCAGCTTCGCCCCGCTGCGGATGATTCCCTGCTCTTCGTAACTACGCCCGACCATAAAGCCGGTGATGTTCTGCAAGAACAACAATGGTATGTTCTGCTGGTTGCATAGCTGAATGAACTGCGCGCCTTTCTCCGCCGATTCGGAGATCAACACGCCGTTGTTGCCCAGAACGCCGACCATAAAGCCATGAACTCGCGCCCAGCCGGTAACGAGCGTCGCGCCGTATTTCGCCTTGAACTCCTCGAACTTCGACCCGTCGACGATGCGCGCGATCACTTCTTTGACATCGAAAGGAACGCGGATGTCTGACGAGACGACGCCGAGCAGTTCCTCAATTGGATAGAGCGGCTCTTCCGTCTTTGCGCGCGGCGGCGACGGTTTCGGTTCGAGATGGGCGACGATTTCCCGCGCGATCCGCAGACCATCTAGTTCGTCTTCGGCCAGATAATCCGACAAGCCGGAAATCTTCGAGTGCATCTCTGCGCCGCCCAGCGACTCTTCGTCAACGACTTCGCCGGTGGCCATCTTGACCAGCGGGGGCCCGCCCAGAAAGACCTTCGCCTGATTCTTCACCATCACGACGTAATCGGACATTCCGGGCAGATAGGCGCCGCCCGCCGTCGAATTGCCGAAGACGACGGAGACGCTCGGTATCCGCGCCTTCGAGCGGCGCGTGATCTCTTTGAAGCCCGCGCCGCCAGGCACGAAGATTTTATGCTGAACAGGAAGATCGGCGCCGGCGGATTCGACCAGCGTGATCGTTGCGAGATGATTCGTCGCGGCGATCTCGGCCAATCGCGCGTTCTTGCGCTGGCCGATCTCGCTGACCGCGCCGCCTTTGACCGTGGCCTCGTTGGCGATGATCAGACACTGGCGGCCCGAGACAAGCCCGACGCCTCCGACCACGCCCACGCCGATGAATTCGTTCTCCATGCCGTGACCGGCCAGCGGCGCGATTTCGAGAAAGTATGAGCCTTCGTCGAGCAACATCTCCACTCGCTCACGCGGCAGCAGCTTGCCTCGCGCCAGATGGCGTTTAACGTACTGCTCGCCTCCGCCGAGCGTGGATTTCCTCAGTTCGCTCTTCAGCCTCTCGACGCCGGCGAGATTGGCGGCGTAGTTGGCGCGATAGGGTTCCGAGTTTTTATCGATGAGAGACTTTATCGGTCGCATTTCGTTCAGTTCTATATCAGAGCGCGTGACGCCAGTACAGCGCCGCGCGCGTAAGCAAGCGGTTGACCTATAAGCAGCCGCGCAGCAATGGCGCGCGGCGCTGTTTATGCGTCAGAATTCTGAAAGATTGACAGCATTTGGATTTTCGGGGACAGTATGCAACCAATTTCCGCTTGTCAAGATTACTGACAACCAGGCATTTTTCGTAAAGACTCAGCCATGATGCCGCGGTAGCGGCATCTGAATTTAGCCCGGAGTTTCAACTCCAGGGAAGCTGTAGGATAAAGTCCCGCGTCGCGTCAGCGACGACTGAAATCAACCGTCGCTCGCGCGACGCGGACAATCTTACACGCCCACCGTGGGTTGCAACCCACGGCTAAATTCAAGCGCCGCCGAGCGTGGCTGGAAGGACTAAGCAGTTAGCGTTTTTCTTGAGAGATATAGTCATTCAATGTCTTCTATTTCGATTACGATCAACAGGGGTTTCGTGCGCGCGGCTTGCGCCGCCGCCGCGTTCGCGCTGTCGGGTCTTTCGGCCAACGCGCAACAACAACCCGCGCAGCCCGTTCAGGAAAAGCCCGGCGCCGAAAAGGTGGTGGAACCCGAAAGCAAACAGCCCGAAGCGAACAAACGAGTCGAGATGAACCTGCTCGGCAAAACCGACGCCGCTTCGGGTGAAAGCCGCCGCAATGAAAATATCCAGTTCAACCTGGTCAATAACAACGCGCTAAAAGATTTGAACGTCAGGCTTGGCACGACAGCCACCATCGTGCGCGAATTCGATCCGGCCAACGGTTATTTCGGGGCCGAATTCGGCAACACTCCGAAATTATCTATCACTATTCCAGGGCCGATCAGATCCGGCTTTCACGGCCGGCTATACGAAACGCATCTCAATAGCGTTACCAGCGCGCGATCGTTCTTTCAGGTCGGCGGCGTGAAACCGGCGCGCGAAAACGATTACGGGTTCAATTTCGGCTTCGGCGCATGGCCGAGCGCCAAATTCTTCGTCGAGGTTTCTCAACACAAGATTCGCGGCAGCGTCAACGGCAACGTGCTTGTCCCCAGGCCGGATGAGCGCGCGCCGCTTGCGACGGACCCCGCCGCGCGCGCCGTAGTCGCCAAGTTTCTGAACGCGTACCCGAAAGAACTCCCGAACCGCACTGACATTGACCCGCGAGCGTTGAACACCAACGCGCCACAATCAATCAACAACAACCAGGCGAATATTCGTCTCGATCAGAACATCGGAGGCGGAGACTCCGTCGCGATGCAATACCAGTTCACGTCACAAAGCGTTAACGCGTTCCAGCTCGTCGCCGGTCAGAACCCCGACACCGATACGAAATCGCATTTGGCGCGAATCGTCTGGACGAGGAGGTGGGACGCAAAGACGATCACGAGCTTTTCCATCAGCTATGACCGGTTGACCTCACTACTGCGGCCTGACGAGAACGCCGTCGGGCCATATGTCTCTCCCTCAGGACTGACCAGCCTTGGTCCAGATGGGAGCATTCCGCTGGACCGCGCGCAGAATCAGATTCGAACCGCAGCTCAAATTCGCCGCGCCCAGGGCGCGCACGATTGGTCGGCCGGGTTCGGCCTCACACGCCGTCAGGTCAACGGCGCAGAGACGGATGTGCATCGCGGCTTCTTCTCATTCGCGAATGATTTTGGCGTGGACGCCGTTACGAACCTGCGACTAGGCAGGCCGTCACAATATATCGTTTCCATCGGCGATATTCATCGTGGCTTCCGGATGTGGGAAGCGCAACTATATGCGGGCGACAGGCTCCAGGTTAACCCGCGGCTGAATTTACTCTACAGCTTGCGCTGGCAGCCGGCGACAAAACCGACCGAGGTCAACAACCTCAATGTGATTCCTTACGACAGTGATTGGAACAATTTCGCGCCGACCTTCGGATTCGCGTACCGGCTGGCGAAGAAGCTCGGCGTTGTGCGGGGGGCATACGGCGCGCATTTCGGCGAGATTTTTTTCGTCACGTATCAACAGATTCGCTTCAGCCCTCCGCTCAACAACAAAATCGTCGTGACCGCGCCCGATCTGCTCGATCCGCTGGGAACTGGGGCGGGCGGCCAGATTCCCTTCGCCCGTCCGACCATATACGCGCTCGACCCGGAACTGGCCACTCCGTATTCGCACCAATACAACCTGAGCTGGGAGCCGGAATGGAACAAGAGCGCTCGTTTACAATTCGGCTATGTCGGCAGCCGTTCGAACAAATTGTTCTCGATGTGGTACCTGAACCGCGCGCGTCCGACGCCGGGAATTCCCCAAACGACAGCGACGATAAATCAACGGCGACCAGACCAGGACATCGCCGATTATCGACTCGTATTGAACGCGTCACGCGGCTATTTCGACGCCGCGCGAGTTTCGTTTGTCCTGCCGGGTTGGAAGGGCCTGAATGTTGACGCCTCATACTGGTTCAGCAAGGCGATTGATCTGGGCAGCAGTTACACCAACACGGCCAATGAAATCGACTCGCGTAAAGGGCGCAGCCAGGATGAATTTGAAACGCAACGCGATATGAAAGGGCCGAGCGATTTCGACCAGACGCATGCGTTTCTTTGGCGCGCGAGCTACCTGATCCACTCAACGAAAGTCCCACGCCGGATGTCGACGCTCATCGATGGATGGAATGTTTCAGCCGTGGTGTTGGTCAAAACCGGCATCCCGTTCAACATCGCCTCCGGCTCCGACGGTCCGGGCTTCGGCAACGTTGATGGCAACGGCGGCGACCGTCCGAACTTGCTCACCCCCTCGATTCTTGGCCGCACAATCGCCGACCCCGACACGTCGAAACAGTCACTGCCACGCTCGTCGTTTCAATTCATCAATCCGACCGACGCGCGCGGCGATCTGGGCCGCAACGTCTTTCGTAAAGGCCCGATCCACAATGTTAACGCCTCGCTCCAGCGCTCGTGGGGATTCAAAAAAGATTTGCGGCTCACATTCCGCGCCGAATCAATCAACTTCTTCAACATGCCTCAATTCGCAGAGCCGGGGTTCGAGTTGGCAAATCCGAACTTCGGCGCAATTACCAACACACTAAACGAAGGGAGAACTTTCCGATTCACGTTGCAGATCGGGTGGTAAATATGCGTTTCTACAGCGTTTTTCATATGGATTAGTAGCCACAGAGAACACAGAGGGCACAGAGGAAGCAATGATTCCTCTGTGTTCTCTGTGTGCTCTGTGGCTACTAGTCTCCATACCGCTATAAGACCGACCTGCGCCCTGCTTCGGACGATTTGAATAGGCCTATGAAAAAGAAGATCAACGTTGCGATGATCGGTTATCAATTTATGGGACGCGCCCACAGCAACGCCTGGCGACAGGTCTCGCGCTTCTTCGACACTCCCGTCGAGCCGGTAATGAAAGTCGTCTGCGGCCGCAATGAACAGGCGGTCAAGAAGGCGGCCGGCGCGCTCGGCTGGGAAGAACACGAGACCGACTGGCGGCGGATTATGGAGCGCGACGACATTGACTTGATCGACATCTGTTCGCCCGGCGACGCTCACAAGCCGCAGGCCATCGCGGCGGCGGAGGCCAAAAAGGTTGTCTTCTGCGAAAAGCCGCTGGCCAACACGCTGAAAGAGGCCGAGGCGATGCTCGAAGCTGTCAAAAAGAACCGCGTCATTCACATGATCTGTCACAACTACCGCCGCGCCCCCGCCGTGACGCTGGCCAAACAGATGATCGAGGCCGGCGAGATCGGCGAGATCTTTCATTATCGCGGCACATACCTGCAGGATTGGATCGTCGACCCGATGTTCCCTCGCGTCTGGCGATTGCAAAAATCCGTGGCGGGCTCCGGCGCGCTCGGCGACATCGCGTCGCACTCGATCGATCTGGCGCGCTACCTGGTCGGTGAAATAACCGACGTTTCGGGACTGCTCAAGACCTTCATCAAAGAGCGCCCGATGCCCGACAACAAAAAGCAGACGGGCAAGGTCGACGTTGACGACGCCGCGCTCTCGCTAGTCAAATTCCGTGGCGGCGCGATCGGCACGATAGAAGGCACGCGCTTCGCCACTGGTCGCAAGAATTACAACCGTTTCGAGATCAATGGCAGCAAGGGCAGCATCGCCTTCGACCTCGAACGTATGAACGAGCTGGAGGTCTATAAAGAGGAAGGCCCGAACAGCGGCTTCAAGACCGTCCTGGCGACCGACGCATCGCACCCGTATATCGGCGCGTGGTGGCCGCCGGGTCACATCATCGGCTACGAACACACTTTCACTCACACGGTCTACGACCTGCTCAAGGCCGTCGCCGACCGCAAAATCCCGACGCCGAACTTCGACGACGGCGTGAAGAACCAGCGAGCGCTGGACGCCATCGAGCGTTCGGCGAAATCAAAACAATGGGAGAAAGTGAATAGTTAAGCGCCTTTCAACACAAAGGGACAAAGGGACAAAGGGTCAAAGAGAACCAAACACATTTGTCCCTTTGTCCCTTTGCCCCTTTGTGTTGATTGGATCGTCCGCAATTGAATTTGTGGCGTTGAGCGCCTATCATCCTGCCGCTGTCGCGCTCTTCTTTGCTGAATCACATCGGCCAAAAAATCGAACATCGAGTCGCCGTGGCGGCCGCTCCCTCGCGCTGGGCCAATCTGTTGCGGCGATTCCTCCGGAGGAACTATGAGACGTCTGTTGTTTTCTCTCCTGATGGTCCTGCTCGCGCTGTCCGCAAGTCCCGTGGCTGGCCCCGCGTCCGGCGCAGCGTATAGTGACCCGCCCGTTGTCGCGCCTGAAGAGGTCGGCCTGGCCAGTAGTCGCCTCGCCAACATTCGCTCGGTGATGAATCGTCACGTGGCGGAAAAACAGATTCCGGGCGCCGCGGGGCTGATCGCACGGCATGGCAAGATCGCTTATCAGGAAACTTTCGGCATGGCCGACGTCGAAGCCGGCAAGCCGATGCGGCTAGATACGATTCATCGCATCTACTCGATGAGCAAGCCGATCACGAGCGTTGCGGTGATGATGCTCTACGAGGAAGGCAAGTTTCAGCTCAACGATCCGGTCGCAAAATACCTGCCCGAATTCGCCAAAATGCAGGTCGCCGTCGATGAGAAAGATCCTCAGACCGGCAAGCCCATGCTCAAGACGGCGCCCGCGAAACGCCCGGTCACGATCCGCGACCTGCTGAGGCATACGGCCGGACTGACATACGGTTTTTTTAGCGACACGCTGGTCGACCAGGAATATCGCAAGGCCAGGGTTCTGAGCGATCTGAATCTGGCGGAATTCGTCACAAACCTTACCAAAATCCCCTTGCTCCACGAGCCTGGCACGCGCTGGCATTACAGCGTCTCGGTGGACGTCCTCGGACGTTTGGTAGAAGTTCTGTCCGGCAAACCTTTCGATCAATTTTTGCAAGAGCGCATCTTCACCCCGCTGGACATGCGCGACACCGGCTTTTATGTCCCGGCTGACAAAAAGGATCGCTTTGCCAAACTCTATAGTCCGACCAAAGACGGCAAAATCCAGCCGGCGGCGATTTGCGCGACCCGGCAGGAATGCGTTGAGAAATTCCCCAATGCCGTGCCTTCCTACCTCGAGCCGCCAACGCTGCTTTCAGGCGGCGGCGGTCTGGTTTCGACGGCGTACGATTATTTGCGATTCTGCCAGATGTTGCTCAACAAGGGGCAGTATGACGGCAAGCGGTTGCTCAGCCGTAAGACCGTCCAATTGATGAGCAGCGACAATCTGGGAACAATACCCGGAATGGGGCCGGGCGGCGGCTTCGGCCTCGGATTTGCTGTCAGTAAAGCGCCGGGTGAAGCCGGGATGATGGGCTCGCCGGGCGAATACAACTGGGGCGGCGCAGCCGGCACGCGATTCTGGATTGATCCGCAGGAAGAATTGATCGGCATCTTTATGATCCAGATTTTGCCGCACACCGGGTTGGAATACGGCTCGGAGTTTCGGGTGCTGACTTATCAAGCGATTGCCGATTAGATCAGATTTCAAATCGGCGCACGGCAAAGACGAACTAACCATGGGGGACACGGGTTGAAGGATAAATTTGCCGTTTTGGAACCATAACCTACCTTGCCGGCAAGGTTATGGTTCCAAATTCGTGCGGCTATCCGATGCTTCAGGTAGTTGTGAATATCTTGGCGGTTATGCTCTTCATCGCGTATAATCAGCCTTCATATTTGGCCGCTGTTGCGTTCTCGCGAAGGGGCAAATCCTCTGGCACCTCTTCAAAATGCACCTTGCACGCGGTTGAGCAATATTGAAGAGAATTCGCCCAAATACCCATTTTGTCTGACTTAGAATGTGGCGCTTATTTGACGATATAAGGCATAACGGAAAACTCACTTAGAGGTCGGCATAGGCGCATTGATCACTACTACTATGGAACGTGACATTATCTTTATAAGTCATTCGAGTTCCGACACTGAATTTGCGACACGCCTAGCAAAAGATTTGATCAATCGCGGACTCCATGTTTGGTTGGATGTATTTGACATTGCCCCCGGCAGCGACTGGAATCTGAGTATTCAGGAAGCGCTTACTCACTCCAAATATGTCCTGATTGTATGGTCGAAAGCATCTGTAATTTCAAGCGAGGTTCTGGCTGAGGTTTTCCAGGCCAAGGCTGCAGGAAAACTAATAATCCAGGTTTTCATAGATGACTGCAAAAGGCCTGCCCAATTTGATCGTCTTCAGAACATTGATTTTCGTCTGGATTATGACGAGGCGTTTAGCAAGCTCTTCGATTTTTTTCCGATCGCGCGAAGAAAACAGAGGCTTAAAGAGCTTGAGTCTGTCCTTCCTGCCAATACCTATCCCACAATACCTAGGTTGAGACTTCGATGATCACCGCGTTTTACTCATATACACCAGGCGTAGGTTGTACAATGGCCAGTGTGAATATTGCAATTTTGCTCTGCAAGGAATTTCGCAAGAGAGTATTGCTTGTTGATTGGAACTTTGCGACACCGAAGCTTCTGATGTGGATGGAGAGTATTAGTCAGTCTCCAACAGCCACCTTCATCAATCTATTAAGCGAGTATAAAAGCTTGATTGAAGGTGAACAGCCAATTTCTACTGAGATGCTACCTCTCTGCCGGAATTTCGCAAACCCAACTGCTATTCCCGGTTTAGACTTTTTACCTGTTTCAAGCGGGTCGGAATTGGATAATTCAACGCTGGCATCATTCGATTGGGCCGAATTTTACGCCGACTACAATGGCGGAGCTATCATAGAGCATATCAGGAACCAATGGTCGCAGGCCTACGATATCGTGATTGTAATTAGCGAAAAAGGGATGTCTGACGCGGCCTCGGTCTGCACATTGCAGGTCGCGGATGTAGTTGTTCTGATGATGTCTATGAACAATTGGGAAATTAAAGCAGCGGAAATGATTGCTCAATCGATTCGCAACCCAGAATTAAAAAGAGACGGTAGGCCAATAAATGTGTTGCCAGTGCCATCAAAAACCAGCCTGTTTGAAGCTGAGCTTCGGCAAAAGTTACGGGAGTATCTGAGGGCGATGTTCTCTCAACACCTGCCATACGGGATTAACGCTACAGATTACTTTAGCGGGATAGAGATCCCAGCTATACCTTACTATGAGATGTCACATGAGATTGCTGTACTTCACGAACCTTTAGCGCGCCCCCAAATCATCGTGGAATCGTACCGTGAGATAGTCAAGCGTCTTCTGACACTCGCACCTGTATGATAATTACCCCTGGCACACGCTTCAACCATTATGAGGTTGTTTCTCTACTCGGCGAGGGTGGAATGGGAGAGGTCTACGTAGTCACACTATTGGAAGATACGCGCGCCAATCAACATGGTCGTCAACCGGTTGGCGGAGGCGCCACGATAGCCCTGTATACGCATCGCTTCCGGCGTGAGAGACTCGGCGCAGCGAATACCAGTTTTGCTGTGTCCTTTGCAAATAACCGCATAAAAAAGGAGCTAGATGTTGATGAGCCTGCCAGAACGATTGCCCACTTTCGATGAATTGCCCATCAAGCCTGATTACCCTCCGAATTCCGCCTGGGGCGTATTCGGCGATGACGATCAAATCGGAACACTGAATTTGATGACGCCAGAACGGGTGGCCGCCGCCGCTCGGTTGGTAAAGACCGGCCAGGTTTTCGCTATGAACTGGGAGTTGGAGCAACCGAATCCACCTCTGTTCAACCGCGCGGCTTTGCGTCACACGATAAATCGGCGGCGCAAGAACGTCTTCGACGACGTTTACGACAACTTCAACACACAATCTTCCTCGCAATGGGACGGCTTGCGCCATTTCGGGCATCGGCATTACGGCTTTTACAACGGCGTGACTGAGGAGCAGATCGCCGACGAAGCCAATCCGCGCAATGGAATTCATCATTGGGCGAGGCGCGGCATAGCGGGGCGGGGCGTGTTGATTGATTTTCAGCGTTTCGCCGCAGCGCATGGCATCGCGTTCAACCCCGGCGAGCGTTACGGAATCACGCCCGAGGAAATGCAGGCGGCGGCGGATTGGCAAGGCCTGCGCTTTCAAACGGGCGACATCCTGATTCTGCGCACGGGATGGATCGAATGGTATTGCGGTTTGAGCGAAGAACAGCGAGCACAGATCGCGCAACCCGGCGCGCTGCAGATCGCCGGCTTGGAGCAGGGCGAAGATTCGCTGCGCTTTCTCTGGGACAATCATTTCGCCGCGATCGCCAGCGACAATCCGCCTTTTGAAGCTCTCCCGCCCGCCACTCCCGACAAAGATGAAAATCCGGGTATGATGCACGGCACGATCATCGGATTGTGGGGCATGCCCATCGGCGAGATGTTCCAGTTGGACGCCCTGGCAGCGGCTTGCGCGGAGGATCGGCGCTACGAGTTTTTCTTCATCGCCGCGCCGCTCAACAAACTCGGCGGAGTGGCGTCGCCGCCAAATGCGCTGGCGATTAAATAAGATGACAGATCAAATATCCCTTTACTCGCGCCGACGTTTCCTCGGAGGCATGAGCGGATTAACTATTTCGGTCGCCGCATCCATGACATCGCGTGGGACATCGCGTGGGACATCACGTGGCGCGGCGCCTCGCGGCAAGCTGCGTCTGGGCGGCCCGATCTTTCTCAAGAGCGATGATCCGACCGAGCTCGCGCGCGCGCATCGCGCGCTGGGCTATAACGCGGCCTACTGCCCGCAGGCCAATGTGGCGGAGTCCGAGCGCGTCAAGGCGATCGAACGGGCCTTTGCGGCGGAGAACGTCGTGATTGCGGAGGTTGGGGCCTGGCGCAACATGCTCGAATCCGACGAACAGAAGCGGCGTGAAAACCTCAACTACGTGATCGAAAGGCTTGCATTGGCCGAGGCGGTCGGCGCCCGCAACTGCGTCGACATCGCCGGTTCGTTCAATCCGAAGCAGTGGGACGGTCCCGACGCGCGCAATCTATCGCGTGAGTTCTTTGACGCCACTGTGGAGAACTGTCGTAAAGTTCTCGACGCCGTCAAACCGAGGCGCGCGAAGTTCACGATCGAGATGATGGGCTGGAGCCTGCCCGACAGCGCCGACGCCTACCTGAAATTATTGAAGGCCGTGGCGCGTCCAAGCCTGGGCGTCCACGTAGACATTTGCAACATCATCAACAGCCCGGAGCGTTATTATCGCAACGCCGAGATCATCAACGACGTCTTTAGAAAACTGGGTCGCTGGGTTTGTTCCTGCCACGCGAAAGACCTGCAAGGGAAAAATGTCCATTTCGCCGAGACTGTGCCGGGGCGCGGCGGCATTGATTACCGAGCCTATCTGGCCAACATCACGGAGCTTCCTTTCGAGGCGCCGTTGATGCTGGAGCACCTGAGCTCCCCCGCGGAGTACGAAGAAGGCAAACAATACATCCTGAAACTCGCTGGTCAGATGGGAATCAGTCTGGCTTAGCGACTGCGCGGCGCGGATGCTACACCGCGCGCGCTATTCCATAAATCAAATAGAAGGAGGAGCGATGAAGACTTATAAACGTCGCTGGCGCCAGGCTGTCTATATGCTGCCGCTGTCACTGCTGATCGGCGCCGCCGCGCTGTCGCAGAGCGCCGTTGATCCGAAGATCGCCACGGGCTTCAACGCGATTCGAGAAAGTAATCTGCGCGCTGATTTGACCTTCCTGGCTTCCGACGCGCTCGAAGGGCGGATGTCGCTTCAGCGTGGATCGGAAGTCGGCGCCAACTTCATCGCCGCCGAATTCGCCAGGGCCGGATTGAAGCCGCTCCTTGGCGATTCGTATTTACAGCCTGTGGAATTGATCGAGTACCGCGCCGACCCGCGCGCGATGAGCGTCAAGCTTACGCGCGGCGGCAGTGAGCAAAGCTACGAATCGCCCAAAGATTTCATCGGCGGGTTTCCGATTGAAACGACTGTGAGCGCGCCGGTCGTCTTTGCCGGCTACGGCGTCACCGCGCCGGAGTTCGGGTACGACGATTACAAGGAGCTCGACGCAAGGGGCAAGATCGTCCTGGTCTTCGATCACGAGCCGCAGGAGAACAATCCGAAGTCCGTCTTCAACGGCCTGGGCAACACGCGCCACGCCAATTCGCGGCTGAAGGTTTTGAACGCGCAGCGTCACGGCGCGGTCGGCGTACTGCTAGTAAGCGAGCCTAATCGCAAGCATCCGTCGAATCAGGAACGAATGGCGCGCATTCCCAGAACGGCGCGCACGCCGCTGCCATCGCAGGCGCTGGCCGACAGCGAGACGAAGATTCCGCTGCTCGTCGTGAGCGACGCGCTGGCGGCGCGGCTGCTCGAACCAACGGGCAAGAAGCCCGGCGAGTTGCAATCGGCGATTGACGCGTCGCTGCAGAGCCAATCGCAGGCGCTTGCCGACACGACGGCCGAGATGCGCATCGTTAACGGCGAGCACCGGCGCGGCGTGAGCTACAACGTCATCGGTTTGATCGAAGGCGGCGATCCGCAATTGAAAAATGAGACGATCGTTTTCAGCGGTCATTACGACCACGACGGCATGCGCGACGGGCAGATTTTTCACGGCGCCGATGACAACGGTTCGGGAACGGTTGGCGTGATTGAACTGGCGCGCGCCTTCGCGGCCAACCCGGCGAAGCCGAAACGCTCGCTGCTCTTCGCAGTCTTCGCCGCCGAAGAGCGCGGGCTGCTCGGTTCGTATTTTTACGTGGCGCATCCGCTGCGGCCGATTCAGGCGACGCGCGCCGTCATCAACTTCGACATGATCGGACGCAACGAAACGCCCAGCGCGCAGACCGAAGGTTTGATCGAAATCGCCGCCGACACCTCGAACGAATTGAATCTGATCGGAGTGATCAACAGCCCGGATTACCGCGACGTCGTCGAACGCGAGAATGTGCGCATCGGGCTGAAGCTCAACTACAAATGGGACGGCGACGCCGCGCTGAACGTCTTTCAACGCAGTGACCAGTTCCCATTCGCGCTGCGCGACATTCCGGCGATGTGGTGGTTCACCGGTTTTCATCCCGATTATCACCAGACGACCGACACCGTAGACAAGATTAACTTCACGAAGATGGAGAAGATTTTGAAGCTGGCTTATCTGAGCGGCTGGGCGTTCGCGGATGGCGCGAATGCGCCTCGCTTTGTATCCAAACCGCAAAGTTGATGAAATGTTCGCCAAAATGTCTGGAGGCCATAATGCGTAAGATTCAATTTGCGGCGCTTGTTTGTCTGCTGCTGGCGGCGCCCCTGGCCGGGCAGGAACCGACGATCGTCATTCGGGCGGGGATGCTGCTGGACGGAAAAGGCGGCTCGCAGCGCAACGCGTACATCGTGGTTCAGGGATCGAAGATCGTGAAGATTGCTTCGCAAGCGACGACTCCGACTTACGATCTGCGGACGCTGACTATTTTGCCGGGGTTGATTGATACGCACGTCCACATCAGCTATCACTTCGGCCAGGACGGGCGGGCGAGCAACCGCGGCGAGACGCCCGCGCAAGAGGCCTATTTCACGGCGGAGAACGCATACGCGACCTTGATGGCCGGGTTCACCACCGTGCAGAGCGTAGGCGCGGCGGCGGACGTCCCGCTGCGTGAAGCCGTCGCGCGCGGCGCCCTTCCCGGCCCGCGCATCCTCACTTCGATCCGCACGCTCAACGAGAACAGCGGGACGCCTGACCAACTCCGTGAACTCGTCCGCCAGTTGAAAGCTGATGGCGCGGACGTCGTGAAGATCTTCGCGTCGAAGAGCATCCGCGACGGCGGCGGTCAAACCATGACCGACGAACAATTGGTAGCGGTGTGCGGCGAAGCGAAGGCGCAGGGGCTGCGGACGATGGTTCACGCCCACGCCGCCAGCGCGATTAAAGCCGCCGTCCGCGCGGGTTGCGGACAAATCGAGCACGGCGTCTTCGTGGATGACGAAGCCCTCAAACTGATGGCGGAACGCGGCGTCTACTTCGATCCCAACGTCGGTCTCGTGATCCAGAACTATCTTCGCAACAAATCCAGGTTCCTCGGGATCGGCAACTACACCGAAGAAGGTTTCGCTTACATGGAGAAGGCCGTCGCGCTGAACAATGCGATGATCAAAAAAGCCGTCGCCACGCCCGGTCTGAAACTCGTTCTAGGCACTGACGCCGTCGCGGGCGCCCACGGCCGGAACGCCGACGAACTGATTGCGCGCGCGCGCGAAGGCGGTCAGAAACCGATGGAGGCGATCATCTCGGCCACCGCGTGGGGCGGCGAGATCATGCTGCGGCCCGACGAGCTGGGCAAGGTGCAGCCCGGCTACCTCGCCGACCTGCTACTGGTCGACGGCGACCCGCTCACCGACATCCACCGCCTGCAGAACCGCGACGCCCTGCGGGTGATCATGAAGGACGGCCAGATCCACAAGGCGCCGGCTGCGGCCTGAACGACACCGGGGACGCGCCTGGCGCGGTGGCTGCTGTCCGCGCGCGGGGCGCGCGGTCGCGTCAGAGGCTGGTGCGGTCCGGCCGGCCGATCGGGTAGACGTTGAAGCCGATCTGGTGGAGCTCCTCGGGATCCAGCAGGTTCCGCCCGTCGAAGAAGAACGCGGGCTGCTCCATCCCCGCCTGGATGCGGCGGTAGTCGAGCGCCCGGTACTCCGCCCAGTCGGTCAACAGCGCGATCGCATGCGCGCCGTCGGCGGCCTTGTAGGGATCCGGCTCGAACGTCACCCCCTCCTCGGAGGCGAACAGCTGCCGGGCTCCCTCCAGCGCCTGCGGATCGGTGATGCACACCTTGGCCTGCTCGGCGAGCAGCTCCTGGCAGATCCGGATGGCCGGCGATTCTCGCGTGTCCCCGGTGTTGGCCTTGAACGCAAAGCCGAACACCGCGATGCGCTTGCCGGCGAGGGTGTTGAACATGACTCGGACCATGCGATGGACGAACCGCTCCTTCTGATGCTGGTTCAAGGCCACCACTGCCTCCCAGTACCGGGCGACCTCCGGGAGCCCGTGCTGCTCGCAGAGATAGGCCAGGTTCAGGATGTCTTTCTGGAAGCATGAGCCGCCGAATCCGACCCCGGCGCGCAGGAACTCCGACCCGATGCGTCGATCGGTCCCGATCGCCTTCGCCACCGACAGAATGTCGGCACCCGTCTGCTCGCAGATGGCCGCGATGGCATTGATCGAGCTGACCCGCTGCGCCAGGAATGCGTTGGCCGCGAGCTTCGACAGCTCGGCGGACCAGACGTTCGCGGTGAGGATACGGTCGCGGGGGACCCAGCGCGCGTAGATCTCGACAAGCTCCCGCATGGCGGCCTGGCCCGCCGGTGTCTCGGCGCCGCCGATCAACACGCGGTCCGGGTGCTCGAGGTCTGCGATCGCGGTGCCTTCGGCGAGGAACTCGGGATTCGATAGCACTTCGAAGCGCTGATCCGGGCGGCGATTCCGGAAGATGCGCTCCATGGCCTCCGCGGTGCGGACGGGGAGCGTGCTCTTCTCGACAACGATGACCGGCCGTCTCGCATGCTGGAGGATGCTGCGGGCCGTCTTCTCCCAGTGCTGCAGGTCGGCCGCGCGGCCGGCTCCCTGGCCGAAGGTCTTGGTGGGCGTGTTGACGCTGACGAAGATCATCTCCGCCTTGCCGATCTCGCGCTCCACATCGGCGGTGAAGCGGAGGTTCCGGCCGAGAGAGGCTTGCACGACGTCTTGCAGGCCGGGCTCGAAGATGGG
>Ga0081455_10002089_pt1 | contig 23831 bp, 19 predicted proteins | sample TabmetS3T2R1_FD_70207 | JGI IMG/M metagenome (GOLD analysis project Ga0081455, IMG submission 70207) | Tabebuia heterophylla rhizosphere microbial communities from the University of Puerto Rico - S3T2R1 | ecosystem: Host-associated > Plants > Roots > Rhizosphere ...
GGTTCGCGACCGAACCGGCCGGCCGCTCGTTGGGGGCTGGGTAGGCTGCGAACGTGGACCGGAGGGAGGGGATGCCGCGTGTCGTCGGTACAGCCGATGGCGGACGCCCCTGAGCCGAGTGCTCTGGAAGCTCCATCGGAGGACTCAACACAATCGCCCGGTGCGGCGTCCAATACGGGTATGGCGGACGTGGTCCAGGCCGAGACCGATGCTGTTCCCACCGAGGTGGTCGGTACGCCCGGCAACGGGCATGCCGGCCGGCAGGTCACCCGGGAGTACACCCCGGAGCAGGCGAAGCCGCAGGTAGCGGCGCCGGTACGGCCGGCCGTACCGGTTGCCAGGGCGGCGGCGCGCAAGTGGGCGGCGGCGGCCCCGCAACCGACCCCACCGACCCCCCAACCCCCGCCGACCCCCCAACCGGCGGCGGCTCCGCAGCGGGCGGCCCCGCACCCCGCGGCGACCTCCCAACCGGCAGCTCCGCAACCTGGGGCGGCCTCCCAACTGGCGGCCGCCCAACTTGCGGCTGCCCAACCCATGGCTCCCCAACCCGCGGTCGTCCAACCTGCGGCTGCCCAGCCTGCGGCCCGCCAACCTGCGCCGCAGCCGCAGCCGCAGCCGGAGCCGGCGGCCACCGACCGGCGCGCGATCCTGCTGGTCGGCGGCACCGAGGTCGGCGCCGGCCAGGACAACCGCTGGCGCGTCATCCGGCACCTCGCCGACGGCGGCTTCTCCTCCGTGTACGCCATCGAGCCGGCCAACGAGCAGACAGCGGAGCGGTACGGCGATGTCCGGCGGGCGCTGAAGTGCCTGCGCGGTACGCCCGAGGAGATCGACGTGCTGGCGGCCGAGGCGGACAAGACGCTCGCCGTCGAGGGGCACGACAACGTACTCGCCCTGATCACCTGGTTCACCTTCGGCCGCCCGCCGGAGGCGCCGCACACCTACGTGGGCCTGGTGCTGGAGTTCGCCAGCGAGGACCTGTACGCGCTCGGTGACCGGGCGGCGCCGTCCGAGCGGGACTGGGCCGCGATCTTCGAGGGTGTGGCGGCCGGCCTGGAGCACATCCACGCGCGCCGGTTCGTGCACGGCGACATCAAGCCGACGAACCTGCTGCGCGTCGGGCCACGCTTCACCATCGCCGACTTCGGCATCTCCGCGCCGCTGGAGAGCACCCGCAGCGCCGCCCCGATCGGCCTGGCCCGCACCATCGCGTTCTGGCCGCCGGAGACCCGCGACCAGGGCCAACTCGGCCCGGACGGCGTACGCCGGCCACCGGCCGAGGGCTGGCGCGCCACCCAGGCCGGCGACCTGTGGGCGGTGGCGGTGACCATGCACCGCATCCTCACCGGCCGGCACATCACCACCGCGACAACCCCGGAGCAGCAGTACGAGCTGGTCTGTGCCAACCGGTACGCGATCGATGACAGGCTGTCACCGGGCTGGCGTACGCTGCTGCGCGAGATGCTGGCCTTCAACCCCCACGACCGCAAGGTCCCCTCCGCCGCCGAGCTGCGCCGCCGGCTCGCCATCCTGGCCCTGCCCGAGGACTACGACACCGTGCCGTGGCCGGACGACGGCCCGCGGATCGTGGCCACGCTGCCCGCCGACGGCCAGGTGCTCGCGCTCTACCAGACCCAGCCGCGCGGCCGGGTGCAGGGCGCGTTCGTCGGCCCGCCCGGCCTGCTGCTGGACGCGAACCGGCACCTGGCCAGGCTGGTGATCCCGACGCTGGCCCAGCAGGCGCGGGACGGCCAGCGGGCGAGCGTACGGTTGGCCGCCGAGCAGGACCGGCTGCGCCAGATCGAGGCGCGGGTCGCCGCGAACGAGGGGCCGCAGACCCAGCAGGTGCTGGCCGCCGGGCAGGAGCGGACCCGGCAGATCTCGCGGGCCATGGCCGAGGTGACCCGGGAGCGGGACGCGTGGCGCCGGCAGTACGACGAGCTGGCCTCCCGGCTGGACCGGCTGGAGCGGCGCAGCGAGCGGCGGCAACCGAAGGCCGAGCGGGTGGCCACCCCGGCGCCGCCGCCGCTGGTCGTACCGGCGCCGAAGCCGCAGTACCAGCCCGCCTACCAGCGGCCGGTGCCGCCGCGCCCGGCGTACGCGCCGCAGCAGCGCCCGGCCCGCCCCGGTGCCGGGATGCGCGCGCTCACCAGGCTGATCACCGTGCTGTTCGTCCTCTCGGTCGCCGTGCTGGCCGGCATGCTCACCGCGGCGTACGTGTTCCACAGCAACCCCGTCGACGCGATCGGTCGGATCTGGCAGCAGGTGAGCGACCACCTCTCGCAAGGGTCCTGATGCCGCCGCTGGTTGCGCGGATCAGTTGCCCCGGGCAGCCGCAGGTGCCGTTGTTGATGGGCGAGAGCGTGTCGTTCGGCCGGGCCGGGGATCCGGGTTGGGTGGACCTGCCGGTGAGCAGCAGCCCCCGGGTCAGCCGCCGGGCCGGTTCGCTGGAGGCCACCCCGTACGGCGTGCTGGTGACCAATACCGGCTCCAACCCGCTGCTGCTGGACGAGGAGGCCGGCCGGCGGACGCTGCGGCCGGGCCAGGCGCACCTGGTGGTGGGCGGCAGCCAGGCCCGGGTGACCTTCGCGGCCACCGAGGACGGCTTCGAGTTCGCCGTGTCGGCGGGGCTGTCGGCCACCCCGGCGGACTGGGACGCGGAGTCGACCGGGCCCGAACGTACCCGCCCCGCCTGGGCCGTGGCCGAGGGCACCGCGTACTACTTCTGCCTGCTGGCGCTGTGCGAGCCGACCCTGCGCTACCCCGAGAGCCCCTGGATCCCCACCTCCCAGCAGGTCGCCGACCGCCTGTACGACTGCGGCCTGGTGCCCGAGCAGCGCACCGGCGACTGGGTGGACCGCCGGCTGGACGACGTACGCGCGAAGTTGCCGATCGGCGAGCGGCGGTGGACCCCGGAGCGGGCGCGGCGGGCGACCGAGACCGAGCAGGAGCAGGCGGTGGCGCGGCAGGCGTCCGGGGCGCCGCGGCGCAGCGGGCGCAAGGAGCAACTGGTGGAGTTCGTGCTGGCGCAGGGGATCATCACGCTGGCGAAGGTGCGGCAGTACCTCGGCTGAGGGGGTGGGATGGGCCGGCCACTACCATTGCCAGGGTGAGTTTGCGGCTGTACGACACCCTGCGCAGGTCGGTGCACCCCTTCGAGCCCGTGGTTGCGGGCCGGGTGGGGATCTACCTGTGCGGCGCGACGGTGCAGGCCCCGCCGCACATCGGGCACATCCGGTCCGGGGTCAACTTCGACGTGCTGCGCAGGTACCTGGAGTTTTCCGGGCTGTCGGTCACCTTCTGCCGCAACGTCACCGACATCGACGACAAGATCATCCGGGTCGCCGCCGAGGAGGGCGTCCCGTGGTGGCAGGTTGCCGCCCGCAACGAACGCGCCTTCGCCTGGGCGTACGAGACGCTGGGCTGCCTGCCGCCGACGGTCGAGCCGCGCGCCACCGGGCACGTGCCCGAGATGATCGCGCTGATGCACCGGCTGCAGGACAAGGGCCACGCGTACGCGGCCGGTGGCGACGTCTACTTCGATGTCCGGTCCTATTTGGACTACGGCGTCCTGTCGCGGCAGCAGATCGACAAGATGCGGCCCTCGGAGGACACCGGCGCCAAGCGTGACGCGCTGGACTTCGCGCTGTGGAAGGGCGTGAAGCCGGGCGAGCCGGAGTGGGACACGCCGTGGGGGCCGGGCCGCCCGGGCTGGCACCTGGAGTGCTCGGCGATGGCCACCAGGTACCTGGGCGAGAGCTTCGACATCCACGGCGGTGGTACGGACCTGGTCTTCCCGCACCACGAGAACGAGCTGGCCCAGTCGCGGGCCGCGGGTGACGGGTTCGCGCGGTTCTGGCTGCACAACGGGATGCTGACGCTCGGCGGCGTGAAGATGAGCAAGTCGCTGGGCAACTCGCTGCTCATCCCCGACCTGGCGGCGCGGTTCCGGCCGGTGGAGCTGCGGTACTACCTCGTGGCGCCGCACTACCGGTCGGCGATCGACTACTCCGACGAGGCGGTGGGCGAGGCCGCGCTGGCGTACCGGCGGCTGGAGGGTTTCGCGCTGCGCGCGGCCGAGTTGGTCGGGGCGGTCCCGCCGGCCGCGGTCGTGCCGCCGGCCTTCGTCGCCGCGCTGGACGACGACCTCGGTACGCCCGCGGCCGTGGCGCTGGCGCACGACCTGGTCCGCGAGGGCAACTCCGCGCTGGCGGCCGGCTCTCGCGAGGCGGTGGCTGCGGCGCTGGCGACGTTGCGCGCCATGCTCGGCATCCTCGGGCTGGATCCGCTCTCTCCACAGTGGACGGACGCCGGTGGGGGCGGGCTGCGCGAGGTGGTCGACCGGCTGGTGTCGGTGGCGCTGGAGCAGCGGGCGCTGGCCCGCGGGCGGCGCGATTTCGCCGCCGCCGACGCGATCCGCGACTCGCTGGCCGCGGCCGGCGTCGCGGTGGAGGACACCCCGAGCGGGCCGCGGTGGAGTCTCGATGGCAGGTAACTCGCAGCGGCGGGGTGCCCGCCGCAAGGACGGCACCAAGAAGGGCGCCGTGGTCGGCTCGGGCGGCCAGCGCCGGCGCGCGCTGAAGGGCAAGGGCCCGACGCCGCCGGCCGAGCAGCGTACCGGGCACCCGGCTGCCCGGCGTGCCGCCGCCGCCGAGCGCGCCGCCACCCGGCGCAAGTCCACAGTGGACACCCCGGAGCTGCTGGTCGGGCGCAATCCGGTGGCCGAGGCGCTGCGCGCGGGCGTACCGGCCACGGCGCTGTACGTGGTGACCGGCATCGAGATCGACGAGCGGATCACCGAGGCGATCCAGCGGGCCGGCGACCGCGGCATCGCGATCCTCGAGGTGGGCCGCCCCGAGATGGACCGGCGTACCCGGGGGGTGCTGCACCAGGGCATCGCGCTGCAGGTCCCGCCATACCGGTACGCCGATCCGCTGGACCTGCTCGCCGGCTCCGAGGAGTGGGCCGACGCGCCGCTGCTGGTGGCCCTGGACGGCGTCACCGACCCGCGCAACCTGGGCGCCATCGTCCGCTCCGCCGCCGCGTTCGGCTCCCACGGGGTCATCGTCCCCGAGCGCCGTGCCGCATCCATGACGGCCACCGCCTGGCGTACCTCCGCCGGAGCCGCCGCCCGCCTCCCGGTCGCCAAGGCCACCAACCTGGTCCGCACCCTCACCGGCTACCGCAAGGACGGCCTCACCGTCGTCGGCCTCGCCGCCGAAGCCCCCCTCACCCTCGACGACCTCGAAGTCTCCCTCGACCCCCTCGTCGTCGTCATCGGCTCCGAGGGCCGGGGCCTGTCCCGCCTGGTCGGCGAAACCTGCGACCTCACCGTCTCCATCCCCATGACCGCCGCCACCGAGTCCCTCAACGCCTCGGTAGCCGCCGCCGTAGCCCTGGCCGAAATAGCCCGCCACCGCCGCGCCGCCCGCCGCACCTAGCTACCCTGTCCCCAAGCCCCACCCGCCGCCTTAGCTCAGCTGGCAGAGCATTCGCCTTGTAAGCGAAAGGTCGTCGGTTCGAACCCGACAGGCGGCTCCACACCCCCTGACCTGGGCGTTTACCTCATCCGGCGGAAAACCGGTATCTGTACTCCGCTGGAACAGAGGTAAACTTTGTCTATGTCAGCGCCCATCCGGCGCCACCCCAGGAACCTCAAGGCCGGCCCCTTCCAGCCTGTGATCGGGTCGTTCAAGCTCCACCTGCGAGCAGAGGGCAAGTCCCCCAAGACGGTGGCAACCTACGTCGAGGCGACCCAGTGGTTCGCCGCTGCGTACCTCGTTGCCAAGACAGATCGCAAGCAGTGGGCCGAAGTCACGGCGGACGATGTGAAGTCGTGGTTAGTCTTCCTGCAAGAAGAGCGCGGATACGCTGACGGCTACGCAAACAACCAGTATCGTGCCCTGCAACAGTTCTTTAAGTGGTATTCCGAAGACGAAGAAGTCCCAAACGTCATGGCGCGGATGAAACCACCCAAGGTTGGCGAAAAGGTCGTACCGGTATTCACCGCAGAGGAATTGTCGTCGCTCTCCAAGACGTGCAAGGGGAAGTCCTTCGTTGAGCGACGTGATCAGGCGATCATCGAGCTATTCAAGGCGACGGGCATTCGGCTCTTCGAGATGGCCGCCGTCATCTACGCACCCGATGATCCGGAGCGTAATGACATCGATCTGGATCACCGGGAACTGCGGGTTCACGGCAAGGGTCGGAAGGAACGCACCGTCAAGTTCAGCCACGATGCCGCACGGGCGATAGATCGCTATCTGAGGGTGCGTGCTACACACCGGTACGCACATAGCCCAAAGCTCTGGCTCGGAGTTAACAACCGCATTCCGATGACTCCGAACGGCATCTATCAGATGATCGCGCGTCGGGGTCAGGAATGCGGCGTGGTCGTACACCCACATAAGTTCCGTCACCACTTCTCGCACACATGGTTGGACCGTGGCGGTAACGAGGGTGATCTCATGGAGTTGAACGGCTGGGTATCTCCTCAGATGGTCCGCCGGTACGGTGCGAGCGCCCGTAACGCTCGGGCCCGTCGGACGTACGATCGGATCATGTCCGAGGAGTAGCCACACGCGTTGCGCTGCGGCGTAAGGAAATGGGCCGACCCTCCACCAAGATCGGGTGGAGGGTCGGCTGTTGTCTCATTGAGTTTTGGATTGCGATTTTCGCCTTCGTGTTTGGGCAGACAGTTTCGCTAGCCGGAGCATGTAGGCGCGGCGTGCGTGCATTGCGCGGACGCGTCGCTCGTTGGGCGGCAGGGTCATGGTGGGGTCTACTTCGCGTTCGAATCGTTCGAGGAATTTGTCTCTGCCGGGCCGGGTCCGGGCGGCTCGGTCCGTGGTCCGGCTCCACGATATTTCGGCCGCGATTCGCTTGTTAATGCGTGATTCGTTGTCGGGAAGCTTGCTGTCGCGGTGTCCGGTCGCCGTATTTCACCTCTCCTTCTGCCGCGCGAGCGCGTATCGCGTGTAAGGCTGGAGCGCGCCGGCTGTTGGCTACGGTGGGTGACGGGGTTGTCTCAGTCTCAGTCTCACGTTTGCGGCCCTTAGACGTGCAGGCGCGCGCGGGTGAGACTGAGACTGAGACGGCTGGACGATTACTGACGGTGAGTCATGCGGTGTGGGTGGCGCGCCAGCGTCCGTCGCCGGTTTGTTCGGCTCGGCCGGTGAGTGCGAGGTTTTGCAGTCGCCGGTAAATGGTCGCTCGACTCATTCCGGTTGCTGGCACGAGTTCGGCTACGGTGAGCCCGTTTGGTCCGGCGTCGCGTAATGCTTGCCGGATCACCTTTTCGGCCTTGCGTTGCGCCTTGCCGGTGTTCTGTGGCTTGTGGGTGCCGGTGGGTAGGGCGGGGTGTGTTCGGCCGTCTGCGGGCCGCTCAGCCCCTCCCGTGCCGCCCCCAGCATCCGGTGACCGGGCGACCTTGACCCCGGCACCCGCCGGGCGGTGTGGGGCGTGCCGGCGGGCGATGGCGGTCACGTCGGTGTCGGTGAGGTAGTAGCCGCGTGCCCGCCGGGGGACGGTGTGTTCGGGTGCGGAGATCAGGAAGCTGCCGGGCAGGGTCAAGGCGTTCGGTGTCCAGCCGGCCGCGAGTGCTCCCTGGCCGAGGATCAGGTCGGTGTCTCGGCGTTCCCGCACCCGCAACCCGATCCGGACATCCATCTGCGACCGCACCGCCCCGTGCCCCATGGCCTGCTGTGTCGGGCGTTGGGTCGCCACCAACAAGGTGACGGCCACTGCTCGGCCGAGCCGGGCGATCGAGTCGGCGAATTCCCTTGCCGCATCGGGGAGTTCGGCGTACTCGTCGATCACGACCACCAGTGCGGGCGCGTCTGGGGTGGGGGTCCACAACCGCGCACCGTGCGCGGCCAGCAACGCGGCCCGGCGCTCCAACTCCGCCACGGCGGCAGCCAGAGTGACCACGGCATCCTCCGGAGTGGTCGCGAGCCGGTGCAGGCATCCGGCCCACGGCCCCAGCTCGATCCCCTGCTTGAGGTCGACACCCCACAGGATCACGTCCGGGCAGGCGGTCAGGACCGCGAGCACCACGGAGACGACGCCGGACTTGCCGGCTCCGGTGGTGCCGCCGACCAGGGTGTGCCGCCACGCGAGCGACACCCGGACCGGGGTGCCGTCCTCGAACACCCCCAGCGTGATCGGTCGGGTGATCGAGCCGGCTCCGGCGGTGGCGTGGGTCAGGCCGGGCCAGGGGATCGGCTCAGCATGGGGGTCCCGCTCGACCACGCGCAGGGTGAACGCCCGCGCGTCCCCGGGGTCCGGCTCGACCCGAACCCCGCCCGGCCGGGCCGCTAACGCCGATTCGACCGAGGCCATCTGGTCGACCACCGCCCGCACGGCCTGCCCCCGGTGCAGGACCACGCGGGCGGTCCAGCCCCATGCATCGACGACGGCTGAGGCGATCCGGGACCCTGCCAGACCGACCACGGTGTCGGTGAGTTCGGGCCACATCTGGACCGTGCGGGACAGCCGGACCCGGGCCCGGCGGCCGTGGTTGATCCACCACGGCACCCCACACCCGATGGTCGCCCACAACCACACCGCACCCAACGGTGGATGCGCCGGGCCGACCGCGCAGGCTGCGGCGAGCCAGCTCCCGCCGACCGCCAGCCATGCGGCGAGGGTGGCCCGGCCGGAGCCGGAGGCGAGCATCCGGGCCTTGCGTAGTCGGGGCATGCGGACCGGGGCCCACACCGCGCCGCACGCGGCGAGCACGGCCAGGACCAGCACGGCAGGCCACGCGGCGGGGTGGGTGGTGTGCAGGCGCCACCCGGCCCACCACACCGCACCGGCCACCGCGACCGGCGCGAGTTCGGAGCGGTACCGCCACGCCGCGTGGAACAACCCACCCAGCACACCGAAGAACGCGCCGACCGGATCGTGCGGCGGCAGGATGAACAGCGGTACCGGCTCGTTGCGGCGCATGCCACCACGCCGGTACTGGCGGTAGGGGTTGCGGTACCGAGTCACCGGCACCACCGACACCCCGGCCGGCCCCCACCCGCGCCAGTACCCGTACCGGTACGGCCCGGATCTCCTTGTACACCAGCCGAACCCGCACCAGGAACACCGACCGTGTCGACTGTGTCGAGCGCGGCGCCCAACTCGTCTCGTAGGTACCACCACGGGTCGGGTTCACCCTCGTGCTGTGCGTTGAGGGTGGCGCGGGCTGCGGCTACTAGGTTGGCGTGTACCCGCCGGGCGTGCGCGAGTAGCAGGCACAGTTGGTCTACTTCGTTGCAGAGCTGGGGTACGGCGTGGAGGGTGCGGACCACGGCGGTGGCGCTGTCTGCCGCTTCCCACATGGCCCGGTACCGGGCCCGGATCGCGGCGGTGTCCACTGTGGACAACATCCACCACCGGTCCGGCTCAACCCCTTGCTGTGTAGGGGGAATCGTTGCCGACTCGACAGGGCTAAGGTCGCCGCGGCGGGTATCGCTGATCTTGCTGGTGTTGCTGGTGTTGCTGGTCTGGCTTGGTTGGTTGGTCAAGAACGCATCACCCCTTCCGATTCGCGCCGGTCCCGTGAACGACCCCGGTCGGGCCGGCCGGCTGGTTGAGCTGTCGCGGGTGGCCGCTCACGGACACGGCCGCCGTGGGTACCGCCGGGACGTTCCCCGGTCCGGGCCAACACGATGGCGAGGTACAGGCCGAACAGCACCGCCACCAACGCGCGCCACATGCCGACTCCGCGCCAACGGCCCCACCACCACAAGGCCACCAGCGCCAGCAGGAACAGGGCGCCCACAGCCACGGGCACGACCGGAACGGTCCGGGTCACTGGCCGGTCACCGCCCCGATCATGTCCCGCACGGTCTTGCCGATCGCCGGCGCTACCGATGTGGAAGCGAGGTAGAACCCGGCGAGAACACACACCGCCGCGTGCCATGCCTTGAGCCCGGCGTACCGCACCAGCGCGGCCACGGCGATGGCCAACAGCAGCACGGCGGACACTGAAATGATCAAGAACGCGTCACCCCCTCAACTCGACTGACGCACCGCTGTCCCATCGACATCACTCCTTCCTGGTCCAAGTGGCCCGTGGTCACGGGCACAGTCCGTCGTGACGGCGCTTGCGCCGGGACCACCGGGCCCGCGCCCGGCACTTGCCGCACCGGCCGCACCCGCCAACCGGGCCGCCGTCCGAGCCAGTGAGTCCGCCGGTCTGGTCACCGGTAGGTCGTGCGCTGTACCGCGTCATCACCGATCACCCCCTCCGTGTCCGCCCGGGTGGTGACCCGGACCACTCCAACCTAACCGATAGGTGGCGCGTACAGCACACGGTTTACTGGTAGACACCATGGGTCGGTTTGGCTACGCTCACAGATGGACACACGTGGTGAACACGCAGGTCAGGCGACCTACGGCCGGGAACGGCGGAGTCCGCCCGGCCCGAAGTGGCCACCAATAGTGCCGCATAACGATGAGGTCACGGCCCGACTAGAGGGGCCCATGAAGTGGCAGCGGCCTACAGGGAGCACACATGACAGTCACCCAGCGCAACACCGGCCGTAACAGTGGGACCAGGAAACGGACGGCCGGCAGCGCTGGGGGCACGGCGGGGGCAACCGCAGAGCCGGCCCGGCCGGCTGACCGGCCGGCTGGGTGGACCAGGTCGCGGGGGCGGGAGCCGGGTAAGTACCAGCGGGTGGCCGATGCGCTGCGGGAGCAGATCAGCAGCGGGGACCTGCCCCCCAACAGCCCGTTGCCGTCGCATGCGGAGATGGAACAGCGGTACGGGGTGTCGCGGACCACCGCCCGCGCGGCTGTCGAAGTGTTGCGCGGTGAGGGGCTGGTCGTGGTCTACAACGGCCGTGGTGCGTTCGTCCGCGCTGAGCGCCCGGTCCGCACCCTCACCCGAGCGATCACCCGCACCGGCAAGGGCGGGTATGTCGATGCGACCGAGACCGACCAGTGGCGCGAGCTGGCCCCCGGCTCCGAAACGGTGCCGGAAGGGGTGGGTGGCACCTTCCGCACCGACGCGACCCCGGAGCTTGCTGCCGCGCTGGGCGTGCCGGAGACGACCCCGGTGTTCGTGTACGAGCGGCTCCTCGTTGGGCCCGGGGGTCAGCGGATGCTGCACCGACTGTTCCTGCCCATCACCGTGGTAGCCGACAGCCCGGCCTTGACCCGCGACCCGTTCCGGGCACCCACAGACCTGTATCGGGTACTGGAACGCGCCGGGTACACCCTCGGCTGGACCGAGACGGTGCGGGCCCGGCTGCTATCGGCCATCGACGCGGCAGCGCTGCGCGTCCCCGACGCCACTCCGGTGCTACTGGCCAGACGGACCACCACCGACACCACCACCGGCCGAGTACTGGCACTCGAAGAAACCCACCTATCCGCCGAAGACACACAACTCAGTTACGCCCTCACCACACCCTGACCCCCAGCCACACACCCCAGCCGCGCACCCCCAGCCACGCGGGGCCAGCGTGCGGCAACGTGGCCCGGATTCCCTTTCCCTGCAAGGGAATCCGGGCCACACTCTCGCCCGGGCTCAGTCACGGCGGGCGCGGCGCCCCGGCGGACCGCCGCGCGCTCGTCCCCGCGACCGGTGCCGCCATACCCCGCATTCCCGCACGCCTAGACGGCCGGTGAGGACCCGCACCACCGGCCGGCCGACCCGGTCCAGCCCCGGCACCACCCGAGCCGCACCACCGGCCGGCCCGGCTAATCGCTCCCGGGACCGTGCCCGTACCGCCAGCACCGCCGCGACCACCCGTCCGGCCGATGCCCGCGCTTCGAGGTACGCGGCGACCAGCTCCCACGCCCCAGCACGCCGCAACGGCAGCCACCCACGCCGCTCATCCCCATACCGACCACCCACACCACCGCCCGGCGCGCTCTCCGGGCCGTTCTCGCTGTCGTGGCTCACCACCTGCCATGCCTCCCCTCCATCGGGGAGACCGCCACACGTCCCTCGGGACCGGCCGCAGCGCGACCTACCCGGGGCACGCCAACGGTCCCCGTACCATCGGTACGGGGGTCGTCAGGCCCCAAGTCGGGCCACCCAGGAACCGGTCTGGGGAGCGGGTGGCCCGGCGCGCACTTACTGGTCCGGCGGGTCGCCCGCCGAGTCGGCGGATGTCTGCTCGCCGACCTTCTCGGTGGTTTCGTCTAGGTCGCCGGCCGGCCCATGCGGTGGGTCGGAGCGGGGCGTGATTGCGCCTTCGAATATCAGTACGCGGGCCACGAGTTCGGTCATCGCCTCAAGCTGCGCCGATGGCTGCGTCTGATACGGCGGGGTACGCCGTAGCGCTGGCCCGGCCGCCCGGTACAGGTCCGGCCACGTCTGTTTGCCTATGTCTACCGCCGTCAGGATGCGTCGGAATGGGTAGTCCGGCAAGTGTGTGCGGAGCACCGCTGCGGCGTGGTCGTCATAGACCACCACCACTCGGTCGATAATCTGCGGCGTGATCCACTCGGCCACTTCATCCCACGTGGGCGCGTGCCGAACATTCGGCCACGCCTGGGCCGGGATGTTCGCCTCGAACGTGTCCGGCTGCACCCAGAACGTTAACGGCTGTCCGGCTGCTCGCTGGCCATTGGAGACGACCGCGAGGATGGCCTGGTAGATCAGCGGCGGTATCGCGTTGGTCGTCGCCAAGCTCATCACCGCGACATCACCGCGCAACCATTCCACCAGCGACCCATCGGCAGCCGACGCCGCCCGCGAACCGTCTCCTCTTGTGCTCTCCGGCTCATGGTCGGCGCGTTCAGGATGTGGCTGTTCCAGCCAGACCGGCGCGTTGTTCTTCATGACGAGGCACGGCGTTCCAGGTGCGGCGCAGCACAACGGGCATTCCGCCACCAACTCGGGTGGGCACAAATGGTAGTGCCGGCCCGCGTCGCTCAAATCGCACACGTACCACAGCAGGTCCGCGCCCAAAAGGTGGAACGCCCGCGCCGCTCCAACCGCGGTCGCCGTGCCGCCATAAATAGCCGGAGGCTCACCCGTCGCCCGCCCCGCAGCCTCACACCTAGCCGGAACACCGTCCACCGACGCCGCATACCGCGACTCCACCGACCGTTGCACCTCCGGTGGCACCACCACCCCAAACCAACCCCCTCCACCAAACAACCCAACTCACAAATCCGACAACAGGAGAGCGGAGCCCGCACCGAACACGACCCAAAGCCGGGGCACCGGGACGTATCCACCTACAGTCGTGCGGGCGCCGCCCTCCCAAACGGCACCGCACGCCTTCCCCTCTTCAAAAGCGCGCAATACCGCCGCTATCTGCGTCCCGCGCCAGCCAATGACAACCGGCCGAAACGACCCTCGATAACAGCCCGCCCGCCCCAGGCAGGCAAGGACGAGCGGGCCGCACCACCCACCCCAGCATCGATACAACCAGCCTCACAGGCTGCTGCACCCGAACACTGCCGAGGCAGAGCAGTTCCTGACAGCGGGACCAATGCCGGCCAAACGGCGAGCAACACCGGTCCCGCCAGCTCAATTACCTACGTAACAACCACCACGGAACAGGTCGCGATACCCACGGCCACGACCCAGGATGGACCCAACCTGCTAACCGCCACCCGGGGCAGTGGCAGGGGTTGGAAAAACACTCCGGACATTCTCCGGACGGCCCTAGCTTCAGGTCTAGGTTCCGCCGGGCGTCAGACCGCGATGCGTGTGCCGATAATCGCTCAAGGGTTCCCGTCACGTACTTTCGACTTCGGGCTCGGCCGGCTCGGTCCGCTCGCCAGAGTCGCTGATCGGGCCAATCTTTGTGCCCGGGCGGCTGTGCAATTCCTGCCCGTCTGGCTCAGACATGACATGCGCCTCCTAGCGTCTTGCGCATCTTCGGGAGCTTCGTATGGCGGCTCTGCCCATCTTCGGTCGACATCGGGTCGCGCTGTCGGGGATTCGCCTGCCGCCCTGCTTAGATAGTGGTCTGCCGGGTGCCAGGTGGGAACAGTTCGGCGCTGCCCTAGCGCCGAACTTGTGTGGAACTTGCACGTCTCGGCGCCGCCCTACGACGCGCACGCTCCGGTGTGTCTGTGTCAGACTGTCTGCCATGTTTGAGATGAACGGGCAGCCTGCCGACTTGGATGTCGTAGGTCAGTTGGCGCTGGTCAATTACGGCCACTTCACGTCGTTCGAAGTCGGTAGCGGCCGGGTGCGTGGCTTCGCTCTGCATATGGCGCGCCTAGAGAATGACTGTAGGGCACTGTTTGGCTGTGGGGTGCCCGCAACTTCGCTGCGGCATGGCCTAAAGATGCTCGAAGCCATGCCGGGCCGAACTGTCGCGCGGGTAACGGTCTACGACCCGAAATTGATGCTAGGGGCACCCGGGAAACAGCCAGCATCTCCGGATGTTCTCGTGTCTACGCGAGCGGCAAGCGAGGCAGGAACGCTGCCTCCTCTCCGGCTCCGAACGGTTTCATATCAGCGAGAAAGTCCTAACATAAAGCACGTAGGGCTCTTCGGTCCTATACGTGAACGGCGCCAGGCGCAACTCGCGGGCTTCGACGACGCGTTGTTCCTCGACAACTATTCGAGAATTTCCGAGGGTCCGACCTGGAATATAGGCTTCTACGACGGCCACAGCGTTGTCTGGCCAGGGTCCGACGTGCTGGACGGGGTGACCATGCGACTCTTGGACGGTATGCTCCCGGCCGTAGGAATCAAATCTCGGACTAGCGGCATTACATTGAACGAAGCCGCCACGATGTTGTGTGCATTTGCGACGAACGCCGCCTTCGGGTTCCGCATCATCGCATCGATAGACGGAATGACGTTCATGACCGATCACCAACTATTCAATGCGCTGTCCAATGCCTACAGCCTTGTTCCGGCCGAGCCGATGGTGGTAGACGACTAGTCAACCGCGAGCACGCAGCGGAACCCGGTGTCGTCATCCATCATACTGGCGCTGGCATCGTTCATAGCGGCAGGCGCGGCGCGAGTGATGGAGCTAGTGAAGGCGCTACCTTTGAGTACGAAACGACCTGTCGTGCTCTCTGTGCGGCACCACTCCCATACGTTGCCGCACATGTCGTAGACACCATACTGACTCGCCCCGCTGTGGTAGCGGTTAACCGGAGTGGTGCAACGCAAGCCGGACTCCCGGACGTTACATTTGACCACGCTCGCTTGATTGCCCCAAGGATATAGGTCGCCTTGGTCGCCGCGAGCCGCCTTCTCCCATTGTTCGGACGACGGCAGCGCCTTGCCCGCCCATCGGGCATATGTGGACGCATCGGTGTGATCAACAAAGACCACCGGGTGATCGGCGGTGTCAGCTGAAAATTGGCCATCCTGCCAATGAAGCGGCACGCGATGTCCGGTCGCCTGTACAAACTGGGCGTAGTCGGCGTTCGTCACAGGATGGATGTCAATGTAATAGGCTGACAGGGTGTCCACGCGGTTTTGCTCGCCCGCAAGGTAGGGGCCGGCCGGCACTAGTGTCATTGCCTTACCGTCGCGGCTTGTAGGTGCAGGTAGGAGCGGGTTGGATGTCATCGACGTAGCGCCGAAAGGCTCTTCCCCATTGGACCCGGTCAACAGAGACAGGAATCGCTGCTTTACATCTTCGGTTGCTGTGTCGAGAAGCGTATCCAGCATCGCCTGCGAGTCGGGGCGTAGCTTCGACCCCCCGTCCGGCCTCTCCCACTTGGACACTGTGCGATCGCTGATACCCAAACGTCGCGCGAATACCCGGATCGACATTCGCATAGCGGTCCGGAGGGCCCGGGTTTCCCGGCCCGACCACTCGCGAACACTGGACACTTGGCGGATCACAATCCTGGGTGGCGTCATTGCGTGCCAAGAGTACCCAGTCGCGACGATCTATCCCACCCGAACGCCAGAGGCTACGGAGGATGGCGGCTTCGGCCGGCGGAACCCGCCCGCCGCCCGCCGCCGGTCGCGGCCGGGCACACGCTGCCCCGGTACGCCGTCCCGGTGCGCAGGGTGCCTCAGTGCCGGGCTGGGCCCGGGCCACCGTCCCGCTGAGGGGCGGAGGGCTGACCAGGATGACCTGCCTGTGGTAGCTTCCCAACACCTTCCGCTTGTTGCGGTTTCGCTCGGCGGTGGGGTGCATCGGAGCAGGTCTGCACAGCGATCACGCCCTGTGACCTTGTAAGCGAAAGGTCGTCGGTTCGAACCCGACAGGCGGCTCCACAGGTCCATCCCTCCCGAGGTCCGTCGCGCTGGATGAGGATCTTGGCCCAGCGCGACGGCGCTTCGTCAGGTGGGGTTCGGGGTTAGGTGGGTGGGGTTGAAGGTGGTGGCGAAGGTGGTGGCTCCGGGGTTGTTGGGGTGGAGGTGGTCGCCGGAGTCGTAGGCGGGGTTGAGGTGGCCGGGGTTGGTGGGGTCTTCCCAGGCCTGGTCGAGGTCGAGGAGGGCGGGGAAGGCGGGGGTGGTGCGGAGCCAGGCGTTGACCTGTTGGCGGATGGCCTCGGATTGGGGGGTGTTGAAGTCGCCGAGGGTGGCGCCGGCGCAGGGCGGCAGGGTGGTGGCTATGGGGACGATGCCGGCTGATGTGGCTTGGGCGGCCAGGGAGCTGAGGGCTGAGGTGAGGGATCTGGCGGTGGGTTCGGGGAAGTTGAACAGGCCGGTGAAGCCCAGGTCGTTGGTGCCCAGCTCGATGATGACGTGCGTTGCGTGGGGGACGGAGAGGACGTCGCGGGCGAAGCGGGAGATGCCGGCGGTCCAGTAGCCGTCCTGGAGGAGGCGGTTGCCGCACATGCCCTGGTTGAGGACCGGGCGGCGGAGGGTGCGGGCAAGGACGTCGGGGTAGCGCAGGCCGTTACCTTCGCCGTCAGTGAGGGAGTCGCCGAAGGCGACGATGACGGGACCGGGCGGTACGCCCTGGGCGTCGACGCCGGTGATCCAGAAGTCGGAGGCCAGCGGTTCGGTGCCCGGCGGCGGGTGCGGGGCGGCCGCGGGGCCGGCGAAGCAGTAGCCGGGGCGGCGGCCCACCGGATGGGAGGTGGCCGGGCCGGTCGGCCGGGCAACCGTGGCGCTGATCGCCAGTTCGCCGCCGTCGGGAATGGTGAGCGGGATCGGGTCGGTCACCGCGGTGCCGCCGGGTGGGATCACGATTGAGGCGGCGCCGCCGGCCGTGACCGGGGTGTCGGCGCCGATCCGCCCGGAGCCGTGGTGCGCGGCGGCGCGCAGCTCGGCCAGGTGCAACGGCGCCCGGCCGTACAGGTTGCTGAGGTGGAGCCGGAGCGGTCCGCCGCCGCACGGCAGCAGGACGACCTGGCGCAGCGTCATCCCGGCGGCGAAGGACCGCGCCGGCTCGAACGTCATCTCGGCACAGGGGTCGCCCGGCGGCGCGCGGTGTACGGGTAACCACTCCACGCCGCCGACCGTACCCGGGCAGACCCTAGCCGGCGGTGACGCCGTAACTGTTGCTGGTGAAGTTCAGCCCGCCGGCCGAGGAGGTGATCTCGAAGCCGAACTGCACCTCGCCCACCACCACGTCCCCGAACCAGCCAGCGCTCCGGATCCAGTTCAGCACCGCCCGGATGTCCACGGTCGCGGCGCTGGTGTTGCCCTGGCGTACGAACGAGAAGACCGCGTTCGCGCCATTCGAACCCCTGAACGCATCCCAGGTGTGCCCACCCACGGTGACGGTGGTCTGCCGCGAACCGAGCGGCCCGACCGCGCCGGTCTTGTTCATCCACAGCATGACTTCGAAGGCATTGTTGTTCGCCCAGATGTCAAAGGCGGTCGTGTACGCCCCGCTGCCCGGCGCCGTCACGTTGAACGTGCTCTGCAACCGGGTCATGGCGCTCAGCCGCCGGTTGATCACCCGCGCTGAATGCGGGTACGCCTTCACCCCGCCGGTGTTCGGGTGGTTGGCGGTCAGCCCCCAGTTACTCCCTGAATTCGCCCAGATCGTCTGCGGCCCCGCCCCGGAACCCCAGACGTCGTTGCGGATCGTGTAGTTGCCGATCGTCGTGGCGCCGAACTTCTCGGACGACGTCCACGTGGCGGCGGTCGCGTTGCCGGCCACCAGCAGTACGGACAGCACAGGTGCCGCCACCAGCGATAACGCACGGGCTATCGGGGTCACGATGCGGCCCTCCTCAGGAAAGATACAGTCGTCAAACCGACCGTAATCCGCCGTAACCGCCCCCGTCATTCAGCCATTCCGGTGCACCAACCCCCGGGGGAAACGGCCGTCTTTCGAATTGCCGTCGAATGGCATCGAATTGCTGTCGAATGGTCAGAGGTTGAGGGTGGCTCGGTGGGTGCGCCAGCGGGTGAGGAGGTCGGGCATTTCTTTGAGGACGAACTCGTAGAAGGCCTGCGATTCGCGGAAGCGGAGGCCGGCGGGGGTGTCGGGGCCGAGGATTTCGGCGCCCTCGCGGGCGCTGTCGACCCAACGGGCCATGATCGCGTCGCGGTTGAGGACGGCTTCCTGCCAGACGTCGTCGTGGACCTGGTAGTGGTCGCGGCGGGAGCCGGGCTCGTGCTGGCGGCTGACCAGGTGGAGCTGGGTCAGGTAGCGGACCGCCCCGGAGATCGCCGCGGGGCTCGCGGTCAGGGTCTCGGCCAGTTCGGCGGCGGTCCGGCGGCCGGAGTCGGTGACCATCAGGGCGGCGAACACGCGCGCCGGCATGCGCGGGATGCCGGCCTCGCTGAGCACGGCGGCGTACCGCTCCATGTACTGGCGTACGGCTTCCTCCTGGCGGACCACCTGGTCATCATCCCTGAAGCGAGAGACGTTCGAAACATTCACAAATTTGTGAAGTGAGTGTAGCGTACAAAGACATGACTGAGAGCGGAACGGCGATCGAGGTGGCCGGGCTGGTCAAGGCGTTCGGGCGGACCCGCGCGCTGGACGGGCTGGACCTCTCGGTCGATGTGGGCGAGGTGCACGGCTTCCTCGGCCCGAACGGCGCCGGCAAGTCCACCACGATCCGGATCCTGCTGGGCCTGCTGCGCTCCGACGGCGGCACCGCCCGGCTGCTCGGCGGCGATCCGTGGCGGGACGCGGCGCAACTGCACCGGCGGCTGGCGTACGTACCCGGCGACGTCGCGCTCTGGCCGAACCTGACCGGCGGCGAGGTCATCGACCTGCTCGGCCGGCTGCGCGGCGGCCTGAACGCACGGCGCCGCGCCGAGCTGCTGGAGCGCTTCGAGCTGGACCCCACCAAGAAGGGCCGCGCCTACTCCAAGGGCAACCGGCAGAAGGTCGCCCTGGTCGCCGCGCTCGCCTCCGACGTCGAGCTGCTGATCCTGGACGAGCCGACCTCCGGGCTGGACCCGCTGATGGAGGAAGCCTTCCGCGAGTGCATCACCGCGGAGCGCTCCAGCGGGCGGACCGTGCTGCTGTCCAGCCACATCCTGTCCGAGGTCGAGGCGCTGTGCGACCGGGTGAGCATCATCCGCGACGGCCGTACGGTCGAGTCCGGCAGCCTGCCCGAGCTGCGGCACCTCACCCGCACCTCCATCGACGCCGAGCTGAGCAGACCGGCGGACGGCATCGGCGCGCTCCCGGGCGTACACGGGTTCACCGAAGAAGGCGGCCGGGTCCGCTTCCAGGTGGACAGCGACCGGCTGGACGCCGTACTCGCCGCGCTGGCCGGGGCCGGCGTCCGCAGCCTGACCAGCCAGCCGCCCACCCTCGAGGAACTGTTCCTCAGGCACTACGCGAGGGCCGAACAGTGACCGGCACCTGGCAGCTCGTACGCCTGGCACTGCGCCGGGACCGCGTCATGCTGCCCGCCTGGATCGCGATCTTCGCGATCAGCGCGGCCAGCAGCGCCTCCACCGCCGCCGGCCTCTACCCGAGCCTCCCCTCGCGGATCGAGGCGGCGCAGGCCAGCAACAACACTCCCGCGCTGGTCGCCCTCTACGGCCTGGTGTACGACCCGAGCTCGATCGGCGCCCTCGCCGTACTGAAGCTGACCGGCCTCGGCGCCGCGCTGGTCGGCATCCTCGCCATCACCGTGGTGGTCCGGCACACCCGCGCCGAGGAGGAGACCGGCCGGCTGGAGCTGCTGGGCGCCACGGTGCTCGGCCGGTACGCCGGGCTCACCGCGGCGCTGCTCCTCGCGGTCGCCGGCAACGCGGTCATCGGCGTGTCCACCGCGCTGGGCATGACCGGCGCGGGCATGCCGGTGGCCGGCTCGGTCGCCTTCGGCGCGGGCTGGGCCGGCGTGGGCCTCGCGTTCGGCACCGTCGCGGCGGCCACCGCGCAGCTGGCCACCGGCGCCCGGGCGGCCTCCGGGTTCGCGATGGCCACCCTCGGCGCCGCGTACCTGCTGCGCGCGGCCGGCGACGCCAGCTCCGCGCACTGGCTGTCCTGGCTGTCCCCGGTCGGCTGGGCCCAGCAGCTGCACCCGTACGCGCACGAGCGCTGGTGGGTGGCGGCGCTGTTCCCCGCCTTCGTCCTGGTCACCGCCACGGCCGCGTACGCCCTGGCCGGCCGGCGCGACCTCGGCGCCGGCCTGCTCCCGGACCGCCCGGGCCCGGCGCACGCCTCCCGCGCGCTGTCCGGCCCGTACGGCCTGGCCTGGCGGCTGCAACGCGCCTCGTTCCTGGGCTGGGCCGCCTCCTTCGCGGTGCTCGGCGGCGTGCTCGGCGGCGTGGTCTCCAGCGCGGACAGGTTGCTCGACAGCGAGCAGGCGCGGGAGGCCATCAACCGGCTCGGTGGCGGGCAGCCGGACCTGATCAACGCCTTCCTGGCCGCCGACCTCAGCATCGCCGGGGTGGTCGCGGCCGCCTTCGGGGTGCAGGCGACGCTGCGGCTGCGCGCGGAGGAGACCGGGCAGCGCGCCGAGCCCGTCCTGGCCACCGCGACCGGGCGGCTGCGCTGGACCGCCAGCCACCTGGTCGTCGCGCTGGCCGGCACCGCGGCGCTGATGATGGTCGCCGGGGTCGCGGCCGGGCTGTCCCTGGGCGCCGCGCAGCACGACCTCAGCCGTTTCGGGGGCGTCCTGGCCGCGGCCGCGGTACAACTCCCGGCCGCGTGGGTGCTGGTCGGCGTCGCGCTGCTCGCCTTCGGCCTGGTGCCGCGGGCCAGCGTGGCCGGCTGGGTCGCGCTGGTGATCGTCATGGTCGTCGGCGAGTTCGGCACGCTGCTCGGGCTCAGCCAGTGGGTCCTGGACATCTCCCCGTACGCCCACCTGCCGCGGCTGCCCGGCGGCGCGGTGAGCGTGCCGCCCCTCGCCCTGCTGCTGGCCATCGCCGCCGCGCTGCTCGCCGCCGGCCTCACCGCGTTCCGGCGGCGCGACCTCACGACGTAGCGCCGCTGCGCCGCTCGGCCCAACACAAGTGCCTACCTCCGGCGCTGCGGGCGGCCCTGGCGCGCGCCGATCAGAGGGCGCCGGGAGTCTGCCCGGAGGAGCCGGAGGTACCCCCCTCGTGTTGAGATCACTTCTTCGTACGTCGCTCGCCGCGGCCATGCTCGGCGCGGTGGCCGTCGTGTCGGTGACGCCGGCCACGGCCGCGGTCAACCCGGTGCTCGGCTACGACACGGCCACCGACGCGGGCGGCCTCGGCTGGATCGCCCGCATGGTGAACGCGACCGGCTCCTGGAGCGCGGGCATGACCGGCAAGGGCGTCGACGTCGCGCTGATCGACTCCGGCGTGGCGAAGGTGCCCGGCCTGACCAGCGGCAACGTCGTGTACGGCCCGGACCTGTCGTTCGACTCGCAGGTGGCCGGCTCGCAGTACACCGACGGGTACGGCCACGGCACGCACATGGCCTCGATCATCGCCGGCCGGGACGCGGCCGGTACGCCGGCTGCCTACGCCAGCGGCACGATGTTCACCGGCATCGCCCCGGACTCCCGCGTGGTCAGCCTGAAGGTGGCCGCCGCGAACGGCGCCGTCGACATCACCCAGGTGATCGCGGCCGTCAACTGGGTCACCCAGCACGCCCACGACTACGGCCTCAACATCCGGATCCTGAACCTTTCGTACGGCCTGGACAGCGTCCAGGACTACCGGCTGGACGCGCTCAGCTACGCCGTGGAGCAGGCGTGGAAGAAGGGCATCCTGGTCGTCGTCGCGGGCGGCAACGACGGCACCACCCGGCAGGAGCTGGCCAGCCCGGCCACCAACCCGTACGTGCTGGCGGTCGGCGCCGAGGACCCGAACGGCACGCTCGACCCGCAGGACGACACCGTGCCCGCCTTCGCCCAGCGCGGCACGCTGGCGCGGCACGTCGACCTGGTCGCGCCGGGCGTGCACCTGCTCGGGCTGCGCGCGCCGGGCAGCACGGTCGACCAGGCCAACGCCGCCGCGCGGGTGGGGACGCGGTTCATCCGGGGCAGCGGCACCTCGCAGGCGGCCGCGGTGATCTCGGGGGTGGCCGCGCTGCTGGCGCAGCGGAACCCGACGGCAACACCTGACCAGCTGAAGTACGCGCTGATGCAGGCCGGCCGGAAGTTCGCCGCGGCCAAGGACGTGTGGCAGGGCGTCGGGGTCGTGGACCTGGCCAAGGCCCAGTCGGTCAAGGTGAGCAGCGCGACCCTGCAGGCGTACCCGGTCTCGACCGGCGCCGGCACGCTGGAGGCCTCCCGCGGCAGCAGCCACGTCAGCATCGGCGGTGTCACGCTGACCGGGGAGAAGGACATCTTCGGCCGGCTGTGGGCACCGGGCGGGCACAGCTGGGTCGGTGGCACGTTCAACGGCTCGGCCTGGACCGGTACGTCCTGGGCGGCCGCGAACGTCTGGGCGCTGGCGCCGTGGACGGGGATGGACTGGTCCGGCGGCACCTGGTCCGGGTCGGCGTGGACCAGCCGTACCTGGGTGACCGGCACCTGGACCAGCCGTACCTGGGTGGTCAGCACCTGGGTCTGAGCGATCATGGTGGACATCCGACGACAGCGGAGGGTCCAGCATGAAGATCGGCATCGGACTGCCGAACACGATCAAGGGCACACCCGGTCGGCGCCTGGTCGAGTGGGCGCAGCTCGCCGAGGAGCGCGGTTTCTCCGGACTGGCCACGATCGACCGCATCGCGTACCCGAACTACGACTCGCTCAGCGTGCTGGCCGCGGTGGCCGGCGCGACGACGCGGATCGGGTTGATGACCAACATCCTCATCGCGCCGCTGTACCAGCCGGTGCACCTGGCCAAGGTCGCGGCGAGCGTGGACCAGCTGTCCGGCGGCCGGCTGACGCTGGGCATCGCGCCGGGTGGCCGGGCCGACGACTACGCGGTCGTGGGCCGGGACTTCGGCAGCCGCGGCAAGGATCTGGACGCGCTGCTGGAGACACTGCACGAAGTGTGGTCCGGCCAGGTGCCGGCCGGCGCCGGCGGTGAGGCCGCGGCGCCGCCGCCGGTGAACGGTGGGCGGGTGCCGCTGGTCTTCGGCGGCAGCAACGCCCGGGCGTACGAGCGGATGGCCCGGTGGGGCGAGGGATTCACCTTCGGCGGCGTACCGGCCAGCCAGGTGGCCCCGCTGGTCGAGCAGGTACGCGCGGCCTGGAGCGCCGCCGGGCGGACGGGCGAGCCGCGGATCTGCGCGCTGAGCTACTTCAGCCTGGGCGAGGACGTGGCCAGGGAGTCCAGCGGCTACCTGCTGGACTACTACGGCTTCCTCGGCGAGTACGCCGGGATGATCGCCGACAGCCGGTTGACCAGCGCCGAGGCCGTACGCGAGGCGGTCGCGGCGTACGGCGAGGCGGGCGTGACCGAGGTGTACCTGGACCCGACCAGCAACCGGTTGGCGCAGGTGGAGCGGCTCGCCGAGGCGGTCCTCTGAGGGCGCTGTCCACAGCCGCAAAGTTATCCACAGGGTTGTGCACAGTTGGGGATATCTCGAACACGCGTTCGAGCTGGGCGGGTGAATTCGGCTGGCGGCCCGGTGCATCCGGGCCGG